>Ga0116231_10001078_pt1 | contig 54153 bp, 41 predicted proteins | sample S1TSphgellanicum_2_FD_89695 | JGI IMG/M metagenome (GOLD analysis project Ga0116231, IMG submission 89695) | Host-associated microbial communities from peat moss isolated from Minnesota, USA - S1T2_Fd - Sphagnum magellanicum MG | ecosystem: Host-associated > Plants > Peat moss > Unclassified...
CCCAGCCAGAAAAAAAAAGAAAAATAATTCGAGCCCCTTTTTTTTTTTTTTTTTTTTTCCCCCCCCCCCCCAATTTTTTTAATTTTCAAAAAAGTGACAATTTTTTGGTGAAAGACACATCTTACATGCCAAAAAAAAAAATTAATTTCCAATTTTTTCCCAAATATGTTTTCAAGGAATAGCAAAAATTCACCACCCAAAAATTATTATTTTTTAAATCTCTGGAACCTAAAGCCATGGTGGACAAGGTGGAAGCTCTTTTGTGGCCAGCCAGCTTGCATGTAGTAATGTGATTAATTTGCACACAAGATATGACACTCTGTGGAACAAGTAACTTACAAGCAAAGCTATGATGAGCTGCTGTGGGTGGGGACATAAGCCACTGTTGGGTGACCAGTCAGGGAGTGTTCGGTGATGGGAAAATGGACCAGTAGGCACTAGTAGTACACAAGCCCCACCATGCTCACAATCATACTGCAGCTGCTTCTTGTTGTTGTTGTTGCTATTAGTTATTACTACAGCAACTCCTCAGCTCATCATCATCATCATCATCATCATCCCTGTCTGAAGCTTCTTCTCTTGTCTCATCACTCTATCATTGCACCAAAGAAAAGAAAACCAAAAACCACCCAAAAAAAGAAAAAAAAATTTAAACTTGCAGCAAGTCTGTAAGGATATTGACCTCTCAACAACTGTTGCCAAAACTAGTTCAGCCTCAGGATTAAACTTTGCCTTTTGCTGCAGAATCTGCAGCAAAACAGCCTGCAGGACTGATGATCTCCAGTGTAGAATACTAGTAGAACTACTAGTAGTAGTAGTATTTTTGTTATTGTCGTTGTTGTTGTAGTACTTATGGAGTTGGGTTTCTGAGCTCTTTACTTGATCCCAAATTTGTCTGCACAACTCAGATCTTCTTTTGTACTTTCAGAAATGATTAGGCCTGCTCATCATCATCATCATCATCATCATCATAGCTTCTGCACAAACAACTGGTCTAGTGCAATCTTTTACTTTCAACTTGAGGATCATGTTGCTCTCCAATCCTAGAGGTCCGGGTGTGTAGTAGAAACAGTGGTGAGATTTGGTGTCTTGTGTGTACTGGAGGAGTTGGGGTACATTTATAAGCTGTCTTAGTTGGAGCTCAAAAGGTTTTCAGGGATTGATCACTGCTGCACACAGGTTGCCGCCGCCGCCGCCGCTGCTGCTGCTGCAAACACTTTGTGCTACAGATGGGAACTTAGATCATCTGTGGTCGAGTCCCTGTTTCCCAAAGAGTACATGCTGCAGGCAGATACTGGCGCAAATATTGGACGATTTGAGATCAAACAGCACTTGATATAGAGTCCAAGATTTTCATGGTATGTCAAGTCGTGTGAAAATCCTCGTCGTCGTGAGCTTTAGAATCCTAGCCGAGTCATGGCCGGCTGCTCATGGCTCGCTAGGTTCTTGAGGTACTTGGATATCATCTTGGGAGCCTAGGCTACAACACTTTTGCACATCTGCCGATCATGCACTAGGGTCGAGTCGACTACAACTCCCGCGAGATCTTATCCGTAATCCTAGAAACAAGCAAGCTTCACCCATGATCAATTTTGTGGAAATTCTCATGTAGTTGCATGCAAACAATAGCCGAGCACAAAAGACAAGATAGATCATCAGTCCTGAAGTTGACCATCGATCTAGATCATCTCCTGTCAAAGTTTTGTTGGAAAGATTTCACGTAGATCCATAGAGAGCAAGCAGTTCATGAGAAGGGAATTTCACGACAATTGTGTAATGATTTCACAATTACGTCATTCTTCATGGCGACACAAATGAATTACAGCCGGAGGCTGCTTCAGCAGCACGCGGCAGATCGTTCTTTTGTAGGGTTAGCAAGATTGGCATTGGTGGTATGGGTAGTCCTGATGGTGCAGTGCATGCTGTTGCGGATGAATATCTCCACGTCGAAATCTCATGCGCCGCCGGCGGATCATGTGTCTCCTTCTTCATCTTCTTTTTCTTCTTACAGTCTGAAGAAGAATTCGCATTCTTTTGCAGCTCAGAATTTGATCACAAGCGAAGATTTAGGGATGAGCGCCGGCGCCCCTCCTCGTCTCATGTCGTCGTCACGCAAGTACCGAATTGTGAGAAGAGCACCCATAGGAAGACCGCCACCTCCTGGCAATAGCTTCATCATCGTCCCATCTCCTCCTCCTCCTCCTCTCCCTCCTCCTCTCCCTCCTCCTCTTGTATCTTGTAGACCACCTCGAACAACGCCTCCTTACTCACCTGATCCGTTGCCGCCAGCGCCCCCATCTAGTCCGACTCGTGCGAATGATACATGTCCTCCTGCACAGGGAGAGAATTTAGCTTCTCCAAATTACTGGGAGCCTGCTGCATCATCTCTTCCTCAAGCTGCTCCAGCTCCAACAAGTGCGGAATATTTCATGCCCCCGGCAGCTGCAATTCCTCCAGTTTCTCCAAATGGGTCCTCCTCGGAACCTTATGGTAATCTTGTTGTTCCGGCTGCAGCTCCGAGCCCTGCAATTACGCGTCCGATATTCATGCGGCCTTCTGCAACTCCATTTTCTTCAAACTCATGGGCACCATCTCCAGCTGCTCCAGGTCCATCTCCACATCCAGGCTCTGCAGGATCCGCTAGTCCACCTGTGTAGCTGATCTGTGTTCATGCTCCATCTCTGATCCAGAAGTATTGGGCAATATAAGAATGCTGGCAAGAGTGAAGTACTGCTAACCTGGTGATGGATCCAGGATCCGTGACACACTCAGTCTAGAACCTGAGTTCCTGGAAAACACTGATGGGCAAATCAAGTAAGAGATCTGAGAATCCATGATCAATTGCAACAAATTATTGGCATTCTGAAGTATTTGAGAAAAAGCTTGAATCCTGATCTCAGTTACCAGAAACTGCAAAGCTTGAATAGAGATCCTCAACTCTGAACTTCCACCTGGGGTTGATAGCCTGATTCAAATCTCAAGGCACTGGTGCAGCTTACATGTGATGAAATTTGATCCAACCACGCACATGAGGGTGAAACCTTTGCAGCTGTTTGAAGGAGAATTATTAGGGGTAACCACTAGTGGGAAAAATTATATACCAGTCTTTGGACCCATTTTGCTTCAAACACTGCAGCTCAAATTATTTCCCAAACAGATCAATTGTGCAACTGAGCCAAGGTTGTGCACAAACCATGAGAAGTGGCTCATGACATGAAAATATTTTATGCATGAAGGAAGGACATAAACTTTGAAGGAGAAATATTTTAGGGATGCCGGGCTAATGGGTACTCCAGTACATAGTCAAAAGTACTATGTTGATGTTCATACTTCCCTTGCAAAAGAAGAAAAAGTATTAGTGACAGTCAGTGTCAATTTCTGGATATCTTGCTTCTGCTTCCAAATAGGCAAGAGGCAGTCTGTGAACAGAGGAATTCTCCAGATGGCACAACGAACTTGCAATTGTTTGTTTTGTCAAATTGCCTCTCAACCTGCACCATGCTCAAGGTGGTAGTATGGAATTCAGCCACTTCTTTGAATCATAGCATGCAAGTGTACCATTATGTTAGGATTATGTTAGGAGGCAATAACAAGGAACCCAGATATTGATCATTCTGGTTCAGTCTTTTTATAATTGTACTATAAGACCAAAGACTTTGTTACTGTTCACCTAAGATTTCAATACAGTGTTCTAGCCCACAAACTTCGCATACAGTGCAGAATGAACTCCTGTCATTCATTTTATGCAATGTGGTTATAGAAATCTGGACAGAAATTTGTGTAGAGTTCAAGCTTCAAACCACCTCACTCCATGTGGACCCAATTCCTATGCAGACTTGATATGAAGCCACATTCCCACAGCTTTATATGGTTAGATGAGGAGATTTAGCAGGTCCATCCTCATGACTTTTTTGTGACAACTTTTGGACCATGATATGTTGTTGTGCTGCTGTTAAAACTCAGAGTTCAAAATTGCATTGGAAACAAGGGTACGCAGTGGCAGTTGTTGATGTGTTCACCTGCAGATCATACTATATATGGAGATTTTTGTTCAGATTTTCTGAAGTCTGCAAAGCAATATAAAACACAAATTGAATGCCAACGTTACAAACATCCTTCAACTATTGAAACCTCTGAGAATTCTCTACAACAATCACTCATGTTCCAACCCATGCTCCAGCAAAAAGTCATGACATCCTATAAACAATAGCACATTTCTTGACAATGTCTGCAAACTACCCAAACACAGCTATTCATGCCATCAGACATCTCAAATGACAAGGATTTGCCAAGAGTTTCCAACACAGGACATGTCAATTTAAGTTCAGCAACCTACCACAATCATTTCCGTCTCATGTTCAACAAATTTATGTGCTATGGGTTACATTGCAGTTGTGCATCTCAAGGCTGGCCTAACTGCCATCTGTTCATCCACAATCTTTTCAATTTCTTTACTGCCTGACATTTGTTGGTATTTCCATATTTCAAAACTGGTTGCTGATCATGTGATTGACCTTCTCTTGAGAAGAAATTCCTGATCATATTTGAAAAGGAGGGCCCATGCAGCAAAAACATGATCAGAAATAGCAAAAGCTTCCACTTGAGCAAGTCCAGACCAGCACTCGAAGATGAAACCACAATTTAAAGGACCAGACCCTGCAGCGTCTCTGCTAGCTGCAGTGTACACAGATGACAAATGCTTTACAAAATTGGAAACTGAAAAGTATTACTTACTCAAATGGCATTAAAAAAAAGAGAGAGAACATCCATTTTCCATGGCAGTAGTCTTCTAATATAACTGAGAATTAGTTCAAGTCAGTAGTCCACACTAAAAGTCTGGCAGGGATGGAAACACATCATCAGTACAACATAGCCTAAGATCAATATTGCAACGGGCCTTAATGGCATGGGCATAACATGCTGCCCCAACCTGGCTCCTGCAGATCTGAGTCCATTACAATAGCTATGTCTAAATATCAGACAGCTACACCAGAGAAAATTGTCTCATAAGGAAATTTGCATGGTTTCCTCAAAGCCTCCTGTGCTTCAAATCTGATACATCATAGTCACCCACATGCCAATAGTTTTGAGATGCATTTGCTGGAAGATTCAATTCACCTTAAGCACTCTAGGACATACTTTGCATAAAGAAAGTTGTTTAAGAGACAGCTAACCTGCCTGCAAGTTAGGAGTGTTGCAGCAAGTAACCCCCTCAAAATGTCATGACGTGTAATGTCGTGACGTACGGTGTCGTAAGGATGTAAATCCATAGTAAATTCCACTAAACAAAAAGACTAAAACCAGCCAAAGGTAGAAACTATTCAACCAAAAAGAGATGCACACACATATATATACAATGCACAAGAGGAGGTTGAAATGAAATTCTCATGTATCCCCCCCTAGACCTAAGCGAGGAAAAGCGTGGCATGGTCTGAATAGAAATCACGGTGTTGCAAAAGAACATGATGAACAGTACCAAATGCCGGCAGGAACTTGAGTGAGCTCCGGCTTGAAGCAGAAGAGATGGTATCCACCATTACAGTTATCGCAAAACAACATCTAATTAGCATCGTCTGTCTTCTGACATACCTAACATGGATAGTCAAGTGGAGGAATCCAAATTGACGTGATGATGGTAGGATCCAAATTCGGCAAGTGACAAGGCGCACAGTTTTTGGAATGATCCCAAATTGTGCATCCGTTAGTTCCTTGCAACTTCAACACACCAGAAAGCCTAATTGCCTTAATCATTAAGATAGTGCGACTGGAAGAAGTGTCTAGAGTATCATTAGGTTGCCGTTGGAAATACACAAAGTCACCAACATCAAATTGTTTCACCTTAGGTTTGTAACTGCCACCTCGTGTGTGTGCATACCATAAGGTGTCTCAATGTTGTGCAATGGATAAGTTCTCCATGGCCATGGGCATAACCCTCATGAATAGAACAACCTTTTCTGCAATGACCCTAGCCCAAGTGGTTGGGGAGTCCAAGTCCATAACCTAATCCATTTGAGCAGCAATGGAAGACAGTGGAATGGGATGTCTCCCAAAAAGTAGAAAGTAAGGAGAGAAATGAGACAAAAAGGGATGTTTAGACATCTTGTAACCCATGGCAATGTAAGGGAGGGCCAAGTCCCAATCCTCTTTGTTCCTAGTGAAGCAAATCTTTCGAAATCCATTCTAGCACGTTTGAACCATCCTCTTTGCAAGGCCATCAGCTTGGGGATGATCTCTTGAAGTCCGACGATGGTCAATGAGAGCATGGTCAAGTAGGTTTTGGAATTCTCCCCTGAATTCTGATCTTTGATCAGTAAGGCACTCAGCACAAGCCCCAAACCTACTTAGAACCTGTTGTAAAAAAGCCCGACTCGTGTTGTGTGATGACTTGTCCGATAGCGCAACAAGCTCAACCCCCTTTGAAAAATGCTCAATCATAATCATGATGTAAACATTACCCCTGGAGGTTTGTGGTAATTCTCCAGTTAAATCACATGACCAACGAGAGAACATGCCCTGAATAGGGAGTGGATAAAACATGAGCTATCGAAAGGAAAAAGAAGTTCTCATGTTATCACATTGTTCACACTTAACAATGATGTCTCGAACTTGAGCATACATTCCTCTCCAATTGTAATGAGGAGTGAGAAGGCTATAAATATGTTTAATTCCAAAGTGTCCAAGCTCCGAATGTACCTTTTGAATAAGACCAAGCCGTTCACATGGTGAAGGAACCACTCTGTCGCCTATTGGTAAGCATTGGATGAGGTGATTGTCCTTCCATGAGTAGCATTTAGACCGCTGTTGTATGCGATCCCGCTAACTTGATGTAACTTGGGGAGGGTATTCCCCATGCTGAAAAAACCTCAAAGTGTCCAAGTCCTCCCATATATTTACAATGGGATGCTTAACCAGGTTACATTACAGTAGTGCAAAATAACTAGATGCATCAAATACATGTACTATTGGAATCTGGTCAAAATATCGCCTGGCTTCTGAAAAATCTTCAAAGGTAGTGAGGGGTCTCCGCGACATGGTATCCGCATTCTGATGTGTAATACCAGGTCAGTGAATAACCTTGAACTCATACTCTTGAAGTATAAGTGCCGAACGAATTAACTTACCAGTAAGCTTATCGTTCGTCATCAACCATTTGATAGGCTAGTGGTCGATATACAAAGTGAAATTGGTGTCATAAAAATAGGGCCTGAAATGTATGACAGCCCATACAACAGCAAGGCACTCCCCCTCATATGAAGAGTAGTTGCTCTCAGCCTTGTTGTTACTTCGGGATGCATAGGCAATAACATATTCCTTGCCTTTCTCATCAAGTTGGCCAAGAATAGTTCCAATACCAAAAGCACTCTAGTTAATTTGTAGAGTGAAGACCTTGTTGAAATCAGGTCTTCTCAAAATGGGAAACTCTGAAAGCTTTTCCTTGAGTGTGTTGAAAGCTTCTTAAGCCTCATCACTCCATGTCCAAACAACATCCTTCTTTAACAATGCATAGAGAAGATGAACAATAGTAATGAACTCTTGAACATAAATTTTGTAGTAATTACATAGTCCAATGAAGCTCCTTAACGTGTGAACATTAGTAGAATTGGGCATCTCCAAAATGGCTACTACTTTGGCCCAATGAGCCATAAAACCATTTGACAAAATTCTATGTCCAAGCTAAACTATTGAGGTGACAACAAACTCACAATTTTTAGGATGGATCCTCATTTTGACTTCGTGGAGCCTCTTGAATAACTCCTCAAGATTAGCCAAGTGGTGCAAGAGTCCCTTGTTATGCACTAGGACATCATCTATGTAGCACTTCAGGAAATTGCCCCTTTGAGAACCTGGTCCATGACTCGCTAAAAGAAGACATGTGCATTCTTTAATCCAAAAGGCATCATAAGCCATTCCCACAACTTGTTACTTCCATGGAATGTCGTTTTCTTGTGATCCTTCATAATGAGCATAATCTGGTTGAAATCTTGCTTCAGATCCACAATTTTGAAGATGTTTGAATCTCTAATGCTATCAAACAATTCTTCAGGGATGGGCATGGGGTACTTGTCATGAGGTGTAACTAGGTTCAAAGGCCTATAATCCCCACACATCCTTTTCTTAATCCATAATCCAACTGAATCCTTCTTTGCTAGCATTACTGTTGCGGCTGCGAAATCAGAACTTGATGGTTGAATGAGACCAGCCTCATGGAGCTCTTTGCATCTTTCATCTACCAATTCCCACTCATGCTTATTCAACCTATGCCTCCTCTGATAGATGAATGTCTCATCTATAAGGTCTATAGAGAATTACATGGTCTTACACGTACTTAAGTCTTTCATTGAGAATGCGAACATATTCTCATACTTAATTAGCAAGTCTGTGACCTGGTCTCTCTCCTTCTTGGTGAGTTGGTTCCCCATAATGAAAGGGTAGTTGGAAACACATGGAATGGAATTGGAAAGTGTGTTTGAAGAACCTGGTGTATTGGGTTCTCCATTGTCCAACTTCATAGATTCGTAGAAGGTTGTAAATTGTTTCTCTAGAAGTTGATGTACCTTCAGGTGTAATAGACACAATTTGAGTCAAATTACATGGTACCTCCTCCCCCCCTAACATTAAGAGTGAAATGTAGAATGTTGAAGATAGGCAAGTGTACTTGGTCGGGGTGCGATGTGATCGCATTGCCAGAACCGTAAGTTGATTGAATCAATGTTGGTGTTGTGTACATTTGAAAAAATAAACAAGTTACCAACAATCATGTAAGGGAATTCAGGTCCATGCCTTTCCCCAATAGAGTGTTACACTCCAATTTAGTCACAGTGTGACTAGTAGTGCCAGCTTAGAACCCCATAGCCTTTTCTCTTTCTTCCAGGTTTGGTTCATCCCAAGTGGCTGAAACATGACGATACACCAGGCTTGATCCATCTCCTTGAAAGGCATGTGTTCTTGGCAAGGAAACAAAGGTGGGCCAAACACCTCTTAATTTTCCTATTATGTTCATAGGAAACCAAGGAGGTTTCTTTTGCCTTGTAACTGGTTGGCAAGAGCTCTGATCATCCAATATGTGAGAAACCTGTAGGTTGGGGTCTCTGATGGTGTATCTCAAAGCCAATTACAGAACTAAGAGTGGTGCCACATTAGTCCACCAATTGCGTAACTGGTGCGCATAGGAATCGCATTGTGCCGCATCGAGTAGGAGGGGCTCTCCAAGGTAATGCTTAACGAGCATGTAATGTTCCTAGACTTTCTCCCTTTGGTCAAGTTAAGAAGGGGTGTTCTCAATTACATAACCAAACGTAAGAGAAATGGATTAAGCCCAGGTGATCAATCATACCATGTCCATGAAAAGACCCAATCTTGTGTCACTAAAGCCTTCTCCAAATCCAACCACTAAAAATCCTTGACACTCCCAACCTGAAATGATGAAGTCTACAGGGCCAAGTAATTCCATATGCTTCTTTTAAATTAGTTGTATGTCAAAGGGTAAGAAAGTGAAACTAGCCTTCCATGCGGTGATTGAAAACTATTGTGGAAATTTAGCTATGAGCTCCATCATTTTTGATGTCACCACTTACCTTGCAACAGGATCAATGTCTACGTAAAAATACCTCCAAACCACCATCCTTGATTATAATAGGGCTTCGAGGCCTCTACTAATACCACCAAAAAACTCTAGTAATGTAAATCCCTCCTTAGGTGGTGTCTAGGCGATTAGCTGACGAAGTACTAACTTAATCGATTCACCATGGCTTTCCATGTTCTCAAAACTAAACAGAGCTTTGACCAAGGGCTCGTGGGCTGCTTTGAACCTTTGTAAAACCTCTGGTCTGTGTTGAATGTCAATAGGAACCACTTTCAAGCTTTTAGTAGCTTGGGCATAAGCTATTTCCTCTTCATCTCCCTTTATCCACTCGTGGCTAGCTTATTGGATGTAAGAAATTATGTGTGCTTCTTTGAGCATACAATGGTGAGCCATAGGGTTATGGTTCCCATGTAAATCAAGGGGTATGTATCCCAAGTGGTGGCCATTAGTCTCCCAATCCACTCGGTAGTACGCATGCTCAAACCGATTATCAATTGTAAAACTTGGTGGAAACAGGGCCTCTTACCCAATGAGCACATCATAACTGGTGGCATTGGTGACTAAACATCTAACCTATAAGCAAAGCTCCTGATCTGTACCTTTATTAAAATTAAGTGCAATCAAATCCGAGCTTTCCCCAAGTACCTCCTCTACATTCCCACTAGCAATGCGGGTCTGCCACATAGATTTCCGTAGTTTGGAGTCAAACATGCCCATCTTCTTGGCGAATTGAATTTCAAGAATCACTGGTTGGGCACCTGTATCAAGAAGTACCACCTTGGGTGTATGTCCTCCCATTTGGATTACTGACCCAGTATTGCTGACAATGGAAACTTCGGTGGCGATGGAAGTTCTCTCACTAGACACCACCTTTGGAAATGAATGAGAGACTTTGTGGAGAGAATGGCTATCCACAACACCTTTGTTGAATAACAAATCCACAAGTGAGGTGTTCTTAACTCCCTTCTGATATGTGAATGTAAAATCAGAAGTAGGAAAGCCCATTAATTTAGCCATGCTAAAACTAGTGACTAGATTATGAACGCCACCTCCAACATGTGAGTAATCGAATGTTTCTCCAAGGTGTTGGATGGGACCTCTGTAGCATGTGGATCAGGGATTGGTAAAGGACTTGATGTAGTGTTCAAGGTATCCTCTAATACTATAATTATGTCCTTGGTGCTTACGTTCAAATCTTGAAAACTAAACAATGGTGTACTAACAAGCTTTTGGGCCATTTCACACATTTGAAGTTGGCATTCCATAAGCTGATTAGTGGAAAATTATGTGTTTTCCTTATGTACATGTACTCCTAGGACACGGGAATTTGATGCCCTAATAGCTTATGGTGTAGTAGTCTCCTCCCCCCTCACCAACAAGGTGCGTTCTTCTTCTGTGTTGAGAGGATGAAAAGATTGTGGCATGACTACTCGAGCTCCTCTAGCCCTAGTAATAGGACTTGAACCAAATGCGGGTCCATCAATCTAAATTACCTGCCTAGTTATAGAAACTTTGGGTGCCACACTAGCTTCTTGTGTCGCGACATAGGAAGGGCAAAAAGTAGTAAATTCTGGTGTGAGACTACAATTGTGTGCATTGGAAAGAACATACTCCCCAACCATGGCATTGTGTGGGAGGCCATAGAACGACCTAGGAGGTCCCTCCCGTGATCCTAAACCTTGTACATGTTGGGCATGACTAGCTGGTTGGGAGGAATTACCTTTTAGATTAGCAAGTTGGGCCCTTAATGATTCAAGTTCATTTTGTAGAGTTTGAACTTGAATTGCATGGGCTTGAAGCACCTCCCTCTTGTCAGCATTGTGCTCCTTCTTCTTAGCATTCTTACTGGAATTACCCTTGGTGGGCAAAACCTAAGTGGAAAGTTGAGGTGCCTTGGCTTTTGGTTGAGGGACAACAAAAGATGTTGGCAAATTTTGCTATGGTAATCGAAGTTACTACCGTTCCGGGAACTTGGCAAAATAGACAGCTTCCTAATGTCCCTCTTTCCCACAATAATCACAAAAGAGATCCTTGGAAGGAATGTTGCACTCACTAGCTTTGTGGGCAGGATTGCCACAATAGTTGCAAAAAAGTAGGATGGGTGTAGCCGAGTGCACCGTTTTAGCCCTTGAAGAAGAATGTGATGATCTGGTTGGCGCAACTAGTGTAGGCTAAGGCCTTGAACATGATGGAGGCATCATAGTATTGGCCTCATAATGTGCATGAATCAATTCCAACTTTTTGGAAATGTTGTACACATCTAGCAAAGTGTACGAATCTCCAAATTTTGCAAAAAACCCGTTGCAAAACCTGCGCATGGAATGTTGGAATACCTTCCAACAAACAAAGGTACCGATGGGCAGCTTCCAGGTCTATGATGTTATGGATATCCTTTTTAAGTTTGAGAAGCCTCATGTAAAGCATCTTGAAAGTTTCATCCTTTTGCCGAAAGAAGGTGGCGAACCGTAGAATTTTTTCAAAACTTTTGACTACAAATTCTAGCTGAAGAACTCGAAAAAATTCCCCCACTAGATCAACAAAAACTAGCGCATCGATGGTGGGAGGAATGTTTGCAATAGCAACCATGAGTTATTGAGGAGAAAGGTTTACTAAGATAAGTACCGGGTCTAGATTATTGGGCATAGTCCTATGATATGCAATTGTAGCTTGCAATGCAGCTTAAAAGGCAGTGGCGATGGCTGTGGCGTAAGCTGGATTGGGAATCTGGGTGACGCCCAAAATCCTTGCAAAATGTTGCTCGTAGACATCCAATGCCTCATAATGCACATAACAGGCCAATTGTTTGAATGCAAACGCTTCGGTGTAATTAGCGCCATATTTCAGCTCCAATTCACAAACCACAATTGAGAAAGTTTCCTTGAACTCCCTCAAAGAAATGGTACCTAGCCTTCTGCTAAACTTCTCAATTCTCCCAAAGGAACTACTGACCTCCATGGTGTATACAGGTGTAGAGGTTACGGCTTGGAATAGAATATACGGTGATTGCATGACAACATGTGCAATAGCAAGTGTACCCCACTAATTAACCCCTCCAAATGGATTCTGATGTATCGATGTTGTAATGTAACCTAAACCTGAATTCCTAATAGGAGTTGTACTAAATGACAGCGGCGCTATAGATGCTTGATGGTATCATCGAAAAGATCGTGAACTCAAAGATATTGGTTCAAAGGATTGTGTGTTACTTCGTAACTGATACCTTGGCTCTGGATGAGCGGTAGTGTTCTCATCATTCGAGGACATGGTGTTGTCCAATGCCCCAAAATTTTGCAATAATATAAAGCCTTAGCTACAAAATTCTAACACAACGTACAATTTGAAGAATAAGGTGTGTCGTCGGGAATGACCAACAGCAAACCGACGTTGAACGAAGGTCAAACGAATGTTAAACGAACATCGAACAAAAAGGCAGGATGCAAGATGACAAGATGTAGGGCGAGAATCAGATGAAAGTCCTACGAACATCAAATAGAAGTTTGTGGATGGCAACAAGCGTTGCCTGATGTTGCACGGAAGTTGACAAACATTGGACGTTGAAAGTCGAACATTGGGCAGATGTCTTAACGCGACAACAATGGCAACACTATAGCGATGGCGATGTTGCGGCGCTACAACTCGCAACCCTGCACTAAAACGATGGCTACATTACAACGTTATAACTCACAACGCTGCGTTGTGATGTTGCAATTCGCAACGTTGCACTGTAGCGTGCGACATTACGACACTACAACTATGGCAACATTGCGATGCTACAGCTATGGCAACGCTGCAACACTACAGCACGCAACGTTGTGATGCTACAACGATGGTGATGTTACAGTTCATGATGTTGCGGCGCTGTGAAGAAGTAAATGTTTTTTTTTCTTCTTCTTCTTACCTCACGTTTACTTATTGTCTCCTCAGCGTTCACCTTTGCTCCTCTTCTCCTCACAAGAGCATAGTAGAGTGAAAGAAAAAGACAAAAGACACGCATAAGGGAGAGTCTGAAGGAACAAAAGAAAATGATTATATCGACCACCTCAACAAAAGGATTTTTAACACCTGTGTTTTGGATCTAGATGTTGCTGTTGGATCAAAGAACACCACTACACATGGTCACATCAGGTTTGTTGAAGTTGCATCAGTCCTCCTCAACAACAAGTTTGCACAATAGCAGAAGACAACAAGTGTAAGGTGGAAACTTTAGCAACGCCTCCTCTTGTGTTCACACATGCACACGCTCAGGTGAAGATTCTGGGTGATGGTACCTAAGAACTTACTACAACTATGACAAACAAGTTGTCACATGAACTTGGCATCACAACCACTTCCTTCGCCGCCACTGGAGCCATGGCAAGAGGAGGAGCAACCGGGGTTATTTCTTGAACTGTTCTTATTGTGGAAGAGAAGGCGGCGCATAGGCTGTCGCTAGTTCTTTTTCTTTTTTTGCGCTTGTACTATAGCCATAATAGGAACACATGAAAGGAGAAATAGCATAACAACAACATCAACTGCAAAAGAACTCAAAGCTCAAAATAAATTTGTTGCTTTCAACATTAAACAACAAAGAAGAGTTTTTCCAGAATTGAATTGCAAAGAAGGAAGAACATGTAATGTATGTAAATAGTGGTCATGCAATGGCTGCCGTGAGCATCTAGAAATCCAATCTAACTATGGAGAAAACTTTCTTAACAAAGGAATTTTAGAAAAACTAAAAAAAGAAAGGAAGGGCTTGACCTTTTATACAGTCGCCAACAAACTGAAACCCTAAGTACCTAATAACGTAAAGTCACCTAAGACCGTACATTAACCCTAAAAGTGCACATTAACCCTAAAAGTCATGATGGGCATGCCCATAACTAACCATCATGTATGAGGCCATGTATGGGCATGACAAAAACCCAACATTGAAAGTAATGCATAATATGTAGGGTCACCAACATCCACCACAAACATCTGCATCATAACAAACAATAACATCACCCTAGAGCACAAAAATAAAAATTATGTATCCATGACTACTCTCTCCAAAATCACATCAACCAAAAATATTTTATTATATAGCATGCAAACTTGCTAAAAATACAAAAAATCTTAATTAAAAAAATATAATTGACAAAACACAAAAACTAATAGTTAAGGAATTCAAACTCAATATAAATTATCGCATTAAAATAGGAAAAAATCACAACTTTCTTCAAGTCTAATAATACATAGTAAAATTTTAAATAACCCATGTAAAATTTTTAAACAATCAACCCTTTTATTCTAGCATAAAAGGGCTGTTTCGAAAAACAGATGCATCAAGATGGTGCCCTATACAATATTGGGATGTGTAAGGTAAAGCTCCAAGAGCAGGGCATCTATTAAATGCCCTGGACCATAGGCTACCCTTGAGTCTTTAAATGCCCTGCTCTTGGGGCTTTACCCCTTGTAGTAAATGAGGCAAGATGGTACAGTAGGTCTTCCCTACAAGGGGGAGGACCCATCATACAAGCCCACCTCATGAAAGGGCTTTTCGGGTAGGAGGAGCCAAGGGGTATTTACTTCTGGAACTGCCCCACTCCAAGGACATGACCAAATTGATGTGATTTTAGTTGTCTTATTGTTTTCTCATGATACCCACCGGGTATCAAGGGGATTTTTGGGCCTTGCCTCCACAGGGACAGGGACTATCACATTGGATCCAACTTTTGGAAGTTTTACCTTATCAAAACTGGTTTCACACTACGTGAACTGGTTTCTTTGGTGAAAGTGTTTAGACTGTTTAGATTGGAATGGAATTTTTGGTGTTCAGACTGTGGACATAGTAAGTAGATGTGCAACATCCTATCTATTGGCAGGGCCAGCATGTTTGTGATGCCTTATTTAAAACAACGCTGGGCTTGTTATGCTCTTTTTGCATGCCTCCAACATACACTAAGGAAAATCTCAAAGGTTTTTACTTAAATGGTTTGTTTACTCAGTAATTCTCGACCTTTATGAAAAACCTTTGGTTTTAGTTCCAAAAATGAATTAGAAATGTCACAGTTTTAGTTCTAGTTTCACACATAAATGGAACTAAGCATTTGATTATAGGTTTAATTCTTCGAAAAACATAATATATCAATTCCAGTTTTAGAAATCAAACCCAATTCCAATATGGTCTTTCCTAATATAATTATTGGTTAACCTCCAATGAACCCCCAATTCCAATCCTTCTTTTTCAAAAACATTTATCTTGATTGGTTTCGATTTCACACATATGTGGAAAAAAAAACATGTTCTACAAGTTACTCCTAGGATTTAAACCTACAACTGCAAGCTTGTAGGATGTAAGAACCAGTGTTGGTGTTGGGTGGGTATCACAAATATTCCAAAGCATCCCAATTTAATTCTTTCAAGGTATCACTATGAATGATATCTTGATTGAAAATCGAACTATCGGTTCTCACTTGTGTGAGGAACGGATGTGAAAACTTGTTTTTAAAAAAAGAACAAAAAATTTTTGAGAATCGGGTAAGGGCTGACCCTTTACCCAAGTCAGGGTCTCAGGGTTTAGTCACCATCAAAAGTTAGTACAAGCAATGAGAAAGAAGTTACAAGCATCAAACTTAATTATGTTTTTACGCAAGATAGCACAACGATTTATTTATTGGATTTTGTTGATGGTTCATGAACCATAGGTTTAAACTTTGGAGGTATAGTGTTAAGTCAGCCTAATTTAATTAGGGCTAAAGAAAGAACACTTTCATCACCAAACTCATATCAAAAATTTACTTATCAAATTTAATTTGCCTTGGGAGATTGGAGATCCAAAGGAAGACTAGTATTTGACGATAGGTACTTATTTATGGTAGGTCAATTCAGATGGTAATGATGTTCAGAGAGCTTATTTTAAATGATGATTTATTCTAAAAGTTTGTCAAAAACCTTGAACAAAAGGTCTTTTGTTTTTGATTTTTTGCAAAAGGCCAGAACTGTTATTTTTTTTAAAATCAAATCAATAACTAATTAATTTTAATTTTAATTTAAAAACATAAAGTAATACCTGATTTGTGAGAATCAACAAAAGATAAACAGTTGTTCTCAAATTTTTGAGAATTGACATTGTGAGATTCAGTTTAAATTTTTTTATAAAAATGTTATACCCTTGCCCAACATAAAAGATTTTATTTTTATTTTTTTTTTGGAGAAGAACCAAACCCTTTTGTAAATTACTTTGTGAAATGAACCCGACAAATATCATAAAATTATGATACCCACACAACACTGGTAGGAACTACCACTAGCCTACTGGAGTACACTGGCTTCATATTTATTTTTCACTCCTCAAATCATTAGGCTAGTCCATCCCTGCAACTGAACTGTGTAGCAACCACTCAACTACCATAGTACTTTTTCAGGTTTGGCACTACTGTGCCGAATATTAATATAATTTGAATTTTTTGTTTCGACACCACAGTTTTTTTTATTTTGAAAATTTCGACATATAATGAATAAATATAATAAAATCAGAGTAATTTCACATAGTATGTGTATTGTACTTCAGGTTAGGCTACTTGAAGTTTAGTGTGCAATTAGTGAGGGAGGGCGTTTTGGGTTTGAATCTGGCAGCTGGGCTGCTTTCACTGAATATTATAAGTTTTTCAACATGAAGATTTGTTTTTCTTTTAAATTTCAGCAAAACTGAAAATAATATAATTAGTGCCGAATCTGAAAAGGTATTAATTATGGTATTTCTGAGACCCCCCCAGCAAAGTTCGATTGGGGTGTTTAATTAATGTGTTGCCAGACTCAGAGTTTCCAGTGTTTTTTTTTAATGAATTTCTGATTTTTTTGTCAAAGTGGCGATCACTCATTGGAAGATGTAGAAAAAGTGACTATCATCCCGAAGGAGAATTTAGCCAATTCTGGCGATAAACCAAAAATAAAGTACACATTTTTTATTCATCCTTCTATATGTTTGGCTCACAATGAAAACCACATTGTATGAACATGGTGATTTTAATTTTCTTTTTTTCTCTTTTTTTCCTTATATACCAAGATTAATAACCAATGGGTACCTGTCCTCATTCTAAAATTGCCCCAACATTGGTCAGAACATAATGCTTCTTAAGGTTTTTTTCCTTAAAAAAAACCTAAAAAGAAGGGTTTTTTTGTCCCTTCTGCCATCCAAATCAAAAGCATTTTGTACTTTAGAATTGGGAAGGCCTGATCCCCTTGGCCTCCCCTAATGGTCCCACATACACTTGGGTGCATGGCCTGAAAATAGTGAAGGCCCTAGGGAGCACATCTTCCCATACACGTAAAGACCTCAATCAGGACTTTTCAGGCCAGCTTTAGACTAGGAGTCAGGGCTGGAAAAAACTTGGGGCCAACTTTGAGCATTTTTAACTTGTTGTTTGGCACCAAGTTATTTATAAATGCTAGAACATTGATGTCAAGATATTAATAATTGCTGGAACATTGGCCCCAAGGGTTGCAAATTGGCCTCCCAAATCCTTTGGTATCCTTTTTTAGCCTCGGGGCCAAAACAAAGTCATAAAGTTCAGCACTACTTGGGGCAGATTGAAAAGATTTTTTCTATTTCAGCCTTGACTTGTAGTGTAAAGCCCCTTGGGGATGATTTCAACTTTTGCACTGATAGGGATGCTTGATTTGAATTGAACCTTGGCCTTGACTACTTGTGTAAAGTGAGCCTCAATCCTAAAAAATCCCTACACAGGGTGAGCATGTACAGTAGGCAATCTCGCCTTTACAACAACAAATCTTGTTTTATGATTTTTCATCATGCAATTGGGAGGATTTATAAATCACAAGTAAGTTTAGGATCGAAACTATGTATATTTACTACATAGCTATGGAGATTTATGTTTTTATTTACGTAAATATTTTTGCATCTTTTTATTGTCTATGTATAACTAATATGCCACACCATTATCTTATCATGGACTTCACATAAACCTTTCAAAACTAAAATCTCAATTCCCTTCACAATTCTATTCTATAAAATTTTATATTCATATAACTTATTTTTATCAAGTGAAGGTGTTTCCAAAAGCCACAAACACCCACTTATATACTAACCAAAAGGAAACTAAACAAAAAATTTCTTAAAATCTACAAATTGTGGTTCCCCATGGCTCCCCATGTGATTTCACATGCATAATAAAGTGATAAAGACTTTTCACATAAATTATCATGTGTGAGTCAATGCACACTAATGTGCCAAAGACTTTTCACATGACTTTTCACATAAATTATCATGTAAAAATCAATGCACATTTAATGTGTCAAAAACTTTTCACATGATTTTTTTCATGAATTATCATGTGAAAATCAAGCACATTAATTGAAACTATGACCAAATCATAATTAAATTATAAAATCCAACTAACAAATAAATCACCAAACTTAATCGTTAAATAATTACATAAATAATAGTCTAATTACATCAAATTACAAACCCATTGTATGGCCTACCTTGGTTAAAAACACTTGTATTTTATGATTTACCATGGTGCCAACAAGAGGGCCCTTCATATGGGCCTACCCCAATCAAGGGTGTGAATGCCCTCCTTTTGGGGCTTTACATTACATATGGGGTAGACCAACCAATGACCAGACATTTAAATGTTCAAAGGAGGCCGGATCCAAGGGGAAGGTTCCATTGTTTTTGGTAGAAATGACAAATGACCTCCTTCTAAGACTTTACCTTACAGATAATATAACCATTCCTTAAAATCAAAAATAGATTCCATGGGTACCGCATGTTTGGTCATATATAGGGATGAGATTTCACAAACGATGTAAAAAAATACACTAGGTTTCAAAGGGGACTGAAATTCAAATTAGCTCCTAATTTGGTCCAATCTAAATTCGCATTGTCCTTTTTCTTCATGGACGCCTTCAACTAGTCACTATTGTTACTATAAATATTCTCATGCATTTGATTTTGAATCTCGACATTTCATACCCTTATTTAATAAAATTTCATGACTTCGTGGACAACAATTAAGAAGGGATGAACATCAAATGAGGGGTGCAACTTAGGCCCAAAAGGACATGATTTTATATGAACTCTAATTAAAATATAAAAATGTTTTTTCCAACATGGTTTCAAACTATAAAAACATGAAACTATTGGAAAATTGTAAGAAATTGGAATTTGGTGATAGGTATTCATTTTAATTTTGAAAAATCAAACCCTTTCTTTTTGCAATTTTCAAACCACAAAATTTTTGCAACTAATAGCTACAACTAAAAAAGTTTCTACACAATGTTCCATGTAGTCACAATTTCTGATTAGTAGCCTGCAACTAATCATGAAATCTAAATATTGTTCCAAGCTTGATTGTGAACTCATAAATTACCATCAATAATAAGGAACCCTAACTTAAGATATTAAAAATTGATATATTGATGAGCCACCTAAAGCTCATTACTTTGCAATTTCCCCATTAATTGTGTGCACAATTTTTCCTCCAAAAAATTGTAGCACATCCAAAAGCATTTGGGCAAAACTTAATACAATTCATAATTCTTCCTTGTTCTATATCATTTTTCTCAACATGTCATCTCCAAAAGAAAAAGCAAGTTTGAGAGCATTCCAATGTTTCTTAAAAAGGTTAAATTTTAGTTCCAAAATATTGAAAAATAAAATAAATGACAATAGACAAGTGCCAAAAGTAGCCATAGAAGGATTGTAATCAAATATAACTAAAGACGTGAAAATGAAAGAAATAGCCATAGAAATTTTGAAATCAGATTTGACTAAAAATGCAAAGTGCAACAACAAGTATTCATATAGTGCAAGTGCAATTAAATCTTATTAGAATTGCAAAATTTCCAGAAGTGGTCATAAAACAATTGCCATAAAATTTTATTAAAGATGTAGAAGTGCAAGAAATAATATAAAAGGTTTGCAATGAGATCTAAAAGGCAAGGGAAAAGTACAAAATTGCAAGTGAAAGGAGAAGACGACATAAGGATTAAAGTTTTGGACAAGACTTACAATGAGAAGTATAAGCAGTATTTATACTATTGTTGAATTTCCAAGTCTATAATCCTATCTTTTGTATCTAGTAATTCAAAGAGGGGCAAGTTCCAATGAGCTCAAACTCCATGTTCATTGAAATTTATTTCCATAACCTACACAACAACAAATCAGAATTTGGTTTGGAAAGATATTTTAGATTTCTACAAATTGTATTCCAGATCTAACATTCTAGGGTGGCATATAAATCAAACATATCCATCACTAACATAATTTTTGTTCTCTTGAGTAGATTATAGAAGAATAAAAGTATACCTCTTGTAAGGGCAAGGCCTATTCCACCCACTAGTTGGAGGTTAAGGCCATGAAGGAAAGGGAATCCATGATGTTGCATGTGCTTCACAAGAAATGAAATGGAGTGACATTAGACCAATAGCCAAGCACCAACCAAGAAAACATCCCACCCAAGTAAAACCCTCGTACATAAGCCTCAAAAGACTTATAAAGTACTAAGAGTGAATGGGACTGGGAAGTGGACACATGAAGCACTTGAAAATTGAAAAAGAAATGGATGCAATAAAAAGTGGCAACACCACATTGAGGAAGGCAAGTAAGTTGTGGAGCATACCCTTAAGTTCTTTATTTATAACCATTTAAATAGTAAGACACAAAAAAGGAAGGTTGGGGTAAAATGAGTACTAACAATAGAAGAAAATGTTGCAGTAATTATTTGAATTTTGGATATGCAAAAAAATGAGTCTATATTTTAACATACAACAATTGAAATTGGAGGTAATAGAAATCACTTAAACTAGACCAACACCATTTTGGAATGGGGTTCCAAGAAATAGTTGGTGGTATTAGTTCAAATGGTGCCATCTATACCTATTTAATATTCAAGCAAAAGGATAGGAAATATATAGAGCACAAGGACTAACTCAACAATATTGTCGAACATTCTACAAAAAATTGTAATTTCTGTACAATAGAAACAATCACCTAACAAATCACATATGGAACAGTGATGAAACTAGAATTCAAGGAGGGAAAAAAATAGGGCAAGTGTGTTAACAAAATGTGGTTCACAACAAGTCTACATCACCATTCCAAAATCCAAGGAGTGGTTCACTATGAATTGTGCAATTAATGCCATAAGAGGATTTCTACCAACATTTTACATTTTTAGAAGTGAAACACAATGAAAAGATTACAACAAGGATTGCAAACCAAACACATGTACAACAATGCAAAAAAAAACTTGGACAACAACATTTTTGTTCAAAGAATTTTTAAGTTTTTTCAAAAGGTTAGCTCCTAGTGGGATCTTCTAACCAACCATCACCTACTAATTCTAAATGGGCATGGATCACATATTACTTTACAAGCAATAGAACATGTGCCAATCAATTTGGTTTAGACATGGTTATTTTACCATCACATACTACACATGTTTTACAACCCTTGGATGTTTCATGTTTCAATCCATTCAAAACAACATTCAAGAAGGAGAGAAATGGGACCATGGTAAGAAATAAGTACAATAAACCAAATGAGTCACATTGGCTAAGTGGGTAAACAATGCATTGAACCAAGCATTATCAAAAAAAATATCAAATTTGGGTGTAAGGTTACAAGGATTTGGTCACTAAATCCAAAGCCTATAGATTTGTACATAGCACAACCTAAAAACATGAAGGAAACAAAGCATTCCAATTCAGAATTTGAAGAAGAGGAAAACCAACAATGGGTTGGTGAAAAATCAATAATAAATGAACTTTATAACATAACAATTACATCTAAAACTACAAAGTCTTGTTATTATGTGAACATGCCACATAGCCCTATTGCAACACAAGTGGAAGGATTAACAAGCATTAAAACATTAGTAGTAGACCTAGAAAACCTTTCAATGCAAAAAGGTGAAAAGCAAAGTCCTCTAGGTTTAACACAAGAGGTTTCACAAGTTGTTGCATCCCCATTTACTTGTAAGACAAATGAAAGGATAAGAACCATTAGTTGATTATAGCATGTCCCATGTGGTCACTTCTAGAGAATATTTGAACATTATGTGATCATAAGCAATGGCCAAGGTATTATAACAAATGAAATTTTAAAATGTAAGGAAAAGGAAGAGAGGAGGTCCAAAAAAACACTTGAAACCTTGATTACTGTTGAGCATGCAACTCAAAGGTCCATTGAGAAATGAACAAAGGAAATGTTCATGCAAGTTTGGTCTCCAATTGCAATTATTGATGCAGGAAATCAATTTCATAACAACTTTACAACAAGGCTATAAGCTAGCCCACTAAGGTACAAAAGGCTTGCACATATGATGGTTGTGCAACCAAGTTCAACTAGAAAAGGTGGATGTGATAGCCATGAAAAGTCCAACCCACTAGATGCAAAACAACTAATCCCCCACATGAGCAATTCACTCAAAACCTTACATGCAAAAAAAATTGAACCCCTCCAAAAAAGGGATTTTTATTAGTGAGCAAGTTTATGGTCCATTCTTTTGCACACCTTCAAATGTTTATTTGTTATCCAAAAGAAATACAAACAATGATATATTTCAACTCATTTTTAACTTCATTAACATGGAAATTTTCTCTTTCACCAAATTGCTCATGGATTTTCCACCTCTAGGTCCAACAATGTTATGGTCCCACATATCCCATAAATGCCTCATATACCTCTTAGTATTCTATTTGATATTTTGTTGAAGAAAACTACCAACAAAAGTTATGATCAAAATGAAGAAATTTTTTGTTACAATGTTTTGAGAAGAAGTTTTTGGCTATTCATAAAAGTTATCTAAAATAAGTTCATTGGCAAGACATTATAGCAAAGTTGGCCAAGACATTTCCTCACACGCTAGTACAAAATCATGCCCAAGTCAAGGACAAGCAAGAGAAGTTCAAAAGAAATACATTGTGGAAAAAAGGTAGAAGGAATCATTAGAACCACACCTTCATAGTGGTGTTGTTTTGATCACATAGATCAAATCCTTGCAAGCATTACAAAGGCTAATGGTTTACCAAGAGGGGAGAATATGGAAGCATATTAGTAGGCAATTCCCATCAAAATAAAAAAGATGTTAACCATCACATTGAACACAAATGCAAAGAACTTCCACTGCAAGGGGATACATCCTCTTCCATGAAAACACACTATCAGTGTTTGTTGATGGAATGCATACAAATGCATCCCCAATTATCCCTCACATGTGTGCTTTCCATCAACAAGGTGTTAATGGTAAACATGTTTCAAAGAAACATCATAGGAATTCTATAAGTACAAATAGCCTTGCTATAGCAAACATTGTCATGCATTGTAAAATCTTCTCACAAAATTGAAATTTTTAAGCTTGAAGCACAAAAAAACATTATAGAATGAATTGACAAGCTTGCAAAAAAGTTCTAAGATGCAAAAGTTTCAATTGTGACAATTTTTGCTAGTGCTCTTAAACTAAAAACTATTATGAAAAAAAAGAAGGAATCTAGTTTCATGTATAGGTAGATGCATGGTAAGGTGTAGACAATTTTAAGGAAAACTAGGACTACATATAGTACAAATAGTAGCAACATATAAAGATCGCATGTAATTAAATTGAACTTCAAACATAAAATAAATTATTAAACCCATCAATATCCAATTGATTGCTAGTTGTATGATTGTGTAAAAGTACACCAATCATTTTATATTCATTGATTTAGAACCCTTATTTGATAGTAGAATATCATTTTTTATTAATTTTGAAAATCCATTACTTTTATGTAAAATGGTAAAAACAACATTTAGCCCATCTACAAATTGTGTAGGAATTGAACTATTGTGATGAAAAAATTATCACTTTGGAGAAAATTCTATACTACCATTGAAGATTCACTACACAACAGCTGGAGATGGCAATGAAATCACCTTATTTGAGATTTAGTTTGCAATATCACAGCCTGATTTCTAGTTTGATTAGGGAAGATGCTTCAAGATCTCACTTAATTTTTCCAATTCATGAACAAATTTAGAATGCAATTCATCAAGATGACATTCTAAATTCAGAAGAAGACTATTTGATTATTTTATTCATGATTGATGTGCGCCAACGTTTGGCTTGTCCATGCATCCCATTTTGGTATTCCAATTGAAATTTCATTCGGTACTCTTGGACACATTTTGACAGGTTCTAAGATTGTTGCAAAATCCTTCAATGTGACACCAGATTCTGCACAAGAGTAGAATCCATCTCCCAGTAGCTTTGCAATTGCGGAATTTTATATCCTTTCAAATGTAACGTTCAAGACAGTGGTTAGAGACTGGGTTGAATGCAGTAAAAGATTGCAAACTCAGCGAAAATCTTAAGGTTTGATGAGTTTTGAAGATCGAATTATCCAAAAGAATTTTGAACATACTTGGAAGTTTGTTGGTAAAAGGGACATTTTGCCTTTCCATTTCCTCTTATCTTGTTTTAATCCTGCTGAAATACTAAAACAAATAGGTTCCCAGCTGAATGCACGCGTAGTGAATCAAATGCAAACATGCACTTGCTGTCTATTGACAAGCTATCAAAGCAAAGCAAAACATGACTTTGCTCTATTTCCTCAAAATCAAAATCAAGAATAAGTATCTTACAAGAGTCGTGTGCTCCTCCTCTCATATGAAGTTCAAGTTCAAAATTTAAAATGAGGAGAGTGAAGAGAGAAAATGATATCTGTCATTTTCTTTTGTTGGTTTTGCCAAAATCTTAGTCCAATCAGTCATGGTGAGGGGTTTTACACAACTTGTGTCTTTGGTTTCGCCATATGAAAACCCGAATCCAGTTCTCAAGATCTTAAACAAACTTGATTCATTGGTTCCTCTTGTTCTTCTTCTCACATGGGGCTGCTGCTATTGGCTCCTCTTGTTTGTTTTCTCACTTGGGGCTGCTTCTCTTTTCCTCTTGCTATGACTTTTTTTTCTCTTACTTCTATTACTCTTCTTCCATTATTATTTTTCTCTCTTTATTGCCATTACTCTTCTTTTTACTCCTATTACTTTTCTCAGTTTATTGCTATTATTCTTCTTTTAATTACTATTACTCTTCTTTTCCCATGGCTCTTCTTATTGTCCTGTTGTTGTTGTTAATCTTCTCACATGGTGTTGCTCTTTTCTTTTGATGAAACAATTAAGTTATTAATTATTTAAAACTGATTTTAATTAATGAAAATTCTAATAATCAAGTTGTGAAATCCAGATGTGAAAATCAGTTGTTGTTGTTGTATATATGAAAACCACCCTATCTAAGAACCAAGTGAGTTTCAAGAGAATAAAAAATTTGATAACCTGACTGATTCTCACCAGCCCAAAAAAAATTTATGTATTAGAGAATTGATCAAGTTCTCATAACATCATGAGAGAACTGGAACTAACTGGTTCTCACCAAAAAAAAAAATGAGAACTGCCCAAGACTGGTAGTAACAGTTTACATAATGGTGGGTTTGGTTACAAGGCTACAACTCCCTCCTCCCACTTGGGACAAATTTTGATCAAATGTCAATTAAGGGTGTTCATAGGTTAGTGGCACTCTCAATTAAAAGTGCACATCACATTCATGTTTAATAACCACCATGCTTACAAATGGTACAAAATCCCGAAGAGAAATCAAATTATATCCATCCTTCACCATGCTTTTGTGCGGGTATCGGTTTACTTTAACCTTAGTTTGCTTGCATGAATGTCGATAATCCAGTCTAGTTGATCTAAGAAACAATAACAAAACTAACAAAGCTTGTTAAAAAATTCATCTTCATAGCCTTAGTCATCATTTGAGTGCAATCTCCCTTTGTAGACCATTTTGTTAAGAATCCTAAGGAGCCTAGCCAATTAGGTCAATGAGATGAATCACATGAAAGAAAATTTGCTTTAATCGATGTTAAGGGATAGCATACGATCTTGTGCCAATGTGAGTTTGGATCACATTGTTGATGCCTACGGTCTTAAGGTATATAGCATATGATCTTGTGCCAACATGACCTTGGGCACATTGTTGGTACCTATGATCATGAGTTAAGGTATATAGCATATGATCTTATGCCAACATGACCTTGGGCACATTGTTGGTACCTATGATCATGAGTTAAGGTATATAGCATATGATCTTGTGCCAATGCGACCTTGGACACAGGTTGATACCTATGGTCATGAGTCATGTAACATACAAAATCACAACCAAACACTAAGTCCAAGGAACTTGGTCATGGAACATTTCCTAATTTTCACTTTTGCTGGTTTGAACTTGCCATAAGGGGCAGAGCCAACATTGCGCATTGAGCCCCACTTGTATCAACATTGTTTTCAGCACTAGAGAATCTAGGTGTACAATTGCAATCCACATCCACATGAATGGCCATTAGAATTCACATTTCTCTATCTGGACAACAAATGTTCCTCATGTGCACCAGAGTGTCACCAAACACGGCTGTCTCACAGCAGGTGGCTTTTGTAGCAATGATGTACATTCCTGGAGATTGGAATATGTACAGACTTAATTCCGCCTAATGAAAATTAGCCTCCATCCTATCCCTTCACAAAATTGTACGCTGTGGAAATTGCAAGTCTTTGGGCATCCAACTGAGGTCCTACTTGCCAGCTGCTCGTGTGTGCCTTGTGTAGCTTAGCTTGGGTAGGAGCCCACAACTCTACTTGCTTTTAGTTTTCTATCTAGTGGCTGCTTTGAAAGTCCAGGTGTTTCATCTCTTAGAAGACAACCGCTCCATGAAAGTAAGGCAAGTCAGAATGACCAATCGATGCAAGCGGATGTATTTTTGTTGTACATAGTTACAAATGCATTTGTGGTCGGCCCAAACATGACTGCTCCCGAATCTGACACACCAGGTGGTTGACAGTTCCTGGATCGAGAATTTGCAGCTTGAAATTGGAAAAATATCAGCTACCCATCAGCAGCAGCAAAGCATACACCCCTCAACGCCCATTAGCTTTGATTATGACATCTGAGCTTCCGAAAATGACCTCTTTTTTGGTTGAAGGAAATGATGAAGCCAGATGTTGAGTTTTTCAGCTTTTCAAGAGTCAACAAGCATCCAGGAGGAGGGAGGAATGCTAGCAAATAGCCATTGGAGTAATTGCTTTCTCAAGCATTGACAATCCTGAAAAGACCATGATCTGTGTCTCAGCCTGTAGCTTCTTGAGCTGCAACCACCATTTTCAGTAATCAGTGAGTCATTGTTAGTGCCAACCCAAAAGCCCTGTCTCAAGAAAACAAGATGCTGTGACAGTGTGGTTACAAGAGAATCAAAATGAGGTGTTTGGGTAGTAGTAGTAGTAGTAGTATAGTAACCTGACCTGCAAATCATTCATTTGGGTGAAGCCAAATTTGTCAATCCAAAGTGATTCTTTGCCTTTGGCTGCAGGCAGAATCAGTCGCTCCACACTCATCACACCCAGCAGTCTCTCAATTGTCAGCATGAGTGCTTTGCAGTGGCCCTGCACATCAACAAAAAACAAGTTTCAAATAAAATTATTATGTGTTTCTTGTTAATTCAGTGCTGAGCAGTGGAGCAAATCTATGGAGAAAAGTCCAGAACTACTTTGTTCAATCCTAATATGACTCTTCTACTACAGAAATGTGTGCACGGTTGCCAAATTACTTCCTTCACATCTGAACTCTGGTAGTACCCTCTTTCCTCTGTTGCACTCCAATGACATTAAAGTTATCTTTAAAATCACCCTGCCTTAGGGCCCCTCTTTCCCCTCCTGGAGCCACAAATGTTGTTATTTGCAAAAGGAGAAAATTTTATGCAAACTGAGTGGAGCCCAACATGTTTTTATTTGCAAAAGGAGAAAATTTTATGAAAATTGGGTGGTGCCCCAAATGTTTTTATTTGCAAAAGGAAAAAAATTTATGAAAACTGGGTTTCAAATACTGACAGTCTTCATTTATTGCTCAAAATTTTGCCCTTAGTTATAGCAGCAGCGGTGAAGCCACACAAACTCAGGGTGGAACTAGTTCTACCACCAGCAGTGGGGTAAAAGTAGTTCCACACCCCCTTCAAGGTCAATGTACTTCTCTAAGGAATATTTTTAATTTTGTCCTGCATTATATTATACCCAAACTGCCTGCATTGCTTCTGTGTTTTCCTTCTCTTATGGGGGGAGGGGACTGCATGTACAGAGGAGAACACATCCTGTTTTCGTTCTTTTACAGAAACCTTTATGGACTTTGTTATCAGAGTTCAAATGGGCAGTAGAAAGAAATTACCTGGCCTTGGTGTGCAAGACTAGTTGCCACGATGGGTACTTCAGCCAGATGCCGACCAAAGATGCGGAAGAGTGCTGTTGAGACCACCTTGTCACTGTGATAATAACCCCCCACTGATAAAGAGTTCAGGTTCAAGCAGTTACAGCAGACTGTGTAATCAAATGCTTTAGAGCCAGCAAAAAAAGCATAAGCAAAAGTGTGCAGTGGAAGGTAACAAATTGAATTTTTTCTCTATTCACCATTGTGGTTACCATTCTGTTCCAAGCAAGAAATAGCAATGCATTGAAGTGGCTATTGAGGAGGAAATTTTACTTGCGTTTGAGGACTACACAAAAAATGCCTTCAAAGTTGTGATCTTTCATGCTTCGGCTGCACAGTAACAACACAATTGGAATTCTCTGAGGAGTGATTAACAACCTCAACAGACCTGGTCTGTGGACCATGTCACTACATAGAGTCAAAGATAAGCATTCAGATTCACCAGATTGGAATGTCTCATTTGTGCAGATCTGACAAAATATATAATATCCAGGGACAAAATAGTTGTAAGAGACTGGAAAAAGATTCAGCATTTCATTCCTGCAAAGAAAGAATCTAACCCACTCAAACAAAGGTGAAAGATAGCAGACCTGTGGACCATGAGAGGTATCAGACTACGTCCTGTTGTTGCATCCTTGATTGACCCAAAACATTCCTGTAGACACAAGATCAAACTGGAACACATCAGGCTGCTAATCAAACAATTTCAACAGGATTGAAAAACAAGCTATTTATTTTCCCATAAAGATCTGTGCTGATTTTCTTAGTGTGATTGCAGGGCACCTCACCCATTGCAATTTTTCATCCACTGTTTGCAGGGCATTTTGAAAAACAGAATGCCCATTTCCATGAGCATTCTGTTTTATTTAAATGCGCAACACTTTGTTCTGTTTTTTTACTGTGATACCTGGTGGGTATCACAGGATTTTTTTTTGAAAAGAAATTGGCAAAGGTCTTTACATGTAGGGTAAAGTCCATGGACTCAGGCTTTACCCTACACATGTTTTTGTCCCTGATCACATTCTAGTCTGTTATTGACATGTGTAACAGCACAGCAGCAGAGGAGGATATTCCCACTGAAATGCCACTCACTGAAAAGATGTCCACAGCTTCAGCAAGAGTCCGACCATTGGCAGCATTACCACCCCTGCCATGGAGAATTTGCCACTCAAAGCTTGGGCTACTGGGCTCAGCCTGCTCATCCACACTACCCTGTCGCTGCCGGCTCTCCAAAAACTTGCTGATGACACTGTCAAACAGTGATTCAGGCCCATTTGCTACCAACAATGCAAGTATGTTGTTGATCGCTCTGCAATCTTGCTTGCAGAACCACTCTCCATGTGGGAGCTCCTGCAAGATCAAGGGAAATGCTTACCCACCACCAACACTAATTCCATGCATCAGATGTGTTATACTGTTGCTTGACATGACATGAAATACCAGAAAAAACAGAAGAGAACACTCACTTTTAGGTCCTCCAATCCATGTTCCTTCAAACAACCAACATGATACTCCTGTTCGCACTGCCACAAGAAAAGAAAAGCATCAAAACATTGGCATCTTTTAAGCATCATAGTACACAGGGTCTTACTAGAATCTGCTAGATTAGATCTAGAATCTGCAGCAGATCCCAGAATTGCGCATCATGCTATAGTCAGGATAACTAGTTCTAAATCTTTGATTGAAAAGCATGAAATCAGGTATTCTTCATGTGAGGACCCAACACCACATCTGTCGTAAAACCGTGAAGAAAAACCGCATTATGGGTATAGTACCTTTGTCTTGCTTCAGCTAGAATGGCGCAATCAACACTGGAATACATGAAGAGTTGTTCAAAGCACCACTTCAATAATGCACAAGAAACTACTACAGAAGAAGGCAGGAAAGATGGACAAAAAGAAAGTGATATGAACTCTCACTTGGTCACACAGCAACATTGTCCTTGCATCAAAGCCCGACTTACTGAACTCCCATGATCTGCAAATGTTGCACATGCAAGTATTGAAGCCAGCAATCTATGTTACAGCATGATGAGGCCCTGGCAAAAGGGTAGATCATTGAGAGCAACCAAGAGAAAAAAAATAGCTACTAAGGAGAACAAGACAAGGGCATGATCTTTACTTGCAAAAGACACAGCCACCGACAGAGTCAGGAGTCTCTAGAAAAAGAGTGGTGGGGCCTCTGACACCATCTTTGATGACAGAACTCTTGGCACCTAAATCACCTCCACGAGGTTTTGCTGACACTCGGCGCCCACTCTTAGTGACAGCGAGACTAGATTTTAAGCAACCTCCACAATACCACTCACTCTCAGAAGCTCTGGACACCCCTGCACACTCTGCAGACAAAAAAGACAAAACAAAAAAATAGCATCACCCATCATCATGGTACCTATCCCGCAGCTCATCACAATGTCTTGCTATACCAACCACTTCTCTTCTGAGCTGAGCTCAACATTCAGCAAACCTAATATCCACAACCCTAATAACATGAACTATCAAGAGCACTACAGATTCAGAAACTCTCAGGAGTGATGTAATGTAGTCTGAGTATAGATGCTGTCATCAGCATTTCTGTACCCAGGTGATATGGGTCTGAACAAGAATGACACCATAACAGATCTCCACCATCCCCACATTCGTAGCAATAGTCGAATTTTTCGGCCCTTGTGGTGGCACTGCCTGCTTTGTTGCCCATGTTCTCTTTGCCTGCCAACTTTAGTGCCATCTCATGGAGAGAAAGACCATCTTGCAGCAAGATGCTCCCATATCTGCTCACAACATGAATACACATGCAGGTTGTGATCTAGAAAAAAATGACATGACGCTTTTTGCTTGCTACTTAGAAATTATTTGCCTTCGTGTGATTAAAAGAGTAACCCTTGATGCCAACAATCCCCACTCACATTCTAACTCCTCTCACAAATGGGCGGGTGGGATACTTACGGGCTTCGACGAGAATCACAACCCGCATGTTGTTCAAATGCCGAGCAACTGATCTGCAAAAATCACAAAGGCAGATTGATTTTTTTTTCAGTGCTTATCTGATGACAGCAAACTGAGATTAGAGATTAAAGAGAAGGGTCAATGCAAAGCAAGTCAAGGTCATGAATGATCTTCTGTCAGAGAGCTTTACCACTGTATTGCAACAACTGCAGCATATCCCTCCAGCTCTCTTCACTCCTTTGCGAACACACTGCCATGCAATCAAGCCCTCAGTACCCTGTGAAATTAGGTTATTGAACACTGCACTATGTCTGTTGATGATCACCGAATTCATGGGGAAGAGAAAGTACATTTGTACCTGACCCTTTACATAGTAGCCAAGTTCAGTACCATCTGGCAAACCCCCTGGCTGGAACAGTGCCTTGTGCACATTCAGGTTTTCTTCCCTGGTTGTTCTCACCACTGTTGGCTGCTCCTTGTACCTGCTCCAATTGTTTTCACCATGTGAGAGAGGCCATGTACACCCACTGCAAGTTTGCTGCAGCATGCCCCTGAGATCATCCTCTATACACAAAGTTCACTTCTGACATGGGAATAAAACCTATCAGATAACGGTATATTGACCGCAACCTTACCGTGTTGTTCTCTGATGAAGCTCAGTGCTTGCAGGTGGTGCCGAAGGCCTACAGATGCCATCAGCTTTCAGTGAGGGAAGCAAATTGCCCATACCCAGAACTAATATCATTGGATGAAATGACACATAATTGAGACACAAACACATGGCTTAGCCTGTTGTAATTTGGAATCTAGGACTAATAAACTCATGGAGCTGCTTGGCAGAAATGTGGCATCTTTTTGTACCTTGTGGAAGTTTGCAACGGCTGTTCTTCAGCAGCAACAGCAGCAGCAGTCTTACGCTTTGTTGCCACTATCAGGTTAGGCTTCTTCATGGTTTTTTCACATGTAGGACAGACCCAATTGCTGCCACGAGGCACACTTGACATACCAATGCACTCTGACCCAATTCACACCACATGAGCAACCTGATTTTACTGCAAAGAAAACCCTTTACTTGAAAGTGTGAGCAGCAGTGAAACTGGAAAGACCATTGTCCTGAATTTTCAATGCAAAAACCCTTTCAAAGTGTGAGAACAAGTGAAGCTTGTTATTAGGTGAGTCATGGAATTCAAGGTCTTGAGACATACCTGGATGATACGCATATGTACATTTTGCTTGACTGCAAGAAAGCAGTGCCACACCATTCCATAACCCACACTTATGGCAAGCAGCAGCAGCAGCATTGTTGCTGGTTCTGTTGGTGGGAACATAACCAATCGCACGCTTGAGCGAATCCAACACATTCTGTTGACAGTGAGCCGCATGCTGACAGTTATCCACAATCTTTCGGAGACTGTTTCCATTTTTTAGGATGATGTAATCGCTTGGGTGATGTGCCGTGCTACCCGCATGCTTCTCAAACATTGAGATTGTGATCATCTTGAAAATAAGAAATGCTCACCACCACAACCACATAGCAAGCACACCAATTTCAGCTGGACTTTGTAGAGAAAGATGACAGCTCAAAAGTCTGAGGTAAAAGTCTTGTCAAGAGAAAGAAACCAGCTATATTGAAAAAGAAGCCAAGACTTTGAAATACCTGTGTACCCTTGCACTTGCTGCAGTCACAAAGGACACCCCCATCTTGTATGATTCCCGTGAGAAGAACCTGGCCACCATTGAGGAAAGTCAGCAAAACATGTGTTGGTGTTGAAGATTTTGGGGTGGGTGTTGTGTTACATCCAAGATTTCCAAGGTCATGATGACTCTCATGTCAGTCACTTTATTTTAGACACCCAAAGCATGCAACAACAGATCAGCAGACCAAATGAGTTTCTTGCAAAATCAAAACATGCGGAGAAAGAGAATGTGTTCAGATAAGACATAGTTAAATCACAACATGCTAGTAAGTAGTATCAGACAACTCGTGTTTTGTAGAATATGGCCATACCCGTCCACGAGCCACATACCGCACGTGCTGCCCTTCCAGGTATCCTGTCGCCATGAGATCCTTGGAGTTTTTGGGCACACAATGTGCCATGCTGTCAACTGATGCCATTTTTGACTGCTCCTTCAGCAAAAGGATACCAGATGCAAATTTCTGAGATTTTTTACCAATGGATTGGAACAGGCTTAATCAATTCCAGTACTGATCAATACACAACACATCTGAATTGCTTTGATTTTATGTGATTTCAAAACTACATGTGCAAGCCGGGAATGACCATAAAAATAAAGTAGTATACTTCACCTTAAAAGCAGATCTCTGCACCGGAACTGTAGCAGCTGCTGCTTCCTGGTCCTCAGGTTGATCATGCCCAATTTCAGACCCAGGAGGAATTTTATGCCTTGATCCTGTTTCCAAGGAGTTCAGTGAATGATGTATCCGTTTACCATTACAATCAACTCCTTGTTTTCTATGATTCCCTTCCTGCTCCAATTGTGGGTCATCTGAGGACTGATTATTGCCCTTTGCTGATGAGACAAGCACCCTGGTTGTTCCATCCAAAGTATGACGTTCCTCAACACCCCCTGCTGCTGCTGCTGCTCCTGCTCCTGCTGCCGTTTGAACATTTGATAGGATTGGGCTACCATGCTGGGATTCCCAATCCATGCTATCTTCACTTTTGTTTCCAAGTTTTTCATCTAGTGTTTTCTCCGTGGAAGATCCTGCTGTTTCACTGACTTTCACAGCAGCATTGGCTGATGATGTCATATCTGAGACTTGAATGCAGTCATCTTTGGTATCCATCATCATCAAACTCTTGTTTCCATCAACATCCTTCTCAGTGTCACCATCAGAAATTACAGACTCTTGGCTTAAATCAATGACAAGGCTGAGCTCCTCCATTTTCTGCCGAGCTTCTTGGCCATCTGCACCCTGTTGCAACCCAAACTGCAAATTCAGATACCACCACTACTTGTTGTCTTCTTCTTCCTCTCCTTTTCTTTAGACACGAAACCCACCCAGGGTGACTTGAGTACTACATTGAGTTTCCTGCTTTTTAGGGTTAGTTTTTTCCAACAACCATTTTGAGCTCCACCAAGTGCAACAAAAATCACTGCATGCATGCCACTCTCTCTGATAGAATTTTAGGTTTTACTGGGTCCAACAAAGGAAGAAGAAAATTGGAACCCCAAAAACTGTCCACAACTTATCAGTCATTTATCCTTTTCTCTTCTCAATTATTATCTCTGCAAGAATGATTTTCCATTCTCTAAATCACAATTGTTGCATTCCCAGCTGCTGCTACTGCATTAATCAATTGGACTGCACTTTCTGAGATGGAGAATTTTTTTCAAAGCTTGCACATTGTTGTTTGTCATGGTAAAACCCAGGAGCAAAAAGACATGTGTTGTGAAGACCAGACAGTAGTTACAGGATCCCAGTCTCTGTTGTGGTGGGTCCATGAAAGCTTACCTCAACAATGTTCTTTGCAGCAGAATCTGTTGGCATTGTTGTGGCATCTGGGGAGCTTGTTGCTGGCACTCCAGCAGCAGCAACAGCAGATGTTTGATGATGGTATTGAAACTCTGGAGATGATGAGTTTGGAGCACCACCACCACCACCAGAGTGAGGAGTTTCTTCCACTTGCTGGACATAGACACAGCTTGTCTTTGCTTTTTTCTCCTTGGGTGCAAGACAACATGTTTCTGAAGGGACTACAACTACTTCCATTTTCTTTCTGAGTCCACAACTACTAGCCCATGATACTCATCCTCATCATAGTCACCATCTCCGGATGTCTGTCTTGTCTGTCCCTCCCGCCTCTCCAGCAACTGTTTGCAAACAAAACTTTCTCCTCCAAAAACAAACTTAGGGACGTTGCAGAAATCCTGATTTTGGGAGATTCTATCTGCACTCTCTCTGAGTCTCTACAACAATCACATTGTACCCAAGAGACCACCCACCCAATTCCAACAACAAAACACCACAATTGTAACAACAACAACAAACAAGCAAAACCACCATCTTGTCCAAGCACACAAAGTTGGGACTCAAGCTCTTGTGGGTGAAAAGATCATAATAGTTTTGGAGCCTCTTTGCGGGGGTGAAAAGATCATAGTTTGGGAGCATTGTGAGAACCAGAAAGAAATATTTTTTCATAGCAATTCCGAATGCAACAACAACATACCACCATTGTCAAAGGCTGAAAAACACACACACAAGTCAGTGTTGAGTTTGTGTGTGTGTGTGTGTTTTTCTTTCTTTCTTTCTTTCTTTCTTTGCCATTCAAAGCTCTTTCTCTCACTAAGCCCCATGCACATGAACAATAATCTTTTGCTTTCCCTTTTTGCATGCAAACCAAAACAAAACAAAAACTCCCCCCAACTCCAAAATGATGCCCTCAAGAAAAACACCCAACAACACCAACAAAAATTCTCATTCTCAAAAGGATTTAAACCCCTTTCTCCCTCACACTTGAAACCAATTTATCTATGAATCAAAACAAAAATTTCATCAAACCCCATCACATTGCTTCCTCCTCCTCCTCTTCATCTTCTTCTTCTTCTTCCCCCTTCTTCCTCCCTCTTCCTCCTCGTCCTCATCAACCCCCTTCTTCCTCTTCTTCTTCTTCTTCTTCAAAGCAAGATCAAAAAACAACTTTCAACCCTTTGTGACAATCACCCCAATTTCATAACAACCCAAGACCAAAATCAAAGTTCCCCCTAAAGTATTACAAAAACTATATGGTACAAAATTCTTTACCCCTAAAGGAAAAAAAAAGTACTAGAAGCTAGGTATATATAAACATGTTACCCAAAACCAATAAATGAGCAAAGATGGTAGGCACCAAAAAACCACAACCAACCCTCCTCCCTCCCCCATTGATGCCATAAAAACAATAACAACAACATACCCAAGCCCCAAAAAAAAAAAAACAAAACAAAAAAACTACACCCCTACCAAGTACATAAGAAAATTAATAAGAATGAGGACCAAAAACTTGGTAAGAAAAACAAAAGGTCAAATTGGGTGGAAAGCAAATTCAACATTCAATGGATTGGAACTTGTTGAGGGGGTAGCCTAGTAGGCTATGGGGCTAAGGGGGGGGTGGAGGAGGAGGAGAGGGGAGAGAAAGGAAGGAACATGAATCTCATCAACAAACAACAACAACAAGGGAAGGAAGGGAAGTGACAGTTTGCATGTGTGAGAGAGCTTCCATGCAGTAGTAGTGCAGCATCCCCCAAAAAAAGAGACTAATGAATAAATTTGGACAATTATGTTGTATGTGTGTTAACTATTATTATGTATTATTATCTAATAAGAGTAGTAGGTAGGTACTTACTACCTATTGGTTTAGGGGGTGGGAAGGTTAGTGAGTGAGTGAGTGAGTGGGTAGGTGGGTGGGTGAGTGAAGGTTGATTTCTTCTCTCTAGGAGAATACCTAGTAGTAAGTAGTTAAGAGTAGTAGGTATCACCTATTGTTGTAGGGGGTGGGAAGTAGGTGGGTGAGTGAGTGCAAGTTGATTCCTTCTCTCTCTAGAATAATACCTAGTAATAGGTAGTTAAGAGTAGTAAGTAGGTACTACCTATTGTTTTGGGGGGTGGGAAGGGCGAGGGGGGTGAGTGAAGGTTGATTTCTTCTCTCTAGGATAATACCTAGTAGTAGGTAGTTAAGAGTAGCAAGCACTACCTATTGTTTTAGGGGGTGAGAAGGGAGAGGGGGAGGTGAGTGAAGGTTGATTTCTTCTCTTTAGGATACTACCTAGTAGTAGGTAGTTAAGAGTAGTAGGTATCACCTATTGTTTTGGGGGGTGGGGGGGAGTGAGTGGGTGAGTAAAAGTTGATTTCTTCTCTCTAGGATAATATCTACTAGTAGGTAGTTATTAGGTACCTAGTAGTGGGAATCCAAAAAAGGTACTTACTTACACACAAGTGTGAGTTCCTATTATTGTTTTTAGGGTTTTTTCTTTTCTTTTCTTGTTTGGTGGGTGGGATTTATTTATTTATTTATTTGATTTGATTTTTTAGTTTAATTTAAATTTTTTTTCCAACAACAAAGCTGGGTTTGGGCAGTTAGGGAATGCACTGTTGTAGGTTAGGCGGTTACGCTTGCACAATTCTAGTGCTAATAAATACCCTCCTTTGCCTCCCTCCCTCCCTCCCTCCCTCCCTCCTCCCAGCTTGTACAGCCCAACAAAGAAAGCTTGGGCAATGGGTACAAATACTATTGTACTACCCCTCCCCCCTCCCCCCTTTCTACCCCCTTCCCCAAATAGTTACACTTTGCTAATTAGCTTACTTTACCCTAGGGTCAGCTTCCTCATTAAGTAATTGCTTACTTTACCCTAGGGTCAGTTTTGTTATTAAGTAATCCTTAAAATAGTGAAATTAATTTTCATGAAAATCAATTGCTTCACCCTACCCTAGGGTCAGTTTTGTTATTAAGTAATCCTTAAAATAGTGAAATGAATTTTCATGAAAATATGATGCTAAGGTGTGGAAAACCATCATAATTATCGCAGGCTATAATCTGAATAATTTCATTCCTCATATAACAATATCATAGTTGATCATGATAATAATAAATTTTAATTATTTATCTATTAATTATTTATTTCTCTTGTCAATGTGGAAGCTAACCCTAGGCTATGGTTGCTTTCTAGGTCCCTCTATTATTTCATCCACATTCATGACGGTTATAAGTGATGAGAAAATAGCACTCATCTAAAGGACGAATCAAAACAATCTTCATTTTTTGGTAGATTGCTTGGTCTGTCTGAAATTTGTGCCATATCTGTACCTTAGGTAAGGGCCTCCCTCGGACTAGGCCATTACCTTACACTTTACATAGGGTAAGGCCCTCTAACAAGGGCATTACCAACATGGGGCCAAGCTCTTACTTTGATGATGGCCATGTCTTGGGCTCCCATTCTACTTTGCCCTAGGGTCATTTTCACCATTAAACAATCTTTAAAATAATGAAATCAACCATCCAACATGCTCCTTGCATAGCTTGCTTTAGCCACTTCGCCATTCATTTCCTAGCTTGGCCTTCACCACAAGCCATCATAACATTAATTCTCTCTTACCATGGCTTGCTATGCAAGAAATTTTCTCAAATGTTGGATGCTTGTGATCTATTGCAATGCCAACCTACTTTGGGAAAGTTTTAAAATTTTGATGCTTTGACAAGTGACCAAAGAGGTGCTAACAACAAGCAACTAATTGCATAACGTTTGTGCCCTAGAATGCATGGATATTATTTAACTTATGTGATGATATTGTTGAACATAATCTAACAATTTGAATGCAATGTATATTGGCTTGTGATTGATCCAATATGCTTCAACAACTCTTGACATACATTGTTGAATCGATGTAATTGTCCACATGTGATCAATATGGGTATCATAAATTATTGTGATTTCTTTAAACTAAAGTTCCACTGAATAATGATTCATAAAAAATTTTAATTCATATGGTTGTGTTGAGTTTTGGTCAAACATGTCGATTTGAAATCACCCATTATTATGGCTGGATAATATGCCAATATTAGGTTTAAAAGCTTTTGAAGTTGATTTATGAATGTTGAAAATAACATTTTGAAGGTTTATGTATGGCTATTACATGTATAGTTTTTTTTGTATTTGTATTGAATGTTATTGTAATGAATTCAATTTTCAAATTACTAAATGTTTCATGTGATGATAATGTTGTGAATTTGTCATATATTATCATTGTGTCATTTCATGCATATACGTTTATGCTTGAATATTTTCTTGGATCAATGAAAGAAATAATTTTAATGTTTGTGGATTGAAATGTGTTTCATTGAAACATAATATATGAAATGTTTTCATATTGTAATCAAGGAAGACATCATTTTTGTGTAATGATAATGATCTAGTGTTAAGAGAACAAATAAGAACATGTGATTGACCAAATGTATGTGGTGTAGGAATTAGGACATACCATCATGCAATTGTTTGTAATCGATGCATTTTTATAGCAACACTTGGGTCGATTTGAAATTTTTTCATTTGTAAAGGTTTAAGGAGGTAAAGATTTTCTTTGTTCTTAATACAAAAAAATGTTATATATGTGAAACCATGTTTATATACTCCATTGGGATCAAAAGCCAAGTGATTGAATCTTAATCCTTGTGCTCGATGTATGGTGCGTGTTGCAACTAATTGAATAGGAAATTGCATCCTTGTTATAGTATGAGTTGAATTTGAACCAATTTGGATATATTTAAATATGGATTCTATAGATGTCCATGTGGAATGTATTTTGTGTTCATAGAAGTGTGCATTTTTTGTTCTTGTCAATTGACCACTTTTAAGGTTATTAAACAAAATCCATATGACTTTTTGTGAGTAAGCTAATTTACTTGAAATTTGGAAAATCCCATTTACACCATTTACCAAGCCATCATGTGTTGAATAATTACCAACACAAATGTTAAAATGATTTAAAACATGTATCATGATGTTTATCTTTTGCATGAAATATGTACACATCTCCACCACTTTGTAAGAAGGTGATAGATTGTGTTTAAACATTGTCTCATTTGTATAAAATAAATATGGAAAATTTGGATCTTCAAGTGTGTATAAAAAGATTAACTATTTATTGTACATATGTCAAATTATGATTGTGTGGAAATTCGAAATCGGTTTAATATGTTGATGAATTGTTCATCACTTTGGTACATGACTTGTTTTAATTCATAACATTTAGTATTTTCCATCCAAAAATTTGGTGTTAAACTATCAATATTATTCATATTGGTTTGAAAATTTTTATGTCATGAACATGTTGAACTTGATAAAAAAATCACCTATAATAATGACATCAAGATTTCTAAAAACAATTTGTGCATATGTTTAATTGACCTTTATCGAAGGTCAATGAATTTTAATATCCTCTTGCTTATCAAAGATATTTCATCCAACACCATCAACTATAATTGGTCACATTTTTTTATCAAAGTATATAAGCATTTTGAACCTAAAGATGGCAAATCTTTACAATTAAGAGGAATTTGACTTGAATGAATTGTGGTTCCATGAATGTTAAATGCTACTTCTTCAATGTATGCCACAAATAATGTTTTTTTTTAGATGGATCTAATTGAGAATGTTTATTGTAAAAATGTAATAGACCTTGAATCAAAAGCATTAATGTGAAAGTTTTACTTGTACCAACACCACTAGTAATGAACAAGTGAAGTGGTTCATTCGGATTTTTTTCCTAAACATAACATCGTCAATATAAAACATTCATTGAACACCATCAATTATAATTGATCATATTTCTTTATCAAAGTATATATTAATAATAAACTCAAAGATGGAAAATATTTATCATTAAGAGGAATAGAAAGACTTGAATGAATTATGGTTTCGTCAATGTTAAATGTTATTTTTTCAATCTATGTCATGAGTAATGCTTTCTTTTTAAACAGATCTAATTCGAGATGTTTGTTGTAAAAATGTACCAGACCTTGAATCAAAAGCATTAACATGAAATTTTTACCTATACCAACACCTCCAATAATGAACAGGTGAAGTGGTTCATTTGGATTTTTTTTTCTCCTAAACATAACATTTTTGCAATTTCCTTGTGGAGATTCGTAGATTGTGTTTCTAGCTTGTTTGTTTTAGCAAGGTTTGACTTTGTTTCCATTCAACAAAGAAAGTCAAATTGCTTATGTCTTCCTACTAACAATTTTTGCTTATGTGTTCCTCTTTGAAGTGAGAGCTTATGTGGCAAGTGGCAATTTGAAAACATTTAGGGAGACAAGTCTCCAACCTAGGTAGTAACCATGAGGCTTTTCTTTAGGTTCATCCCTTGTTTGGGGTGTTTCATTTTATCATGTTGTAGGATTTTTAACATAAATAAAAACCATGTCTCCTTCTATAACATGCATTAATGTCTTTGTTCCACAAACACATCAACTTATTAAACATTATGTAGTTCAAAATTTTATTTTTTTATGTTTTGGGTTTCAAAGTTTGTTCTTAATCAAACACATCTTCAAATGCCTACTTCATCAAGCATTTTTTAATGTTTCAAAAAGAATATTTTTCATGTGCCAACCCATAAGTAAAATAAATCATAATAACCCAATGGTGATAGAGTTGGTTAAGGATTTCAATTGGCATTCTAGATAACTTTGCAAATATTTTATTGGTTTTTTAAATGCATTGTTTCATGTGCATGGTCATAGGTTCTAAAGAAAGATTTTGACCATTGAGAATTTCAACAATTATGGATTTCCTCACCAATGTCAACTATGTTATACATCAAAAATTTATTTAAAACATGTGATGTAATAAAATCAAAATTTGTTCAAGCCTTCATAATAGTGAATTTGTTGCATTTATCACAATTTGTAATACAAAATATGGTGATGGGTCTAACTTTACACATCATGAGACCATTTTCAATATATGTCGCATTGAACTTTAATTGTACAGTGATGTCTTTATTAATAGGTCTTTCTTTTTCAAATATGTAGGACCTTGAACAATGATTGATGTGCCATGTGTTACATATCATTGGTCTTTAAATTATGTAGGCATTTTATTCATAATATTTCATGGTTCAACATTATATAATTTAAGTCCCATTGCAAATCATTATTGTTTATATTAGTCCTTTAAGGACTTGAATCATGTCCATTTATCCTCTATCATGATTCTAGCCTTGGGTTTGTGACTAGAGGTCAACAAAGAGGGTAAATGCATGGGACAACACATAGACTCAAAATTATCAAAAAGTTTTAAAACTCATGGATATTTTATGTGGCTTGGTAGGCATTTGAAAAATATATTAATGAAAGAAATCTACAATTAAAGATGGTTCACATCTTAATCTATCAATATGTTTTGAAATGACTACACTTATGAATTATTTAGTCATCGATAAAAATTTGTTTTTAAGTTGTAAAGAATTGTCACATATTAAAAATAATTTCAAAATAATTAAGAAATATTTATATATTTTTAGTCATAGAGTTCAAATTATATGATATTTTAATATTCAATAGTTATTGTGTTTGTTAATATGCTTATGATAATTTTTTTCAAGTTGTAAAATTTTTTTCTTGGATTGTAAATGGGCTAATTATTTTTTAAATCATTTTACAAAATAACAATATTTTTTTAATTAATAAAAAATGGTATGATATTGTTGTTCAATAAAGTGTTATAAATAACTTATATGAAATCAATGGTGTAAATGTACACAAAATGACTATTAATATGAATTGAGGGCATATTAATGTTTTATGTAAAATATTATAATAACAAAACCCTTGGTACAAGAAAAGTAAACTAAATCCAAACTCTTTGGGAAAATTTATGCCCCTTTCTCCATTGACCTTTCTCAAGCCAAGGTGGATGGAGTGTTCAATGTTTTTATGTGTTTTTTCACTTGTCACTTGGGTGTAATCTTAGTAAAGTATACTAAAAAAGTTGATAAATTAAATGTGAGTTTTTAAATGAGACAATTTTAAACTTATGTAAAGAAAGTAGATTCAAAATATATTCAAGTTTCATTATGAAACCATTTTTTGTTCCATTGAATTTATTATAAGTTGAATAAAAATTGTGAAAAGATTTGGAATAATAAATGTAAAAAAAAATTACTTTTGAAATGAACTAGTCAATATGGTGTTCAAAATGATTTTATCATTAGAAAAATAAATAAATAAACACATTGTACAAAATTAAAATATGAATATCATTGCGTATTTAAACAATGAATTGAAAAAAAATTGTATTTTTTCCATGTTAAACATATTTGACACAGAGTTGAAATAAATGTTGCATTACAAAAAATATATTTCAAAAGCAAATTGCTTTTAGAAAATCCTACTTGAAAATTAATTCATAGTCTTGAAAAAATATTTGTCTTTGATCATTATAGTAAAAATATTGAATGCATAATAATTATGAGGGGTTTTGATGTTGTTTTCAAAACTCAATCTAGGTGTAGTATATTCAAATTGCTCTTCTAAGTCTTCCTTCAACTATTGCAATAATTCCACAGGTTGACAATAATGGGTTTAATCAAATCCATCAATTTTCTAGTGTTGCATTTTAGTGCAACCAACCATTGATTCTAACTTGGGACCAATGGAATCCCTATAGAATTCATTGTAATCAATACATTTTGGGATTTTCCCTAATCCTTACAACCATATTTATTTTCATTTGTCTGGCAAAAGTTTGGTTCTACCCACGCACTGCATTAGCTACAAGGCATTTCATTTCAATTGTTGGTACATTAGATACATTGCTCAAATTGTGGCCAAGTTTTGGACCAAATTTGTGCTTTGAACTTGTTGCAACCGGTGCCCAAGGATTGTAACCATTGGATCTTGCATCATAAAACTCTTCAAAATACAATTCATCTTCACTTTCAAAAAAAAAGGTTGTTCATGTTTTTTGCCACAATGCACTTGCCCATTTAAGTTTGAAGTTAGCTATTATTATACACTATGATATGCTAATGAATGTGGTGTTGTTGGTTGTTATTGTACACAACCATTACACCAAAACATAACATCCATGATTAAAACATATTGTGATTAATGTTCAAACCTAGTCATGGAGTGATATAACCCAATCATATGTGAATTTAATCATGATTATAGGACTTTTAGTCTCATATGACTATGATATTATGATTACATGACACATAATCATAAAAAGTAGCTAGGTTGAGTAAATATGTTAAGTAAAAAGGTTTAAAATATATAGGTAGACCTTAAATAGGCTTAGATAGACATATTAAGTCCCAATTAACCCCTAAATATAAGCTTAGGTGGATTTAAATTCTTCCTACAAAGTAGCCTTTAGATAGGTTTAGGTATATATTCTAATATGAATTAAATTAAGCCTAGTTTAATTTAATTTAATTTAATCCAATCCTAATTTATTTTAATTTAATCTATTTAAAGTTAATTTACCCCAAGTAGCTTAGTTTATTTTAAATAATTTTATCTATCCTAATTAATCTTATTTTAGCTTAATGTGCCATATTGTAACACGTGTAACTTAATTTAGTTTGATTTAACCAAATGTACCAACTGTAACAACCTTTAGTTTCCACCAAATTTACCTAAATTTATTCAAATTTAGCTAAATAGATAACCAATTTTAACTAAACCAATAATAGGATTAGCCAAATTATTCAATTTTAGCAATAATTAATCAAATTTAATTAAAACATTTATAGGTTTAACTAAATTTAGCCAAAATCATAAAATTTACTTAAATTTATATTTTTTAAACCAAGCTTTTAAAAGTTTCACCCAAGTTTATCAAAATATTTTTTTAAAATCCTAATTTAACCAAAATAACCTATTTTAGTCCCATTTATTTTAAGCAAAACTAACCAAAATTAACCAACTTTAGTTTTAGTCAAGTCAAGTTTAATCAAAATATCTTAATCTAATAAAAGAACTTTGTTTAACCAAAATAACATACTCCAGCAAATTCATGTTATTTTAGCCAAATTTAACAAAGTTTTACCAAATTTATCCATGGGTTTAGGTTTCATAAGTTTACAACATATTAAATTTATAAAATGACCTTTTAAAAAATTATTAAATATAATTAACACAATTTTAAACTATAATTTTATTACAAAATATTTGTTATTTTATGTGTGTGTGTGTGTGTGTGTGTTTGTGTGTGTATAACACTGCATATATATGTATGTATATGATATTAAATGTGTAGATTTTCCTAAATATAAAATTGTAAAAAATTGAATGAATGAAAAAAATGTACAATTATGATGTTATATTAAGTGTTGGATTATAATAAATATGATATAATTAATTTGTATATATATAATAATATATGTATTACATATACATATTATATTGTATGCATATTAATATACACATACATGTATGTGTAGATTAATAAATTATCTATAAAATTATGTTATGTGTATATAGTATGGTACATAACATATATAAATGTATTCATATTAATAATAATATATTATAATCATATTTCAGAATTAAAAGAAATTAAAAATATTCTAGGTTTTATATTTAAGTTATACATATATTTATTAAAAGTTTGTCATGTATTGAAACATAATTCATATGTTAAAAGTTTCGAAATTCATAAGTGATTTTCTATGTTCAAAATTTGTTGTTTGAATTTTTAATTGGTGCACATATGTAGATTATGCTATAAAGTTTAATAATCCATATTCAAATTTTCATTTGAGTAAATATTGAAAAATAAATTTATATTTTTAAATTTGTGGTTTTTTTCACATTGAAACATTGAAAGATGATAAATCCTATATGTGGGTACATTGTTTCACATCTAATGTGGTAGGTGGATGGCAAAGGCATTGCACTAGTTTGAATAGGTTTATAGACCAAAACTAGATTCTAGCATGTTGACCCAGTTTGACCATGTTGATTATGGTCAACATTGGGGTATGTTGATTGATCGTTTGTATAATGTATGTATGGCATTAATATGGTATCATTTTTCTTTATACTAATTGTATACAAATAATACATATATGATATATAAATAATTCTGAATTAAATTAAATGAACAATTATTTAATAAAATGAATATGGGTTCATCCATGGTTAGGGTTCCAAAAAGGAGTGTCTAACTAGAAAAGGACTTCAAATGGCAATTTTAGATTTTCTTAATGTCTATAATATTACATCTATGGTGTATTTTTGTGTTTCTACAATTAAAGTATTGAAAAAAAAAACTATAAAAAAATCCAAAAATTATTGAATGTTGTGTAAATTTTCTTTTGAATCCTTTGACTAATTTATTGTCAAGTGTCCATATTACAGTTTTTTGTTAAAGGAATGCATAAAATGATGCAATTGATTTCAAACTTTTTATATAAGAAAACCATGCTTCCTTTTTTGTAACTACATGTTCATTATGTCAATTTCATGAAAAAAAATCAAATGAAAATTTCAAAGTTTTGAAATTTTGAAGCAAATGGCTACAAGGGAAATGACTCCTTTATTAAATAATTTGACCACTTTTATATATCCATTAGGTTCAAAACATGTAGCTTTAGATGCACATCACATGTGCAAGAAATAATAATGTGCAAAACGTGTTTAATTGATTTTAGAAGCCCATTGTTTCATTTTATGTTTCTGCTTGCAAACCAAAATATTCATGCACAATTATATATACATGTGAAAAATCACCATCACCACATGAATTATCTTATATTGGACTATTCAATTTTTCTCACTAAAATTTGTTTTCTATAAATGTTATTTGTAGAAAATAGTTCTACAAAAGTTCTAGAGTTCTTTTTCCTTTTTCTAATACCCTAACCATGAATGGACCATATGAAAAAAAAAAATCAAATATATTCAAATATTAATAAAATTATAAATATATAATATAATTTATGTAAATAGATTATATTATATTATATACAAAAAATCAATATATTATATAATATATATAAATAAAATTTTATAGTCATGTAATCACTAGTGGCATATATGACTACAAACCCAATCATGAATGTAGTCATATATCCATCTTTTTGGTGTAATGCATGATACATTGGTGGATGTGGTCCAAGTGGGTATGCAACATACCCATGTTGTTATTAGTTATATATTGAATATTGGCCAAATGGACCATGGGTGTTTGGTTGCAAACCTCCTCTTGGTGGTTGTAAGGTGCTTATGAAATTTTTTCCTAGCTGGGAGCTTAAAGCATATACTAGTGTTGATGGAAATTAAACCCCACATACCCTCATGCCCATTTCATTGGACCATGAAATGTCCATGGTTCAACAAACTCCATTTTGTTCCATCAAGTTGCTATCATAAATTCCTACAAAAGTTTGCAACATACATTACAACAAAATATAATTTTGCACAATCATCGGTTTAGGGTGAGCCATAGGCTTCCATTTTTCCACCCCACCTATATTGTAGTTTTTAGCAAAGACTTGCCAAGGTTTCTTTTTCTCTTGGATGGAGTTGTGAGGTCTTCGTCTTTGGCATTGTTGCTAATTCTTTCATCTCCGGGGGGGGGGAGGAATCCTCATCAAGGTCCAAAGCCTCATTGGGCCAAGATCATCTCCATCTAGATTTAATCATTTTGGGCTCCCTTCAAATTCACCCATATTTTGAACTTCTCTACTTGTGATTTTGCTATTACGACATGGGGGTTTTAATAGTTGTTGTAACACTTTGTAATCCCTTTGGTGTAACTATTGATTCTATGTGCTCTCGTAATTTGTGTAACAAACCTTATTTCATCTAACCCAGATTTCATAAACATTTAAATATCATGATCATCGAGCAACTGTAATTCATCAATTCCCAAAAGAACTTATTAGACACAAATTGTAAATCATTAGTTTTTAACACAAGCAAACTTGGTTCAAAGCATATTTTTCTCAAAAAACCTTGATTTTGAATTATTGCCGTTCTTGGAATGGGTTTTACCAAACCATCTTAAACAAGTATGCAAACTCTATAATATATTATTTAGTATTTTTTTATTGTTAATAACCCTTTGACTTCTTCATTCCTCATATGGGTTTTCAAACAATTGCTTTTGATTGCTAGAACAATATGCTCATCCCCATAAAACATATATCATCAACAAGTACCAACAAAAAACAAACCAACATCAATATTTGTTTAGGTTGATTATTGCATGGTCATTTCCCAAAATGATGCACCTTGATGAACATGCTTCTTTTTGTTGAAACAAAAAAACATTTAAGCATGGAAACGGAATGAAAGAAGATTCTCTAGTGGTTTCAAAGTAGCATAACATATGTGTGCAAAAAAAACAAACTTCTGTGAAGGAGTTTGGTACAAAGTCATGTGAGTTGTGAAGCATGTGAACAAACCCCCATTTCAAATGAACCTTGATTTCTAAGGTAACATGTGGAATATATGGACTCATCATTTTTTTTGGGCAAATAAATTTTGTATAAAGTCAATCTATTGTTTATATATATATACCTTCATCCTTTCTTTACCAATCATATGCAGCTCATCCATCATAATCTAGTTGTCCAAAATAACCATATGGGACAATGAGATTAATTATCCATTTTGGTGGAAAGAAAGTAGTGAAAGGAACAAGAGAGAATGGTTATCTATGTTCCTTTATTTCCAAGAAAAGTAAGAATTATTGTGGGTCATTTTTAGTCCAAAAAAAATTTAAATTTGTGTGGGGACGTTCCTTGTGGTTGAATACCATGAATTTTGATTTGTTACACTTGACTTTGTTGGGAAAGAAAAAAAGAAAAAATCCATATGGGATAATTAGATTAATTAATTATCCATTTTGGGAAAGAAAGGAGTTCAAAAGGAACAAAAGAAATGGTTTTTTTTGTTCCTTTCTTTTTAAGAAAAGTAAGAATTCTTGTGGGGTCACTTTTGGTCCAAAAATTTTAAATTTTGTGTGGGGTCCCTTTTGGTTGAATATTACCATGAATTTTGATTTGTTACAGTTGACCTTGTTGGGAAAGAAATAAAAGGAAATTAACCATATGGCACAATGAAATTAATTATCCATTTTGGCATTAAAAATGTTTCATGGAGTTTTTTTTTGGCTCTTGTATATATATATATACATTTTGAGGTTGAAATCTTCTTTGCAAATATATATCCTCACTTGCTTGCTAGCACTCTAAACTTTCCTCACAACTTAGAGCTATGTAGTTGTCTACATGTTAGCAAGCAAAAACACTTGCAACATCTTTGTTTTCCTTGACAAAATTGCTCGTGAAGTTTGGATATATGTTACACTAATGTATTATTTTCACTAATAATCTCTTTTGCCAAATGCATGTGCCTTCTTGGCATCTTGTTGTATGACTGAAACAAAGAAATTATGTCACTTGGAACCATTCAACATTTGAATAGCTTGTGGGATATGCTTAATATTTTGCTTGTTTTGAAGCCAAGATGTGATGAGTTGCCCAAATCTTGAAAAGGTTTTTTGAGCATAGAAGAAATGTGAAAGCTTCATTAGTGGTTGTATTCAAGGGGCTTCCATTTTCTCATTCACAATTGTTGATAATTTATGGTGTTTAATACATCACTTTCCCCTTTGTCCACAACAGAAATAATAAAACAAAAGGTTTATGTCATTGTTGCATTTTTTAAGGTTAAGAATACTAATAATGTGTTTTTCCTAGACATGTTATATTCATTTTTCTCCTTTGTATCTTTTGATATTTTTTAGCCTCTTGGAATTTGTTATTGGTTTCATATTCAATTGTTTGGTTTTTTGCTTATATTGCTCAATTGTTTTTTTGTACTTGTCCACCACATGCCTTTTGATAATAGTTCATTTGAAAATCTCTTTAATTGTTGCATTATATGGAAGTTTTAATAGGTCATTATGTGGTTTCATTTGGTCTAGAAGGAATATTAATCTAACATATCTCATGTTTTTCCTCTACGATAAGAATTGTCACTATCATACTCTATAATGTTTGAATGGTATTAATACATTTTATTTTTTATCTCTTTTAGATTTATTGGCACTTTAAGAAATTTGGTTTCTATTGTAAGCTCTTGTTATCGTTGTGCACCTACATGGCCTCTCACTTGTTTGGTCATATTTTTCTTGGATTTTTCATTTTTTTTCACACTGCATTGGAATTGTAGTTCCTATGCTTTTGGTTGTCTTTTGCAAAAGATTTGATCAATAATGTGCAACATATCAAGATGGGCAAGCTAGTGAAAACCACCTAACACCCTAAAATACTTGTTGTGAGTGACATACCAATGTGACTTCATCAATAGTCACTAAAGTAATTGAAAGCAAGAAAATTTGTTATTAAATTACACATCTATTTCATGAATCATACAAGATGTTCTTGTCTAGTGTTGGCATTTAACTTTTTTACAAGATATTATGAAGAGTATTTCATTTTGAGTGATGTAGATATAACATTATAATGGTGAGAAAAGAGAGTAATGAAGGGTAAAAAATCGACCAACAAAAAAACATTCTTGTTGGGAAGAGCCAGAACGCACTTTCCAACTGGCTACTACCAATGGAGAGTCGTGGAACACCAACATTGGCTGTATATGTTTAGTTCATAATATAGAGAACATGCGCGTAAACAATAACTCTTGTTGATCATTCTAACCTTAGTGCCAACAATGGTTGTGACCCATTTGACAATTTCAATATTGACACTACAAATTATTTCAAGGGTGCAGATAATAATGTCATAAGTGTTCATCAAAGATGTTGGTAATTGTGTCAAGGTCCAAGGTACCTACCATTTTTGTCGTAACCCTAGCTTTGGGCTCACGACCAAGGCGAAAGGGGTTGCAAGGTTGCGGGCCAAGAGGAAGCCCAGGAGTCACATCACTTACTCCCGGGAGTGTAAGAAGTGCGAAGGAGTATGAGGGAGTGAACCCTCACACTCCCAAGACAACTCCCACTTTGGGAGATGGACTCCCGATGGACTCCCGAAACTTCAAAGAGCGATTGTAGGGGTCAAAACTCAATGGCTTGTGGCGTTCTTTACATAATTGGAAAGATCTTGAAACGTAGATGTCTAAAATGGGCTCGCATTGCTCATTTGGACATCTGAAACACAAGTTATGGCCAAAAGAAAGGTCGGGAGTCAAATTGCCAATTTGACTCTTGACCACAAAAAATCAGCAATTGACCCGATTTACTTAGTTTCAGGGGGCGTGTGACATACCGTTGGGAAGCTCTCAATGAGAGCTACAACTTTGCTTTAGATTGCATTTCGATCCGAGGTCTGTTAGCAAAGTTATGGGGTTCCAAAGTCGCGTGAGTCTCATTTAGCGCGATTTTGGGACTCCCACTCAGGAGTCCCGGGCGAGAAAAACCATTTGGATGTAGGCTCTATGGCCAGTCATAAAGTATACTATAAGGGGGAAGGTGGTGGCTTCCCCAAGTCCGGGCTATGGTGAGTTTAGTGTGTCCATGTTGCTCGTGGTTTGTCCTAACACCAAAGGTGCTCCAATTATGCACTAGCTACTTTGTGTGGGTTGTGTGTAGGCCCGTGTGAGTGAGTGAAGCTTGTCAACTCTTCCTAGTCCCATCCCAAAGCTCCAACACGCCCCTCTACCCCTTAAAGTGTTGTGAGCTAGGGAGCGTACCCCAATTTTTCCTTTTCCGCTGTGTTCTACTTGGACTCACATTTGAATCCTCCCAAGAGTTGGGAGTGCATCAATTTAGGTTGCTAGGATTAGAACTTTGAAGTGGTGAAAATTCATTGAAATGGGTTCTTTGTCATCTCTTGCATTATTAATAGTGTGCCTTACACATGGCACAAAGTTTTCCTTTGTGACACCATTCCCTAATCCAAAACAAGCAAAGGCTTTCATTGAAAAGGTATAATAGACATAAGTAACATTCATCTGCAAATTATTCACTTTAGACAACATAGTTGCAAAACATGGAAAAAAGGAAAAGACACATTATTGTTATTTGCATCCAATCACATTGACTTGAAGACTATTTCTTTGTATTTCTTTGTCTCTTGTAAACTTGCATGCACGAGGTTTATTCTTTACAAGTTTTTAGTTATCAAGCCTGGGAATGCTCAATATTATATCCCAAGGCTAATAATTAAATTAAGATTATAGTGATCAAATCCCAAAAGCACTAAACAAGGAGGACAACAAAAACATTAAAATACATCCAATTTTGTTGGTATCTTCTTCTTCCCCACTTATTTTACTTATATAAATTCCATCTTTGTATAATGACATGACATGATTGAAAGCTAAGCATTTGTTGATAAGACATGATGCAGAAACACAAGCTTAGGAACATCAAGCAAGGAGGAAACAAAAACATCTAAATTTTTATAAATTGATTATATTTCTTAAAATTAAAATAACTAGCCATAAAAATGCAAGTTCATTGCCACTTCTTTCATGAAAACCTCTAGTTTTTAATTTTTTTGGAATAATAGGGACTAGGTATTATTTATGAATTCAAATAATCGCACAACATTGGTCTACACATGATTGGGTGTTCAAATTGGACTTTGTGAAAATTTTATGATCCCTTTATCATTTACAATAACTATGTGTAGATAATTTGCAAGGAGAGAAAGGGATGGAAAAGCTTGAAGGAAAGAAAGAAGAAAAAGACAAAGAAATTTATAAAAAAAAAGTAGTGAGCATAGACAAGGATGATATTTAACATTGAGTTCAATTGTCATTTATTGATACTTTAATTAAAATCAATATTAGGCTTTGAATTCTATGTTTTTTAAAAATTTGATGTTAATTAAACAATGGTTACTAACACCATCTTAATCTTGAATGTCATGTCATATGTCACTTAAGAATTCATGTTAGTTAACATTTTAGGTGTGGACTAGTGTATATTCTAAATTTTTTTAACACCAAGGGTGGCCAGACTTTAAGTTTGACTAATGGAACAACCTTAATGGTTGGATCAAAAGTGACCCATCCAAAATGACTCATGCATGGGCCTTTTACAAATAAAATATGGCAAGTATTAGAAACTACACCAAACCCTAGTGGTTATAATGGCAATCCTTAAGATTGATAACCATGTACAATTTTCAAAACAATCAAATTACATGATTCTTTTTAAATTGCCATGGTTATTAATTGCTTTTGAAAACGTCTAATAACCAACCATAAAAAAATGTTGGTTATTTGTTGATTCTTTCATGAAAGTGGTGATTTGATGTTTTTGAAATAACCAGAACCAATGGTTTTTAAATTTATATTTTCATTAAATACCCATAACTAGTGATTCTTTGATTTTGATTTTTTCAAATACCCAAAACTAGCACTTCATTGATTATGATTTTTTTTTAAAAAAAACTTGGAATTGGTGATTATTTGGTTCTCATTTTTATGAATAGCCGGAACTGGTGGTCCTTTTATTAAATTAATTAATATGAATCACAATAAATACAATAAGTACCTAAGCTCTTGTAAAAGCTACAATGAGTAGTACTCATAAGAATAATAGTCTTAGTATTTTTCATAAAAGGTGTACTCAAGCAATGAGGTGAGGCAAAATGTGCATTCAAGATATTCTTTGAAATAACACCATCATTGTCCCATATTGGTAGAAGATAATAATGTTTGGGGAATATTAAAATATCCTGATTTTTTGGTGAAAGGCCAATCAAAGTGGCCCATTACAAAAAATAAATAAAATAAAAAATAAAACTTTGTGACGCACTAGTTAATATGGATTTGTAAGAAGGTATGGTCATTAAGGGTATGTAATATATACACTTACACACCCCCAAAACATTTACAGGAGGCTGCGTAAATATATTTGACAA
>Ga0116231_10001079_pt1 | contig 54133 bp, 34 predicted proteins | sample S1TSphgellanicum_2_FD_89695 | JGI IMG/M metagenome (GOLD analysis project Ga0116231, IMG submission 89695) | Host-associated microbial communities from peat moss isolated from Minnesota, USA - S1T2_Fd - Sphagnum magellanicum MG | ecosystem: Host-associated > Plants > Peat moss > Unclassified...
GCATGAAAAAATTTAGGGCCCACCCAAACATTTACCCCCGTTGGGTGGGTATAAAAATTTTTTAGTCCCCCAAAAGGAAAAGTGGGGGTAGTTCCCCCCCCCCCCCCCAAAAAAAATAGTAGCACATGTCCCACCCCTTTCAATCATCATTGGATGGTGTGGACATGTTGGATGGTGGCTAAAATTTTTCGATCACTGAAAAGGGGGGGGGGGGGCACATGTAATATCATTTTTGAAAAAAAACAAACCCCCCAATGCTCTATTGGGTGACCGAAAAAATTCAATTACCATTTGATGGTGGGGGTGTGTTGGATGGTGATTGAAAAAATTTGGTTACCATCCAACACACCCCCATTATTCGATGGTGACTGAATTTGTTTGGTTGCTAGGAAAGGGGGCATGTCATATGTTTTTGGAAAGCTCTCATCAAGGGCTAAGGGTTTTTCAAAAACATATGACACAACCCCCTTTTATGGCAACCAAAAAATTTTGGTTGCCACATAAAAGGGCGACCAAATTTGTTTTGATCACCATAGGGTTGACAACTAATTTTTTTCAATTGCCACAAGATTGATGATTGAAATCCATTTTTGATCGCCATTTGTAAGGGAGGCTATTTGAATGTTAATGAAGTTTATTACATCCATCCCAACAGATGTGTCAAAATGAATGCCAATGTGACACGTAACACAAAATGGCCATGTCGCATCAATTTTAACAACCCTGCCTTGACCTTGTCTAGCCATTCAAATGATTTAAAAGAAAGGTTAATAATATGTGCCAAAACCTGTTAGTTGTTTTCCTGAAAGAGGTTTGACCTCTTTTTACTATATCCATTACTTCTTTTAAAACTTCATTTCTCCATCTTTTTTGTTGGGTTAAGGCAATAAACTTATTTGTTTTTTTTTATTTGTATGTTTTCCTTATATGTTGTTGTTTACTCCTACAATCCACTTCATTGCCTACAAGGTATATTAGACATCATGGTAGCCTCCTATTTTTTAGCCCTAACTTCCAACAACTTGGTAGTGTTTGGTAATTGGGACCTACAAGAGGTATGAAGTTCAACCTTTTATAATTGTTTGAGACTTCAAAAAATGTTTTAATTTTGGATAATTGAGGAATGTTGGGTGAAAGCACATTAAAGGTGAACCACTTGCCACATTTATTAAAAAATGATCATGTATAATGAATATAATAATATGCAATAAACTAAAATTTTGATGGCATCCTTTGGCTATTTTAAACAAAAGCAAAAACCTTTGGAATTTGCATCACAACATTTTGAAACTCAAAGTTCATTTTGAATCAAAATTAATTTTGATCCAATGGTTAGATGAAGAATATTGGATAAAATTACTGTACATAAAATATATAACTTACAATTTTTTTATGGCCATAGGACCCCATGTTTATAGTTCATGAAACAAAAGAAAAATGAAAAAATAATACAATGCACATGTATAAAATATCCTCCTCTTTGATATGGCAGTGGTTGTTTTTCTTTTTAAAATATATTATTATGCATTTATTGCTCAAAAATATTTTTGAATGAAATTTCATTCTAAAACTTTAAATTTCTAAATGGTCCTAGATTTTATTGATGTATATCAATAACATACACCATAAAAAAAATCACCTAAGAATTCCATTCACAACCTAATTTTGAAGCATATATGCAATTTTTTCAAACTTTGTGACATGTATTTTTTTGTTACAAATTTATTCCATACGTTCAAGTTTTTTATTTTTTGTTGGAATTAATTTTTTTTATTATATTAATTTTAAAGTTTATCAAATATACTTTAAATGAAAAATTATAATTCAAGATGTGATGTCCATGCATTACCAAAAACATAATTGCAAAAAGATTATACTTGTGACTGCAATTTCTAGGGGGTTTAATGTGCTTTCAACCTCCTTGACTCTCTACAGCTTTGGAAACATTACCATGTTCACACCATGAAAAGTTGTTACCAAAATGTTACCATGCTCATAGATAGAAATAATCATTACATTGAAGTTTGGGAAATCATACCACATTAAATTAACATATTTAGTTGGTGTGTGTGCTATAAGTGTGAAACTCAAACTTTGGTTGTTTACAATACAAAAAAACATGCATGTTGTTGGTAGGAGGTCCATAATCCACAAATGTTAGTCTAAAGGTGGAGTTTATAGGTGATAAGCAAAAATAAACAACATTGCATGAGAAACGAGTGAGAAGGATGATGGATCTCTTAAAAAAGGATTGAAAGACAAATGCACAAACACTTTATCTAGGTTTACAAATTAGTGATTGAAGTTTTGATGTGCTTCACAACTCTTCAAGATGACCAAAGGCAACAATTTTGACGTTCTTTTCAACTTTTGAACAAAAGCACAAAATACAAACACTTTTAACCCCAAAAAAATTGAACATTAGTTTTAAACAAAACTAAAAACTTGATATTCATGCTCTCTATAAAAAATACCTCATGATCACCTTCCAAAAAACAATAAACACACCTCAATGCTTTCAATTACAATGAAAAAAAGTAAAAAGCTACAAAAAAATGTTGTACAACTTTGCAAAACTAGAAATTTAATGTAGGGTCTTAGTAGAGTTCCAAAGAAAAAATAAAGGGAATATAAAAGTTGTTTTTTTAGTGCTTCACTCCACTTCCACAAGCCATAGTTGTTTAACTTGATCGTTCAACGAAGTCTTACATCAATGTGTGCTATAGAAATGAAACACCTCCTTGTCAAATATGTTATAATAAAAGTTGGTGGCCATACAGATCTTTACATTCAACAAACAAATTGGCAACACACAGAACAATTGCAAAACTTAGATTTTAGATACAATTTAAGTTGTTTGAAGTGGGCCAAAAATTTTGGTTCCCGATGTTTTTTCTTGGCTTGTATGTTTTAATTTTTTACTAGAACCTTAAGCCTTGACCCAAATGAGTAAATGCCTAAAGTAATTTTTAAAGTATGAGGGTAAAAACATAATTAGGTGGATAAATTTTGGAATTTTTTAAAGATTGTAGATGAATTTAAAATGTAAAATCATATTGAACATTAACACTGTTAAATTTTATTATTATCCATGTTGTAATAAAATTTAGTGGGGTTCATATTAAAAATTATGAATGAATTTTAAGAAAAGAATGGATGCATAACAGAATTTTGAAATGATGGCATTATGTCTATCATGAATAGAAAATGAAAATGTGAATTCAAAAAAGTCATAATTGTGTCAAAAATGTTTTTAAAAAATAGTCCACCATCAAACGGGAATTCAAGATTAAAATGCATTGCATTTTTCCCAATATAAAAAATTGTCATTTGAATTTTTTAAAATGTTATGATTTTTGTCTTTTTTTCATTTTTTTTCATTTCATATTGAAATTTCCAAGCTTTCACATGATTTTTGACTAACCACATGTCTAGGAATATCTATGGGTGGTTTACTAATATTTGTTACTAAATGCATAAGGAATAATTATAAGATTTATATTTGATAATTATTATAATTACAAGAATGGTAACTAATGTAAGATGTGAAGTCTTCAAAGTGTTAAAATGATTCACCAAACCATGCTTTTACCCAAGACTAGGTTTTTGTTAAAGAAGCACAACTATTTTTAATGTTGAATTGAATACTAATATTCACATATGATTTTTTTCATTATTGAATATGAGGGTGGGTACAAGTACCATAATATATATATTAAGGTTTCCAAATACACCCATGGGGCGAATGTTTTAAATTTTTTGTATCTAACTACCATAGTACATGAACAATTTTGGCAAAAATTAAATTAAATATCTTCTTGCCAAATGTTTGAAGAGATATTTATTACTTGTGTTGATTTTTTTTATAAAATTAAGAATATGCAAGTTTTCCACTATTGGGTTTGAATTGCAGACCTTAAAAGTTCAATAACTTAAGACTGAGACTGTCTAGACACACTAGATTGTCCCATAAGCATAACATGAATGCGTTTATTATTTTATATAACCATTACATGCAAAAAATTTCAGAATAAAAAAATCAAGCATCAAAGTTAAATTTTAATTGTTTGGTAGTTTGTTGCTGAATTCAATTAGGGAGTACGTTATTACATACCTATATACCCAACTAGATACACAACCAAATGCATGACATGAACTAGATACTTGCCCCACAATAATTACGTGCAAGCCACATTCAAACGAAATAAACATTTACATTTATTTTAATATATGCATGAAACATGACCAAATATAGTAAGATAAGATTTTCATGGGCATGTTCCATGTTTAGTTATAATGTTGTTGTGAGTGTGTGGAAGAAATGGTGGTTAATGTATTTGTTTTGCCTTAGTGAAATATGAATTAGTGTTGGTTGGTTCTGGTTTTAGGATGGGTATGGTTCTAGTTTATTAAATAGTTGGGGGATGCATGCAAAAGTTCAATTTTTTTCCCCAATGAGTCACTTTGATTGGCCCATCACACAAAAATACTTGAAACCTTAAACACCCTTTAAATGTAAGTTTTCATTTCCAAGATAGAGGTAATTTTTTTCTTTGATGAAAAAAAAAACTTTATGCAAGTGAGACAACAAGGAGTTCAAATTTGAGCCTTTTTGAGGGGGAGGGGATGGTGGAGAAGGAAGAAGCATTAGAGTTTAAGTGGGGTGAGGTAGGGAGGGGATGAAGGAGGTAATATGCCCTTTTGTGTGAGTTCAATTTGTGTGAGTTGGGCCTTGCATCGAGACCACCATGGTGGGGCATTGTGACAACATGGGAGGTTATGCCAAGTTGGCATACTAGAGTTCAACTCCTTAGTTTGGCTCAAGGTCACAGCTGAAGGGTTCCAAGACTAACTTGGGACAAGCTAGGCTTGTTTTGAGACAAATGAAAGTTTATTCTTGGGGCAACATAGTGTTGTTTCAGGGTGACACTTGGTGTCGTCCCAAATTACCCTTTGGGGCATTTTGATGATGTCTTTGGGCAACATTGCCTTGCATTTCCCTTCAGGACAACCTAATTGTTGTCCCAAAGACTGCTTAATGTTCTGCTGGGAGATCACTTGGTGTTGTCCCTTAGGAACCTAGATGACTTAGAGTCATCCTAGGAATGACAACTATGAAGGTTTCATTGAAGGTGGAACTTCCTAGGATTTCATTGTTGTAATAAATATAAGTAGGAAAAAGGAAAAGAAATTAGAAATAGTCCTCTTTGGATTTCACGGTTGTTCTTGTAACCAGGAGATATACGCAAAAAGAAAAATAAATAAAATAGAAGGAACTTTCTTTGGAATTGTTCAATTTTGAATATATGAAAAAGGATTTTTGGGTGGAATTAAGACCCCTCTTAACAGGGCCTTAATACTCATAGGTTAGTTCAAAGGCTAGGTCTAGTTTTACGTAGACCCATTGAAATAGGTTCTTAGGCAAGTCTTGCTCCATGTAGGCCCACTGGGGCCAGTTCTAAGTTGAGTCTTACTCGTGTAAACTTGATGACAAGGTTCTTAAGTTGGTTTGATTGAAAACCCAAATTTTACCATTGTGCATGGACATATTTTTTACTGACATATACCCATGGGATATATGACAAAACACAACTTCTTTTGTCAAATTTTATATACCTTAAACTTGTACACACCCTTTTTTCATGTTCAAGGATTTTATTGAACATGAAACCTATTCATACCAATTTTGCACATGTAAGAGTTATGCATATCCAAATACAAGTATAATTGGGAGTTGAGGTAAATAAGGCTAAGGTAAATAGGATTTATACTTGTTTAACCTATCTATTAACCGGATTTAACTTGTAACCTAACTCTACCTTAACCACAATAGAGTATGTATATATGCACATAGTAAACTTCCTAAATAACTCAATCTAAAATATTAGGGCTTTGTGGTGTACCATCAACAATCATCAAGGCCTTCATATCCCATTGCCGTGAATTTGAAGGTTGTTTAACAACATTGGAACTTTAAAGCTTCCTATCAAATTATCTCATTCATCAGATAGTAAACTTGATGTAGGAGAAATGTTTCTACATCCTAAGAGTCTCCAGAAAAGAAAGGATACAACAAAATGTGGGAAAAATCCCATTGGATTTGGGGTTTTTTTAAATGTCCAAATACTTCCAAGTTCCAAAATGTAGACATTTCTCTTCATTATTTAACTTGGAAAAATTTAAATGATATATATATACCCTTTTTGAGGCAAGAAGGTATATGATGAGGGGAGCCCAGACCCAGCCCTAATTTTAAAATTTAAAAAAAAAAAAATCTGGTTCCTTCCCTATGAAAAATTTGGGTGATAACATATCCTTACACTATGGGTAAATAAAAGTTTAAAACTTATATAACCTATTTGAAGGGTATATAAAAAACCATATACTCACACAACTCTGGTATGAACCACACCTGTTAAACCACATCTGGCTCTTACTTGAATTTATAAGGGGTGTGTGGGCAATGAAAATGGAAATAGTTTTTTCAATTTTAGTTTTGAGTTGAATGGGGGTTTTTTGAGAACTCTCCGAGGGTCTATTGATTGGATATCACCACATGGATTTGGGCAAGTTTTTTTTATATAATCAAATAAGTACTTGAACTCCCCAATTGTCCACATTCATGAGTGCATCAATGAGGTGGTGGGGAACTTCACTAGTGGGTTGGACAGGCTAACTCTAAAACGTAATTTATGAGCTGACCAAAGAATTCCAGCATTGGGATTAGTTTTGCTTTTACCCCTTTGAACTTGTCTCTTCTTTTCAATTAGTTCCTCCTGTTTACATTCCCAGAAATTGTAAGGTTTTGGGTTAAGGGTTGTTCCTACCCGAAGAGCAACATTTTAACAGGAAATGTTTCTTAACTTGCTCATTGTGGGTGCCCGTATTAGGATGATCACATGAATGCCATGGCTCAGTCCTTTCTACTCCAGAGAAACTCCAGAGTCCTGAGTCCTGAGTCCTGACCCACCCACCATTGAGCAGTAGCACTTCCCAGACATGAGCAGAATGTGACTTTGTTATTTCATATTCCCTTGCTTGATTTTGACTGAATTTTTTGCCAAAGACTTGTATTAGTGTAAACTTTGAATCCCCCATGGTTGGTTTTTGTAATCCCATTTGTGGATCAGTAGATTGGGCCAGATTTTAACTAAGGCTTGAAGGCTTCAAGTGAAAGTAAGATGGGTGTGTACAGAAATGGCTTATACTATTAGAGGTTAAAGAAAGATTATGAACCTATCTGCAGTTACAAACTAGATAGTAATTATGCGATTACAGGAACTGGGAAGCATATACTCAGACCTAGCAAGGAGTTTGTCAGCTGGAATGCTGGGATCATGGAGCAGTAGCTCTCCATGGAACAGACAATCCTTCTGAATTCTGAATATTAAATTGTGGGTTTTTAATTTTTCAATGCCTATTTCATCTACTACACTTGCAGCGATTTCTGCAGATATACAACCTTTGAGTTGTGTTCCAACTTTTGTGTAGGATACAAAGCCATTGACCTCCTGCTGCTGCTGCTAGTTTGGATGGTTTGGTAGACAACTTTAGATATGGTTTGGTGGAAGACAGGATGAAGAAGCTACAGAAAGTTTTCATGATCTCCAAAACTCACTCACCCATTAACCCCTTAACAACTTCAGTGCAGACCCATTCTCAATTTGGTCCAGTTCTCTGACGTTTAGACGTTAACTTTATTTGTACTCTCTGCACTCAAATAGTTGGGGGGTTGTTTATGTAAGAAGTTGAGACACTGGCCCACTATTCCCTCACAGATTTCCCATTATTCTGGTGGGTGCACCACTTGCTCAGATCTGGAGATTCTCATCCGACCTAGAAATGTCAGTCACCTTAGCTCAAAAACTGGTTTGTACACGAGCAAAAAAAAATCCGATTTGATCTCCAGTGGGTATTTACCTCTCGTTAAACTTTGCAACTGCCAAGTGTGAGTTTTTTTCATAGTGAGTTGAGTTTTGTAGTACGTAAGGTGAACATAGAAACACTTTTGCCATCATTTGATCAAATCAATTACGGTTACATAGTGGGTGATCAGAAGACATGGAAACCTACTACCCTACGGTAGTCCGCTCCATGGTTGAGTGAGAATCAAGAGACAATTTGAACTTGTCAGAACAATTGACACTTTGAAAAGAGAAAATGAAACCAATTATCATGTGTCCTTGAAGTTACCATAATACTTGCATATTGCTATGTCGTTTGCTCTCAAGGAGTTTTGAATGTGCATTTGTAACACCTAGATGGGTTATTAGGGGTAAAAGTTTGTAAATAAATAATAATGTGAGCTAGGGGTAGAATGATGGGTTAATATGAAACTAAATGATTTGACTTATAAGTTCTATCTTGAGGAACTTTGATTAGAAGCATAACCTTGAACTCATATGAATAATTTAATTAACTATATTGGGTTAGACATAACTAAAGGTGAATTATGTGAACTTGGCTAAATCCTTCGGAAGAAGATTTTAAATTCAAATAATTGAATGACTTGTTTATAAGAAAAATCATGTTTTTAAAAGGATAATATGTGTTATAATCTTAGTGGCTTGTAGTTGATGAATGGGAATGTTTAGTAGATATAGATGAATGGGATAATAATTCATCCATTCTTCCTTTTGAGTATATAAGGGGTTGAAGTGAAGCTTTGGACCCGTATTTTACTTTTCATAATTTCATATTGTTACTTTGTGTTAAGTCTAAGGATTAGTTTTTTTTGTGTAGTAAACCTATGCTAAATAGGGTTATGTGTTGTTTGGTTACAAAAGTGTTCACAAAAGCAAATTTATGTGTGTTTGATGAGCGATCCCCCATAGAACAAAATCCTTAAGCTTGTGTGACAAGCTCCCCAATGGGTCTAACCCACATAAGGACCAAGTTTTAGGCATATGGGTGATCTTTTAATAAATATGTAGGTTTCATATCTTGTATTCTTCAAGTCTTTTGTATGGTGTGTGGATGGATGTGGGACTTTAGTTGTGCAACCTACCTATGTGATAATAAGCTTCATAGATAGGTTTAACCTTGTAGGCCTAAACCCTTTGTGGGTTACACATCCACCAAATTGAAATTGTTAAAAAAAAATTTGAAATTAAGTATTGGGTTTTAGTTTAACATTAAAAATCACCAAGTGCTAAGGTAACCACATTTGATACCAGACACATGTCAATATAACCAAACTCCCCTATAATATAAACCTTAGCTAGTAAGTGGACATGCATGTGTTGTCCGACATTCAAAAAATGTTTATGACCAAACACCCAATCTTGAGAATTTATGTTTAGTTTCTTTTGCACATCTTATTAAAAAATGACTCTTTTAAAATTTGGGTGTTGATGAAGTCCAATTTTAAAAATTTCTAACCACCCTTCTATGTGACTATGTTTAATGATGGTATTTTGGGCATTGGTTTTGGGTGTGATTTGGCTCAATTTTTACAAAATTATAACAACACACGCATAGGGATTTTTTATTATGGGGTCATTTGTGCACATTTTTACAAAATTACAACAACACAAGCAAAGGCCCCATGTGGTTGTGGGGGTGGTTTGGGCTTGTTTTAAGAACTTTATAGCAACAATAGGAGCAAGAAAATGTTTCTTTATAGGGGATGGTTTGTGACATTAAAGGGCTTGCAATTGATTGTAAATGAAGCAAAATCCTAACAATCTTATAATGCCAAAAGATTATTGAGGGCAATTACACCTAACAAAACACAACCCTAAGATATTGTGATATTTGGATTCTACAAATGAACACATTTATTAACACACACATGAACATACCATATAGATTCACTTTGCATTCCCACCAAAACATCCAAACACAAGATCAAGTTATTTGGGCAAAGCTAAGATCATTGACCATAAACTTTCAATTCTAATCCTACATGTTCCTTTTCAAGTATGTCCTCCCTACCAACTTTTATAATAGATGAACTCTAATCTTTCTTAGAAATCCTAATTGCTAGTGCAATAATGTTGAAAATTATAAGAAAAGGTGAAAATTTACATGTTAAATTAATACATGTAGAAGAGAAAAATTGAGTTTGAAAATAAATAAATAAATATAGACATGGGATTTTAATGTAAAGCAAGTTTATGAGAACTTTTTTGCTTTGAAAGTAGATAAGGGATTGGGTGAAAACATAACATGATGACCCCCTTTGGAACACTTTTAGGTCTAGTATTATACTACATATAATATAATTGGTTCAAAAGTATGGTATATTTAATTTTGGGTATCAATTTTGGTTTTTGAACCCTACAATTATTATTTTCACAAAATTAATGTTATGCAACATTATTTTAAAAATAATATTGAATTTAATTATCTATATTGAAGGATCCACATGACATTTATTTATAATATACATTGGTATAATAAAATCATTGTATTGTTTTGACTACACTAACTTTAAGGCTTCATTAGTCATTAAAATTATCAAATTGAATGGAATTTTATAATATTGGGCCATCTAGCTATGCTTGTCATATTCTATGTGAGTGAATGTGATCACTTGTCAAAATTTCAATTTATCACACATTTATTGCATCTTTGCTTTAAAAACGCATTTTTTGAAATGAAAATTTTCAAATTAGTCACATGGAATCCAAATGTGGTTCAAACTATGTGAAATGATATGGTTCAATATACTTTCAACTTTCATAAAGATTAAAAATTATTTAAGTTTTTTTTTAAACATAATTTTGTTTTTAAGTACATAAGTACATTACATTCGTTTTCACAAATATATTCCAATCTCCTACTTTATAAAATGAAATGAAATAAATTTTTTTCTAATTTTTTGCCAAGGTTATATCCTAACATAATATGCAAAAAAATTGTGAAAATCTTTCAAAAGTTTGAGGTGGGATACACTCAAACATGCATATCCTTGGAAAGCAATACAATGTGATACCCCAAAGGGGGTCACCGTAATGTACTTTCACCCGATTCCAAAAATCACATTCGAAACTAGAGTAAGTAGAAAAACAAAAGTCAAGTTTAAAAGCATATTAGGATTTGCAAAATTCAAATTTAATAATGCCAAATGCATTTGAAGAGATAGGCATTGAAGTCATAGACAATTTATGTATAGAAAGATTCAAGAAATTCTTGTAGTATTATTGGTTTTAGCAATTTGTAGTTCCACATTATGGAACAAATGGTTCGAAAAGGGGTAGATGTCAACTAGCTCATATATACCATGCATTGAAATTTACACCTACATCCTACACATCAACACAAAACATCAATTTAATGTGGGAAGATTTTTCAAACTTTTATGATCTCATCTCTTCTATTGTAGATTTGGAGAATTATGCATTTTCAACATATTTTGACCTAACATTGTTTATGATTTATTAATCTATGTTTAGGAAAGAGTCCTAGGCCTTTAATAAGCCTAAAATACACAAGCCAACTTGTTAGAATTTGGGGTTAAAGGAATTGAACAAGTGATGAACATCAATGTGTTTCATAGGTGATAAAGTGGCCTAGCCAACATTCAACAAAGAGAATGTGCCCCCTCATCCTTCATCATAGACAAAAGAAACAAGGCACCAAGAGTTAATAAGATCTATGTAGTAATTAGGAGAGGTAGATGGATAGGCAAAACATTGGAAGAAGCTATGAAAGTGATTGAAGGAGGGACATGTTCATTAAGGAAGGCAATCATCTCATGGAACATGCCTCTTTCCTCCCTTTTAGACCATTTGAATGGTAACAATGTGTAGAAAACTCAAGCCAATAGGTGTACTAACAAAAAAGGAGGATGTAATAATAATTGAATAGATCTTAAATATGTAGAAATGTAAATCATCAATCACTTTACATTAGTATGAAGGTCGTTGACTCACACAAATAAGGCCTACACCATTTAGGAGTGACATATTAAGGAATAGCTTGTGGTTTTGGTTCAAACAAAAGACACCCAAAATTGAACATTTAACACCCAAAATTGAACATATAACACCCAAAACTTGAAGTTATTAGAAGACAAGGTCTAACAACTAATTCTTGCAACTTTTTTTACCTAAACTTGCAAGCATTCTACACTAAACAAAATTACAACATAGATCATATTCAAGATTCAAACAAAACAAGAATTGAAATAAATAGATAGTTAGGGGTGAGGGTTTTAACAAGAAGAGGTTCCAACCACTTTTATAGTCTCATTCCCAAGTCTTAAGGATTTTAAACTATAAATTGTGTAATACATGCAATAAAAAGGGTTCTACATGGACTTAGGGTTCTACAATTTTAAAGATGAAAGAATGTAACACAATTACATCAAATTTTGCAAACCAAGAACATGTGTGGCAATGCAAAAGAAGGCTTGGATGACATGTTTCCTAGATCCAAAGATTTTTTTCCTTCTTCAAGAGGTTTGTTCTAAGTGGAATTTCTCTAATCAATCATCACCTTTTAATTTTACATAGACATGGTTTGCATGTAGCATTAAAAAAAAAAACAAACATAGAAATGGACATGGTCATCTTGCCTTTTCACACATCAAATACACTCCAACCCCTAAATTTATTTTGATTTAAGCCCTTTCAAAATGACATTTACAAAAGAAAAGGATGGGGTTATGGTCAAAAGAAAATAGAATGAACCAACCAAAATTACTCTAATTGGATGGGTTGACAAAACATTGAATCAAACACAAGTCAAGCATTAACGAAACATGAGTATGAACTTAACATGATTAGCAAAATGTCCATATTAATGAAGTTTTTGGTATGGAATATGGTGTGATGGCATTGATGTAGAAAAAAATGATTTTGAAAAATATTGATGACCAACATATTGAAATGTAACTTGCCGTGTTTTTTATAAAAAAATTTATTCATTGAAATTAATAGATTGGAGATTATCATCTTTCAAATATAAGATTTCCATATGTTATAAAGTCCAATACAAAAAAAAAAATAAATTGTTTAGCCTTGTCATATGGGTTATGCAATAAAAATACATATCTTACTTACAATGTATTTATAGTGTTATTAACAATATTTAACGTTGCAAGTATGGACTCCACATGTGTTGAAAAATGTGCCAAAAAATATTACACCATAATGCGCTTTCATCCTTATATAACTTTAGAGAATTGAATGATAAGACATCTAAACATCTAAATGATTATAAACAATAATGATCAAAAGGGTTCCACATCAAATGATGAAGTTCATCACATAAGCAATGAGGGGAGCAAATAATTTACAATTTTTAAAAATATAATTACAACAATCAATTCTAAAGCATTTAGAAATATCCCTATAAATAAATCAAAAATTGAAATTAAGTATTATGTGAATATGCTTTAAAGCCTTATTGTGACAATAGATGGGTAAAAAATGAACATATAATGAACCTACATAATCCTAATTCATAAATTGTTGTTCATAAATTCAACAAGAGTTTTAAACCTCTTTTAATTTGACCCAAGGGCACATGAACTTCGACAACTTCTTGTTGTTCGATTTGCTTGCAAAACACACCAAGGATAAGAAGCCACTACTAGATTATTCACATTCATATGTTGTGATTTTTCACAAATATTTAGGTATCCTACAAAAAATATATATATAAAACAAACCAAAAAAGTAAAATAAAAAGAAAGGGAGGAGAAACGAGTGTAAATAATAGTAAATATTTGTAATATGGGGTTGAGAGCCGTTCATAGTCAATTAAGAATGTTCATTTGAGTAAAATTTAATTTAACTTGGTCTACAACCATTGTAAGGGATGTAAAAGACCATTTCATTGCAATGTTCAAGTTGGTTTATGAGCACATCAATGGGGGTATAGAAGGGGACCTCGAAATCATGACAATAGTTCAACAAAAAGCCAGACAATGGGCCAAGGCCAGGATGCATGTGGCAAATCATATTATAGCACATTGCAACCTTCTAATTAGTAACAAAAATCATAAGGGCAAGGAGGTAGGATGCCAAGAAGGATTAATTGGCAAGGGGAAAACACATCATAAGCATGATAAACCAATAAGAAAAGTGAGAACATCATTTGAGCAAGATCAACTATCAAGAGGAACAAAAGCATCGTGAGCAAGATCAATTTTTAAGAAAAACAAGAACATCACAAGTGAGTTCAAGAAATCATAGTCCTTTGTACCCAAAAGAAAATTCAAAAAATCACCCTTGAGTGTTTTTGCCCATTTGTCCAACTTGAGTCAATTTCAACACATCCACTTCGACTACTATCCTTTTTTCCATCATTTTGATTCTAGTCAATATGTCCATTTTTTGGGGTCAATTTTAGACTTTTTTTTTTGAAATTAAAAAAAATTGATACCCTATTTCAATTATTTTTGTTATAATTTAACAATTTAGATAATAATTCATTAATGATAGGCAGGTAAGAAATAAATAAATAGGTACTCTACCTACCTACTAGTCTAACTACCTAAGTAGGTTATTTAAAATTTCCTATGTTAAAGTAACCTACTAGTCATGTCAGGTAGATATGCCCCCTAGGAGTTGAATTGCTCTCCTTCACAAAGATAAGCCAATTCCTTAAACAATGGACCATTCCATTCTATAGTGATAACTTTTATCAATTTATTGATTTGACATGTTGATTCCAAATCTTGATACATAAGTAGATATTAAGGTAGGTAATAGGTAGATAGGTTGGAGTTAAGTAGGTAGGCTAGGTAGGTAGGTTCTATGCGTAGCACATAGGCTAGCTTTGTTGTGCTAATCAGTCATACCTCTAGCTGAACTTTTGTTGTGCAGTGGGGGTGTAGCAGGTCACATGTTGGAAATCCCAGTGGTTTTTTTTTAGGAATTTCTTAATTTCGCCAAAGTGGTGGTCACCCATAGGAAGATGTCGAAAAAATGACGATTGTCCTTAAGTAAAACAACTATAGAAGTTTGAACCCCCTTTTCCCCGCCTTACTTTTGGCGATTGAAACCTTCCAAAAACAGTCCATTTTCAAATTTTTAATTTTTAATTTCTCTTTTTGGCTAAATTTCACCAGTTTAGAAAAAAGGCTCAACCTTGGGACATTCCAGAGTCCCAGAGCATTCATAGGGGCTATTGAAATGATGCAGGTCATCTAATAATGCTTATTCATTCATCATCTAATAAAGCTGCACAGACCCACAAGCTCAGATTTATATGCTTCAATGGGCAACACATGACACGCAAACCAATAGCCATATGGAACTGGCAGCACCCACCAGTGCACCAAATCACTCTTTTGTGTGTGTGTGTTTTTGTTGAGTTTAGGGTTTCTCTCTGCAAAATGGAGGGTTCTAAGAAGAATCTGGAGGATGCAAATGGGCCATTGCAATGTAGCAGTAGGTCCTTGAAAAGCCTACAACTAACTGTAAGTTGTAGCCTCCTATCCATGTGCTGGTGCTGGTCTAGGCAGACCTCTCCATCCATGGTTGTTGTCAAGACAAAATAAATGGGTATCTAGCTAGCTGCCATATTAGGTTTAGGGTCCACCCTCCTTCACACCAACTCATCATCATCATTGGTATAGACCAGTGTTGACCAGTTATTGATTTTTTTCCCCTCATGATGGCCAGAGGGGTTATCAATATCAATAAAATTGGGTGCTTTTAACATCACCAATATTTTGAGTAATAATTGTTGACTATGCATAAGAGTAGGTTATCAAATAACCAGTTGATAACCATCAGTTACCCTATCAATTATTAATGAGTTATAAAGTTTTTTACAAAGTTAAAATAATAATAATTTTCAAATTTTGTGTTTTTTTGGTTTTTAATCATAAGATTGTTTACTGTTTATGGATTGGTCACCTATCTAGATGATAACCAAGTCATCCAGGTAGGTTCCGAGCAGGTTACTAAATTATGAAACTTTATTACCAATCAGTTAGGTTATTAATCAATTATTGAACAAATCAATAATCAACTGATAGGTTATTAATAATTGGATTGATAACCAACCAACACTGGTATGGACTTCAAACCTAATCAAACCTAGTTCGTCCCAAATGTGGTTAGAAAGTAACCTTTTAAAGCTTTAACATCCATGATGAGCCTTTGATTTTGGTGTCTAGCCTAACTAGGATAACCAACCATAGCTAGTCTTGGACATGAACAAAGCTTGTGGGTACATTACCTTAACATTGTGTTCCAAGTTCCAATTTACAAGAGCTGTTTTTCCAAATTAAGTACTTTTAATACAAACGAGATTTGAGACATTAATTAATTATCGATATTCACAAGTCCACATACATGACATGAAGGTGGACATTCCATTTCCTGGGCTAGGATCACCAACTAAGGTTTAGTTGTCATGGATGCTACATTCAAAGGGGAGCTAAAGTGAACACCTTATGTGGTCATTGACTAAGTTCACAAGAACATCCAACTTGAGCATTTGAATAATTGGTGTAATTGCATTCTAGTGTATGCAATTTTAAGTTTTTGGTGTACATGAATTCTTGTGTTCTATTACAATATTTTGGTGTTGCACTTTGCTTTTGGTGTTTACTATAAGTACTTTGGTGTTTTTTGTTGTTGTGTGCTTTTGAGTTATTTTCAATTGTATACAAATTTTGTTGCACTCTATTTTTAAATATTTCGGTGTTGCATTCTTTTGGTGTTCATTGTAAATATTTTGGTGTTGCATTATGTTGTGTGCTTTTGAGTTGTTTTCAATTGCATACAAGTTTTGTTGCTTACATGTGTTATAAGATATTTTTTGCATAATGTTCTTTTGTGTGTTTATGATCAGGGTTGGTTGTGGGTTTAAACATGTCACTACATCGAGGAATTTTGATTTAACTTTTGGTTTATGAGCATTTTGGTAATTTTGGTAAATAGTAAGTAGATAGTAGTAGGCAAGTAGGACATAGGTAGGTAAGTGGCAAGTAAATAGGTAGATAAGTAGGTAGGTAAATAGGTAAGTAAGTAGATAAGACATAGGTAAGTAGATGGTAGGTAAATAGGTAGACAAAGATAAGTATGTAGGACATAGGTAGGTGGATGGTAGGTAAATAGGTAGGTAAGTAGGTAGGACATAGGTAGGTGGATGGTAGGTCAATAAATAGGTAGGTATGACACAAGTAGATAGATGGTAGGTAAGTAAATAGGTAGGTAGAACATATTTAGGTAAGTAGGTAGGTAGGTAGCTTAGCAGGCATAGCAAATAGGCTAGTTAATATGGCCAATTTGACTAAGCATGGCCATTTAGTATGGTCAATTTGATTAGGCCATGGGCATTTTGATGGACCATTTAAAAAATTTGTCCTTTTTAACTAAATGTATGACTTAACACTTGGTCAAAATGGTCATTTTAGTCAAAAAAACCAACCAAAAAAACCATGTGTTTTTCATGCCCCATGCATTTAGTAAAAGTGAACGTGCTTTTAGTCAATGTGGACACTTTAGTCAAGTTGAACCTTTTGAAAAACCATGATTTCTTGTAGTGTTTTTAACTTATTAATGATTGTTTCCCAACCTTGGTGAGGATTTGAAGTAATACTAACCATATATCAATTTTGTAATATCATGTATAAAGTTTTTTCATACCAACCAAAAGTCGATATGAAAGTTTTAAAAATACCTTAAGGTGAAAACACACTACAATTACCCCTTTTGGGTTATCAAATTATACTACTTTTCAGGGATGTGCATGTTTGAGTGTATCCCACTTCAAACTTTTGAAATATTTTCACAATATTTTTGCATATTATGTTAGAATATAACTAATGGAAGATGTTAAAAAAGAAGTTATTTTGTTACATTTAATAAAGTGGGGGATTGGAATATATTTTGTGGAAACAAATGTAATGTACATGTGTACTCAACAACACATGTACTTTAAAAAAAATTTAAATACTTAAAATTTTTATGAAAGTTGAAGGTCTATTGAACCATGTCATTTCACATGGTTTGAACCATGTTCAAATACCATGTGATTAATTTAAAAAAAACTTTTCAGCAAAGATGCAATAAATGTGTGATAAATAAATTTTTTGACAAGTAATCACATTCACACTAAAGAAAACAAGCAATATAATTAGACGGGCCATATTTTAAATTCCATTAAAATTGATTATTTTAATGATTAATGAACATTTAAAGTTAGTGCAATCAAAATGAGACATTATAGCAATGTGGCCCTATTATACCAATGTATAAATATACACTATGTTTATATTGAAACTTATTGTTATTTAAAAATAATAATTGTAGGGCCCAAAAATTTTAATTGATACCCAAAATTAAATGCACCACATTTTTGGAACAATTGTATTATATTTACTATAATATTGGACCCAAAAAAGTGCCCAAAAGGGGGTTCATTGTAATGTGCTTTCAACCCCCATACTAGTCCTAACTTCATATTTACCTTTTTTAAGCCTAAAAGAAAAAAGAGTTAATACTAGGACTAACATTGATTTGAACCTCTTAAACATTTAGTTTGATTTATTGCATTACAAGTTCATTACATGAATCCTAATGAAAGCATGAAAATTAATCCCTTCACAACCTTGTAAAATATTTGTATAATGGACACTTAGTTGTATGTACATTTATCATTCATAATCAATGTTTACCTTTAAGCCTATGAAAGTATCACACATTAATATTTCAAGATATCTATCAAGCATGTATGAAATGTTACACTATTTGACACCTTCCAACATATAATTTAATATAATTAGAATATATGAAATCAACTTTCTTGATTTCAATTCATGCATGTTGTTTTTTTTACCTTGAAAATTAATTAACAATTATCCATTTATAAATTAATCATTTAGTACTTATGGATTTGTTAAGTTTACCTTGTTGAAAACTTGTTTTTGACATCTTTTGGTCACTTTTATATTTTGTCAAACAAGAAAATATTTTTCTTCTAATTATGTTAATTATATCCACCTCTTATTTCTAGAATCCTTCATTCCGATTATGAAAAGTTGTTATTTCATCTTCTATGAGTAATATAAACTTTAATCCATATGCAAAGCAAGAGCAAACGGAGTTAATAATGATTTGAATGTGTAATCATATACCAACATCATTTCTTATTTGCTTATGATGATGTTGCATAAACTTATTTATGCATTCCACCAAACTATTTGTGTTGGTTTGTATGTGTTAAGGGGGTAGGATGAGTACATGGTTTGGACGAACAAGGCATTTGGATAAAGATTGATCATGGAACATTATTAGTATGAATTCTAAATTCTTGTTGTTTTTGGAACCATGATGATGTGACTTGGGACTACCCAAAAAGGAGAGTTTTCGGAAGAAGGAAAGGGATTCTTAAACACATAGTTTTGGGAAGAGTAAGAGGAGCTGTAGGTACTTTGTAGTAGAAAACCATAGATTTTGTTTGGATATATCACAAATTTTATTTGTTTTTTTAATTTCATTTTCAACAAAACATGGAATTCTAATGTAACTCTAATTCAATTTTTAGTAAAATAAAAAAGTACAAACTTTTGCAGTGGTTTCTATGTTCAGATTGTTGTGTGAATTTGCTGTAATATTAGAATATGATAAAATGAATTGTAATCTTGTTTCTGGAGTTTTTTATAATGTATTCCAAGGTGTAGGTTCTAGTTATATGAATAACCATGAAACTAATGTTTTAATGAATGGTAGAGTTAAGTGTATTGAAAATCTAGGCAAAAATAGTGAATGTATGCATGTGAAGTGCAAATTTATTGTCATAGTACCATGGAATAATTCTATAGGAATTAAATTCATTTCTACCAGTATGGCATTATTATGTGATGTTCATGAATTATCCCATAGTCATTTATAATTATAACCCATTGTCTAAGACTATCATGAAAGGTATCTCAAACCTTGTCACAATCATATTATTTATGAATCATGCTTCCTTTTGTTTTTTTTTGGCATTTTTAACAACTTGACTTTTGATGAGGCTCTTCATTGCCACAATAATGAACTATTGTTCATAACTTTTTTTGGGGTATGAAATTTAACCAAGATGCACCCAAAAAAAAACCCAAGGTTACAACCCCTATATAGGTGTTTTTTTAACGTTTTTGAAAATAATTGTCAAAAAAATAGGGTTTTGGCTCTAAAGTGTCCACTTTCACAAGTCATTAAATAATAATATGATTACAATTTTTTTTTCATTGTCCTACCTTTCTTGTAGCCTAATTTGGCTAAATCCTCCTAGGATTGGACAATGGAGCATGAACCATTGGACACAAACAATAAAACTCAAAATTTTCCAAGCATATTTAATAGTTTTGGCCAATTATGCCTTTTAAAAAAAATAAAATTGGGTTATAATTTTTTTTGCAAAGTGTTCCATGAAATTGAAAGAAAATTATTGAGATGTATTTTTTCATTCTTGTTTGTCATAAATTCTTGCCATCTTAAATGCAAAATTAATCCCTAGAAATGGTATATGGATGAGACAATGCATTAAAGTTAAAATGTTTTTCTTCCAAAACTAATCCATGAAGGCAAACTTGTGTGTTTGTAATAACAAAATCAATCTTGCAATCCTTCTAGTAAAGTTGAGTTTCAAAAATAGATATTTGTGAGCTTGGTGATCAATTTAAGAATGGCAAATTTGTTGTTCAATCATTTCTTGATGATATTATTGGTTTTTAGAACATTTTGTTTAATGTTTAATACAAATTTATGCAAAATTGTGGTTTTAAAATGATTTTCAAGCAATGGGACATTCATGGTTTTCATTATTTAATTGCAAAATTAGAGCTTCCACTATTATGCTTGAAAGATTAATAAACATTTGAAATGCTTAGCCCCATGAATATGGCGTCATTGAAAACAATTTAAAAGTTTTTCAAGTGTTTGTATGACCTTTTTTCCTTAAAACAATCTTCATTACAAACATGAAAACATTGGTGCTTTGATTACATAACCCTATACATGGAACTTTCACAGGTGAAAATATGATAAAATAGGCAACCAATTTTTACTTTTGATCTTGTTTTTCAAAATGTAAACAAAAAAAAAACTTTGTAAGATTTTTAACATATGTGTAAGCTTCATTTAAAACAGAGTTTATCAACATTATATTTTTGAATTCACCGTGCCTTATGCATTAAAACATTTCAAAATGGTTTTCCTCATTAGATTTAAATTTATGAAAATACGACTAAGAAATATTTCCCAAATCATTGTGTTTTTAAAGGTTTCGGGACAACTTTAATAATGCAAGCACATTTCATAGACATGAATTTTTTAAAAAAATATCCAACACATTAAAATTGGATATAATAATCCAATAGTTCCTTCTTTCATTTCAAAGAGTTCCAAATACTTCTATTTTTAAAAATTTCAGAACGACCAAAATAGAATACAAAAATTTAAAATACCCATCAAACCATAGTTAATACCTACAATAGTAAAATTGGATTCAATTTTTTTTCTTAATTCAATAAAATGAATTTTGATGCATATTAATCCAAGACCTCAATTTTTGCAATGCAACATGCACTTTTTATGTTTATTTTACCATGTTTTCATTCAATTAGTATCATGTCTATTGTTTAAATGCCTTGTTTTGTTTTACTTGGCAAAAGGATTTCACATTTTTAACATTAATGGGGCCTATGTAGATATATTCCATTGAGATTAATATGTCTCAATGGAATATATATAAAACCCACCTTCCATGAAAAAGGAATATGGAAATGCTTCTTTTAACTTCCACACTTTGTGCCATTGTTCCATTTTAATTAGGTGGAATCATTTAATTCCCTTATCCTTCATTAAGGATAAAGCCTAAGGATTCATTACTACAAAAGTGGGGTGTAGTTCATTAGCCTAAATCACTATGGGACCTTAAAAGTGAAATAAGTTCACTAAATTTTAACAATTTCACCCTAGTTAAAATTATTTCACTAAAATATCACTATGTAAACATCGTGTTTCACTACTAGTTGACATAATTCACTATTATAATTTATTGTGGTAAATAGGTTTATTTTTATGTTATTTTAAATACCTTATGCTACTTTATGATATACCCTATATTATTTTAAGCTATCTTAGTCATTCTAATTTATACCTTAAGTTATTATAAATTATTACAAATTATTATACCCTAAACTTTTATACGTTATTATACTTTAAGGTATTTCAGTTAACTTATTATAATTTTTTTGTTTTAAGTTATTTTAAATTAAATTATTTATTTAATTTTAGGCTATACTTTAGGTTATTTTATTTTAAATTAATATATGTTATTTCAAGTTATATTTTAGGTTATTCAAAGTCATTATACTTTATGTTATTGTAAGTTATTTAATCCTAAATTTAAAATAAAATAAAACGACCTAAAATAAAATAACCTAAAATAACCAATAATAACCAATGCTAATATAACCTTGAATATCCAACAATAGCTTATAATAAAATAACCACCAATAACCATTGATATAATCACCAATAGCCATTAATAAAAAATAGCCACCAATAGCCACTAATATAATAACCACTAATAACAACCAATAGCCTATGATAATTTAACTTAAAATAACCATTAATATCCACCAATAATTATACATATAATAAACATTAATAACCACCAATAAAATAACGATAAATACCCAACAATAAAATAGATACTAATAACCATTCATAGTTGCTAATAGAATAGCTTCTAATAGCCATTAATAGGTGCAATAAAATATCTACCAATAGCCATTAATAGTTGCCAATAGAATAACTACCAATAACCATTAATAGTTACCAATAAAATAGTTACCAATAGCCATTAATAGCTGCCAATAGAATAGTTACCAATAACCATTAATAGTTGCCAATAAAATAACTACTAATAGAATAATTACCAATAACCATTAATAGCCACTAATAGAATAGCTACGAATAGTCATTAATAGTCACTAATAGAATAACTGCCAATAACCATTAATAACCAACAATATAATAGTTACTAATAACCATTAATAGCTACCAATAGAATAGCTACCAATAACCATTAATAGCTACTAATACAATAGTTACCAATAACCATTAATAATTACCAATAAAATAGTTATCAATAGCCATTAATAGTTGCCAATACAATAGCTACCAATAGAATAGTTACCAATAACCATTAATAGTCACTAATAAAATAGCCACTAATAGCCATTAATAGTCACAAATATCCATAAATAACCACCAATAGAATAATCAACAATAGACACCAATAAAATAGCCACAAATAACCTATGGTAATATAACTTAGAATAACCAAAAATAATTTATAATAGTCGCAAATAACTTGAAGTGAAATAACCTATAATAATAAAAAATAACTTAAGGTGAAATAGTTTAAAATAGTAAAAAATAATATAAAATAGCCAAAAGTAATTTAAATTAACCAAAAGTAACCTAAGGTGAAATAATTAAAAATAACAAAAAATAACTGAAAATAATCATAAATAGTCATAAATAATATAGGGTGAAATAACTTAAAATAGTGAAAAGTAGCCCTAGAGTAACTAAAAATAGCCTAACATAGGTAGCATTATTTTATTAACAAAAAAATTATCCATTTAATAAACATTTTCTTTTCCAAAAAAATGATCATTGAAATGTTATTGGATAATGATATTAAAAAAAAATGTTCAAATGATTTTACACTTTCAAAAGGGAATAAATGTAATTATGTGCATTATTGAAAAAATAAATTAATTAAACTTTAATCATTTCATTTGGACAAAATCTCAATAAGATATGAATTTTCAAAGTTTATATTTGTGTAATGTTTAAAATTAAGTATTTGATAAATAAAATGGAATGTAACATACTATCACAACAAATGTGATGCCTTGATGATAGGAATATTTGCTTTCATCTTAGAGGTCAAGGGATTAAACCACACAAATGATGTGTTTGTGGTCAACAGTGATAAGTTGACCAAATATTCTTTTATGTAGTTCCTTAAAGTAGGTGCCTATTTAGGTTGATTACATGGCCTATGTACTTAGGCTAAGTTTTTAACCGAGCCTAAGTAATGACATAAGTCAATAATTCATAAGCTGAAAATCATGAAATTATCAATACTATTAAATATTAAATAATTTAAATTTAATTATTTTCCATGCTACCGAGTTAATTAACTAACAAGTGCAATGACTTGGTAAATTTGTATTTCATTAGGTACTAATGGACCAATTTTTAAAATCAACCCAATTGTAATTATTTTTGGAAAATTCCACATCAATTCACCACATCAACCAACCAAGTACAAAAGCATCTACGATGGGAGTCTCAATCCTTTGACCATTTTTAGGCAACACTATTATTTTTTTGAATAAAGCTAATTACTTTAGTTATTTTGAATTATTGTATTAATTATGTTATCGTTTCAATATAGTGAATCACTTGACTTCATGTTGGTATCATGTTGGGCATGACATGTCCCATTATTCACATCACACATTTATGATACCACATGGCATAGTTTAAGTCAAATGGTTGACTATGTCGGTGGACCTTGTTCATTGATTAGATGCAAGATGACAAGTAATTTTTCTTAGCTTTGGCACAATTGTTTTGGTATATATGTGCATGTACATACTAACCATAGTGTTCATACCATTTTGTTGTGACTTTGTTATGCAATTGGGATGCAATTAACTTGGAATCATGTATAGAAATGAATTACACACATATACACATGGAAAAAATTAAGGTTGTAGTATATTCCATAACTGAAACTATTCAACACATAGATCACATGCCCTCCAATTGAGCTTGCTATTAAAATTCTACTTTTTAAGGTGGAACTACCTAGTTTCTTGGTTCATTCTTAAGGTGCATCGATCCATTAAATGATAATCACTTTTTTTTAAAGAAGGGTATTTCACTATTTGGGATTATTTGGTATGGCACATGTGGTACATATGGGTCAAAATGAGCTTATAAGAGCTAAAAAAGGTCTTGGGAATCATTAAAAATTACAAATTAAAGTAGATTTTTTCTGGACATTTTAAAGTTATGGCAATCATTCCAAATTGTGTTGAATGAATAATATGAAAATTGAAAAATCCAATTCAAAAGTTAATGTAATTTAATTTAGGGTTTCAATTTTAGTAAAGGACTTTTGAGCTTAAACAATAACTACATCAGCTACAAGGGCGAAAACATGGTAAAGTAAACCAGAGAATTACCTTGTAGCATAAATGGAAAGCGGCCATCAAATAGGCTTTGGTATATTGAATTACAAAAATTATTTACTTTAATGTTAAATTATATGATTTAAAAAATTTCACTACAACTATATTTTAAAACCACATGTTTAAAGTAGGTTTGAATATATTCATCAAAATTCAAATAGATGTGACAACTTGCAAAGTAAATTAAAATTCAAGCACAAGTAGATCGAATATTGGATCTATTTTATTTTTAAACCAACAGCATGTTAAATATAATAGTGGACTTTGAAATTTTTCATAGTAAAAGGAAAAATGTATTTAATGTAATGTAAAAGTAAGAATGAACATAATATTAACTTGTTAGTTTCATTCTTACTTATTACCTATTTTTATTGTATTAAAGTTTTTCAAATTTTGTATTCAAATCATTAAAATTCAATGGAAGCATGAAGGGTTCCATAATAAAACGTTAAACAAATTTTGGACCTACTTTTTTATGTTTATGTTGAAAAACTACCATATTTAAAATTTGGATTTAAGTGGAGATTTTTTTGGTCCACTTTACCATGTTTGGACCCACAATCAATTTACAAAGGATTATGTTAAGGATTTTTACAATAATTTTTTTTTTATTATAAAAAATTGAAATGATAGTTACTTACTAACCACATTAAAAAAACATTATGAATTAAGAAGTTGTGGAATTTGAAAATTTTAAAAATTCAAAGTATGTTACCAAATTAAAAAATTTCAAGAGTCTTTTATCACATGTAAAAGGGGTATAATGTATGGGTGCAATCACAATCCAATGAGCCAAAAAGGGTGTCAAATCATAAAAAAAAACAATCAAAATTGAATACATATTTATGTTTTACCATTTAAAGCCATGGCAATCATAACAAGTTTTTTTTTTTCATTCACATGGATGTCAAGGAATTCAAACCAAAAATTCATTTGATGAAATTTAAGTTTAAGTTTTGATTTAGGACGTTTGAAAGTGAACACTTATGGTGAGAAATAGGAGTCAATTTTGCAAAGGACTATCAAAAGGATTCATATAATAAAACACATTTGATGGGAAAAAAATTAAGAGGATAAAAACCTATTACCCACATTGAAAAAACATTCATACCCTAAAATATGTGAAATTTTAAAACTTTAAAAATTTAAATAACTTTCCAAAATTAATCCAAAATTTTAAAACTTTGAAAGTCCTTTACCACATACAAATGAGATATAATCTACATGATATGATATGTTAAAAATAGTTGTAGATTATTATAAAAGAAAACATAAGAATGTAAAAATTGAATATTTGATTATGATTTGAATTTTTTTGTAAATTATAAATGGAACATTAAATCTACAAGGAATCATGACACTTTCAAAAAATTATCTGTATTAAAAAATGATAAACAAAAAAACATGTCATGTATTAGGACAACTATAAGAATTTATTATAAAAAATTGCAGAAAAAAAATGTTGTAAAATTCATTTGTATGAAAATTGTTTTTTGGGAAAAGGGACATGCAATCCTTTTCTAAAGTAATCATATGAGCTCAATGTATCTTGTTTGCATGACACATAAAACAAAGTCTTAGCTTATGATACAAGAAACCAAAGCCTAAAATAGCTAGCATATTTTGATGTGATTTGAAATGATTATCATTCTTCAAAATGAAACAAAAATTTGCACACTTTTTGAAAATTCATAAATATTCAGCAATGATCAAAATGAAATATGTGATGTTTGAAGACATATTTAGGCAAATTTAACAACAAATTGCCAAAAAATTCATTCAAAATTTTGTTTTTATGGAGAAATCAAAAAGATTAAAATGAACCCACAATCCTTTTATTAATGTAATCATGTTGGTTTCTAATAGTTCATTTTGACCCATTAGCAAATTTATAAGTTCATTTGTTTTAATGTATTCATTGTATGTGTTAAGAAATATGTGCTTACTTTGAGTTTCCGTGTGCAAGATAATTTTCCACCTTGGATTTGAGTTTATCATTGGAATATGATACTTGTTGAACCTATGCAAGGAAGACAAACTTGTTGTTTTGAGTAAAATGTGGTGAAAATTAGTCATTGGAAATGTTGCATCATCACATTTGTATCTCGGAAGACATTAATTATTTAAGCCATTCTTAACCCATTCACATCATAATAACATTACTAAAGTGGAGATCATGCCATGATGTAAATGTATAAATTTTTTCAAAACCCCAACATATTACAATGTCCTAAGATTTTTCCATCTATGTTATTACCTGGCTATAGATTGAAGCCCACATCACTTTCATATCTAATAGTCCTATTGGATGATGCAACATGAATTCAAAAATGGTTCCCATAAACAAAAATCCATGGAGGCTCTAATGTTTCATGGAATAGACAATACAACAACATCTAGGTCATGAAATGTGCCCCCATATGTTGATGGTCCCACATTGCCTTTTTGAATCCATTCACTTAGTAGGGGCATGGCATGCATAGGTTGGATGCCATCCCCAATTCATATTTCTTAGAATGTGAGAAAAATAAATGTTATGCATATAATTAGGTAAATTTTAGTACTGTTAGGTAAGTCAAATGTTCAATTACTTTGATAATCTTCATTTGTTTTCGAAGATGTGGCTTCCAAATTGGATTAATGAAGTACCATGTTGATAGGAGTGTGCTGGTGGGAATTTCGAACTTTGAATTACAATTTTTGAAGTTGATAACCAATCATGACCCTATGAATCTACATAATTGAAAATTAATTGATAGATCTCAATTAGGGCCAATGATTTTGGATAGGTGGCATAATTGAATCCATGTTCCTTGTGCACTCACTCTTTCCATGTGCAACCAAATGATTATTTTCCTTTATATTGTTGTAAAGTCTTTTTTTTATATAAAGTCTATTCTTCAAGCTTTGTTATTGCTTCTTAGTTCAATGTGTTTTTTGACATTCTTCTTGCTTAAATATTTGACTTCCATGCAACTGATCACAAATAATTAGGAGAAGATGCATCTAATTTAATCACATTTGATGCATACAAGTCATTGTTCTAAGGTGGGTCATTCAATTTTCTTTTTTTCTTTGTTCATTAAACATGGGATAAATTTTTTTAGTTCATTCCTTATTTGCCCCTTCATTTTCATAGTGTTATAACAACATAGGAGAAAACTTTATAGTTATGCTAATAGAGTTTTCATTTCATATTTTAATAAGATTTTGGACACAAAAGGGACAAATAACATTATTGGTAATATACAAAAAATAGTTGTGATGAAAAACAATTGGGAACATTATGGAATTTATTTCTACTATGGTGCTTTCATGTAAAAGGATTTTATTCATGCTAAACATTGTGCCACTAGGTGTGGGGCAAAGACATTCTTTTTCTGTTAAACTATGGAGTGCATCCACCTTATGAATAATAAAATTTAGTGGGGAGTAGTATTTTATATTGGAGTATAACTTCATTGCTTAAATGGAAATGTAATTTAATATTGACTTATCAAAATGATCAAATTATAACTATTAATAATCTTAATGTGTAACATATTTTATCACACATGCAAGATTTATTTTCAAGTTGTTTTGGAAATGACACCTTGAGTTAAAATTCAACTATGTGTTAATTGCAATTGATGAAACCCTATCAATCATAAAAAAATTAAAGCACCCAAAAAATGAGGAATACAAGGAACAAAATGGAAGGACCTATGCCCAAGAAGACAAAAGAAGCACCAAAGAAGGCAAACCACTAGGGAACATCAAGTTCCAAAACCCCTCTTGTTCACGAGAAGCATATCAAATAAGGAAAAGGGAGGACCTCCTGAAAGGATGCCTAGCTTAGAAGAGCCCTCATCTACTTCAATAACACATTTCAAAATAAAGATCACCTAGGCACGTTGTAACACCACTAACATCCTCTATCTATAAAATGTGCACAAAATTTCATTAAGTTTTGACTTGTATTTTGAGCTACTTGTATTTTATTTAAAAATGGGGTTTGTTATAATTATGTATTGTGATTAATGGTTTTTCATTTGTGTGTTGGCATTGGGCTAAAATTGAAAAATGTTTAGGTCTTTAGATTGTTAATGTTCAATATATGTGCATTGTTGGAGGGTTCTAGTATGGCATAGGTGAGGAGGTTGTGTTGTTGGATACTGATGACAAGAAACAATTGATGAGAAATAAGGACAATTTGTGGGCTCCCAAGTGTATATTTTCATGGTGTTGCAACTAATGATGATGAATACTATTTCATAATTGTTTAGGTTCAACCCTAGATGGAAATAGTTGTTTGTTTGTGATAAGTGAAGCATATTATCCACCCAAGGACAGTCTCCAAAATGTATTAAGTACCACCACATTATGAGACCATGAAAATCCATTTCTATTTAGTAGTGTGTTAAATGACACTAATAAAAGCAAATGTGTTTGATGAGGTCAAATTTATAGTGTGCTTTGCTAATGTGTGCTTTGCAAACTGGTAGTAAACTCTTTGTTGATGCCGCTATTATTAAGCATCCATCGACTTAGTCATATTGCAAATGTAATTTTGATTTTGCAACCAAAATTCATCTATTTTCAACTTATGTAGTTGATTTTTTCTTCAACTGGTTTAGTTTAAACTACCTCTCCACATGGGTATGAATATGTACACTCTTGTATGGTTGGATATTTGATTCCAAAAATGAAAAACAATAAAATAAAAATTATGTTCTCAATTATAGTTGTTTATTTGATTTCAACTTGTGTTCATTGTTGATTCCGTTTGAGTTAACCCCTTCCATTTTATAAGAGGAAATAATACTTAAAATGAAGAGGTGCTACCCAAACCGGCTTGGCTACTAACATGCAATTCTGTTATTGAAGTTAGTTTGAGTCCTTGAAAGTACAAATATTGGATATTTTGGATTGTGGAAATAAATTCAATTGTTTCTAACTTTTGTAAGTTCAAATTAAGTGTTACAAGATACAAATTTTCTTGATGAAATATATTTATTTGTTGAACAACTCCATGGAACCTCTAAATGCAATTTAAGGTTAGACTAATTAAACCATTGTTGAGTGGGTATGTCCATTTTAATATATCACTTGGAGGATAAGGGTACATAAAAATTTCAAAACATACATAAGTTGAAAAAAGGTAAATTAACTTTTTAAAATTCCAAATGAGGTATAGGTAAGGCTATGAAGGTTCTGAAAAATCATCAATCGAAGTAAGGGAAAAGGTAAATGATGAACATTTACCCTATTTGCAAGGTAAATATAAGGCAAAAAATTGACACAAGTATGGCACATTTCAAAGTGAAAAGAGACAAGTATGCAATTGGCATTGCAAACATGAAATTTCAATTATCCTATTGAAAAATGAATAAAACGTAGTTCATTCAATCAATAGAAATAAAAATCTAAAGAAAGCATTTTTCTAATGGAAAACAGCAGTAAGGTTTAGAGGTCCCAAAAGCATATGGTAAGAATAATAGTAAGCCATCAAATGCTCTTGGAACACCAAAAATATCAAAACAATTACCCTCCCCCAACAGGTAAGGGTAAACCTCATCTGTATACTAGTTGAGCAAAATAAAGACATAATAAATCTGCAACTATTTACCAACTGGGTTAGGTAATTAAAAGGGTAAGTAAAAACATTTATTATTTGAGTAGGGTATATATATATATATATATGAGGGTAACAGATTTACCCACCCCAACAATGCTAATCACCATAAAATCAAACCCAGTACCTTCCTGCTAACAAGGGACAGTTACTGTTGAAGTTGTCAAGTAAGGTACCCCCACCCCTCCCCTGCATGTCCTCCAAATAACCTGTACAACTACTGTTACAGATTTCCTACTGAAGGTGATCTCACACTCTTAGTGCATGGATTCAGCAAAGAGAATGGCTGTTTTTCTGACACATACTGGTTTCCCAAGTGCAGCTAACTTATTTTCCATTGTCTACTGGATAGGTGCCTAGCTGGGCCACTGAACCCACATAATTAATTAAATCTGTCAAGATAAATAAAAAGGGGGGAAGTAATTGGTAGCTAGTTCTCACAAACTAAACCACAAGAGTGAAAGCACAACCTGATTTAAGTTATGACTACAAGTCAGAGTGTGTGTGTTTTTCCCTTCCTATTTTGTGAGCTTTCTCAAGTGACAATCATCCATCAGTATATTTAGCCAAATTTGGCAATATTCAAAATATGAAAGTAGAAAAATCTTAAGTATGCTTTCATATTGTAGGCAATTGTGATAACTTTTATTGATTTCTTTTGTTTTAAAATTCTTTTTTGGGTGATTACTTTAGGGATTTTGTGACAGAATATTCTCTTTAAAAACTAATTTTTCACCAAATGGCCAAAATTTGCCATGACATAAAAGAAAAAAGAAAAAAGAAAAAGAGTCACTGCTACATGTCTCTTGGCAAAGCATGCAGTAATTTGATAGAACTTCTTGGCCAATTTTCCTTGGAATCCAAACAACAACAAATTAAGAAGAAGCTTGTTCACTGGTTGGGGCAGCTGCCAATGGTGTGGGTGAGATGTAAACCAGATATGGACACCCAACCCATTCCCCAAAGTTGGCCGGAAGGATAGTGAAAGAACACAAAGGAGATCAAAAAAATACGAGCCTTGAGGTACTACACCATGTGGTTGCAGTTGAAGAATTGAGAATGGACAAATTTTTTGAGCCAACAAATTCTTGGCTGAACTTTGCTGCCACCAAAGCTGACACACTGGGGAAAAGATTTGTAAGCCAAAAAAACACACTGAAGATATCCAACAAGCAGAGGAGACGATAAGCTCAACACAGAAGACATCACAACTCACACCATGGTTTTGAAAAGTGAAAGCAAGCGGACTTCACCTGTTGGAAACCCCAAGTCGACTTTAGATTTTTTTATATTTTGTATTGCACTGTAGCTCAGTGCCTTCCCCCACATACAACCAAGGAATCTTATGTTGGGCCTCCATGAAATCTCCCACTCCAAACTAGAGCAGGAATTCCATATGGTAATGCACCCTCCAAATACACTGTGGAAATCCCTGGAGGTTATTACGTTTTTTCTTCAGGTACCTAACTTTAAGCCTATCTTGCTTGTCCATTCATTATTCACCTTCAAATTGCTGGTGACTAGTACATTCTCCAAGTGGAAATCCTGTTGGGTCTTCTGTAGAATGGTCAACAACACTGGCTGAGGTTCATGTGACTGAAACCCCAGTCTTGGCTCCTGGAGACTTGCGAAATTGTGAGCTTTTTAGAAAAACACACAAATTCTTTCAGGAGGAATGTGTACATCTGCTAGAAAAACTCATATGAAACCTGCACCCATAATTGTCATTTAACCCCTTGGGCAGCGTTTAGTTTTGGGTGCAATTTTTTTCCAACATGCGAAAAATAAAAGTATTTATTGCAAAGAAATGTTCTGTTGCAATAATCCTGTTTTTCTGAAAAAGTTCACCAAATTTTGAATTTCATCACATTTGGACTCTGATTTTAGTTTGGTAGCATTATTTAAAACTAAAATTAAAAAAAAATTTATACAGGTTCTAAAACGCTGTTGCCATTTAATGCTAAATCCTTCTTGGGATGCTAGCCAATAATGCAACATCAGAAAATTGAAAGAAAAAAAAATCACTGCCCCTTGAGCACTAAAGGTATCCTCCTTCACAGTTCATTGGCAAATCCATATGCATGCATTCAGGGGTTACAAATGCCTTTGGGACTTTCATAACTTGCATTCTTAACCCCCGCAAATGCTTATGGATTTGCAACTGAATTAAAAAAGTTATGAAGATGCACGCAAGCCCATGATTGCGTAGATCTGGCTGTGGTGCATGGCCTGCCTTAAGGCTTGTTTTCCCACATGTTTTCTTTCAGTTCAATCTTTTTTTAATGGATAAAGTTTGAACTTTGGAAAGGTTGCAAATTCTGTTTGGGTTTCCAAAAAAATGATTGTGAACTGAAATTTTTAATATTTTTGCCGTAGACACAAACAAACACAGCTGCATAAAATCCTGTAGATTGGATTGTCTGAGTTGGTGAAAGTTGTTCCTGCAGTCTCATGGAGTTTCAGCCCATAAACAAACATTGCTTTTGTGACCCATGTTTACATGCTTCATTAGAAGTGAGGTTGGGGCTGGTTTGGCTAGTCCTGGAATCCCATGGAAGATCATAAGGTGCTGTGTGATCTTGCTGTTGTTGGCTAGAGCAAAATGATCAGTACATTTTCAACAAGTTTTGCATTATATGGCTATCCTATTTGCTCTGGGTACCGTGTTTGGTCATATAGAGCCAAAACCTTAGAATAGGTACTTGTTTAACGTTCCTTGTTTAGTCTCACAATCAGTGATTTTTGGGGAGAAATTTTGTTGTTTTATTTAACCCCAAAAAATAGAGAAAATTTTGGAGAAATTTTATTTTTTATTGTATATTTGACTAAATTTTCTATTTTTTTTTGGAAAACTTTGATTCGCCAAATTTTCAATATCAAAAGAAATGGGGAAAAAAAACCCCCTCAGGTCACAAATTCCTATCATTCCCTCAGCTCCTAAAAAGGAGAAACCCACAACACTGTAAATATTTATCTTGTAATTTTCACTTTCTAACTATAGTCTAATATTTGTAATCTTTGAGTCCACCAACACCCAAACATAAGCCATCCCACCAGAGAGCAAAAACAAGTTGACCCCACATGAAAACAGTCCACCAACAGGCAAAAACACCCAGAGATCAACAACGAAAATAATTGCAGAGGCACAAGAAATACCCACCGAGGAAGAAGACAAACTAAATAAAAGACTGAAGAGTATGTCATTCTCTCACTGTCTGACTCCAGAGGGAGTTGCTAATCTGTGAGCACAGTGTCAGAAGTCCGCTCATAGCTAGGCATAGGCATCCAGAGCATGCACAAGAAGTCCAGACTCCAGCGCATTCACATGAAGTACGACCCAGTAAAGCATGACATGAAGATGAGAGAGAGAGAGAAAGACAGAGTCAGAAGTTTCAAGTTCCCCCCCTTCCATCACCCTTATAAACCTCCAAGAAATTTCTTAGTGTATTTAGAGTTACACTTACAGAACACAAAATCCCTTGGGACATTCTGTTTTTCCGAAATGCCTCATGTCATTTCCTTTTTCCCCTTAGTGCGAGGTAGCATGGGGAAATTTTTAAAAAATAAAAATAAAAATAGCTTCTTCTTCCAGATACCTACTGGGTATCTGGGTATCATGGAATTTTTTTATAAAAAAATTGCCTCAATATTTACAGCCAAGGTGAACCAGCACCCACAAATGGGACCTTCACCTCTTTTAGTGAGGCCTCATAGTGCTGATAATATTAAGCCCAAAAAATGTTCAATTTGGACTCTAGTTTAGTTTAAGCATGGGATATTTTTTAAATATTGGGAAGCAATTTAAATGGATTGTGGGGTTTTTAGTTTTTACCATGGTACCAGTGTGGGTCCTGGCCTGCCCAATGTGATTTTTACAGGGGTAATGCCGCGGGGATTCTGGAAGTAAGCCCTCATACTTTTTCCAAGAGCCAAGGGGCACTGCCTTTAGGAACTCCCCACTCCCTGGGCATTATTAACCTACACTAAAAAGATGAAGACTCGGCCTGTTTTACAGATCCTGGCTCACATTATTGGATGGTTTAGCTGAAATTCTTTTCCTAACTGTGTGCTCTTGAACAATCCTTTTTTGCTTAAGCTACTAATGCCAGGGGCAAAAATATTGTGCAGATATAGTCAGTCAGAAGCACAAGCTGAGAGCTCTAAGAACACCCAAATCACACACACTTCCCCTTCACACATACACACTCACAACTTTTGTCATACTAACATTTTGCATGTATTGAGGAGCACAGCCTTTGAGATGAATATTTGAGCGCCAAATTGCAAAGTGCAGGAGAGTAGGGCTTTAGGGAACTAGACATCTAGAGTTAATGACATTAATGTCTACAGCAGCCTCAGATAGTCTCCTCTCTCTCTCTCTCTCTCTCTCTCTCTTTCTCTCTCACTCTGTGTGGGTCTGTGTGTCTCTCTCTGTGTGTGGAGTCTATCACTGGTCATAGATTCTGTTCTGTGCCCTTGTCAGACCACCATCAATGCTCTTGTGATATTACACTGCACACTGCATCATCATCATCAATCAACCTGCATTACTTAGCAGCTGATCTCTAGGTCCTTTGTGTTGTTGCAGTACTACTACTACCTGCAGCACCTGCAACCAAGTTATATTCCTATTACGAGCTGGTAAGGTAATCACTCTTCTTTCTCAAAGATGTTAATGTGTTATGTCACACGCAATATTGTAGTTGTTGTAATTTGTCTAGTACTTAGTACTAATTAGTAGCTGGAGTGGCAGTGTAGCTGTTGTATTATTACTCAGGTGCTTAGTTTAGTAGCCACCTGCTTGCTGCATCCCCAGCGTTGAGCAGCAAATTTTTGGTTTGTCAGAAAAGTCGTGCTAAGTCTGGTTTCTGGGTGCAGAGTGTTTGACTCTCGGATTCATCATCATCATCATCATCATCCTCTTGTTTCCGATCACTGCATGAGGGAGAGAGAGAGAGAGAGAGAGCACATATGAAATGCTCATGAAGAGTCTCCAAGAAACAAAACAGCAAGACATATTGTTGCATTATTTCCTTGGGTTTGTTCAGGGCGGCAGAAATCTTGTTTTTTCTTAGAGGGAGGGGGTAGTGAAGATCGGTTGGAAGATCTGTAAGCGGAGGAGTAGCCGGAGTGGCTTGTAGCTAGCTAGGTGCTGCACAATAGTAACTAGTATACACTGCCGGAGCTAGCTGCTGATTAGGTTGTTAGTTGTTCTGCCACAGTCGCGGCATGATTAAGCCCGCCGTGGAGTTGTGTTCTTGAAGGTGTTCAGCGTTGGTAATTCAAGCTGCTGCTGCATGACGAGCGTAGACCTTCAAGCGAAGTTTAAGGTAGGGTGACTGACGGCGAAGTAGTGCTCGAGTAGTAACCAGTACCACTGCTTGCATTGAGCTGTGCACCAGAGTTGGTCTGGATCGTGGAGCTGGAAGGAGAGACGAGATGCGCATGAGTGGAGGAGCCACACAAGCTCCACGGCACCAACACGTGAGCTGCTGATCATGAAACTGTTCCAATGGGGGCCTCCTGCAGGAGCCCAGTTTTAGATCCATCTGACTCTTGAGCGAATTTGTATAGCTCCAAGAAGAGAGAGACAGAGAGAATTTCGGAGAGAAACTTGAGGAGCAAAATGGGCACTGTTTGCTCAGGGAAACAGTTTGCGTTTCTCCACCTCTGCTGCTGCTGCTGCTGGCTCTGTTTTTTCATCCTCAATATTCAGTCGCTGGAGGCCATGGCTGACACCCAGCTCGAGGTGGACGAAGGAATAGCCCTTCTTGCCATCAAGGCCAGCTTGGTGGATCCTGAAGGCCATCTGAATGACTGGATTCCAACGTCCAATTCCACTCATCCATATTGCTCATGGACTGGAATCACGTGCACTAGTAGTACCTCGCTCATCAACAACTCCAGCAGCGTGATAACAAGCCTGAATCTTTCCTCCATGAACCTCACAGGCTCGCTATCCTCCGACTTGGCTCAACTCAAGAACTTGGTAAACATCTCTGTGGACTCTAACAACTTCACTGGCGACTTGCCTGCCGAGATTGTGTCCCTACCCTTTCTGCAATTTCTCAACATCTCCAACAACAATTTCAGCAACTACTTTCCTTCCAACTTCTCCCACCTCCGATACCTCCAGGTAAATTTTATGTTCCCAGCTCACTCTGTTTGCCAGCTTCTTTGGCTCTTTCTGGTCAGATTATTAGTTGTCGGTAAGGCCCCAGGTTGAGGGCATTATCAGAATAAGGGTACCACTCAAGGTGGCGGTAGCCAAGGTGGTGCCCACATTCTGGTTACACCCTAATCCAAGGTCCTCACCGAGCATAAAGCAACTGCCTCTCCTGATCGAATTGTACAGTCAAACATTTCAGAATTTGTTCCTTCTTAAAATTGTAAGATCCCTCTGGTGTAGCCAAGGAAATCTTTACCTTTTTAAGGTGCGCTCCAAATACACTGTGAAATTTCTGGCTTTGCTTTGGGTGTCGTTTGCAAGAAGACTGCCGATGTACTTACAACAAATTAGTTCCATTGATCTCAAAAAAAACTGAACATCCAGAGAATTGTTTCAGAAGATCTTTGAGACGGTTCAGTGACACTCAAGATGTTTCTGACATACAAGGAAGAATCAAATCTCCTCACAATCAATCATGCTGTCATTTCCGATAGTTTTTCAAATTCTCCCCAAACCCTAGCTGAAAGCAAAACCTTGGTGCTGAACTATTAGGAAATTTGGTCAGCTGGATCTTCCTCTTCTTATTTGAGTTGTTACAAGAATAGAGATTATTATGCAATTTTTTGGGGTTGGGTTTGGATAGGTTCATCTCTTTTAGGGCTGTTTTTTGTTGTCTCATGAACTCTGCTATCATCTCATCCTAGGCCCCTCGGATTGGGAATGCCCCCACCCAGGCTTTACCATACACATAAAGGCTGAGGGCACCTTAAAAAGGTAAGATTACCTCCACCGTGAGTGAGGTAAGAATCTTAAGTTTTTAGCAAGGTTCTTACACTTCATAAGGTTCCTCACCAGTTCTGTATGCATGTTAAGGACCTTAGATGTGGTGGCATAACCAGGATTCAGAATCCACCCTTGGCTTTGCCTGGGGCAGACTCCTCATTTTGGTAACACCCCCCCAGCTTCAGGCCTTAACGTACCATGTAACACAACATTAACTCATGTACATCACAGCAGAGAGCCTGAAGCTTTATTTCAGAAAGAATCCTATGTCTAGAATGAGTAATGCTGGTGACTAACTTAATTGTTTCAAACAAACTTTTGCCAGGTGTTGGACTGCTACAACAACAATTTTTCTGGACCACTACCCCCAGATTTATGGGAAATAGCATCCCTCACACATTTAAGCCTGGGAGGAAACTATTTTGAGGGAAACATTCCAACCACCTATGGCAGTTTCCCAAGCCTAGTGTACTTGGGCATCAATGGGAATTCCCTCACTGGAGCTATCCCGGAAGAGCTTGGAAATCTTGCAGGTAATTACACTTCATCCCTAATGACTCGTTTCTTGTAGAAGCAAATGCACTCTATATGGATTTGTATTCTTTTTACTATCACTCATACAACAAGCAGCTTATGTTGTTTGATTACATTGCAGAGATAAAGAGAACAAACATTAGCTTCCTATATGAAAAAAAAAAGAGAAGCATTTTCAATTTGAGGGAAGAATTGTGCTTAGCTTCCTACCACAGTTCCTTCCTTTTGCTTCCAGAAATGCAACAGAAACTCAGGACACACATTTTTACAATATTTTGAAGCAAATGTGAAGCAAATAATTTACTACAAAATGTGAAGCAAATTAATATATGTTGGGAGCTGATGAAGTCATTCAGAGTAGTGGCAACTGGTATTACCTTTCATGATGAAGGTGATGGTGTTATATACTTTGTGAGTGTTCTTGCAAGGTTATGACCACTCTCACTCTTGTCATGGTTTTTTTTTGGTTTGGTTAGGACTTACACAGCATTTGGTTGGTCACCTAGGTAATATTCTTTTGTGGAGTTTCCCTCTGCAATCCCATTGATGCTAGATTTGTAATACATTTTGACAGGCAACTGACAATTGTTTTGGGTGACTCAACTCCAGAGCTTGAGGAACTGTACATGGGTTACTACAACAGTTTCTCATCAGGCATCCCAGCAAGCTTTGGAAATTTATCCAAGCTTGTGCTTCTAGATCTTGGCAATTGTGGACTGAATGGAACACTTCCAATTGAGCTTGGGAATTTGGTGAACCTTGATTCACTCTTCCTCCAGCTCAATAACTTCACAGGTGCAATCCCAGCTGAGTTTGGCAACCTGGTGAACTTAAAGTCACTAGACCTTTCCTACAACAATCTGACAGGAGAGATCCCACCTACATTTGCGTACTTGCAAAATCTGGAGCTGTTAAGCCTGATGAACAACAAAATTGAGGGCACCATTCCTGCTTGCTTGGGTGACCTTCCCAACTTACAGGTCAGTCAATTGCACCACCAAAAAAGCTTGTGAGATGACTTCATAGTTGTGAATGATATCCAAGTTTTCATGGGTTCAATGCTTTCTAACTGTAGAAAACTGTTGTCATTGTGGTCTTATCAGGTGCTTTATTTATGGACAAACAATTTGGTGGGAAGTATACCACAGACACTTGGACAGAACACAAATCTCACACTTGTTGACCTGTCATCAAATTTTCTCAACGGGACAATTCCACCATATTTGTGCATTGGCCAAAAGCTTGAATGGTTAATATTACAATACAATCAGCTCACAGGTTCAATACCTGAGAGCTTGGGCAATTGCCAAAGTCTGACAAAACTCCGCCTCAGCTACAACTTCCTCAATGGATCAATCCCACTGGGACTATTAGGGCTTCCAAATATTTCAATTGTGGAGGTCAAAGCCAACCATATTACAGGGTCAATACCATCTGACATCATTCATGCTCCACAGCTGGGATACTTTGATTTTTCTGACAACTATCTCTCCAGCAATTTACCCGCAAGCATTGGAAATCTCCCAAGTCTTCAGCAATTTCTGGTATCACGCAACCAGTTCAGTGGGTTGATCCCACTCCAGATGTGTGACATGCCTCTGCTAAACAAACTTGATCTGAGTTCCAACAATTTCTCAGGCCCAATTCCATTGGCAATATCTAATTGTAAGAAACTTGGATCACTTGATCTGAGCTCGAACGATTTGTCTGGTGAAATTCCTCCACAAATTGGGAACATACCAGATCTCTATCTCCTGAATCTTTCCCACAACCATTTGACCGGTCACATTCCAGCACAGTTGCAGATGCTTCAAACTCTAAACGTTATCGACTTCTCCTACAACGATCTTTCAGGACAGATACCTCACTTCGACTCATGCAATATAAGTGCTTTTGTGGGGAATCCATTTCTGTGTGGGGATATTTTGCCATCATGCACTCTACAATCTCCTGCCCCAGCACCAGCTCATGGTCTTAGCAACGATACAAACCATCTCGCATGGTTGGTTGGGGCATTGTTCTCAGCTGCCTCGATTGTTCTACTTCTGGGCTTGTGTTGCTTTCTCCAAAAGTACAAGTGGTATATCTGCAGGTGTTTCCGAAGGCAGCCCGTAGCCCGCCCTTGGAAATTGACTGCTTTCCAGCGGTTGGATTTTTCAGCTACCGAGGTAAGCAATCAACTTCATATTTGTCAATAAAGAGATGTCCATGTTCTAGTATCTTATATAATCAAGTAATAACTACCAACCTAGCTAGGATTGCAACAAAATAATAAGGTTTAGGAATTCCTGCAGACTTGCTTCAGGAAGATTTTTCCCATTTTGCTGCTTTAATGAACTAATGTGGAAAAATCCAGGTGCTGGATTGCTTGTCAGAGGACAACATAATCGGTCGTGGTGGGGCAGGAACTGTTTACAAGGGTGTCATGCCCAGTGGTGAGATTGTGGCAGTCAAACGACTAGCTGGGGAGGGGAAAGGGGCATCACATGACCATGGCTTTTCTGCTGAGATCCAGACACTTGGGAAGATTCGGCATCGGAATATTGTGAGGCTTCTGGGTTGTTGTTCTAACCATGAAACAAATCTGTTGGTATATGAGTATATGCCCAAGGGAAGTCTTGGAGAGCTTCTTCACAGTAAGGAGAAGTCAGGCAATCTCAGTTGGGAAACAAGGTGAGAGGGTTCTTGTTTAATTCATCATCCTTCCTGTGTTTGATTAAATGTGATCCATCCTCCACACATTCCTCACATCAGTGCTTGAGCGCCTTGCACAATGGATAATAAACAATTCTGTGTAATATGTGCCATTACCTAATGTCAAATTGCCATTTTAACATATTATATGCCACAATAAACTCCATATATTGTACATTGTATTGGATGAAACTACAAAGTTTACCTCAAACATGTGTCATCAGCTGCAGCTTTTTGTGTGTGAAAAACCACATCCTCTTGTAGCAAAATCTTTGCGCTGTTGTGCTCATCAATCCCAGTAATAATTACTGATGGAGGCTAATCACCAATTCTCTTACAGCTGCTGTTTGACATGGTCTCTTAACACCAAATGCTGGGTGGCTGTGTAACAGGTATAGTATTGCAGTCCAGGCAGCACATGGTCTTTGTTATTTGCACCATGATTGCTCTCCATTGATTGTGCACCGAGATGTAAAATCAAACAATATTTTACTAGATGACAATTTCCAGGCACATGTGGCCGATTTTGGACTTGCCAAATTTTTTCAGGGCACTGGGAAGTCAGAATCCATGTCATCTATAGCAGGGTCTTATGGCTACATCGCCCCAGGTTAGAATTCTAACTTGTTTGTTGTACCTCGTTGAGGTCATTCTTTGTATTTATTGGGTTAACATGCATTCTTTTGCTAGCTAATTACAAATGGGATGAATATCACTATCCACCTTTATTTATTAATGAAAATAATAAATTTTGACAATTCAAAAATACATAAATTTATCGACAAATCAAAAAATTCTTAAACTATGTTTTCAATTTCTTATGAATATTTTGAAGATTTTTCTTGGGGGCCCACTTATTTTCTACATGTTTGTGGTATTTACCTTTGAAAGTAATAGAAAAATGCCTCATTTTGAACTAACTTCATTTTTATAGAACTGTAAGTGAACTCCCCATGATCTGTACCTGAAATTTGAATACAAATAAAAATTGTTAGACAAATCAAACTTCATTGGGACATGCGGCTTTGATGCTATGAGACCTTGCCAGAAGTTGCATTGGATTGTTGCCCTGACTTACAATGCTTGCTTGGGTTTTCTTTCTATCCTCCAGAATATGCATACACGCTAAAGGTCAATGAGAAAAGTGACATCTACAGCTTTGGTGTGGTGTTAATGGAGCTTTTGACTGGCAACCGACCAATAGAGCCGAGTTTTGGGGATGGAGTGGATATAGTGCAGTGGGTTAGGCAGAAAATCCAGACAAAAGATGGTGTCCTTGAAATACTCGACTCAACAATGGGGGGAGTTGGAGTCCCACTCCAGGTAAATGCAAACACCAATGGTTTATCCATACAGGTATCCTTTCACAAGATCATATTCATATTTGATTCCCAAAAAACTTGACTGTGGCTAGTAGGTATGCTCTAATCTGGTTCAAAAGCAAAACACTGAAGATCTTACCCTCTAAATATGCAGTGTTTGCATAACACAAGGTATTTTCTTTCTGGATAGTGCAGGAGGTGATGTTGGTCCTCAGAGTCGCATTATTATGCTCCAGTGACCTGCCAGTAGATCGCCCAACAATGCGGGATGTGGTGCAAATGCTGTCAGATGTGAAGCCAAAAAGCAAAGGCAGCAGTCTTGCAGATTCACGTGAATTGATGGCATCAGATGTTCTAAAGAAGACTGATGATCTGCAACTTTTAAGTGTTTAAAGAGCTTTTATTGTTTCGCAAAGTGGAATCCTTATGTTCAAATGGATTAAGCTATTTAGGTCTATTACTGTACATTACAATCAGTTGAAAGGGGTGTGTAGAGCTTGAAATTGTGAAGCCTTGACAGTCTTTATAGTTTATTAGCCTAGAGTTTTAGGAGATCAGAATTTGAAGGTTTTGGATTAGTTACAAGGGAAGCATGGGGCAGCATGTAAAGGATGCCATTGTGCATCTTTTGTGTCTGCTGCAGTATGAACAATGCACCTTCAATTTCTTTATAAATTTATTTTTCACACAAAAACTCAAGAAAGAACTTGTTTGAAAACATCCATGCATGTCTCTGATTTGAGTGCATGGCATTTTCATAAAAAACTGCAAGTGTCTTCTTGATAGTCTACATAAATGCGGTGAACTGATTGAAGGGTGACACTTCTCACTGCTAGTAAATGTTTGCAATTGTTGCTTTATGTGAGCTGTTTTGCTTAGTGTAAGGCTCCCCATATTGGGCATAATGGTTGTAAATTGTAAAGCTGCCTGTACCCAAAGGAATAGTAGCCTGGAGGGTATAGGGAGCTTACAGTCATAATTCCTGAAATGTGTATAAGGGCATCTCCACTGGCACACTGCACAATATTTTTTGGATGAAGAATAGTAAAGTTTGTGCCAGTTTGGCACAGTAAAATGACTTTGGGCCAATGTTTGTGCACATGATGTACCTGCAAAAGGTCAAAGGTAAGGATTGAAAAACCCCACAATTCGAAGCAATTAGTGAACCAAGAGACTGCAGCCACACACCTGCCATCTCAAAGTTTTTCCTCCTTCAGTACTCTGCTGCTTGCCACCTACAAAGTGAAAAGTGTCCTCCTCATCTGCCCTGTGTTTCTGAGTCCTAAATTAAACCTGAATAATATCTCAGTGACTCTGTCAATTTACAATCTCAAGAGCACCCTTGATCAATAACCTCATATTGACACAGCAAATACTTTCAGAGCCCTGAAATGCTAGTGTATCCTTTCTTGAGAAACACTAAGAAACCATTAACATGAAGAACTGAATCATTTCATCTAGGGTTAGAGCCTTGAGAGCCACCACAATTGGATCTTAAGTTTGATCCCTAACCAATCAACATCTGCTTCCCAGATGCACCCATGGAGTCAACCAGATCACGGCTACATTTGCACAATCAGACCCTTGGCCAGTTGCATATATTCCCCAAAACATCAAGAGGCTACAGGTCACTGTTCCAGGATTCCATGGATATGGGCTTGTGCTCCTCATACACATATATCCCTCTGCAACAGAAATAACAATGCTCAAATTGGGCATGAGTTGAAATCCAGCTATGGTAGAGCATCAAATGGATATTGATCAGCTGTAATACAAAGCCATGTATATTTGCGATCCATACATCACTATGCTACATATATGTACAATTCAGCTATGGTAGAGCATACTGCACCAAACAGTGGTGATCCTGGCAAACAATACCATGATCCAACTTTAAAAGGTTATAGATTCTCAAAAGATCTTCATAAGCACAGAGAATTTCTTCCATACCTGAAAATAATTGAGACAGGACCCAATAATACAGTTATAGATCTCACAACATGTAGGCAAACAGGAAAAAGAAACAAACCTGAAGAATAGAACAAAACAGACAATACCCAAGCTAAGGAGTAGTTTGTTCAACAGCAACCATCACACAAATGTTCAGAGACCTTCAACAGCAACATGTATGGTCTGAGAAAATACCACAACATCCCCACTGACTTCATCAGCTCCTGGCAGTTCTTAGAGGTCAATGACATACAGTAACCAACATACTGAGTTTCTATCTCTATACCAGCAGCAAAAGGAAAACTCAGCCCTGATGCTGGCTAGATCAACAGAAACTAAAAGAGAAGGAGAAGACAAAAGAAACCAAGAAGAAAAAGGTATACAGCAAGTGACAGAAAAAGTTTTAAAACATGTTCACATCTTGATTATGTTCTCTACTGGGCTTTTGAACCCTCCCTGCATAGGATCATGAGTCCCTTGAAATAGAATTATTTTGAAGAATCCAAAGGCAGAAACCACCAAACAGGAATCTTTCTTTGTTAAGCAAGCCCCTTTCCCAATGGACGACACTGTGACTAATTGGGTATCACCAATGATAGCAATCAAGACCTAAAAATGGTAGCTAGGTGATTTACCCCCTGCATTTTGTTGTTCATAGCTCTGTTGGACCTCGGCATTTGAGGAATTCCCTAATGAGTCACCAAGAAATGTCAACTTCCTACATCATATCACTGGATTGTGAATGTCATTCTCACAAATAAAGGCCACATGTTTGTGCTCTTGGAAAATTTCTCACTCCATAATGAAGCAGAATGTCTGTGGTATTTGGTCAGAATTGGCCAACACTAGATACACAGTGACTCCAGAGGGCAGATTTTCATCCCTATGACAATTTGTCAGGTCAATAATCTGCAGATTATCCTGGATCATGAAATCCGCTTGAATAGCAAAACTCCTTGATCATAAGGTTCAATATTTCACTTGATTGGCTGATTCTCAAAAGTTGGATCTTCATGCCCACCTTTTACCTCCAATCACCTTTGTGCTGAGCAAGACTCCAGTTCAAGACAACCATCTCCAAATATCTTCTTCCTGGTTCCAAGCATCTCCATCATGTTCTTTGTCCGCAAACAACATTTGATTTGCTCCCAGGCAACCAAAAGCTGACTTGCACTGGTGCCTAAACAATTGAAACAGCTTACAGAGCCTGACTCTGCGAAAGATTCAAAGAAACCAACAAAGCAACAGTAAAGCATTTGCACACGTTGGGCAGAAGCAAAGTCTTACTAACAATCAAAACAATATTTACATCCTAGTAAATCTGATCTCACTTATAATGTATATCTTTGTCCATGCAAAACCCTACAAATCTTAGAAAGAATGTCCAAGAGAACCAGATCTTATTAAAACCTCTTTAGAACATGTTAACCTGCTGTTAACAGGCTATACAAAATCAGGGACTGGCAACTATAGCACCTCTGGGAGATTTACAGCTGCAGCCAAGCAGCACCATCACAAAGTATGGTTTTTGAAAACTGTCAATGGCAATGCACCCTTCTTAAAAATCTCAGGTCTGGCTCCTCCGAGAACCTGTCAACATTAGCCATCCCTCTGTCTGTTAGTGACAACAACCTCCTAAATTCCCAAGAAATAAGCCAGTGCTGCCAAACTGATGTGACATCTAGTATTAGGGAATTACCTATCAATCGTTCACCTTGGATACACCTCAAATTTGTGTAGATGACGGGAAATGCTGGACGTTGTTCTGGATCACCATGCCAACACTCGGTAATCAAAGTCTTCAACTTAGAGGGGCAATTCTCCGGTAACTCTGGTCTAATTCCCTCTTTCACCATTGTCCTGACTTGACCCTGGTAAGCACCTTCAAAAGGCAGCCGGCCTGTGAGGATCTCATAGCAAGTCATTGCAAAACTGTAGACATCTGGTTTAAAAGGGTCATACTTTGCGGGTTTCACATCCACAGGCTGCTTATTGTCATTCCGCCCATCATACAACTCGGGTGCCATCCATCTTGTAGTGCCAACTGTAGACAGGTTCGAACATGTGCTTTCCTCCCTGATTTTTGCAAGACCGAAGTCGGCAACTTTTGCACACTGGTATCCGTTTGGTTCTTGTGGGAACAGAGGCTGAACGAGAATATTATGAGATTTGAGGTCCCTGTGTGCTACTTTGCGTTCATGCAAGTACATCATACCTGCAGCTAACTGGATCATAATGTCAATAGCAACATCAAGCCCTAAAGGCATGGTATCAGTCGCATTGGAGTAATAGACTTCTCTGGAGGAAGAAGTGTCATTGGCTATCTCAGTCGTGAGTGTGAGTGAAGATTCGATCAGCGTACGAAGATCTCCTGTCATCAACTCCATGACGAAGGAGAATTCGCGATTGTCTTCGGCGCAGCAGACTATGAGCACTATGTTCGGGTGACTCAGATTTTTGAGCAGCTCCATCTCTTGCCCGAACGCTTTCGCGAGGTGTGCTCCGAATTTTTTCTCGGCCCACCATTGCCCCAGCCACAACGTCTTGTGCACTTCTCCAAATGCACCCTTTCCCAGCAATTTTCCTCTCTGCAGATCCTCAAATGGCACGGTCCAAGAATCTCGAGCGCCATCGTCTCCTGCTGCAACCTTTTCTCCATTCATCCTGCCAAGCATGCACTTGGCAAGAGTGCGATAATCAGGCGTACCACCTATTTCATTCTCCATCGCTTCCAATCTCACACACAATTCCCTCTCATCTCTACCAGCTAAAACCTTGAGTTCATTGCAATACGACTCCCGAGAATTTACACACTCGTCAATTGCGCGTTTGACTACCGCCGTGACTCCTTGCGTCGGCTCCTTTCTCAGACAGACGAGTGCACGCATCAAGGCTCTGCACCACTCGATTTCGCGCACCCGGAGAGCGAACGCCTCCTTGATATCTCGCAGCTTAATCACGGCTTTGAGCCAGTCTTCAGGGCAGCAATCCTGAATCAAGTACTCGACAACCTTCACCACTCGATAGATCTCCCTATCCAAAGCCGGTTCCCATTCCGCCGCATCATCATCTCCCAATCCCTCCACGTAAGCCTTCGAATCTTGAACCAGATCAAAGAGCTTGAAAGCCAAGAACCGACATTGCCGCATGTGCAGCTTGAGAGAACCATTCTCCCCTGGCGACACCATTCTCAGCACGTTGAAAACCGTGGGAGACACCAGCTCCAGATAACGAGTATTCGAACCCATGAACCCCGATCACAAGTCACAGTACTCAAGCCCAACTGTCCCGCCCTCCTCCTGCCTACTCTCCTCCCTCTTGCTCCAAGCCCGGAAGTCCCGTTCAGGAAAACCCTATGTGTGCTGCGAAGGCCAAATCTGAGAGCGTTCTGAAATCCAGCATTCTAGAATCAGACCTACGTTGTCAATACGATGCAACAAACAACCCATAGCTTCTTCAAATCGTTCTTGTGCGTTGTTGTTGATCATTAGTCTCGTTCTTATCGCTATTTTTGAACCGCGATTCCCGCGGCTACACGCGGTAAGAAGCTCCATCGGAGCGCGCGCGCGAACGAACGCGATGAGGACGACTGAAAGCAAGCAAGCAAAGCGAGAGCGCGTACGTAGCTGTTGGTGTAACCCTGCCAAACCCTTTTGTTACGTATTACAAAAGCGCAATTTTTCTAAGGCCCGCTCTTGACTAGGAGGAAGTCCAGGCCAAGAAACCGTCGTTGAGGCCAATAATGACCTAAAAGGCCAAAGTTTTCAATACTTTTTGACCTCTTGTAACTTGTTTGGCCTCAACTTACTAATCAAATTATGATTTGTTGACTTTGCCTACCAAGGCAAGGATATTGTGTTTAGACTCATTATAGAGTACAGTAGCTTAAAGGATTTCGGCCCTTAGGTAATAATAGGTCTATTTTTATACCAGGATTTTTGAAAGATGCTATTTTGGCTTGTTTTCAAACTTGAGATTAGTTATTATAGAGTTATAATTATGTATCTTGAAGGATTTTGGTTTCTTTTAGAGGATTTTCTTGAAGGTTATATTTTTTCATGGTGAAATATTTGAGTTTCCATAATTCTTCTTTTACATTAAGATACTTTTTAATGTAAATGGCAAGGCCACAGTTGTGTGACACACCCCTTGTTTTTCAAGATCAAGGTCCAGGATTTGTTTTTCCACCTCAACAACTTATTAACTTTCCCCTCTAAAGTTGTTGAGGCAAACAAGTTGGAAACAAATCTTCATATTTTTATTTTGAATAAATAATATTTTAGTTTTTTACAGCATTTCCCTCAAGGGTTGCAAATTGGCTCTCAAGTTAATATGTTTTTTCTTTTCTTTTCTTTTTCTTTTATTTTCTCCCTTTGGGGCCATCAGGGGCCAAACAATCATAGATTGAAATATTGTATTTTAGTTTGGCCTTTGACTTTTAGAGTAAAACCCCTTGTGACTATTTCAGTGGTTGCACCAATAGGATTGCTTGATTTAGGTTAAACCTTGGTGTTGACTTCTTGTGTCAAGTGGGCCTAAAAGGACATGAGTATGCGAGTTCACTAATTCAGGCCAGAGTGAACCAGCTCCCATGACTGCACCAGTTGGGGATGTATGTGGTTCGATGGTCACAGATTTTTCATTGGTTTTTCATTCGATGTGCGGTTATTCCAGCACAGTTTGATTAGGTTTAAAGCACAAGTTTTTTTCCGGTAGTTGTATAAAATTGTTTAATATTTTTATTATGATTGTGCATCCAATGCTTGTAATGTTTACATGATTTAGAATTTTTTTTAAAAAACCAAAATCTAGTTTAAGATATTTTTGGCAATTGTAAGGAAAAATCTAGTTCCCCAATTAAGGTTATGCTTTTTGGAGTGTTGATTTAATTTAGGGTCAATGTAGGCATTTTTAAAATTCCAAAATAAGGTTAGGCTTTAAAGTTTTTCAAGCATTTGTATAAGATTGTTTAATTTTAAATTTAAGATTATGCATGTCCAACCTCAAAAATCAAGATATAACCATGGGATCAATACCCTCAATGTTCTTTAAGTCTTTTGAACTTCTAAACCCCACCCTAATGCAATATATTCGTGAATGTAATTATAATCTCCAATCTTTCTTCCTTATGACTTTTCCTTTTTTATCCCAACATTACCAATTCATTCTTATTCAAAGGATACCCAATTTGTAGGTGTCTTGTGTCCTGTTGTCACACTTAACCTCACAAAAGCTTAAACCTAGAAAGTCCCAAGTTTCACTCAATGCATGCTCCACTCATTTCAGTTACATGCTCGAATGCTAAAGCTTAAACTTCCTCACAAAGTCATCATGCTCTAACACCAATCCATCATAATGTTGGTTGAAACTTACACACCTTGACCTAATTCCACCATTGGGCGTAGCAAAATAATAATTGTAGCTACCATATCTTTTTGGGTCAAATAACATAGTTCTAAAAACAAGGCCATTTCCATTATAAGAAACCTCAACATATCACCTACCACAAAAGTTTTCTTTCCCAATTTTTCTACTTTATACACATTTCTATAACCAAAAGACTTACTTTTGTCCAGCACAAGGGTGCCACTCTAGAATAGGTCTTCACAACATCTTCACACACAGAATCTTTCATCCTATTTATACAAGTTTCACTTGTGTGTTTTAGACACACAACATTTGTGTTCAAATAATATGAACCTATGAATAAATTTTGCATGATTATTGTTGTTAAATCATGACTCACAAAGTTTATGGTGTAACAAAACAACACTCTATCTGACAACTTCAATTATGGGTGAATTTTGCACACCAAAGGATTGCCCCGTTTGTTTCCTTTTTATATGTGTGCAAAACCTATTCACTATATGTGGAAAGGGAAAGCTTAATCACATGATGTATTTGCATGCATGGGGAGGTCAGTTCTATATTTGAAGAAGCATTGAAAATAAAAGAATATTTTTTAATATGCTATGAAATAATAAAATATTTTAGGTATATTGTTAAATAGATGATATATTTTAAGCATATTTTCATAATGAATTATAAGCATTTCATTTATATTTAAGTAAATTATAGATTAAAATTTTCAAAAGTTTCACCTTACATTTTTTTGCATGTTGTTTGGAATTAAATGGAAATGACCTCCCCAAGATTGTATGAAAAACACATGGAAAGAAAGCTTTAAAATTTGGGGAAAATAAGTTATGGGAAAATTATTATTTGAATGGACTTTGAAATTATGTGACATGCATGAAAATGATGATGATGCAGTGCAAGGAAGATAAAATAAACAATTCTTGATCCTTGCAATCTACTTGTAACATAAATGGAAAGTAATTATAAAGTAAACCTTGATATATTGAAAGTAAAACATATTATTTTATTCAATGATCAACATGATAATAATTTTTTACTTTAACATAATAATATTGAAAAACCACATGTTAAAATTGTGTTTAAGTAGATTCTTAAAAAGGTAGATCTACTTGATAAGATTTTTTTTCTTAATCATGTAGATGTTAATTAAATGAAATATTTACAAAATGATTTGCAAATCAAATTTACTTAATGGGTCCATTTATAGTTGGGGTTCCAAAAAAAGGAAAAAGGATTTCAAGACCTTTCTAAGGATATTTTTTGTAAATGACATTTACATGAAACAAATTTAAACCAAAAAAATTGAGTAGTTTGAAATAAAGTAATATATGTGGTGCTGGTGATTTTTCACATACATACATAATTATGCATCAATATTTTGGTTTACAATCAAAATCACAAAAAATGCCAAAATCAAATTCTAAAATCAACTAAACATGATTTTTCACATGTTTGTTTCCTACGCATGTGATTTATGTCTAAAGTTAATAATTTTGAACTTAGTGAATATGAACAACTAACCAAATGATTTTTAAAAGGAATCATTTCCTTTGCAACCCTTTGCTTCAAAATTTAAAAACTTTGAAATTCTTATATGATTTATTTTTTCATCAAGTTGACCTAATGAACATGTAGTGCCATAAAAGGAAACATTTTTTTCTTGTACAATTTTTTTGAAATCAATTGCATTCTTTTATGCATTCTTTTTACATTCTTTTATAATTTTTTTTTAATATGGACAAAGTACTTTCTAGATCAGTCAAGGACTCAAAAGGACTATTAAATAACATTCAATAAGTATTGGATTTTCTCAATACACTAAGTGTAGGAACATAAAATCATATCATATTTGTAATATAGTAGATACTTTAAAAATCTAAAATTTCCTTTTGTAGTCCTTTCAAAATTGGTCATTCTTTTCTGGAATCCCAATTGTGAATGATCCAAGTAAAAAGTCTTATGTATTCTCAACTTTTGCATATTATAATATTAGTATATCTAACTTTTAATGTATAAGTAGATTTGAATGAGTGTTGTGTGGGTGTTTGTTTTTTAAAGAACCTAAGATTTCAAATTTTATATATTTTACAAATGTGGTAAAACCTTCAAATAAAAGGGGTTTTTTTTTTTAAAAACGTCAAAACTTACAAATAAGGGTGAGATTGTTTTGCCCAAATAAGGTGGTTACCAAGTATAAAGTTTTTTAAAAATGATGCAATTCCAAATTCAATCCAAATTTAAGGTTGTGACATATTCACTAGGAGTGGTTCTATTACTTGCACTTCAAGGACTTGGAGTTGTTAGAAACATGTAGTAAATACAATGATGAAAGAATCATTGTTCTTGTTGTAAAACAAGCTGTAAATTATTTCATTTGCACTAATCTTGAAAAAACTTCCTTTTTTGTTTGTGTCTAGTACATTCAAACCTAACTTGTAAATCACTAAACCAACCAACAACAATGTACCCCATAAAATACGTGATGAAACAAGTGGCAATAAGTCCTACACCCTGGTGGAAAATAACATAGACACCTTAAATACCAAGTATGAACTAACATGTGCATACACAAAACCTTAAAACCTAATACCAAGACCCATTTAAAACATTCAACCTTGGGGAGGTCCATTTTACCATGATCAATGGTTTTATAGTTAAGGGTTTATGTTGACATTTTTATTTTTGGATCTTGTCAAGTCAAGTTCTTGATACTCAAATCCAAAACCATCAATTCTAACACTTGGATCTGAGTACCCACACAATATTGGTTTGAACACCATGTTGACCTAGTAATTTCAAATGCATTTCTTACTTGCTTTTCATATTCTAGTAAAGTTCCTCAATTTTGGTATTCAACTTACCATAAACTAAATGCACTTACATTTTATTTTTCTTATGAAATTTATAAAGATTTTGAATCTACTTTCTTGTGTTCATGTTAAAAATTATCTCATTTTGAAATTAAAATCATGAGAAGATTATTTTTTCCATCTACTTTGCCTTACTTACACCTAATGTATATCCATTGCATGTATGAAAAGGATTTCAAAGTTGCTATGTGTTTTGTAATGAAACATATGGATGTATGCATCCATCAAATGGATATCAAATGCACAATAGATTAAATGAATTGATGCATGCATCAATATGATGTCACATCATGTGTGATATGTCATCAAATGGATTTGTGTGTGCATCATAAAACAATGTATTATGGAAATGAAAGCATAGTATGTCATGTATTGAAAGGATGTGTCATGCACTACCTTGTCTAGGTGTTTACATCCATTTAATTATCAACAAATTATTACATGTCACAATAATCCTATTAAACAAGCATACACACACATATAATCAAAAGCACAATGTATTCCAACCATGGGAGAATCCATGCTTTACATCATCAAACATTATGTATTGAAAAACAAAATGAACACACAAAGAGAAATGCAGAAGACTCAACTTCACAAAAGATGAGTCTTTTGCTTCTCCCAAGAACCTAATAATTTCAAGAACCAAAATATCCTAAACCATGTTCACATTAGGTTAATGCTAGGACATATTCAAAAATATCTTGAAGTAAACAATATTCACATTAATCCTAACATATTCCATTGCACAAGATATCATGAAATGAATTGAACCCATGTTTGGGATTAGACATGGATCAACCATGTGGGTTAAAAAACAATGTCTAGCATTGGGAACTAAATGCTTGGGTAAGCATCATTACAAAAATATTTATTTATTTTCCTTTTTGGACATACTTGAATCTTGTATATGACCTTTTTTACTTTTTTTTTGTAATATTAGCAATGAATAGCCAACTAAGCAATGGCCTACTTTATTCATGTTAGGCATTTTTTCCAAGGGGACACTTTTATTTTGATTTACAAAATATGCAAGCAAAAAATATGGTCTCATAAATAGGATGTTTGGTAAAAAAATTTATAATTTAATTATTTATATAATAGGATTACGTTTATTCTAAAAACCAAAATACAAATAATATAGGATATATGTTAATCCAAAAGACTAAAAATAAATGATATGTAATAAGCATTTTAGGTGTTAGTTGCTAGTAGGTTCAATTAATAAATTAAGAGCTTTTAATTCAAAAACTCTTGTAGTTTTCCATTTTTTGTTAATTCTTGCATCCTTTGCCTAATTATTAATGGAAGTCTCATTTGATTGTTGATTATTCCTTTGGAAAGAAAGTTTGTTTGACCTTGCTTAGGATGATAATTATATTACTTTGATTCATCTACCTTTTCATCTTGTTTAATTTCATATTTCCTTTACAACTCCAAGTTTAATAAAAACTAAATATTGAAATGAATATAAGATATTGAAATTTCATGCATATATATATATATATAGGACCTAGCTAAAATATGTGCCTATTAGAAAATTAAATAATAATAAAAAGTGGGGGAAAAAAATTCCTCACTTAATACCCCCCCCCCCCCAAACCTTTTTGGGATAAAATATTTTAAAATTGTAAAATA
>Ga0116231_10001080_pt1 | contig 54121 bp, 35 predicted proteins | sample S1TSphgellanicum_2_FD_89695 | JGI IMG/M metagenome (GOLD analysis project Ga0116231, IMG submission 89695) | Host-associated microbial communities from peat moss isolated from Minnesota, USA - S1T2_Fd - Sphagnum magellanicum MG | ecosystem: Host-associated > Plants > Peat moss > Unclassified...
AAAAAAAAAAAAAAAAACCCAGCCCCCAACAGAGCCCGAGGGGGGGGGGGGGGTATATTTAGCGTCTCGCCATAGGTAGTAAGTACTAGGCTCAAGCAAGCCGTTCGCGAATCTATGTTGGAAATGTTTAGTGAGAGGGTGACGAAAGCCAGCTGTTTTGACGTTCGATGCACCCCAGAATGGGGGGTGGGCGGGGTCCTGGTATCTGCGAAGGACTCGATCACGCGCTCGTTCCTACCGCGTGCTTTACAGCGCGTCCCGCGTACAAAATTCTCCTTTATATACAGTGACTTCCTCATCCCATCATGGACCCGCGCTGCAGTCTACCTGTAGCTGTTCCCAAACTGTGCTAGATTGAGCTTCGCTAGTACCGGTGTTGGCGAACCCCTCTTAAACCCAGCTCTGATCGGTGCAGTTCTAGCTAGAGAAACTCCTTCAATATTCTGTTAATCGCGGTTTGATCGGAGCTCCATCATTCAATAGTGAAGCTAATTCAGCTGCCAGCAGCCTCGGAAGATCACCGGACTTTTGCAAACATTTTGGTGGCCGGATCTGAAGCGTGGATCAGGTTTGGATTTCAATAGACATTGCGAGGATGGGGATTTTCGGTCGAGACATGATATTGATCGCCACCTTAGCAGCCATGTGTGCGGCGATGTTGACAGGAATTGCTAGCGGACAAAGTTTCAATCAGTACTACCAGACTACCACAGGTCCCTCAAATTTTATCTTATCGAACGGGAGCACGGTCGCGCAACTGGTTCTCGACCAAGCCTCTGGTCAGAGCCTGCATTGCTTTTGAAAGTTTTTGTGGATTGAATTGAGCAAAACTTCTAAACGAGCTATCTTTGCATTGTCTAGGCGCCTTCTCACGGGTCGTTGTCTGACCTTTACTCTTGAGTTTGAGGTGTAAACTAATCATGATGCCATTGAAAAGTAGTTACAACGGCTGACTAGTTGTAATGTGGCGCCTTACCAGCATCTGGATTCTCGTCGAAGTTCAATTATCTCTTTGGAACCTTTTCAATGGAGATCAAACTAGTCCCCGGTGACTCGTGTGGCACCGTTGCGACGTTTTACGTAAGTTGTTTACCCTCCTGTAGTCGTGATCGGATGCTTCTTCTTGCTTTCCTTGTGAACACCAGCATGAAGGAAGATTAGATAATATTACTCTCTGGTCTTCGTCGGTCCATCTCACGATGAGAAATGCGCTTACTAATAATCATGTTAGCGCTTCCTTTGATAACGGACAGATGACGTCTAATTCAGCAACGCACGACGAAATCGATTTAGAATTTCTTGGAAACTTAAGCGGACAACCATACATCCTTCAGACGAACGTGTTCGCCCATGGTGTCGGCGGCCGTGAGCAGCGCATCAACTTGTGGTTCGATCCGACCGCCGCTTTCCACTTGTACACCATTGAATGGACCCAGAACAAGATCACGTATGTTCAAACTTTGCATCGTTGAGTTTTCTTTGGTACATCTTTTAAATTTTCCTGATTAAAAAGAAAAGGCTTTCAATACAATCTTGTATTGACGTATTGTCGATGCAAGGCTTGATGTGTTAAATGTACGCCGTGTGCAGAATTCTCGTGGACAATATTGCCATCCGCCAGTTTAACAACGTCTTCCTTCAGACTGGAGTTCCGTACCTCAATAACCAGTCTATGCTAGCGATCGGCAGTTTGTGGGACGGAGACTCGTGGGCGTGTCATGGTGGGAGCATCAAGCTCAACTGGCAGGATGCACCATTCATAGCCTCATACTCTGGCTTCAACCTCATCAGTGGGTGCTCAATCCCGAACAACACAATCTCATCGTGCCAAGCCAGTAAGTTTGCTACATTTAGCGTTACGCCCAAGATACAAGCGCATCGAGATAATCAGTTGACTATTGTGAAGAAAAAGTACCTGGGCTACAACTATTGCACTGACAAGAACCGGTACCCCACCACACCACCTGAATGCGCATACAATATCGTTTAGAAAATCGTGGACCAGCAATCCAATCCACATTTATGTCTGCGGGATATAGAACCGATGAGAAACATGATTCTGTAGCTGGACAATGAGTGTGCACGCTCTTATTAGCTTCTTTAGTTGGACAATTTTCAGCAGCTGATCGATAGTACCCCATTTAACTACATGCCTACTGATTGGTACTGATCTTCATTCTTTACTCCTATTGCTATAAATATTCAAAGGAGTGTCAAAGGTGAGGATTTATATACAGATTTTCACAAGCCAAAAAAATCTGTTTCAAACACTAAATATTTATCTAGCTTTTGTGGCTTTAATAATCTCGCCCCGCAAGCTGGGTGCCATGTCATAAGTTCTTACGGTATTGATTCAACATTGAATGGAAATTGAATGCTAATTTCCATTGAGCAATTCTTGTTATTTTTGGCTCGATAGCTGTGCAATTTGGTGTCTCTTGACATTATGAATGGTGCACAAATTGCTACATTTTTAATAACACCCTCCATGGATACCAAGAAATCCTACCTATTTATAAATATGTTTTCTCATTTCAGCATTTGTCGGGAAGAGTAGCTATTTGATATTTACTCTAAACCAAGTTAATAAACACATAAGTCGCCGATATCCCTGAATTAAAGTCTCAATAGGTTTCCGCCAATAACTTCTGCCCCTAAATTCGAAAGTTTTCATTGAGTCACGCAGATAGTTACGACAAACTTGATTGTAGCATCCTAATATAGAATGATTAGAGGTAGTAAGTTGTAACTAGTAACTTGTGGTATTTGCCCTAGGGTGATTGAGGTGTACTTGTAATAAGGACATTAGATAATCCTGCTTCCAATTCCATGAAAATGTAAAAACAGAAATTTCATCATTGTGTTCCCGTGCAATTAGATGGACGTTTTTTGTCCCTTAGGAAGTGAGAAGGGCCTACTTGGAGTATTACATGTGTCTTTTTGTGGGTAAACGAAAAAAATCCCTCTAACTTGATAACCTTTCTACTATCTTGTATACTTTTCCCAGCAACGGATGGCATTAAATTAGTGAGATACAATCTAAATGTTTTATGTTGTTTGGTATGAAATGTAAACTTTGAAAATAGCCACTTACAATTTTCACAATCCCTATGCACGTTGACTCGATTGTAAGTACATTCTGGGGTTCAAGCTGGCCGCTGGGTGGCCCTGCAATCATATACGTAAGGGTTTGTTTGGAGTGAATTCAGATAATTTTAAATTTGGGAGCCTCTCTTATATATGTATAGTAGATCCTAGCCTTGTGTCAACATCAAGCCAGTGTTGCAGGAATTATGGTTGGAAGGTTAACATAAATGAGACGGTTGTGTGGTATTGGTCTACAATTTGGATCTACGTGATAGTTTGTCATGTTTCATGTCCTTCTGAGGCCCTTTTGATTTTGTAAGCAGGGAGATCATAGCCGTGACCCTTCCAAAAGAAATATATTTGGCATCCTTTCACAAGTAAAAGCCTAACCAGTTTTGAGCTTTTGCACTGCTCTGAAAAAGGATTTTGAATTGAAGGTCTTCAAAGTTCATATAGATAGAAGGCACACCTTACTTCCACACCTACATGGAGTAAATACAGGAAAAAAATCAAGAGCATCATGTGTTGAGACTTACGAGTCTACATTTCCATCTACGAATTGCCCACCCACAGAGAGCAGACCTCATTGACCTCTGTGGTTGCCAGCAATTGTGTACAGCCCAACAAAGAACTCTGTATTGTTTAAGTTTCGGCCCATGAAAATCCCTTTGACCCTGATATTTAAACCAAACTGTCAATTGTAAGGCCAAAAGAGAAAGTGAATACCCTATAACCTAAGCTGGTTAGACACTAATTAATTACTTTTTGGAATTCCTGAAAGTTCTGGAAAAAGTCATGCTTGCCATGCCAAAAATCTGAATGAAAGATCTCGAGCACAATAGCTTCATTATTTAGTATAATGTCAAATTGGAGATTATTATCATTTCTATTGCTGAACATAACAGAGAATTTTTGTTTTTTTATTTGGCGTCTTGCTGCAAACCAGCCTAGGTACTAGGGCATGTTAACAGTCATCAAACTAAAATGACCCATCTTATCGTTCAAATCAATTAAAATCTTACTAAGTACTACCAGTGGAAAGAGACAACCCCAGACTCCAGAGGACAGGAGGAACACAATCCTTTCTACTATGAAAAGTCAAGGAAATACACTCAGGGAGGTGCCAACTGTATATGTCGAAGTCATGAAAGTTTATTCTCACCAGAGGCAAAAGCGTGTGGCCTGCAAAGAGTTGAACAACTTGCACAAACTAAATATCAGACAACAGAAGACATTACTACATATACAATGTAAATTGGTCAATGGACTTTACACTGATAATTAGATGTAAAATAATTAGCTATTCCAGCTACTAAAGTATCTTGAATATCTGCAGGAAGATAAAGTACCCTTTCGTTGCAATCGCAAATCTCGGTTCCAAAAGTAAAATGCAAAATGTCCTTTTCCAGGAACAGGTTAATGATGAATGAGTTTTTGTACAAAATCAATCAAGAATTCAACATTGTGTACGGAAAATTTGTGGGCATCAGTGGTCTAGTGATAGAATAGTTCCCTGCCACGGTGCAGACCCGGGTTCGATTCCCGGCTGATGCAGTTTGTCCTGTAGCTTTATTTTTGAGTGTTTTTTTCGCGAAAGCTGAATTCGTCTCCAATGATGGCATTTAATTATAATGTCTTCAACAATTACTAAAGTTGGCATGACCAAAGTCTCTTCAGAAAGACCATAGGTATTAATATCATCTCAAAAAGTGGGCTTTATTTGAGTGCTTTATGATGTTTTCTGTTTGGTTACCAATCCTATTGTTGCTTTCCCACCTGAACTTATGTAGTTCTATGTAAAAGCATTACAAGACATTTGTTGTCAAAATTGCAGTCTAGGCATCACAAACATAGTTGCTGGTGGAACTCAGGTGCTAGTCCAATTGGTACCCAAAATGCACATTGTAGGCAAGTCTCTCTCCAGCCCCCAATGTTTCAGCCATTCATCTCAGTTATGCTTTGTTTCCACGGACTGCTCCCCTAATGCTCTCAGAACTCCTATAGCACTGCTATCCAGCATGAAAAAATAGTGTTACCTTTTCTTGCACAAAATGCTAAATGAACCTTTAAGAAATACCATACCAAATGCAACTCTTATTTCAACCCAAGCTAGTGTTACTGAAATTTATCCCTGGTTTGAAGACTGCTCAAATTCCAATTCATAGCACTGAGATGGGTCAAGGCACTCTTCTTGGTCTTGTCACTCTCTCATGCTTGCTTCTGACCAGATCTTTGCAGACTTCTCATTTTGTTCGAGGCCTGTAACTACTGCTCTCCTTTCAGTATCCTTCAGTTTCTGCTTTAAGTGTTGCTTCAAGGCCGGGGCTGTGGTTGTGGTCTCCTGGCCTCCCATTTGCTGCATGGGTGCCCCATCAGGACCAGAGTAAATTGTTTTCAATCCCACTCATTGTCTGCAATATCCAAGCCCCAAAAAATTGTTGGCCAAGATATATGCTCATGCTCATCAACCTCAAGTGGAAGCCTAATTGACACAGAATCTGAATCCTAATCTCAAAACAAGATCTACATGAGACTCAATAAAGATAATGAATGAAATTTCTGTCACATAGAGGTAAAAGCATAAACTTATACTATTGGAAATGTAGGCCTGAAGGACTCCTCGGACTACGAGTGCTGCTTGCAAGTTGGGGCAGCATGTCTGTTTGCATGTATCTTGAACCCCTCAGCATCTGGACAGTTTGCAAGTAAACCATACATCACAACAGATGAAAATGTTTTGAAAAACCTGCAAGTAGGTAAAAATCATATCATGCTCCAGGTGTTCAGGACAATTGCCCCACTAACAAGAGATTCATCATCATGTGTGTTCATTAATTCCAAAATTATGTAAAATGGCCATGGAATTGTTGCAAACTACATTCTACACAACTGAACATATCTACAGGATTGTAGAGAAATCTCTACAACTATACTTTGAAAGAAATTGTTATGTCAGTGCGAGAAATCCAATACTAGCACAACAAGAATGAATGCTTAACTTATAATGTTAGTCATTCACAAAGTATCAGATCATCAGCTTCACTGGGAATAGATTGATGAGCTGCCATGACTTCTTTCTAACTTCACCAGCTTCCAACGTTGGGTGAAGATAAGTATATGATAATCTGCCCCCATTTTCAAGCTGAGGCTTACATGATTCTTGAGCAATGCTCGCAATTCCATGGTTGGAGGCTTGCATTGTGTAAGAAAAAATCAGGTTTAGGGATCACGGGTTGTTCACAGCTTGAGTTAGCTTGGTGTTAAGTTTGAGTTTGGAAAACAAAAGTTACCATGCATGCACACCTAATGTTTACTTTAACATTGGGAAATTCCTAGGTGGAATCTGATGTGGCAGACGATGGTAAAGAGAAGTTAGGGTGGGTGTTGTATTTATCACTAAATGTTAAAATTGTGCTATTTTTTCAAAAACAATGAAGAGATTGTAATGTTAAACCGCAACCATGAAAAATGGAGATGTAAATTTGTGGTGAACTATTCCCTCATGTAATTGCAAGATTGCACCTCACCATTGTTAAAACATACTTTGCTCATCACCAAGCTTCACCAAGACAATTCTCACTTCATTGAGTGCTTCACCAAGACAATTTGCACTTCACCAAGAGCTTCATTGAGAGTTTCACCGAAACGTAATTTGTTCTTCATAGAACACAAGACAACAAATGTCTTCATTCAACAATGAGAGCAGTTTTGAGAATGAAGTTGCATAAAACAACACAACTGCAGGTAAGTAGATTGTACATGATGCCAAAATCTACTTAAGATCCTCAAATAGAATTAACAATTATAGGAGTTTGTAGAAAAAGGTTACTTGAACAATGTGGATTTTCAAAGTGTTTCAACAATCGAATTGTCAAAATGTTTCAAGATCTTCAAACATATGTAGCAAAAGAAATCTCCACACATTATTTTTTGAGCTATTATAGATTCTCAAAGTTTTTCACATCATGGAGCTATTAAGATTTTCATGATTCTCACAAAATTTTTGTAGTGGGATCATCAACATGTTATATAACAACTTATTATATAATAATAGTCTCAAATTGTTATGAAACTAATTTTATGAAATTGTTTCTATGAAATTGATGGTAGATTTGAATCTAGGAATCATACTTGCTCTAGCTACACAAGGTTGTGTCATTCACCAAGGAAAAAGTTTCATTCGATTCTAAAAAGGGAAAAAAAGGTTGTAGGTAGAAGTAGTGGGATTAGATCCTAATTCTAATGTTCAACAAAAATGTCCACGCCAACCTAATTGGGAGTTGGAGGAGGTCATAGTGTTGATAAATGTGAAAAAATAACAATACATTGCAAGTTTGGATATGGTAGATCTACATGACCAAATGGAAACTACTAAACCTAAATGGAATAAGATTGCAAGTGAATTGAATTTGAGTGGACACTCACCTTTGCAAAGGAATGGCATGGCTTTCAAGGACAAGTAGGGATGTGTGTATGGTGATTTGAAATGGATCTTTGACTACATGAACAGAACATAAAACAACACACTATTGGGACCTAATATCATAGGATAATTTTTAAAAACCTTCCATGGCCTATTAAAATAGTTTAGCATGTATGAGTTGATCCACACTTTCATGTGTAGTTGACCCTACTTATGCCCTTTTCATGTCTGTGATATGATGTCTCTAAACAACAATGCGTATTTTGCATTAGGTTCATTTCAAGAACAATTAATGGGAAATATTCAAAAAATTGAAGTGTTAAGTGGAAATGATGATCAAGTTGAAGATGGTTTAGAATGTTCATTGAAATCAACAACAAGAATTGCCACACACCCCTTTGCTTAGATCCCCCTTTTCATCTATAACACCAAAGCAAACTTCGACACAAACTACTCCACCTATCTCAAGAACAACCAATCAATGTCAATTTTAATGTATTCCAAAGACCACCACTTGGTTATCAAAATTAGCTAATCCAACTTGGTCATGATGTATCCAATTATAATGCAATTCAAGAAAAAATTCAAATTGTTTAATGACAGTCAACAAGCCTTTGCCACTGATTAGGATAATAGCATTTGAAAACACATGCATAAAAAGAAAGACATCTATTGTCCACAATCACTTGTAGGATTAAACAACTATGATTTCTAATCATATTGGATTAAATTACCATGGTCACTAAAGTTATGCTAGATAGCTTGCTTAAATAACTCAACATGACATGGTGTCAAATTGTGTCCAAAACAATTATATGTCGATTTACATTTTTTTTTAAAAATGTACTCATTTTATAATCATTTACAACACATGTAGTCATGTTGTAGTCATTTAAGACCAAGTTTGGAATGTCATTGAAGGGAATTGAACCCTCATCTCAACAACCACAAACCAATTCTTTAACCACCCAACCAATATTTCAACTTATAATATATTATGTCATTGCATAAATATAAATATGTATATTTCAAATCTTATGTATCATCACATTATTATTTAATTATGTAAGTTCATAATGAAATTAATTTCACATTTTAATTACATAATGATAATTGATTTAAATAAATTTTTAATTAAATATTCAAATTTAATGTTTTAAAATCCTGATTTCAGTTATAGATTAAATATTATTTGTAATTTGTAACTCAATTTAATATATTAAAGTTTTTATTTGGTTCTTATATTCAAATATTTTTTCATAATTAAGTTAAACTGATTTAATATTTTTGGGGCCATAAATTAAAATTATAATTAAAAATAAAATTTTGAATTAAATTTAATCCATATTTTTAATTCTGTATTTCTATAAAAAATTTATAATTTTCAGATTTTCAAATGTAAATATATTACATCAATTTAGAATTTTTATTTCAAAATTTTCATTGTAAACTTTTTAACTATAAACATACACATAAATATCACATGATTTAATTTTTAAAAATAAATTTAATTATCATTGATTACACCTTTATACATGTATGGATGCCATTTGTAAAAATATCGAAATAAAATATATATTTTTATAAATCCCTTAAAAATGATTCCATTTCAATTTCATATACACATGTGTTTTCATGTAATACATACATCTGACTATTGCCACCACAAAATGATTTATGAAAAACTTTTTGAATGTACATGTTAAATTATATTTTATTACGTAAAATGCCAATTATTATTTCTATTTTCGATACAACTCACAATATACAACTAGGTTATGATTACAAATACATTACTTTGATTACATATTTACACCACATGGTAAATTACACAGGTAAAATGTAAAATGACGGATATTAATTTTTCACATCATATTTTAAATAATATTACACCAAATCTTTCTAATATCACATGTCATATCATAATGTTAAATGTTACATCATCTCATAGTTATGGTTATTGATTAGTCACTTTAATAACTTTACATTTTAAACTTGAAAGTATACAAAATTGAATACATTCTCACATTATGCCAAACATTCATTCCATTAATCTATTAATTGTAATATTCACTAGATTGTAACTACACATATTGCCATGTAAACTACATAGTTACAAACATGGTTCATAGTTGTTTTTTTTGTTGTTGAAAACTATTAAATTTTGTTTAAGAAATGATTGCATAGGACATGAATTCTTTTGATGACTGTGATGGTGGAAATCATTGATAAAAGAAATAAGATGTTGACAACATCAATTGACAAAATTCAAGAAATGAACTTGGAAATCAAGAACTAACAACTCATTACAACAAAAGGTGTCCCTATATGCCAAGTGATTTCATTAGATTTTGAGTAAATTCACTAGTCCTAATGAATGGGACTTAGTGGGGAGGTAGTGAATTCATTGGTTTAGCGAATGGGGATTAATGAATTGCACCCACATTTTGTAGTAGTGGTTTGAATATTATAAGTTAAGGGATGTAAAATTCAACAACACCCAAAACAAAATAGTTTCAAAGCAATATTTATTCTCACCAATGTTATGAAGATGATGTTTGCAAAAGACAACATCAAAGGCTCTTCCAAATGGTGTACATTGATCTAATCAACAAAATAGAGGGAATGACTTAACATTAGATATGTACAAAAATTGACCTCTAATTTGAAAATAATTAAGTTTTTAGTTATGATTATACAAGTTCCAATTGATTAAATTGAGAATACATAATACATGATTTCACAAAATAACAACATTTAGTTTAGGATTTTGAATTTACATTTCAAATCTTGCTTGATTTAGATTATTAACATAATTTTGTCAAAAGGACAACATAATACCTGATTCAAAATAAATTTCTTCAATGTTGAAAATACATTTCAAAATTCACACTTAATTTGTTTTTTGACATTCAATGCCATTACTTTTTTTCATGCACATCAATTTGTGGCACATGTCTTGACATCTATTTCATGTTTCCCCAAAAACAAGTAACCATGTTAGGTACCATAACAACTTGCATATCTATTTTACCATGAAGATCATGAAATGGTTTTTTTTAAAGATCCCAAATATGTTTTGTATAATATATTTTCTTTTTTTATGTTTTCTAGTGAATAATTGTTCCAAAACATTATAGTCCCCTTTTCAATGCAGTGTGACAAGCTAGTTAATAAGAGGTAGCCCTTATCCTAGTAGATATGGAGGGATACCATCTTAGCATCCTTGAACAATCCAATGTGGTATTGAGTTTGATGGTACAAACTTGATTTTCAAAGGACTAGTTATGAGTCGTGCACATTTTTAGGCCCTCACATAATGGGTTTATAAGTTTAGTAATTGTGAAATGAATACCATTTACAACACCTTTAACATTAAGAAAATTACAACGACTTTTAAATCTAGTCATGACTACATCCATTTTGGATCCAAAAGGCCATGTAATCAAGTTTTAAAAAACAATGTTGATCAATGTTATGACCTTTCAAACAATAAAGGAAATAGTGGATCTACCTATAACAAATACTTCATTACATATTAAAAGGTTAACCCCTTGTGCCAAGTTATAAATTGAACATGTAACACACACTTCCATTGGGATAACAAATTGATATTTCATATTTTGCTTTTGAATTAAAGGCTTCAATTGGTTAGCAGTGTCAAACAAGGTTCCTTTTGTCAATATATGAAAATTGTGAAACCATCAATCATCATATTTAGTTAATATCACTACAACAAAGGTGTCCCTATAGGCCAAATGATTTCATTGGATTTTGAGTGAATTCATTAGTTATAGTGAATGGGACCTAGTGGGGATGTAATGAATTCACCACTCTAGTGAACATGGATTAATGAACTAAACTCACATTTTGTAATGGTGAGAGGAAAATAGAAAACCATGTAGTGTTTCTTGGTTTGACCTAATGCCTAAGTTCAACAATAAGGAACTCCACATTATAAACGATTTGTGGCTGTGGAAGTCAATGAATCATGAAGTTGCAAGTTTTGTAGATCATCATTTGAAAGAAAATGAAAATATGGCAAATCACACAATGTCTCCAACATTTTGACTAGGAAGACAAAAACCCCCATCATAATTTTGCAATTGTTCACAACCATGTAAACAAATTGGATGATATAACAAACAACTTCATAAAAACCAAACATGAGCAAATGTAAAAAAAATATTGAAAACAAACCTTAAGGATGAGTTATAACATTTTCAAAGCATGATGTTTACAAAGTGAGTTGAAGATGCACCCACACAATTTGTTTGAAACACAAGATGAACATGTACATGTAAAAGATCAGAAGACATGTAAACTTCAAAAGCTTGACATTGATAATAAAGTAAAAAAACATTTTACAATAAAATGAAAAAATGAAATTTTTTACTTGGTTTAATTTTAGAAAAACAAGAATTGGTTCGTAACAATTTTAAAACCTTTAATAATACACATAAAATAATGACAAGTAATGAAAAAAGTAGAAACTTACTTGGTTGAGCTTCAACAAAATGAACATTTTTCTTGAGCTATATATGTAGAATTGTAAAATAATAAACAAAAATAATGCTTTGGAAAAACATACATGGATTCTAGAATGGAACATGAGGACACAATAACATTTTAAAATCTTCAAAGTCAAGCGAAAAGTTTGAAATGAAGATAGAAAGAACATGCATTGAAAGTTACAAATGCTTACTTGGTTGATCTTCAACAAAATGTGTTGAAAAGGAAGTTACAACCCTTCTAGAATCTACATCACTTTAAAAACTTGCAACACATGCAAAAATCAAAACAAAAAAAAAAGAATAGACAAACAAACAAGAGGAATTTGAAAAGAGAAAAAGGCAAAAATTTGAGAAAGAAAATATGCAAAGAGGAGAGAAGAAAATTGTCTAGATGAGAAGAAAGCTTGAGAAGATTGAAGATTAGAAGAAGAGTAAGCATAATGAAAAAGAGGAAAAGGAATGGGCAAGTTGAAAAAAGATGTACCTTCAAGTTACCATGAGTGGAGATGTAGACAACGATTGTGAAAAATCTTCACAATAATTACCCAACATAGCATTGACAACAAGTGTGGATGTGCAACAACACAAAAAGAATTAAAGTTATGTTGCTTAGCCATCCATGGGTAGTTCAGCCATTAGGGTTAATTAGGGCCATTTAATTTGGTGTTAGGGCTCCTAATCCTAAACAACCTATCCCTAGGTGTGCACATACCTTTGGGGACTTAGGGTTAGGGAGAGAATTTGTAGAACCTGCCTACAGTGATGAATGCAATTTTTCCTCCATTAGTTTGTATGCATGTTTTGGAGGGACTACGTTGACTTCTGCATCTGCTCCCATTTCACCCAATTTCCATATAGGATTAGATTCTTCTATGATTAGGCAAAAGATTGAGATTAAGGCTAACGAAGGTGCAACATTTTCCTTTTGAAAATTCATTCAACATTACAACAGAGGCTCAATACTGGTTTATCTTAAAGGACAATATTGTCTTAGCTCAAATCTGTGCTCTTGGTCATGGATTTATTTTGAAGCTTCCTTGGGTACTTATGGTACAGCTTTGTGGATGAGAGGCCTCCTCTCGGATGTTTCATTTCCCAAGGCTCACTGATGAAGGTCAACTGACCATCCATCGGAAGAATATAGATGAATTTAGGGTTGGGGTGAAAGAGAGACGGGAGAGCAGTCAGGACGAGAGAGGGGAGAGAGCACAGGAGAGGGAGAGACGACACCGCTACTGGAGCATCAGCGATGGCGAACACCGCACCCGGCGCGTCCCCATCTGTCGTTGCCTGTACGTTTTTTTTGCTCTTGGCTTTTTCTCTTCTTCTGTTAACTGTACTTCTTTTCCCCTTTTCAGCTGCAATCTTTCCTCCGTTTTTATCGCATTTGTTTGTTCTTGCAGTTGTGTTTCAGCTCTCTACTTGTCCTCCAATCCTCGGTTGCAATATCGTCTGATCAATGTGGTCTTGTGAGATCTGTTGCCTTCAAACATGTTTTAAATTACGGATGTTTGGTACCCGGAAGTTATTGCTGTTTTGGAGCTCTTAATTACAGTTCGCAACCTGGCGCGGATTTTTGTATTTTTTGCAGACCTTAGATGGCTGTTGCTTGGATGGCTGCTGGCTACTGTATGCCAAATGGTTACTGCAATCACTGTGTTGCAGCCATTGAGTGACGGCGACAAGGAAGCTATAGCGGGGTATTTTGTAGCAGATGCGGATGGCTTTTATGGCAGGTGCAACTTTTATTTTCTTGTGCTTTTATTTAGGGCATTGTTGCCACCACCAGATCGGCACTTTTTTTTCTCTTGACCTATATTGTTTTGGTCTTTTTTTTCTCACCAGTGCTATCGTTGCCTGAAACTGGGTTCAAGGTCATGACTAGCTAGATATCATTACGAGGGACGAGAGTGTACCTGCCTAGTACAAGGATAATGGGGTTGGAATTGGGGTTGCAGCTTGCAAGAAACCTACCATGCTGTGAAGGCACTGGAAATTCTTGAGCGGTCAGATGTAGAGTCACAGAAGATTTGTGAAGCTGTTGTAAAATCATCCCCAATTTCTGTTGAAGATGCCTTCTATGCTGTGAAGATCACAGAAGTTCTCCAATGCCCTCAAGGAGCAGAGGTTGCTAAGGTATGTGTGCTGAGCCATGCTAGTCAAAGGGGGAGTTCCAGAGATAAGAAAACAAGGTCATGTGCTCACCATGCTTTTGGTTTTGAAGGTTGTGGTTCCCATTTTACAAGCTGGTGTGGTGAATGCAAACTCTCTTCTTGAGCTACACTATTCTGTGGGTGCATTGGCAACAATCAAGGTACTTTGACCTTTCATTGTTTGATATTTGGTCAGGTTATTCCAGTTTTGTATGTTAGGCTGGATGATGTATCATTTGTTGGCACTGAGTCTGTGGTTCTTATGAACAAGTGTCAAGTGAGAGCTTTATTCAATTCTAACCTAGAGCAGTTCTTATGGTATTTGTGTCTGTTGGTGCTCCTGGAGGGCTTTACTGAACAGATTCTAGGTTTTTGGAGCGAACTTCTATTGATGCCCATGTGAATATATGTGCTATTCTGTCAAAATTTTGTCCATATTTTTCAGCTGAGGGCTCATAGAATTTGGATAGCATATGAAGGTTTCACTGACAGCTGATCAAGAGTATGTTATTCTACAGAAGCAGGGTTGGAGTTCCAACAGTGTAGTCCACAAGGATGCACTAAGTGATGTCTTTACTTTGCTCAAGGTACTACGCTTGCTTTAAAAAAATTTCATTGACTTATATCTCCAGTCAACCACATAGCAGCTACATCTTTGCCAGCACTGGAAGAATTGATGTGACTTTTAGGCAGCCATTTGCTTTGAGGTGGAGGGTAGACCTACCTTATTTGTACACAGAAAACTAACCATTTGCAATATGATCAAGGTCTTATGAGCTATCCGCTCACAAATGATTCACTAGCTTCCTTATTAAGAGGGAGGGATCTAGACATGTGCCTTGTGGACAATGAATCTACCTTTGGATGTCTTGTACATGAAAGGTTATGAGTGCAAACATTCTTGTGTGTTTGTTTTGGTTTTATTGGAAGTTAAACAATGGTTACATCCAAAGTGTTTGTGGATTTTTATCTGCAATCTCATATTTTAGGTTTTCAGTTTCTAATCAGATGTTCTGCATCCAAGTATTCACCAGTAATCTGCTTAAATGATTTGTTCGGGTTGCAGAGTCCCCAACTACTACCCTCTCTATGCTATGGGCTTAGATGCTTGCTTTAATCGGGGTTTGTAAATGGGAAATTAAGGTTACCCTGACAAGCTTGGTGCAGCTTCAATGGGAGTGCCCGTTCAATTTTTTGATTAGCAGTGCCTCTTTGATCGGTAGCTGACTTCATAACCAAGTCTTCTTATTTCTTCTGGAAATATGACTGAAATTCAGGACATTGATTTTTATATGGTTGTTTGCCCTAAGTTTTGAGCAGATTAATGTGTACTTATCTACACCCACTGTTGGGAGTTTTTGAATTCAGTGGGGAGTAATGGCAGCTAGTCACTGCCAGTTAGGAAAGTGTTATTTTGTCTTGATTTAGCTAGAACAGACACAATGGTTACCTTCAAAGTGTTTTTGTTGAGTTCCCTTTTGCTTTCTATTATGTACAAAATATGTGTATGTGTATGGGTACATGTACATGAAAGTCAGCTAAACATTGGAAATTGTACAGCCTTGTGTTTCATTGTGTTATTTTTGCAATGTCTTTCTCAAATCTTGGTGATCAGCTTGGCTTGAAAAAATTGTGTAGGAGCATTGGCACATGAGATATAGATTTTGTAGGCTGTTTTAAGTACACTTGTTCTTGATTGGTTACAGAGCACTGTTGGGTTTAACTTCCTTCAGACATTCTGCTTTTGCTTACCAGTTACTCCTGTTTACTTAATTGACGGTCTCTGCAACAGGATATAATAGCGTGAAAACATCACCTGGTTGAGGTACTCTGTTGTGGTTACTGTACTAAAGCTCAGGGAATGAACATGTAAATCTTTCATATTGCAGGAATTGGCCAGACCGGATGGGACATGGCACTACAGCAAGTCTGATTCTGAGTCCTCTGTGAAAGCTGCTGGTTTGTTTCCACCCTTCAGTTTCCCCACAACAGCTATTGTACTTCACCTGTTCTGGCAGTCTCAAAATGTCTGCATGATTGCTTGTGTATATGCAAGTAAGCTATATGCAATTCAGAAGCAAGTTGACACATATCAAGATGTGGGCTCTGTTTTCAGGATTTGCTTTTGGAATTGCTGCCGCTGTTGCAGAGCTTACTGGCTCTGACACTCATCAAGATGTATGGCTCCACTGTTTTGAGTGTTTTCTATTGAGATGGTGGAGTATCAAGATGTACCTGATGAAGGAGATAAAAATGCCTTGTTCTCCATTTACAGCAGAATTTTATTTTAATGTGATGTAAAGAGTTGAAAAGAGTTTGGGAACCCCTGTGTGAGGGGGCTTGCAGATAGGAAGTGTGAAGACTGCTGCTATTAAGCTTTTTGGCAACCTAGAAAGCCATGGTAACTATCAATCTATGGCCATGATTGTTTTGTAATGCTAAAATCCTGTTTTGCCACATTCATTCACAAATTTCTCTGTACTTTGTCAGACTAGATTGTCCTAAGGTTTGGAAACTTCATCTGCACATAATATGTTGTTATGGATTACACTCTCTAGGCAATATCCCCCTTATTGATCCATTCCTCAATCCTGGAGGTTCCCACTCCATAACTTTTGTCTGGTTTCTTTTGTTTCATAGAAGACCTGTTTGGTTTTCCTCATTTGTGAGTTTTCACCTGCAGGGCAAGGGGTGTTTTATTTTTCTGAAAGCAAGGATGAAACAAGTCAAGGGGGAGGTGCTCTTGCAGCAACATGGGCTGTCCTTCGTGGATCTGCAGCCTTGGCTGCAGTACTCCCCGTTAACCTTAAGGTACCCACAGCAGTGGCACTCTTTCAAAAGCATAATTTTTAAGGCGTTGGTGACATAAATAAGTCACTTGTTTCTACTACATAGTTGTGCCTCTGGTGGCCTGCTGTAATTTTGGAGAGCTTTGATGGCATCCATCCTATGTGATCATATTTCTGGAAGATTGACAGGTCCTTTTGAGGGTTGATTGCTGCACATTTTGGGGGCAGGTTGAGAAGGAAAAAGTGTTTGGAATTGCCAACTTTTTGCTCCGTACAGGGCTTGCCCTCAGCCCCACTGAAGCTTTCTACCAGCTTGATTCTCTGAGTGTCTTGGAAGATTACAGGTAGAAGTTGTGATATCTCAGTCTGCATTGTGTCTAAGAATATGCAAAACTAGATGTTCACCAAGAGGATGGTAATGATAGAGTATCTCTCTATCTGCAGGATATTCTTTTGTTGGTAATTTTCTGCTTGGAATGATTCTAGGGCAGCTCTTTTTATGAATCACCAGTGATGGAGCAGCATATGAGTTCAAAGATTGGAAGAGATTCTTTTCTGCAATATATTTCTCTGCAGTGGTTTATTAGTCTAACTGTTTGTCTGCTAAATGTTCAGGCCAGCAGTCCCAATAATTGTGCAACCATCTTCCATTTTGTCACTGAATTCAAATAACAACCTTGAGGTATGCAAAAACTCTGATTCATCTTTCATGCAGTTCTATGTGTCAACTTCAGTTACTTCTGTAGCAGTCAATCTGACATTATTGTTCTGCAAGGTGGTAACAATTTCATGCTTGAAGGTTAGGTTTCTGTGCACATTTTTTCCTCCCAAGGTAATTTGATTGGAACTAAATTTTGATGTGAGCTGTCAAACATCTCTGGCAGATATACCTCAAAGAATATATGTATACATAGATGTACGTTCTGTACCTGGCTTGGTGGTTATGTAGGTTGCAGTGACAACAGTGTTGGGAAAACCAGTTCCACAAGTTGAAGTGGCTCTTGTTTCTGCTCACCACATTGGTGCTGATTCTCCCCCTGTTTGGTCTTCTCAGGTATTTCTTGTCTTGCTAGTAATGCATCCATGTGTGATCCACTCTTTTTAGAAATGGCATTAGGAGTAGAGTCAAACAAACTCGGGTTGAGAATACTCCTATATGCATGAGAAGCACAGTGGTTTGCTGTCATCCATTTGTCGTATCTCCTTACATCTTATAGAAATTGTATTGGCAATGACATGGGTTAGGTGGTACTGATGTCTCCTCACATTTATCACATGCATTCCCCTTTTTGACTCAGAAATATTGAGAATCTGTGGTTGTTGCCACATCTAATTGTCAAGTTGTCTTCGAAGCACTTGGATTCTGAGTTATCTAGGATGTTTTCTTCACAGATTCTCCTTTTATGTGGGTTTTGATTCAGAACTTTAATTACATTGAGGATAGTGGAAAGTATGGCTTTGATTTTTTGTCAGCCATAAGCGGTTTGGGCAAGTACAAGTTGAGACTGGAGGTATGTTATATCACAAACGATGGAAGGATTTCATCCATTTCAAGGATGATGATAGAGGTTGTCTTTGTGGTTCTCTGGTCCTGTTCTGCTTATCAGATGATTTTGAACAGAGGCAATTTTCTTCCCAGCAATGGACAAAGTTCTGGTAATCTGTTTGTGATGGTGGATGGAGAATTTGTGTAACACAGTAAAAGTTTGAATAAGCGGATTGTGCAGGTGAAGCCAAAGGAGCATTCGAGTTACACATCTGGTGGCCTTGTCACATCTAGTGTCACTGTTGTTTCAGCCATCACTGTTTCCAATGTCCAGCTAGCTGTTCTTGACAGTGATTCTGGCATTCCTGACTTTTCAGCTGTGTGAGTCACAAACATATGTCTTTCTACTGTAGGGCTTCTTTCCATGTCAAGAAATTGCTGGATCATTGTGTTATGGTGAAGAATCAACTTTTGTGATGGTTGTGAAGACTTGTGCTCAACAAGTATATGCACACTTCAAAAGCATTGGCCTGTATGCATCAGCCATTGGAATGGTGGTGACATGAAGAGCTGCTTTCATTTCTGCAGTCAGAGGAAAACAACATCAAATAGCTCATTTATGTTGCAGATATAGCCATTTGTAGTGTAATCTGTGAACCATCAACGGAATGCATGGACTTTTGTAGGAATATAAGAAGCTTCTTATTTGACACCCTAATTATCAAGTCCATTGGATACATTCCATGAGTAATAAGTGATGAACACACAGAAATCCTCCAGCTGGTTCCTTTTTTGTGACATTTTGGCTTGTGAGAAGTGCAGGTTAGACTTTGAAAAGCAGGAGAAAACTTCTTTGTCTGCAAATCATCTACAGAAGCTACGTCTGTCATTTGAGCTTACATCTCCTTCAGGGAGCTCTTTCAAACCACAACAGGTTTTTCTCTATTTGGAGAATTTTGGCTTTTCCTTCAAGAGCTTTCAGTTGTACCAGTTTTCAATGTTGTATCATGTAATTGTTTATGGAGGAAACTTATGTTTGTTGTGGGCAGGTCTTCTTGAAACTAGTGCATGAGACCCATGTGGAGCATCTTTATCTTGTCAAATCTTCTGGAAAGGGCTTTGAACTCACTCTGGTATGTCTTACACCTCTTGTAAAACCTCCAAAATTGCAAAGTTGAGTTCAGAGTTAGGTTACTGGAATATTATAAGCTTATTTGTCAATGTGTCAGCTGGATAGTAGCTTTGTAGTTATGAGGCCACCTCTGGTTACGAGTGGCACAATCTGTATCATAGTTGCAGAACCTGGAGATTTCAGTCTCTAAATTGTGTCCAGCTGACCTGGTATGCACCCAAGGATGTATGTGACAACCCGTGCATTTTGGGACATATAATGAAGTTATGTTGTGCAATTGCTGCAGGACTTCCTAGGGCTTGTTGAGAAGCTGCAATATCTGTCTGGAACATATAGTGTTGTGCTTATTGTGGGCGATGAGACAATGGTACTCACACACTTCTTTCATGTGTTTGCATACGCATTTTTCTACACATATCTTTGATAAGCTTTAAGAAGTTTATTGATGCTTCTGATTTCTGGTTTTTTCTTCTTTAGTTCGTATCGGGTGTATGGTGGTTGACTTATGGATTCACCTGAATCCAAAGGACCTCTGCAATGTATTCAAAGAGAGTTCACTGTGCAGGTTTTCTGAAAATGTGAATGGTCACAAGTTAGTCATTCACAATGAAGATATCACAGTGCAGAACTCCAGGGTACTAATTTCTACTTTTTCATCTGGTTCATTGGCTGCTCTGAGTTCTTATTGAGTTCATCTTTGAACAGGAAAATTCTTTTGTGTGGACTTTGGCAAGCTTAGATTTGGACTTGCCAGAAGCTCCTGAAGGCACAGCCCCACCACCTACAGTACCAGTGGAAGTGAATGCTCGGTTTGCTCCTAAGCCTGAAATAGCCCACATCTTCCGACAGCCTGAGAAGAGGCCTCCAATACTCCTCTCCAATGTCTTTCTTGGCCTCACACTTCTTCCTCTCATTGGCTTTTTTGTTGGGGTAAGTGTACATTAAAATCGACAGCTGGGAACTAGTAACATATCTTGATGTCTCTACATAAAATCCTGTTCTTCCAACTGAACATCTATGTGGATGATTGACTCAACAACTCATCCTGTGGTCTGCTTACCTGAACAGCTTCGATACTTGGGTGCCAATATCAAGCTTTTCCCAACAACAGGGCTACTAGGGGTTGCAGCATTTTCCTTCCATGGTGCAATTGCCAGCATTTTATTACTCTACTTCTTGTTTTGGCTAAAAGTAAGTCTGCCCTCTCGAACGCTGGTAACCGGTCACCTTTGGTTTTCAGTTGGGTCCCTGAAAGTAATTAGGACTATACATAAACTCTCAAACTGGGACAAGTCACAAATGTTTTTGATGTATAGGTTTGGTAGCCTACTGTTGCAATGTAGGACATGTTGGCGTGTGTGCACTGTCATTGGACTTCATGACCAGTGTTGCAGTATTTCCTATGCTGACTGGCTTCTGTCTGCAGTTGGACTTGTTCACTACGCTGAAAGTACTTGGATTCCTGGTGCTCCTCACACTCGTTCCCGGGCATTCTATCCTATCTTACTTGGCTGATTTGTCAACAAAGCAAAAGGCATCTTAGTTGCTTCTGCATCTGGGGTCTGCTCCACAGCTTCCTGTCCTTCGGATTCTACAAAATGGCTACATGTTGGTTGCACAGGAATGAAGGAATCAGTAAGGTCATGAGTACTCTTATACTCCCATGTCTATGGCTTTAGTCCTTGGGTGGCAGTATGTGTGTATTGACATACTGCTTTTTTGTAGTCACTAGAGTTATGGCCACAATTGAGATCAATTTCGGCTCTTAAACTCTCCTTGCAGTTAACAAAAGAGGTTAGGGCTTTGTGGGTGAAACAAACAGTGGAACCTTTTTTCACCCCTTATTGTCATTAGGGATCATTGGAGTCTTTGTAAAGTTTGAAGTCTGCATGTGGTTGCTGCTTTTGATTTCACCACTATTTTCTTGATTTTAGAAGCAATGTTAGCAAGCATGTAGACTCTATATGTTTGTACCATGTAATTTCTATTTAACTAATGGCTTAGAGGTGTGGCCTCCGTATCTATATCAATAAGAATTGGCCAAAAGAGAAAGACACAGGAAATAGGGAAAGAGAGTAGGGAAGAGAAGAGGGAAAAATTGATATAAAACTTCATGAAGAAACTGTTTTTCCTTGAATTCTTGCTCTAACATTGAGATGTCTCTATTCACCAGGTGTTCCTTCCTCTTCCACATTTACTCAGAAAAAGTGAGTAATTGAAAGATGTTCTTGATCTCTGCATTAAGATTAACATGAGCCCTTGAAGCCTGACCCACATGGCCTTGCCAATGAGAATGCTGGATTTCTACTAAGCATGAAGTGTCTTGTACCTGAGATGAGTAGAGAAGAAAAAAAAATGTCCTATTTGGAAGAGCTACTCAGAAATAGGTTTAGATAAGAGTTGTTTGGGCAGAGAAAGGAGAGATATATGTGTAACATATATTTGTCAGAGAAAAAAGAAATCTGAGGAAAGAAATTGGTGAAAATTTACCTACATATACCACTGACAGTAGCAGCATTACAACGTGCCATTGGTCAAGGCATTAGCTTTGCTTGGTAACTGTACATGTTACACATTAGTATTTGAAGCAAACGTAGTGCCCCAAGTATGCAATAGTGGTAAGCTTGAAGGATATACTCATGGTGGAGGAGTGCCAATCTATGTTGGCATCTTTGTTTTGCTTATGGGCTAGGGCTTCCTTGTTGGGCAAATGCAAAATAAGATGAAAAGTCACCCTCACAACCTTCTTGCAGTTTAGCTTGAATGGGGATACTATTGACCCGTTTTATTAGTATGTATCTTCAGTGCTGCTTGATTTCATGAGTAAGTCTTCACAAAATGCCAAATTGTTTATTGCACAAGACAAGAAATAGAGTAATAGAATGCTATTTTATGAAATTTGGTTTGTTCTTGTCTTTGGAAGCAATTGCCAGCATTTTATTACTCTATTTCTTGTTTAACATTTCACTTCTTAATTGTCACAAACTTTTCAAGAATTCCATGTGTCTGCCCATCATAAAAATATATGAAACTAGTTCTAAACATTTGGGACCATCCATATTCATTGTTATGATTTCATAACCTGCATAACAAATAATCTTGTCGACACTCACAACTAGTAAGGGCGACTTTAGACAAGGGCCCAAGGTCTGGGGACCAATGAATTCAAGCAATCTTATTGGTTGAAAGCTTTAAATTGGTCCCAAGGCCTTTAGACGAGGGTCCAAGACCAAAAAGTGGCAAATTGAGGCTAAACCTACATGGCACCTGTTTTGGAAGGAAAATAAGTTGGTTGGGACCAAAACACAGTGCTAAAAGGAGAGCTCCTGATTTGGAGAACCAAGAATCAGGCTAGGGACCAAGGTAGTGTCCAACTCAAGGATTCAATTTGCCTCAAATCAGTCCAAATTGGTTCCTAGGAAATTGGACCCTGGCCTAAGTCATCTTGTGAACATGAAACTGGAATTGTTGACCTGGATCCAGGTTTTTAGACCAATTGGATGTATGGAGTTTCACCATTTAGTTTGTTCATCATTAAATCAAACATTCAAGGCTTTTTGTTTCCCCTGTTATTGTTTCTTTATTAATTTCTCATGGCATTTGCAAATCTTTACTGTTGATGTTGATGAAATGAAGTACTTGGTTACATGGTAATGGTGCAGGCTACACATGTTTATACTTGTTTACTTTTAATATTGTGAAAACTTTTGAGTTAAGGTTGTTGAGTAATTTTTATAGTATGGGGAAAGGCAAACGTAACATTTATAACATGCTTATCTCACTTCGTACAACCCTAAATTTTCAGTCAATTTAGGGAACTCTTGGCTTGGTGTCAAGTGTCAACACTATTAGGGTTCAAGGAACGAGGGTTAATTCTGCTATTGGATTTGAGATTTACAGGAAACTCCACATTTCCAATTAATGGACTACAAAAATCAGTTTGAGCTTTGGTTCAGGGTCTCATAACTAGAACTAGAACTTGAGTTTGAACCCACAAATGTGGGTATATTCCCCAGACTTTTTTGGATCAAAGTAGCACAATTGAAGATTTCCACACATGTGGCTTACTACTTACCAAAAGTATGACATGGCTTTCATCTGTAAGCCACAAGTCGCCACCCAACGTGAACTTGACCACTTGGTGGGGGAGGGCGGCCAGCAAGAACTTAGAAGCTTGAGATGTGTTGGTGAACTAATGGAAGGGCGATGGAAGATAACAAAAGATATCTAAAGAAGGTGAATCAATGGACTTGTGTTTACAGAGTACAGTCAAACCCAGTACAATGTGGAGCTTTCATTACCTATGCTCACCTTGGATTTGAGTTTTAGAAGGGCCCAGCATTTTGCACTTGCATTAGTAGTTAAACTTGTTGGATAGTGCTATGGTGAGCAAATGTAACATCTGGCATTGGGGGTTGCTTTTCTACTATGTGGGTCTTGTAAGAATCTCCAGATTTTTCCAGACTCAAAAGATCTTGAGTTCTACAGAAGGTTCTGCAGCCATTTCTAACCCTAATAAGAGCAACGAGGTGAAACCAGGAAATATGAACCACACAAAACGGAAGCGCTTGGGCTTTCAGCTTTCCATAAGCAAGAATGTATTTCTTTCTTCACTGCAGGCTACAGTCATAAAATGACAATTAGGTATCGTTAAGTGTTGGTTCGACCTTATATCTCAGTAATATTGCATAGGGCAGAGGCTTTGTGAAGTGGACTAGGGTAGATGGGCTGATGACCATACACTTAGTGTATTAGAAAGCTTAAATTTTTTGGATGGTCCTCTATTGCTTGTGGAGTTCAAAGAGCTATCATCGACCTCCACCAGTATCCATGAAAAGCAATGAAAGAAGACAAGAAATGAGGGGATACAAGGTCTTGAAGTCAGGAGGCTCAGTGTTTGGTTGTAGGCCTGTTAAAACAATTTATGATTTGGAGCTTCAAATTCTTGAATATTTCTTAATTGCCTTTGAAGTTCAAAAAGATTTTGTAGAGCTCTAGTTGAAACCACTGCCATCCGAAAGCTTGGTATAATAGGGTGAAATAACCTACTGCAATGAACTGTGCACAGAGAATGTAGATCCAACTAGTGTATGGGCTAGGCCTAGTAGGGTTTTTGTACGGGGTCCTCTACAGAGCGAATAGCAGAAGGGAAGGGTCCCTATCTGCTCTACATTTATCTGCAACTGACCTAGGCTGTTGCTCACGATCTGACCCAGATCCTGGCTGATAACCCAATAGATTGTCAATATCCAGCTAACACTGATAAGATTCAATTCATGAAGCTTCCAAAACGGTGAAAATCTGTCTCACTTTATAAAAAGATTAATGTCACGAATGTCAAGGAGAGGGGCCACTTGTCAGCTCAAGCCTTTCTTAAGGCACCCTGAAAGATTGGTAACTGCCCAAAGCATGCCCCAGGCACTTTTGGAAGAAGCAAAGAACCTCTCTGTACACTACTGTGCATACATCTAGAAAAAAGAGCGGCGAGAAAGCCAAATTTTGTGAATCAGCAAGAAACAAACCTTTATGTACTATGGAATGATCAAGTCCTTGCCCATTATCTTGAGCAGGGTACTGGATTGAGCCCACTAGGGTGAGCTAGTGACACATGTCCAAGGCACTATTGGAAGAAGCAAAGAACCTTTCTAGACACTATTGTGCACACATTTACACAAAAGAGTGGCTAGAAAGCCAAATTTCGTGAATCTACAAGAACAAATCTGCACATATTATGGAATGGCCTCACCCATGCCCATTATGATGGGTAAGTGCCAGTGAGCCCATTAGGATGAACTAGGTGACACACCCAACATCATTGGGGGAGGGGTGAGGCCAATCCATGACATTAAGGTCTGGGGTGGCAAACCATTTGGAAAAAGAGTTATGTTCAAGAAACACAGTTTGCTCACTATTACACATTTATCATCATCATCAGAAAAATATGTCTTATAGTGTGGTTGAGAAAATGACATAATCTGCCACCCCAGACCTTGATGTACTTATTCATTATGTTACAATTGCGACTGTCAGGTTGATAGTAACTGTGAATATATTTATGAATCCACTGTGGTGGTAATTTATCTTTGAAATGCCTCCTACGCTGTTAATGATTACAATTGAAAGCACTCATATGCAAAAAAAACTGTCCTCACATCAGGTTTCTTGCTAGGGACCTCTGTACTGACCATGTAATGTGCCTCCACACCAGTGTTGTACATGTAAGTGTCAATAGTATGTACATATAGCATGTAAATCTCATGTAAGTGTAAATCATTTACATTCACATGTTTGAACCTTTTACACTTACAAGATACTAGTGTTAATATTTGTCAAGTACATTTACATAATCTCATATAAACGTTTTTGGACATTTACATGAGATTGTGTACATGTATATTATATATCTTTAATAGCCATGCTTTCTTATAAATCCATATTAATTAGTTGTGAGTGCATGTATTGATGGTTATTACATTATGGGATTGACAATTACACAAAGTGTAATTCCCAAACCCTCTACATGCATAACACTACTCCATGCTTAAAGATGGTGTTCACGTACAGTAGGGGAAAAACAACCATATTTGTAGGGTAATGCCCTCAGAGTGGGGCATTCCTGAAATAATCACCCCTTGGTTACTTCGAAACACCCCACTCCAAGGGTGTCATCCTGAGTAAAACATAAAGAGAAAACAAAAAATCATTTTTTCTCATGATACTCAGCAGGTATCCACACCAAATCACAAAAAAACATGGAAAAGAGGTGTGGCATTTCAAAATGTCCAAGATCTTTTGAAGTGCGTTTTGCAGAGGACAGTGGCTTGAATAGTGCCCTCCAGATACACTACAAAAATTCTGGCATTGCTTGACATGAGAAAAAAGACTGGGAAAAAAGAAGTAGCTGATAGGGATTGGTGAACTCTGGTTAGAGTTGTCATCCAGAAGGTTTCCATTTGTGGTAGATGCCTGAAACAATTTTCAGGTGTAGGAGAAGGTTTTGTAATTGATACTTTTCGAATTTAAGGTACCGTCCTGAGGCCGGTAGGTGAAGGGGAGGGGTCGAAAATCGGAAAGGTACCAGTTACAAAACCTTCTCCTACATGAAATCCAGCTCAATTTTTCTTTCCATTTCTTTCTGGCTTTTTTTTCCTTTACGTCCTTATCCTAATCAAAGATAGGAGTGGATCTCCTGAGACACCTCAATGCGATATTATGACAATGGAATGGATCTCCCAAGGAGATACGACGACACTGACAGGCTACATGGGGCCATCTTTATTGAAGAGGAGTAACAAATCGATGATGAAAAACAACACCAAAAGATGAAATCAAAAACTATACCTTCCAGATTTCGAAAGGACCAGTGACAGGCTGTACTGTACCGTATGAAATCCGGAAGGTACAGTGAGAAATTCGAGCTGGCAAGGGACCTAAAAATATACGAAAAATTGAGCTGGACTTTACAGCTACCAACTGCCACATTGTTGTCCACAACATCAGTAGGCGTCCAAAATTGAGTAAAGAGGATGGCAGAATTCCACTTTGACTAAGAAAATAGCGGGGGGCGACCGTTCCGTTTTCCTTGCGGTCTGACTCTCCAGGTGAATGGGCCATGAGATGGCATTCCAGGGAGTTCCCCTGACGTTTATTGACTTTTACCTTCATTCCTCCCTTTATATATCCCAAGGAACATGACCCCTGGTGGGCAATTCTACCAGGCTCATCGTGACCATGCTCTGATGGCCTAGTGCTGGGTGAGCTTGGTGACCACAATCCTGACAGAATCAGGCATCTGGGGTCTTTTTTCTGATGTCCAAAGCAGATTGTACAGTAGCTATTCACAAAAGCTGGAGGTATAGCAAATTTGAGCCAGGCCAAATTACATAATGCTTCTTAGTTCTTTGGTCCTTTAAATTCAACTAATTGGTTCCCAGTGTTGGGCAGGTATTTGATTTTGCTAATAACCACCAGTTGTGAGTTTTTTAATATTTAAGAAACTAGAGAACAGTTGGTTCTGGTTATTGGGAAACAAATCAGAATCAAAGAACAGCTGGTTGAGGTTGTTTCAAAAACCACAAAGAATCCTGTGGTTTTCATGATAGCCTGTTATTTGACTTTTTCAAAAACATTGAGAACCATGATCATTTAGCAAGAGTGCTTCTTTGATTGGTTGGGAATTATGGTTATCAATCCTAAAAGCCACCCTGATAACCTAGGGGTCTATTCTTGTTTTTGATAACCAACCAACTTTGGTTGTTATCTTAACATCACCTTGCTCATAAATAGTGTGATCACCATTTGATATGGATGTTGTAACTTTTCAATAATGATATATGATAGATTAATTAGGCACTAACATTTGGTGTGATTCTAGTCTAATCCTTAGATCATTGGAATACATATGATGAAACCTTCACAAGCTCCATTAGAGAAAATATCTAACAAAGGGGGGAAAGGAAGAACAAAGAGAGCAGGTCCCAAGTCAGAGCCAGAAATGCCCACCCAAAATGGGACACAAAGAGTCAAAGGAAGAAATTATGTTCCAAAGCCCTAACCGGTTGCAAGAAACATATTATAAAAAGAAAGGGAAGGGAAACCTGAAAAAGCAATAAGCTTAGAAAAATCCTTACTTGCAACATTGACACACCTTAAAATAAAAGTGACTTGCACTTTTTGCAAAGTTATTAACACCTTATGTCTATAGAAAACTCATAGAATCGTAAAAAAAAGGGTCACCAATGCCCTTTGCAAATCATGCCACGTTAGCACATCAATTTTAAAAATCATCTCTTTATTGATGTAAAAAATAAATAAAAATTATGATTAAAAAAATGCATTCATCGAATGTTGATGAATTTACTCATATATTATTGACAATGATCACATCAACCGATAACACAACATTAACTCATCAGCAAAAAGACTCAAAAAAAAAAACATGAAATACATATGGATTGATGTAGCATCAACTCTAAATCCTTTTATTGAGAAAACGAGTGCAAAATGGTGTAAACATAGTTAGAGACCAAAATGTCCTCGATATGAGAGGATCTCCACCCACAACCTCAATTTGGGCCTCAACCAGAATTTTTCACATCTAAAATATCTAATGTCCTCCCCCTAAACAACCATAAACAAAAAAAACTAAATAATAAAATAGAGTGAAAGACAATTTAAATGTCACGATCGAAGCCAATCAATATGATTGACCAATAGAAATAGCAAACAATAATCATTTCTTTTGTACAGTGCTCTTCCAAAGTTATGCAATATGTACCTTTTTAAAAGCCCAAAACAGTTTTTTAATGAATCTGTTGTACTTCATCCAATATTTCCAATTCAGAATGTTCTACAGTTGCAGCTAAACTGGCTAAGTGTAAACTGGCTAAGTGAACCCAAAACGAAAATACTGGGCTTGATCACTTGCAGGAAAGCTCATGTCCATGCAAATATCATATCATCACCTAGCATTCAACTTACTAGGTGGGGGATAGGGCAGAAACAACTGCCAGTATTATCAAAATGGTTTTCAGTCGCACGTAGATCCTGGTTCTGGATGCCTGAACATCTTAAGGCACATACAGAGTCGGCCAGAGTCATTTTACAACCCCGTCCCCCCCACAGATTTTTAGGTGCAAGGTGGCACATATCCAATCGGCGTCATAATCACCTGGAAAGTATAATGCATGTTTCCTGAAGCTAGCTGTCTGAAAGGAAGACACGTGAGGGCCCAGTCATTGGGCGCACCGCAAACTCTTCCCTCTCATGCGACAATACGGGAGAATCGGTCTTACCTCGGGCGTCGCCTTGTTGGACAACCGTCGGGCCCCCGGGTGTGGAATGGGCGTTCAACAGCCGTAGTGAATTTGTATATCCTGAGATGATTCATCCGGGTGCAAGGAACTTCACTCTGAATGAATGGTTTCTTTTGATCTGAAATATTCTGCACTTGAGAGGGATTTTTTAGGGGGCAAATCGAGAGCCTTGGAATATTTTTTATTCATCTGTTCAATTTTGAAGCTTTTTTTTAAGCTGATCACATTGAGAGTGTAGATCTGCAACTTGCAGGGCGTGGAAAAGAGAAGTTCATCGGAGCTTGCAAACTGTAAATTAGAGCTGGCTGGCTGCAGGACGGACAGGTCTGTCGAGCAAGCTTCACGTTGGTCACCTTAGTTGATCACAAATTGCTGCTGCTCACTTGTGGAAGTGTTGTGGATCCTAGCTATTGCAAGCGGTACGTATGTTTGCAGCAGGTGCCCGAATTTTCTGTTAATCACTGAGTCGTGTAGCGACATCATCAGAACTTTGTTCAAAGAGAGGTTCTAGTTGCAAACTGCAGTTTGTAAAATTGGCCTAGTTATTTAACAGCAAGTAGATTCCGTATTAAGCTGTAGCAACTTTCGAATAAATTAGTTTCTTTTTTGGGGTCTTCGGTGGCCCAAGCTGATCGGCACATGGACCTTAGGAGATGAAGTAGTATTTTTGAAGTAATTTATCTTTTGGGCCCTTTTTGTGACATCCTTGTGGATTCCCTAAAAAGTAGCCATGTGATCGTGAAGCGATGTTGAACCCTTTTGTTGCAGAATCCTATGATGTTGCAGGAGTAAAGTACTGTAGGGATCAGCTTAAGTTTCCGCCCTTTCGTGGAAGTTTGTGGCCCGAGTGCATGAGATGTTTTTATGAGAATCTCTTTTTCGCAGAGATTATATATATATATATATATATATATTCTGAACCTTTTGAGACATCAAGAGAAACTTGTAAACTGAAACAAGAATATAGTAGACAAGGTATGTTTTTGGCCCTTTCGTGGAGCGTTTGGTGACTGCAGAGAAGTCCCCTGAGCTCCTCACTCATGAAATAATAACAGCTTTTATGTTCTCTACATCTGTCAAAGCGGCACAGTCATTTGAAGAGAGTTTCTGGCTCTTTTCGGAAAACGTAGTTCGAGCAGATGGTTTCAAGGAGTAGCTCGAGTTGGAATACTCAAACTAACTGGGCCTTTTCTCGAGCTCCTTGAGTCCAGTCCCTTGCAGGTGGTCCTAAAAAGTCGTGATCTTGATCGAAATTAACTTAGTCTTTGTTTCTTCAGTCGAGCTTAGATACTGATACTCGATATTTATGCTAGAAAAGGCATTTGAAGCGATCTTGGTCCTATACATGGCTTCATTGAAATTCGGTGCGGCCACCATGTATGATCTTCTCGTGCAGTCGTCATCTGATGTTTCTTTTTTGTGGATTCAGGGGTCCGTGCGCCAGACAATCGTTGAAGTACCAGGACCCGATACTCATTTGAGATTTAAACTGGAGCAAATGGACTCCAACGTTTTGAGTCGATCCCCACACGAGATTAACGAAGCTCCTCGTGACGGCATGGAGGTAATTCAGACCTTGGAGCTTGAACAACCTGCTGTAGAGCAGGATATACCCTTAACAATTGATGCGTCGACACCGAAGTCATGCTCATCTTCTCCTATTCCCGCGCCAACTACTGTGAATCAGGAGCCGCAAAATATTGCCCAACTTTTAATGAAGAAGTTATCTGGATTGTGCGTGCCTGAGGTCAAACAACCGCCGAGTGACATATTTGTGCCATCTCTTGCAGACGAGATGTCTGGATGTAGTCAGTGTGAAGAATCTGAAGACAGTCATGACGACTTGGACATTTGTAGTAGTACTACATCATCAGATGAGACTAATCAACTTGAAGGGAATTCAGAACCCGGCTTTCAACCGCCGATGCTGCCGGTATTTATCTTCTTGCACTTACATCGAGGCATCATCTGTCTGTGCGAGTCCTCGCTGTTTACAATTTTGGACATCGTCTGGTGACATTTGACCCTCTCATATATGTGCAATTAAGCTTCTTGACTATTGGAAATAGTTGTCAACTCTCCATCGGCCTATTTCTCACGTGGTCTCTTAATGTGCGTCATGTACTCCAGGATCTTCACTTGCATGTGCCGTTGGAGACTGACGATGACATCGCGAGGGTGAGGAGGGCTTTGACGATCAAAGGTACGCAGCTACAATCAATATTCCAGCAGAATTTTTTTGTTGTTTCAATACTGTCGATGACAGCTTGAACATGTTACAATATTAGTCCAGGACTCCAGGCTCGATCAATCTCGTAAGATGTTTGATAACAGATTCAAGTTGTGCAATTTTCCTTCATTCCTGACAGCTTCATGGGCTCCGCGTGGGCTCATGAAACGATGCAGAACTGCAAGTGATTTCAGTCTGCGTAGCATAATATGCCTTAACTGCGATGGTTCATTCTATAATAAAAATTCAGTTGAGATTTCAGGAGAAGACTCGGTACTACTTGAATCTCTAAAGGACCTCAAGCTGAATCCTCCTCTATCTTACATGCACAACAAACTGCGTTGGCATTTCCTGTAGGGAGAAGAGTGGAAACCTCTGACGAATTAAAGTTAAAATTAACGAAACATGCGGAAAGTTCTCCAAGGGAATCGTGGGACCAATGTGTTACGATAATTTTCTTGGATATCCAAATAGTGTAATTTTTTATTCTAATTTTCCCATTGTCAAGCAAACCATTTCATTTTTGCGTAAGGGAACTTTCAAGTTCTTCTTGATGTTCCCAGAGCGAATCCAAAAAAGTTTCTTCTGATATATTGTCAGACAAATCTCTGAAGTGGTGCTGAATCTCTAAAGGACGTCACTTGCTGAGTCCTCCATCTTACGTGTATTGATCGACTAGTACAACAATACGGGCAAGATATAATGACCAAGAGAATTAAGTACATAGCTGCAGCCAGCTTGTTTTGTTTCACGTTTGAACCAAACATTCAGCTTCTAGATACATCGTGTTGTGTCAATCTAGAAAAAAAACATATTTGAGATATAATATTTGAAAGCTGCGAGCAGGTGTGCTAGAAATTTCCTGCGATTTGCAGAGGCAAATGGTAACAGTTTCCGGAAACGTCTCACCCAGAAGGTTGCTGAAGAAGGTGAAGAAGGTGAAACCAAACTCCCGCATTCTTTCCACTACTACTAGCGCAGGCCAGCTTGGAACATCGACGATCTCCAATATGATGTGGAATGCGCCTCCTCTTCCGGCACTGAATAACGGGTATAACAACTCTCATGCGGATTTCGAATATTATCAAGCTTCATCTCAGGAGCCCATGTTCGTAGCCCCACGTCCCAGGCCGAGCTATGAATCCTATACTTTCCGCAATCGTCCCAGTAGTCCATATCTGCGCAATTACAGCCCATCTGACATGAGCCCTCCCAGTAGCCCTCCCTACGAAGATTATTCTTGGAGCTCGTCAAATTATTATCACACTACTGGTTCCAGATCATACGCGCCAACTTCAAGTGCAGCCAATTACTACTCCTTGCGGCAGCCTGGTGGGATTTTTCACGATTATTATTACGACTAGATCCATATGGGGGTGTCAATGCAACCTAAGGTCGGTCACTTTTTGAATTTGCTGTGTCAATACAAGTTAAGGTGGGTCGCTTTTCGAGAATATGACTGAATTTTATTCAGATGTCTATGCAAGTTAAGGTGACACGTTATGAATTTGTATCAATGCAAGCAAAGAGACTCATTTTCTGAATTTGTCGAATTTTGTTAAAATGTCAATGCACGCTAAGGTGGCTCACATTTTGAATTTGCTGAATTTTTGTTCCTATTAGTAGTTCATGTTCAACTCTTGACAAAAATTTGAAGTTAGAAATTATCACTGATCAAATAATGTACAAATTGAGATTCACGTGTATGCTGGATAATACTAATTGCACAAGAGTCACTCTCTCGCCCATTGACTAGCACTTCAGTAGGGTTTCAAGTGTAGAAATTGATCAAGTTTTAAATTAACGGTTCTTAGGATTGATTTTCCGTTTCATCTTTCCAATTGATGGGACTTAGAAGAGCATGTTCACTGGCAGCAGTACAAGAACATCCACACAATTTCTTTTACGTGAAGTATAGCCTTTTACCAGTGTGAGTTGCTGAGTTTGGACTTGTAAATATGCACAAGAAATAATGATCTTTCAATTTCAAAAGGTTAAGAAAAAGGAAGTGATTGGATTATGATTAGTTCGCCATAGTGATTGGTCAATGATTGGCATCTTTGGTTTTTTTTAGAGTGATCACAAAATATTGTCCATGCATGTTCATTGTTAAATTTAGTATAAAACTTTCAAATGGATTGATATAAATTATGTGAATTTTGACACCTAAATTGAGAATATGGAAAGTTTTATATATAAAAACAAAATGCAAAAATATAAGTTTGATATTTTTTCTACATGGTATTCAACTAGTATTTAAATTTATCAAATATCAACATAATTTTTGAAATATCTCAATTTTAAATGTAAATTTCATGAGTTGAATACTAAACTCTTTAAATACCTGTCCATTTTTGGTCCACCCTAGTGAACCAAGAAACGACATGATCTCTCACTTTGTACTAATCAATATTTGATGCAAATAAATGAGGATGTCCATACAAAACAATCAACACTTCATGGTGGATGTCGTCAACACTAGTAGAGGTCCAAATAGGGGGTTTGGGTGGAGATGCAAGCATATGTCATGGTCAATTTTTTATATTAAAGCTTAACATCCATTTTGTTAGAAAATTAGAATCAATGGAGTATAGGTAGTATCACTGGATTGAGAACCATTTTGGTAGAAAAGTAGAATTAGTGCAGTAGATGGAGCATTACTGATTGGAACGCCTGAAAAGATTCCAGCATGCTTGTGTTAGATATGCTCATTGCTTATGTGTAATCTACCTAGCTAGTGAACATCTACAAAGGGGTTTTCATTTTGTAACTTATGAGTCAAAATTTAGAATTTAAACGGTGGATAAATATTATCACTCAATGTGAGCGATCTGAATAACACAAAAATGAACATATAACATCTACCAAGCAGGCTTCCCTCCTGGAGTTATGTCCAGAGATTAAATGGACCTGCATCTTGTACTGCAATAGCAGTACCAATTATGTACACAGTTCAGATTTCCAAAACACTCTCTTACCATTAAACTGATAGGATCATAATCATCAGTTTATTAGCAGATATCGGTGTGGCAAAAACTAATGAATTTTCTTCCTTCACTGGGCGCTGTCTGCTGGGTCTTCTCCAGTGTTAGGTGGATATCAGAATTTGTCCCGGTTCCTTGATGGTTCTCTACCAATTAAGGGTATACACAACCAGGACATCACAATGTGAGATAACTTGAAACACCTGGCTTCATAGAAGTGTCAAATATCTGGAAGAATATCTGGAACATTATCAAAAGGGGTTTGTATATCCTTGCACTGCTTGGGAAGCTTGAAACATGACAAAATCAGTTCAATTATGACACGTAAGGTAGAATAGGTTCACCCTTCACCTTTTCAAGGAACAACCCTTCAAGTGGCAGAAGGGAACATTGATGCTTGGAAGTGGAGTGGCAACCCTTCAAGTGGTGGTGGCTATGGTATGGCCTCTTGTAGCACTCATCCTCAAGTCTGAAATTTTATTTTGCTCAATCTTGTGAAATGTGTGTATGAAGTATGAAATTGTTTGTCTATTGTGTGAAACGAATATGGTGCTTTGGGTTTGCATTATAGTCTAGCCTCCTACATCAATGGTGGTTGCTATCCATTATTGAGCTATGGTTTCTTCAAGTGATGGTTTGCCAAGTTTGCATGACCAAATTTCTAGTTTATCTCCTCCACCTCATGATATTTTAGATTCTACAAGTAATAGTGAATACATGGTATCTAGAATTGAAGGGCAAGTAGATCTTGGTGTGCCATCATATAGTCAAGATACAAGACAAGAAATGTTACAAGTCCAACTACATGTTTTGTTTACTCTAGAAGCTTGATATATTATGATTATAATATGCTCAATTTGAGAGTACATAAATATCTTTTAAGTCTCCATTAACTTGAAATTTTTTTTAAATCAATTTTCATTTACTTGCAACCCAATTCGCATTACAAAAAATCACAATTTTTTAGGCCATTCAACTAAACTAGGTTGTCATTTCTCACTAAAAATTTGGTCTTTTAAAAGACTTGATTTGGCACACAAGTGTTTTTTTGCTAGATAGTGTGACTCAAGTGATTGTTTTGACTAATGGTCAAATGTGAGATTAATCAAATAGAACAAAAATGACACTTCTCATATAAAAGTAAAGCACGGATGTAGGGTACTCAAACATATGTTTTTTTTATGGTCAAAAAGTTACAATCAAATGGAACATATACTTGTTTTCAGGGTTGTGGAAAAACATGAATCTCTCCATTTGGTGGAGCTATGATGGCTTATAGTGGTGACACATGATAGTCCAAACTTGGAATAAAAGCATTGTGAAAATTCCTTAAATAGGTTGGCATATTAAGTTGTGGAGGGTAAAATCATGGGGGCCCATTCACAATTGGGGTACCAAAAAGGAATGTCTAATTGAAAAAGGACTACAAAGGACAACTTTGGATTTTTGTTTATCTTACATTATTATAATTGTAATGGATTGTCATATGCCAATAGATAAAATGATGTCTTCTTAAATTAATAAAAATATTTTAAAATAATTTGGATACTATTTTAATGTCATTTTGAGTCTTTTATTTAAAGGAATCAAATGTCCAAAGTAAGTTTTATTTTTAAGTAGTCAAAAGGAAGGCATAAAATCATACAATTGATTTCAAAAAAATTCTACAACAAAAACATGCCCCCTTCTATAAAAGTACATGTTCATTAGATGAACTTGATGAAAAACCAAATCATTCAAGAATTCCTAAATGTTGAAATTTTTAAGGAAAGGGTCGCAAGGCAATTTTGTAAACCATTTGATAAAAAAATAATGTTCAATGGGTTCAAAATGTCTAGTTTTAGATGCAGGTCACATGTGCAGGACATAAACATGCCAAAAAAACATGTTTGGTTGTCCATTGAAACTCATTTTGGGATTTTCTAGGATTTTTTGCATTTCTGGCATTAAACTAAAATATTAATACACAATTATGTATGATTGTGAAAAATCACCATTAACACATGAATTATTTTATATTGGACTATTCAATTTTTCTCACTTAAGTTTGTTTCATGTAAATGTTAATTTTTAAAAATAGTTCTAAAAAATCCTTAAGTTTTTTTTCTTTTTTTTGGTACCCCAACTATGAATGGACTCATGGATATAAGGTGATTAACTTTTGACATTTTGAAACTTTACATCTTACATTAACTAAAGTTCATGCAATTATAATAATTATCAAATTATAAATATTACAATTATCCCCTATGGTTTTTAATTAAAAGTAAATTAGTAGACCACCTTTTAGAATTCATTAAACATGTCATTGGTTTGAAAATTGGCATGAAAGTTTAAATATTTCAATGTGAATGGGCTATAAATGACCAAAAATTGACAAAAATCATGGCATTTTTTTTAAATGAATTATAATTACTTGTATTGAGAAAGTTCCCATGCATATTATTTTTAAATCCTTCATTTGATGGTGATTTGCTTTTCAAATTTTATTTCAACATTACTATAACCTACTTTTTGAGTTTAAAATTTTCATTTTATTTGTGCATGAAAAACTTGATTTCATCATTTCAAAAGTTTATTATGAGTCCATTATTTTTTTTGAATTCATTCATATTTTTTATTATGGTTCCCTATAAATTATATTACAACATGAATATTTAAATTTTGATCATGTTAATGTTCAATATGGCTTTACATTTTAGGCTTGTCTATAATCCAAAAAAATTGCAATTTTGATGGTCCAAATAGTCTTTAAGTAATTATGCTTTCACCCTGGATAATTGAAGTAGGTTAAATGAATATAAACCTTGTATTAATTATGTGAATTAATTATTTGGCTTCACTAAAAAACATATAAAGTACAACATGAATGCAATCTATCAAAGTGCTAATTTGAGTTTGTTCATAAATTTTTAATATTAAGCTTGAATTTCCTAAATTTGCCTTAATTAGCCCAAGTTTAGGCTACCTTTACCTTTAGTTAATTTAGTCTTAGTCTAACTTTGCAAACCTTGGTTAACCTAACATTAACAAAGGTTCATTAGAAGAAAATTTGGCATTTGCAACTAATTTTTGCAACTAAAAATTGTCATTTGTAACTAAAAGTAATTGCAAATGACATTTTTCATTTATAAATGACATTTTTTAGTGGCAAAAATTGGTTTCAAATGATAATTTTTCTTTTAATGGTTTAACCTCTATTAGTTGAAGTTTAACCAATGGTAGAAAAATTGTTGTTTCCATTGTTGAAGAATTTGACTAGAAAGTTTTTATACCGATGTTCATGGTTGGCAATGATTGGACCATGCCCTTTTTTACTCCCAAAGAGAGTAGGAACATGATTAATTGCACCCAAACACACTTGATCTTTTTCAAATGTGCACATCAACATCAAAGATGACCAAAGAATTTGTGATCAAGGAATTATTTTTGTTTCATTCCTTTACAATAGGCTTGGAAAAGTGTAAAAGCCTTTGACATGGCGGAGATCAAATGCAACAACATTCCCATTTGTGGCTTTTTTCATAAAAAACAACCAAACAAAAACTATCCATAGAAATTTGAATTTCTACCCCAAATTCATTTCTTGGGATGGTCACCAAATGGTAAACACTAATATTCTAACATTGTGTTCATTCTCGAATATGTTATTTACATGTTATCTTTCACATGTTTTATTATAATACAAAAATTAGAAACAAAACTTAGCCAAAAATCCATTACACAACACCCATATGTGTACAATTATGACTTTTGCAATCATTTGAAAATAGAACTAGACCCTCATGTTAGATGGAAACAGAATATATGAAAACAAAAACATATTGTAATATATTGTTCTTCCTCATCAAAATTGTTTCATCTCCATATTTCTAAAATTGCTTACTCTTTCAATCCTCAATCCTCATCATTCTCTAGTCTAATAATCCTTTCCTCAACATCTCTTGTTTAGAAATCTTCTTTAAATTTTGCCATAAAACCTAATTTGAATCAGTCTTCACAAGTCTTAATCCTACACAATCATTTTACATCTCTATCCACTCTATCAATTGTTGAAACAACCATTATCCAATCTAACCAACATGGATAACATAGTTCTACTTATAACAAAGATCTTGAAGAATTAACTTCAAAATGAAGTTGACCATGAAGAATTGTCAATTCCAAACCATTCCTTCTAGGTTTTAATATTTATTTATAATGCTTTCCAATTTTAAGATTGTCTTTCTTATAATTGCATGTTGTTCATGATTCCTTTAATTTTCACATCATTAAAATGTGCATTATTTTCATGCTCACAAATTGATTTGTATTTCAATTGTAGGTTTGTTCAACATTTTCTCTTGTATAGAACAAGGCCCTTGAGGATTGCACATATGGGTGCACCACATGATCAAATATAATATGTGCCATTACCTAATGTTAAATTGCCATTTTAATGTAATATATGCCACAATAAACACCGCAAATTGTAGATTATAATGGATGAAACCACAAACTTTATTGCACATGTGTTGTGAGCCATGACCTTTTGTGTGAGAAAAACCACATTCTCTTGTAATGTTTTATGAGTGTATGCATTCAATTTTGTAGCTAGTAATTTTTGCATCACTTATAATTTACACATTTTTCCACTTTTGAAACATTCTCAACAATTTGAAATTATGGTGTTGGTGATGCTCTATGGATGAGTGCAATATTTTTGTGGTTATTTAGTTTCTTGTGACCTTCAAGGTTTGACCCAAATTGTTTTGTCAAATATGGAATGTTGACGTCAAGTATTAAAAACTTCACATCAAAGGTCAAAGTTGAAGAATATCATCTTCATTAATGATGTTGAACGTTCCAATTTCTAAATTTTCATATTCAAAATAAGAAATTTCAAGGTGTTTGGTTAACTTGAATTTTCAAGATATCTATAACATGTCCAATTCCACATGTTTAGCTAGGTCATGTCAAAGAACTAGCATGTTGTATCATTGCAAGATAATATATGTTATCTAAAAATCTAGATATTATTTGAATGAAACAAAATGGGAATAAGTAATATCTATAACTAGTAAATAACCTTTGTATTGAATTTGCCTCCACTTGTTATAACAAGTATTTGCATAAGTACGTAGGAGGTGAGATTTTTTAAAATAACCACCCAACACTAGTCTTTTAATCTAAATTAAAATTCATAGTTCTAACTACAAGTTTGGAATGAAACCTTGGAATACTCAATTGGAAACCTTCACCATAGTTTTTATAATCCCAACATGTTATTGAGACATATATATTTGGTACACATCTATGTTGAATTTGTGTTTTTTCTGAGTTGTTGCATCTCCATTATAACAATAGTTATTCAACATCAAATTTAAATTTGGGAATGCGCATACTAGAAATAGTGGGTTCAATTATCTATGTAGCCCCCTTATTTGTATTGTTAATACTTGGGTTAAGAGATGGTCGATCTAGTTGCCCCTTTACATACATCCTACCCATGACTTGTGTCAACTCGAAAATTGCTTGAAGCATGTTATGTTGTGTGGCATTGATTTTAACATTCCAAATTTTGAAATATTCTATATTAAATGTTTGTTTTATAACTTTTCTTGACATGTGTGGATTTTGTTGATCAAAGCAACTAGCAATTTGTTACTACATTTAATGGCCTTCAGTAGCCATTGTTGACTAAAGATGATTTCCACTTCACTCTTGTGTTGTCGAACTCTTGTATGCCGAGAACTAGTGATCTTTTAATGATTTTCATTAAGTGATTAAACTCATTTGACAAATTTATTTCCTTAAGAATATCTTTTAAAGAATCTTAGAAACCAAAGTGATATTCATGAAATCTTATACTTATTGGAGGAGTGTGCATTGTTTATGTAATTGCAAGAATTGTTTTTAGAATAGTTGCACCTATTTATACTACATATGAAAATAATGAAAGACAAAGCATATGGGTTAAACATTTTAGTTGTAAGTGTCACTGACCTAGTTGGAACTTATTTGCAACTACTTCCTGGTACCCAATGTGCTATTCTAGCTTACTTTACCTACTAATTATATCCATTATTGTAAGTTAAAAGTTAATATATAATCATAATAAATTATTTTTATTGTAGCTAATAAATAATCTAGCTAGTTTTCTAAAAATTTAAGTTATTGTCTCACTTGTTCTAGCTATTATTAATCATAATAATCAATATATAATAAGTCTAATCCTAAACATAAATAATAATTTGAGGACCTATAGTAGACCTTTAATAATAATTCATGTCATCATATAAAATATAATATTAGTTTTTTAAAATTGTATGTTTTATTAAAAAAACATTTAACAATAATAATAAGGCTATTTATTAAACTATTATAGAAGCTAGTGGCTAGCTATTTTGCCATTAATTAGTTTTTTGACTATCTCATTTGTTATAACTTTTCTTATAATTTTCAAATTGAAATATTATTTTTTAGAACTCAAATTTCAAATAGAAATATTTTTATTTCAAATTCAAATAACAAGTTTTAGAACTCAAATATCAGTGTCGTTTTCATATATATATATACATTGGAATTGAAAAATCAATTTTCCGATTCATATAACATTTTTAAAACTCAAATATAAAATTTGAAATTCAAATATTTTCGTAAAAAATTAAATATAGCAATTTTGAAAGTCATATAAAAATTTTAATAATTGAAATAACATTGTCCAAAATTGAAATATTTATTTTCAGATTCAAATAACATTTTTTGAATTTACCTAACAATTTCCATTGTTCAAATATTAATTCTCAGATTCAAAATATCAATTTCCAAATTCAATATATGACCATTGGACATACATATGCATAATTAATATACAAAAAATACGTATTTATCATATGGGTAATATATCCTAAATTCTTTTTGAATACATACATAAAAATATACCCTTAAGTAACCGTAAAATATCTCTAGTTGAATGCAAGTAATGTGGTGATTATTGTGATTAATGGAACATATAAGCCTATTCATGGATGGAAATAGACATAAAAACCATCCAACTCATAGGATGAAGTTATCAACAATTGCAACAAAGTCGTAACAATGACCAAAATAATTGAAATTTGATCTTATAGTTGCAAAAACTCTCAAAACTAGTCACAAATGTAGTGGTTATTATTTGGTTTATTTCTACTAGTGATGGTAGGAGAATTGAGTTGATCTAAGAAACATTGTGAGGATGAGGAGGATTATGAGTAGTAGTTTGTCCATTGAATACGGAAGAAGGAACTCAAGGAGATTAGAGAATAATTTTTGATGAGGAAAAACAATATCATTCTTTCTTTTTTTTTTTCTATAATTTTTCATAATATGTTTTTCTTTCCATTGATATGGGAAATTGAGTTTGTTCAGAATTATTACAAAATTAGAATTGTGCAAATTTGCATGATGTGATGGAGTTTTGGTTAATATCTAATCTGATTCCTATAGTTGTTTTGAGATAGATTTTGTATTTGCAAAATAACATGTTAAAGAACAAATTCTAGATTTAATACAATGTTGGAACATTAGTATTTACCAAGAGAAATGGTGAGGAAGGACCTAATTAGACACATCTATGACATGTCTAATATGTAAACATATTGCCAATGCCTTGTTAATCAATCTAATCTTCTAATTAATATAACAAATCCACTTCACCATTTGGTTTCCACCTTAATCTAACCTAGATTTTGTCAGTAGGTGACAAGATCTCAAATGTGTGGGGGACAAAACATGGGTAAAACACCCATAAATGCATTAATCATTTCATACATTTTCTTGTTATTATTTCATGGGAGGTTGAACATTGTCTTCTCTTGTGGAATAAGGGTCCAATATTCACTATTATTGTTTATGTTAACATGTAGTCAAAGTGTTTGAAGTACCCATATATTGCTCCCCATTTATCCTTGCAAGCCCCAAGATTCCTAGAGTGAATTGCATGTGTACTTCCATTAATTGCATCTACTATCTTACACCAAATTTTCATGGTTGTAAATTAAAATTGGTTTTTTAAGTTAACAACATCTTGCCTTGCTAGATTTTTTCTTTATGGTATTAATGCATACACATCTTAGTAGCCCCAATTCGGCCATCAAAGTTTGCACATTGAGTTTTGTAGGTGTTGGATGAAATGTCAAATGTGGATGGTGCACATGTAATGTTGTTGCAAGAACCCAATTATGCAACTATTTTGAAAAAATTAGCATCTTGCCTTTGAGTATTCTATTTCTTCAACCCCCACCAACTCCTATGTCTTTTCTTCTTGCTCATTTGAAGATTGATCAAGGAATTTAGCTTGCATGATCAAGAAAGAAATGCTCTATGACCTATCCAAATTATTTAAGATGTACCAATTTTTTGTCACAAGATCATCTTTTTCAATGCTCCTTTACCTAGTCCTACTTTATCATACCAAGACACAAATTGAATGATATTGATGGAATCTTGAATTGTGATTGTCTAAGATAGTGTATTGTAAAACATTTGACATTCTTTATTCATTTATATTTATGGGGATCAAAATATAGAGAAAAAAGGATTTCATTAAAGACTAGGTCCTTTTCATCCTAAATGGTACATCTTAAAAGATTTTCACCCTACAACTTGTTGGAACATTTGAATTCAAGATAAGTGAATATCTATAAGCTTTTAGTTCACAACATTGAACAAAAGATTGATTGCATTCTTAAATGTTTGAACTATATTTTAATTTGAACTTACTTTGTGTTTTATTATTTACAAGTTGTCCAAATTTGTCATAGCCACCATTCTTTTTAGGCATCTTTTTTAACATCTTGTGTTGTGTGAAGCTCAATGTTCTTTGATGAACTTCTATTGTTATAGTGCACAAAAACACAAAACAATGATAAGGACAACAATGCATTTCGATGTGATGCAATAGACAAGTGCAAACTTATTGTCAAATTATATGTTTAGATCTTTGGTAGGCAACTTAACATCATAACCTCTTGTAGGTTCTGTGTTTTTTTAAATTGACAATGGTTTGTTAACATTATTGTTATTTTATCCTTTTAGTTAACATTTCCATAACACGTCAAATTCCATGTCATCTGCCATCTTATGTGTAACATTCGGTGTGAATGAGATTATTTTTAACAGCCAATTACCATCTAATTACCAATGTGGTTGGACCATACATCTTATAAAATACATTAGTACATTTGCATATAGGTTGTAGCAAATTTTGTATTTGTGGTATTGGTACCTTCGACTAAGTTTTTAGATGGGAATGTACTTGATTCCACAAAATTTCAACCTATTAAAACTAAAACATAACATAGATGTAGACCAAAATTGAAACACCCCTTTCATGTATTGAGTTTCTTTTAGCACTTTTGTGTGGATTGACAAAAGCAACAGTGACCACCTTCTCTAGGCATAAGCATAAGCAAGGTGCATTATACAAAACAAATGTCACAACTACAATTTATGCAAGTCATCAATTTTGCATTTGAAACAATTGCATTAACAACAATGGTTGATTTTCATGATTAGAATTTAAATATTTGATAATAGAATTTATATATGTTAGATAATATATAAGATATTCAAAGTTTTTAAAAAAAAAATCATATATTTGGACTTTTGAAAATGAATCCTCTAGTTGTCATGGAATTTTTGTATAATTATGGTGAAAGCATGATAAAATAGATCAAAAACAAAAGTGATATTTCAAAGTCTAATTTTAAACACAATGTACAAAAAAATAGTCTAGTATCCAAAATCTCTTTAAATGTATTTTGAATTAATTAAACTCTCCCTTGAATTTATGGTAAGTTAAATATAAATTTTCAAAAATTTCATTATAATAAAATCAAGTAACAAATATATTTTAAACTAATTGACTAACATGGTGTTCAAACTTATGTTAGAATAATTAATGAAATATATTAGTACAAAGTTAAGATATATAAATTATCATACATTCAAGAATGTCAAAAAATATATAATTAATTAATTAAATATTTGACACATTAAAAATAAATTCACACTGTGAAAAGTAAATTTCACAACTACTTGCACATCTAGAACCTAGTGAAAAGTCCTTGCACACAGTCATCACCAAGCACTTTAAAATATCGAGTTGTCATAAGGTTCCCTTTGTCCATGATGGTTTCCCCGGGATTTTAGTATGTCATCACACATTTGGGCACCTAATGTGATGAACAAAATGCGAGGAAATCAATGAACACTACTTCCCCAAAATACAGTGTTAGCCATGTGTGGGCTGCCAAGCCAGCGCTTATTGAATTGGTCGCCTGAGGAGTTGGCTAGTCAAGCTCCATCATCATAAGTAAGAGAGGAACAACAGAGTGGGACCCAAAAGTATAACAATTTCATCTGACCTGAAACTTTAGAATACTCAGGGGAGATCTATTGACACCTGCCTAATGCCTTTCCAATTCATTGACGAATTGTATGGTTAAATTGGCCACAAAAGGCTGCTAGTGTTTGATCCAACGGTTTGCATTGAGTTGAGGTCTGAAGAAAAAGTTGTTACTATCATCTGGAATCCAATCAATGGTCCAAAGTCCAAACTCAAATTTGATGGCTAGACTGGGTTTGTGGCGTGTTGGTTCCATAAAACAGCAGAATTTCAAGAGTGAATCTCCTTCATTTTCAATTAATGACTGCCTACAGGTGGGGGACCCAAGGAGGCACATGGTCAGGGACCACTCACACGGATTTGCTATGGAGTTTTGCAGCAACTTTTGAGTACTGTAAAAGGATGAAACAGTTTCATTTTACCTTTTATTATTCAGTCATCACACCTATCGTCCCCAACAAGCAAAACTGGGGAATCATCTCTGACTCTTGGAGATGACAAGTAGCTCCCTAAACCCACCCTCACACAAGGTGCTGTAGCAGCCTGTAAGTTTGCAAGTTGCAACCAGTGTTAGCTGGTTCTTGGTTTTTGGAAGAACCATAGAGTTCATGTCTAGAATGTTTTGTACAATGAAAGACCGATTGTTTTTCAATCTAAGGAATATTCTCAAAAATTAAAACTCATCTATTCTGGGTTCAAGGCAGGTTTGGTTTTAGATCCTTATTTAGGAGTTGGGTTCAAAGCCAATTTCGGGTTTCAGATTTTTTTTAAAACATTGCAACTGCAATCTACATACAACCTAACCAGTTTTGTGAGTAGCACCCTAAACCAAGTTGTTCTTATATGTTTATTTAAGGATTTTGTTTACATACTTTTTTGAATCCAAAGGCAATGGAGTAATGAAGATGAACCACAAAGAAGATGAGTGTGTCTAAATCATAAAATGTTTGAACACACCCATCACCAAGCACTGATATCCTTACTTTTGTATCTTACATTTTCCTCATTTCTTGTCCATTTTGAGCAATCTAAATGGTTATAGGTGCATAAGCAAAGCTCTACGTAAACTCTTTTAACTCTAAAGGCAAAGCAGCAATGTTCAAAGATTTTAAGATCTTTGGTACACTAAAGGTTTGGTCATCAACCTCACCAACATATATAATCAAAAGAAAACGGAAAGGGAAGACTTTTTATGTTCAGAAGGCAAGAGGGAAGAGAGACTTTTTTATCCCATATGCATTGCCCACCTATCCATTGCTCTAACTCGACAAACTTGGAGAGAAATTCCAAGAGTTCTCTTTTGGACTCTTCAAACTTTGATGAGTAAATGAAAGAGGGTTATCATTAAACCAAAATAAAAGGTACTTGGGTGGAGATGTGACCCCTCCTATAAAATGAGTCTGAAGACTTGGAGGCTATAAATTGAGCCTTAAGATGCTCAAGCTGATTCTAGGGTCGGGTCTAGATGACCCTGGCATTCTGAAGTCAAGTTCATGGAACCTGTGGCTTGACCAGGGCTAGTCTTGTAACAAGGCTTGCCCCATGTAGACCCGCCATGCTTAATTCTTAGGACCAGGCTCTAACCCAAAACCAACCAACACTGGTTGCAATTGTAGCAGAGAGGAAGAGTCTCTCAGTCAAATCAGCTTCAGTTTGGACTATATATATATTCACCGACAAGAACAAAGCTTAAAAGTATTGATAATGTCCAAGTTTCCAGGTTCAATGTTGCAATTAACCCATGATTAAATTGCAGTTTCATGTGTTCTGGTTTCATATTCTTGATTAAGTGTAATTCCTATATTTTATGAGTACCTACCAGTGTTTTTGTGTTTTGAAAAAAATTTGTTCTTCTATTGTAAATTCTACTAATCTTGATAATTGTTTGTGGAAAAACTTGCCAAATTTTCAGGATCACAAAATTGGAAAAAAATAAACTGTGGCTTCCTACCTCATGACCAGTGGCCCTAATTTGCTGGATGCAAGAAAATGCAAGCAATCAGGATGTTTTGCTGGTATTGCACATTCAAGGGACAAATATCTATGCATGTTGTGGGGATTTGTGTTTCTATGGAAGTAGTACGATGACCAAAACAGGGAATGCAGCACACCCATGTTTAGTAAGCACCAGGTGAATGTACACTTGAAGTTCTCTAACATGTGCTCTCTCAGTTTCCAATAATAATTTAGGTTATGTGGCCTTTGTCCAGACTCTCCTTATGTTCATGGCAACACATGTTGCATACTCATGAGGTTTCTGTTTTTTGATGCACGAGCCCCAAACGACCTGTTTCAAGAAATGTAAAGTACACCATCTGCACAAGCAATCACAATTTCTGTCTCTAGAAGAATCTTTAACCTTTCCGGTGCATGCTGAATACTCATTACTCATGAGGTCCCTGCTTCTTGAGGCACGAGCCCAGGCTGGTTCATGAAACCTACTAGCCTACTGTTTCAAGAATGTACAGTATATTCTGTTCACAATCAATCACAAGTTTATGAACTTCCAACGTTTTTGAGCGCCATGCAGCGCTTTTCCTGGACTTTTTGAGATTTCTACGGGTGGCTCTTCGTTTAAAAAAATGCTGGTATTTCTCGCGAATTTGAATTTTTTTTTCTTCCCACATGAATGGTGAAAGTAACGATTTTTTTTTTTGCAGCAAGCCAATTTGAGTGGCCCATCACTCAAAAAAAAATGAAACTATGGAGACTCCCCACAATAGAAGGTTCTATTTTGAAGTTTAGACTTCCTCCCCTTTGGCCAACCTATATAGGTGAAGGGAGGACAACATTTGCCAAAGCATATGGGGTAAAAGTGAGGTGCTATGGAGAACATGTTGTGGAACACATTGGGAACTTGAGGAACATTTTGAGAACCTGATGGGAATCCATTAGAGCTTAAAGGGAACATAGTGGGAACACATTGGCAACTAGGGAAAAATGAAAAAAATTCAACTTTGAATAGTTCCAAAATAGATATGTTGCAGTCTCCTCATTTGGGCTGCTTATGTAGGTTACAAGAGTAGAACTTAGGGCAAAGGATATGGATGAAGTGGGGAGCTATTGGGAACTTGGGGAACTCATGAGGAACTTGATGAGAACACAATGAAAACTTCATAGGAACTCTTTGAAAACAAAAGAAATCAAACACCCACACCTTCCCCTAAAGGCAAAAAGCCTGGTTCCATGGATGCATGCTACCTCACCTCATTGGCTGCAAGAAGTTTTTTTTGCGTACCTAAGTTCTTTGCCATTTTGGCCCAGGCTAATGGCAGGAGCATGAACTATTGGTGTATACTTGCATAAAGAAGGAAGTAGATAAGATAGGTTCAATCCATTTTCAAGGGACATCCCTTTGGCCTTGAGTGAATTAGCACCCCCATTGGTACCATGATAAAAATCCTAAAATTCATTTAAATTGTTTTTAAATAGTATTACAATCATCCCATGCTAGACTAAATTGCATCTTTGAGTCCAAATCTTACATTTTTCAAACCTAATATGGACACACTGAGGCCTCACTAAAACCTGAAGGTACCAATGCAAATGTTGGTTCAACTCAGCTCTTCACCTTTGTGGCAGTAAAGATCTTGTGGATCACATGCACAACAAAACATAATGCAAGTTCATCCCAACAACAACGTCAGTGGGACTAAATGCACACTTCATTCATGTAGTGGCAATGAAACCTTTAGCCCCCTAATGAAAAATGAACAGAGTGACAAATTTATATGGATGACTTTAGAATATGTATGGTGATCTAGACTATCATTATTATCATGTAATGACCACCATAGCATTGAAAAGTAGATGAATCCTAGCAATATTTTCATTTTTCCCCCACATATTTTCCTTAATACTTTTAGCACCCATATTTTTATCATAGCATTTTGGCCATTTTTAGCCATCTAAAAAATGGAACAAAAAAATTTCTATGGGTGCTTAAAAACATCTCCACCCATAGAGATAAATGGCATGTACAGTGTATGTTACATGTTAGCTATATAATAGCAGTCAAATATTGTGAAACTCAATTTTGGCTATGTACTAAGTTTCCACCATCCACATGTATCTACAGACCTTATACCCACCAAGTGCTAGAACAATCTACCCTAAATTCAAGGGGTTAATACTGGTTATGTTTCAACATGATTAATATGATCAAATCAGCCTACCTTGCGGATGTTTGAGGTGGCTGATTCTTCTTATGAATCCCATATTCCCTAGATTTGTTTTCTCATGGTTCTTTGATTTTAACCGTTAAATAGCCTAAGTCCATTTTACAACCATTTTACCTATATTTGAGCCTTAGTACAAAAGTCAGTACAATCCCATTAGCATGTTGTGCACATGGTGATGGGGCCTCCATACAATTGGATTGGAATTGAAAAATGTTATTGAAGGCAACCATAAATTGTTTGTAGTTGGTCCAAATGAAATTTGGTGTAACTCATATAAATTGTTGGAAGTGACATATTTTGAACTTGTTGATTTAATAAAATGAAGTTTTGTAAAGGAATCATGATGTCATGTGTGATTATCTTTAGAATTTGATTAATATTACACTTTTCATTAAACGTGATTACAATTTCACAATTTTTGATTCACTTGCATTGATATTGTGATTTTCCTTGTGCACATGTTAAAAGCATAAGTAATAGCATACATCCCATCATTTCATGTCCTCAAACTATTTCCTTGCCAATATTTTGACATGTTGGAAGATCCATGTGTCCATATCAAAATACAAAATCCTCAAATACAAGGTCATAGACATAAAATAATGAAATAAAATCAATAGATACTCATTTGAAGCAATATTTTTTATGCAAATAGAAGCCTTTAAAAACCATTTTGTGTCAAAAGTTTGGTGAAATTTAGTCAAAATATTGGAAATTTGATTGAATTTACACTTGAAACCAAAAACTTTCTTGAGTTTTCCCAACTTTTATGTTTAAAAAACAAAAAAAATTCCCAAAAAAAGATTTTCAATGTATTTTCCATCACCATAGTTTGGTTGTCAATTGTTGTGTAGCGATTGAAATAGGTTTAGTCGCTAGTGGCTATGGTGAATATTAAGAATGTGTAGAAATTATGTAAGGATGGCTTCTTCCAAATATAAAGCTTACCAAACACTTGTAGGAGTCTTTAACCTACATCTTACTAAAATATATGTGCGACCTTATTGAATATAATTAGATTACCTACCAAACATTGTTTAAACTTTAATAGAATCCAAGCAATCACCTTATCGAAAGTTGGCAAGGGTAATTTTTTAAAATCTTGTCAAACTTGGATGTAACTACTTAAGGCCTATTAAAACAATTGATATTGTCGATATGTCATAAGGCTTTAATTGTTTAAGGGTTTGAAGAAGTAGAAGAAGAAATGGGATAAGGAATGATATTTCTTTCTGGCTCCTTCACATAGATATTGTCTTATACTCAAGTATTGTTAATAACACACATCATATTATCTATTGTTGTTGGATATGCACCATTAAACTCTCACCTTGTTACTTGGTTTGAGCATGTGGCTTCAAGAGATCTATCTTTGTTTTTTGAGTATGTGGTGTATTGCATGTAACATGGTAGAAAATAACCCAATAACAATGTATAGTTTAGTCCTTGGAAAATCATCACTAATATTTGGCGACCATGTTGGGGATATAAAATCATTTATTACTATTGATGGCCCCTTTTTATGTTTGAAAAATGGTGAAAATTCACCATAAAAAATCATGGAATTAGTTATCTATATATAATACAATTTGATGGTGGAACATGTTGAATTATATATAGTAAATGTGGAATTTTGTATTGTGCATATCTTAAGCAAATGCATACAATTATAATATGGGGGTAAATGTTATTCTAATTTGGGAGCCTTTCGTCTCAATCAACCTAGTAAAACATTGAGTGATATGTCATTGGAAGGTGCTAATTATGTTCAAGGTTTTCCTAAGTTATTTTTTGAGGTTGAATAACACCATGCGAGAAAAATTTGTTTGAAAGGGTATTATATTCATAGACTAAATAATGGTATGGAAACATGTTAAGGGGATATAATCTTGTCCCTTGGGAAAATATTGCATTGTTTATTAAGGAGGCAAATAAGTTGCTTCGGGATCATTGCATGTATGGGTGGACACGTCAGGCATATTTGTTTATACCAATAACATGTCCACAAAAAGAGGATTGGAATGAATTTGTTGATAGTTTAAATTACTACATATAGGTGTTAAGGAAATGATCTTACAAAAGTTACATCAAAAAATAATTGTGTGGTCATTACAAAACTATATTTTATACATTGATACTACATAAATATCTCAATATAGAAAATGGCTTCTAATAATAGTTTGTGTTATTATTCGAACAAGGTTGGAAAGATGACTAATCATATTATAAGCATGAAAGATGCAAAAGAATATTTAAAACCAAATATTAATGTTTTAATTAAGTGGTGGATACCTTTTGATTTGTTACAATTACAATGTAGATGGATAGAAGAGTTCAAAACATATAATTGTGGTAATGAAATGTGATAAGATATAAGGATTATTCACTAACAATAAATTATCACCATTATAATTAATATAAATGATTGAAAAAATAATTGTATAGGTGCATGAAATTGATTTGGAAATTTTTTTTTAATAATTATTTTCCCATGTGGATTTAAGGATTTTAATGGGGTATATCAACTTCAGAAAGAAGGGGTAAATCTTTTTTAAATGGTTATAAAAGGGGCAAAATATATATAATTATGTATTCTAATTTTTTCATTTATTATGAACAAGATATGGAAAAATCAAAATTACTATAATTAATTATTACAATAATTTATCAAGGTTGGCATGAGCAATGATGAACAATGTCTATATTCAATCAAGGAAAAGAAAAATTAAAAGAGGTCATCATTATTAAGATGGTTCAAGTAAGATTATGTCAATTAAATAATTTTGGATGGTCTATAGCAAAATATCTATATACACCTCAAAAAGTATTGATGCACCCCCAAACTCCTTGAAAAATTCAAATGTGAATCCAAAGGTATTAGCAGAAGAAAAAAAAGTTAAGGTATGTTCCCTAGTTCACAACATTTCAAGGGTAGAAAAGATGTGTTGGAACTTTGGGATGGGGATTAGGATGAGTGACAAGTGGCTCAACCATTCACACAAACCTACACAAACCAAACAACAAGTTGGTAAGTGCATAGTTGGAACATTTTTGGTGTATGGATGAGACACGAGGATACACGGGTTCATAAAACTCATTACAACTTGGATTTGGAGGAAGCCACCACCTTCCTCCTCATAGTATTCTCTACGATTAGCCATGGGGGTTGCATTCAAATGTCATTTTTCTTGGGATTCCCAAATTGGGAGGCCCGAAATTTTCGAAATTGGGACTCCTGGAACTTTGGAAGCCTATAACTTCTTGTATAAACCTCTGATTTAGGTGACGTGCAAAACAGAGTTATAGCCCTTGTCAAAATATTTCCAACGATATGTGACACACCACCTGAACGCACGTAATTCAAGGTGATTTTTGACTTTTAGTGGTTGGGAGTCAAATTGACACTTTGACTCCTAGCCTTTCTTTTGATCATAATTTGTGTTATAAGTACTCAAATGGGTCATGCAAGCCCATTTCAGACATGTATGTTTCAAGAGCTTTCCAAAAATATAAAAATATTTTCAATCCAATGAGTTTGACCCCTAAAAGTGTTATTTGAAAATTTGGGACTTTATACGGACTCTAACTTTTGTGGGAGTCCACTAAGGAGTGTGTGGGCTCATTCCTTCACATTCTCTCACACTTCTGGGAGTGTAAATGTGACTCTCAAGTTGCACTCTTGGCCTGCACCTTTCTATGTTTTTACCTTGGTTATGAACCCAAGGTTAAAGTCATGACAAATATTAAGGAAAGGAACATGGGAAAGTTTTATGGAATAATTTCGAAAATTACCATAGAATGTTCAAGAGTTAAATTTGGATAAGTTATATGGGAATACAAAAACCTAGTGTATTCAACATAAAACATTAATTATAGATGCACTTGAGTCAACAAAGTATAGACAATGGCCTCTCATACTAATTTGTTTGTTCATGTTGTTACGTATTAGAAGGGTTTACAAAACACATCATGTTATTAAACTAATAGATCATAGAGAATTTAACAAAGTAAACATCAATGCTTTAATTGATAAATAGATGCCATGTGAGCATTATGGGTGTTAATTAGAAGAAAAAATAGTGAATTTTATCTGAAAATGAAAAGGAATAAAAAGTATATTAAAAATAATTATGGGAAAACCATGTTAATACATGCCTTACTTTTAAACCTAGTTTTTAAAAAAAGAATAAAAATCATTGAAATATGACACTAGAAGAAAAAAATGTATTTTTGACTGCTTTTTGCAACTAAAATCCTTTTAGTCGCCTAAGACAAGTCGCATGTGATAAACTAGTCGCAAATGATAAAGAGTATTGTATGAAAGAAAAAGTCAACAAATACATTTCATCCTTTGATTCCATTATATACGTATTGTCACATGCGACTAATATGCAACTATTATGGTCATAATTGAAAGCAAATCATGTGCTGCCACGTGTTTAAATATATGATGATGATGATTATTATTATTATTATTATTTTGAAATAATATAAGACGTTCAATTCAAAGACTTGGATGATCTTATATTATGACACGTGGCCCAATGTAAATATGCCATGTGACATTAAAAAAAATTAATTTAATAAAAATATTAATATTAAGTTGATAGGTACATAAATAGGTGCTTACAATCCTTACCTACCTACCTACATACTTAGGTAAAAAAATAAATAGGTAGGTTTTACCTTCCTAGGCTAAATACCTACTCATATATGTAGGTACTTAAGTAGGTAGGTACATAGGCTGACCTAAATGGGTAGGTCAAACTAGGTACTTACCTAACTAAATAAATAAGGAAATTGGGGAGGTATGTACTTTAGAATTGTGCATTATTTGTTTTTTTGTTTTGGGTTGAGCTTTTTGATTAACTCATTCCATGTGCACAAACTTTTTAATGTGAAATTACATAGGCACACCCCTTTGTTTATATAGTGTTCAAAATAGGAATGGAGAACAA
>Ga0116231_10001081_pt1 | contig 54113 bp, 34 predicted proteins | sample S1TSphgellanicum_2_FD_89695 | JGI IMG/M metagenome (GOLD analysis project Ga0116231, IMG submission 89695) | Host-associated microbial communities from peat moss isolated from Minnesota, USA - S1T2_Fd - Sphagnum magellanicum MG | ecosystem: Host-associated > Plants > Peat moss > Unclassified...
AAAATATTAAAAAAAAAAAAAAAAAAAAAAAAAAAAAAAAAAAAAAAAAAAAAAAAAAAAAAAAAAAAAAAAAAAAAAAAAAAAAAAAAAAACTATAATTGCTGGTGCAAAATATAAATTTATTCAATGTAAATTATTACAAATCACATAAAGGAATGAAAATCTTCTCTTCAAATATTGCTTTCAAAATGGTTATGAATAAGATGAAAAGTTGACCATATGAAAAATGTATCATTGAGTACAACCTAATCATGCATGCACTATCATTAATGACTTAAAAAATTTATCTCTTGGCACATGATATTTGAAATTATTAATACATATACTAATAATCTAGCAAATGTCATATAGTTTTGAATCACTATTGTTTTTTTTTCTTTGATGCTCTTTTCTTTGAAATGGGAAGGACCACAACATGAATTTCTTCGTTTGAACTTTGTGTTCAAAATTTGTGCTTGGTGTTGCCCCCCTCTTCCTCCCACCTCTAATTTCTCTTTCATAGAACATGCACCTACATTCTCTTAAGGAACTTCAAAAATGCGGTGGTCAAATGAAGATAACATTGGCAATATGCTTCCTTCATGCAACCCTCTCCTTAAGTGCTACTATGCCATCAAAGTTTTAGTGGGCAAATCACTTGACAAAAAAATCTGATCATCCATGTTTTGGCCATCATCAAGACGCCATGAAATACTTTGGTGAAAAGAACCTTTCATGGTGTCAATTGCTTTGATTCAAAAGTGCAACAATCCACAATTGAAAAAAAAAAAGTTATGGAAAACAAAGGTGAGAAAGAAAGGAAGCTTTGCATCATCCTCCTTTTCCTTCCTTTCCACATCTTAAGAAATGGCTGGCATTCAACAGCTAAAGATTGGATAATAATAATAATAAAATAATTATACAACTGTTGGGTCAAAAGCCCAAGAAGTTGGGTCATCATTTTGGATTGGTACTAAAGAATTGCTTTTGCATGGATTGGTACTTGATGCGTGGTGCATCTTGATATCAAAGGTACTTACTTGAGAACACCACGCCTCTGCAGCAGACTCTCGACTGCGTAAAAGCCCGGCCCAGCCCAGCCCAGCCCAGCCCTCCTTGCGTGAGCGCATTAATCATTTGAGCCGCCGTGCAGCCCCTGGCCTTTGTTTGTAGCTCACCACTAGTTTTTTTTTTTTGAAAACAAAAATTGTGTTGCCTTGCTTGCATATGCAGCAGCAGCAGCAGGGTGCTTGCAGGCGTCACACAGGTCGCAGTAGTGCCATCCACAAAGTTCGTAGGGGGAATTTGATTGTCCTACCCAGTGCATCATCTCCGAGGGTGCTCAATATGTAACCCTGCAAAAATATTTCTCGCATCCAAGTTCCATTGACAATGATGATCTGATAACATCCGAACCGATTTAGGTGAAATTCTGCGTATGATGATGATAGGAACTGGCTTAGGTGAAATAGACGTAGAGGCCATTAGTTATCGTCGTTGTCGTGACAATTGTACACAGAAATGGCAGGACGAGATTTGATAAAAAAAAACTTATCCACAACACATTAGGGTTTAGCGCTCTGCAGCGCACGCTTTTGCAATTGTGTAACTACTCGTCCTATTTGCCGGAGTATGTTGCACTGCGATTCCTGGCATGCAAACTTGCTTGGGTTTTGCTGTAGGGGACAGCGCGGCAGAGAATCTCTTCAATTCAGTCGCCAAATTTCTTTCCGCGCTCTGCTTTCTTCAGTAGCATTAGGCAGAACGAAAGTATTTGTTTGATCATCACAAGAGATGGGACTGACTGCTAACCAGTGGAAAGAAGAAAGAAACCTAAGCCATAATGGCTTCTTCTTCTGGACAAAAGAGATGCGATTCCATCGTCACAAAAACTTTCACTCTCATCCACGACCTTTGTGTCTTGTAAAAAGGTGTCCTAAGATTTTTGTGTTGTTTCTGTCATCAATCGATGCTCCAAGCGTAACTGTCAGAAGGATTCTGAAAGAACTCAGCAATGTTTTACATCATGAAACTCAGTCCAAGTGTCGGAACGTGTTGTTGATTTCATCCTCAGAGAAGACAGACACTCCCCCCTAAAACGCAAACCCCAACACTGGAGTTACAATTGCTAGGCTAGTGTGCAGTAGCAAATCATGGTTCTGATATACATGCCCAATCTGTGGCATAAACAATGTGAAAACATGAGCTACTACAACCCTTTTGCAGCAACTGATTGATTCAGCATTGACCTGAAGAGAATCTGAACTAATCGGCTCTTGTGGGATTATCAGCTTATCATTCTTGTTTTCTGGGAAGTTTATATGTCAATCCTCCCTCTAAAAAAGTGCAAGTATGCTGAGGTTCCCCAGATGGTGGACACTCTGAGGGTAGTTTGCTCCAACACACAAGGTAACTCTACCCGCTGTTGTGTTTGCCAAATAGGTAATCCACCTGTGCACATAACACAGCATAATGCTCTTCACTTCCATTGCAACCTTTTCAATGATGCATCATAATGCAAATGGATTTGCAGGAGGCAGAACATGTGGGGCAATTATTTTGGTCTTGTTCTAAGTGTATTGTTCCATCAGTTCCTGATTGGTTCATTACACGAGAGTACGTACTACCGGTTTGTGAGGATCTGCATACCTGTGCTTTGCCAGCAGCAAGAAGCTCAGAGTTTTCAACTGGGGAGGAGCAATGGGACGACTTTTTGCCAGCTCCTGAATAGTAATCATGTGAGACAGTCAATAAAAATGTGGCACTGGTCACATGTTGAAAATTGTTCGAGCAGAAGATCCAGTACATGCCCACTGTAATCATAGAGCAACCAGGTTCAAACACCAGAATGGGACCCAGTAAGTACAAACACAGTTTTTTGGATTGCTCTTTGTGCAAGTGTGTGAAGAGAAATGTGGGTCCCCATGACAGCAATTTCAAAGGAAATGGACCTGGTGTGAAGTTGCATTTGTGTGGTCCCTTGTTCTTTTGAAGGGCAGCACAGAGGAAGTGTTCGGCCTTGGCTTGATACTGCTCAAATATTGGTGAATGTGGTCAAAAGTATCCGCATTTCCCACACACCAGACATGGTATAATTGTGGATGGGATCCCAGTGAAAATCAGGAGCTACAAACACTGAGAAGGGTAAGTTGTTGAGATATTGGTAAGAATGAGGTTTGGGAAAATTGAACCTTTGTTGCCTTGATGTGAATGCCCATATACTCCCACATATTTGTTCTCACAGCTGAACTGGTTCATGGTTCACACAGTACCTCTCATCTGCTCTGCGGTATTGTATCCTCTGTATGAACCATCTTCTCTAGCCTTCTTCCAGTGATTTGTCACCATTGTTTATTGCTGAGCTGAACTTGGGAAAAATGGAAGCTGTAAGATGTGATGAAAGAAGCCTATGGTATAACCAGTTTTGTGACTGGTGCCATATGTAATACTCAGACAAATCCAGGCCTCATTTGTGCATGGAAATGCCCTTAGAAATTTGAAGCTGAGTTAGTACATTAGAGAACTGAAAAGTTGTATGTCGTATGAAATACATCCCCTGAAATTAGTGTCAAAATTACAAAGAGGTTGTTGATCCATGAACAGAGGAGACCTGGATGTAAGAACCCCAAATGTGTGAAAGAGAGGAGTTCAGGAAGTTGGGTCTGCACACCTCATAGGCTTGGCAAAGAAGCACATTGGAGTAAACATGATCTTTCTAAAAGCTGTAGATGTAGCAGCCAGATTTCAGCTGCAAGATTAGAACGTGGGTTTTCTGGAGTCACAGTGTAAGCCTCCAGGCTTGTTGTCATGAGTTCTGGTCTTTGCCAGCAATCATAGTCAGAATCTCGATCACCTGCCTGTTTAGCCCATAGACCCATCATCACCACACAGAATTGTTCTTGTACCAAAGGTGAAGACTACAAGCAGCCGGAATTTGTTGAAGGTGATTAACAGATTCTCAATTCCATAATTTCAATTACAGAAAAATGAGAACTCTTTCACCAGACCAAGAAGAATGTTCGACCAATTAATGTAATATTGTATAAGATAATTGACATCTGTGAGAAATGGTTGCTCTCTGAATGATAAATAGATTTGAGGATACTGAGACTGCAATGTGAGAACTCAGCTGACAATGAGGCAGAAAGACACATCATTGGCTAATAAAATGTGAATGGTGACCTGTTTTGGTACAGAGAATGAATACTGTGAGAGGTTGAAGAAACAGGCTGTGTACCTCACCAAATAAGACATAAGGTTCATGGTGAACTTTGATGAAGTAATCAGTGCCCCATTTTATGGCATCCATACAGTATCCGAGTGGCCCCAGTGATATACAGCCAACTCCCAGATGTAAATCTAACTCCAAAATCTCAAGATCTGAAGGCTCCGACACTGGTTTCTCCTAACACTTACTTCCACACAAAATGGGGCAATGTGAGCAAAGCTTTAAAACATCACCCTAACTCAAGCTTTGAAGACCCCACAAGCTTTACCACACTGGCAGAGTGCTGAAGTGTTGTTTTGTTGGAGTGCACTCTATCCACCATTAATTTTAGGCAAGTTTTCTGTTTTCTAAGTATATTTCAGATAGTTTCATAAATGAGCAAATGTTTGTTTGAGTGATTTTTTTTAATTACTCTTTCTGTTCTTTTGGTGAATTTCAGATATTTCATAAATAGACAAGTGTGTGTGTTTGAGTATGTTTTTCAAAGAACAAATTATTTTCTGTTTTGTGTGTGTGTGTGTGTTTCTGTGTTTCTGTTCTCTAACTAAGTTTCAAATATTTCAGGAATATGCAATTGTGTTTGAGTGTTTTTTAAGGGAAAAAAGAATTTATTTTCTGTTTTCTGTTTTTCTTAATTCTATTTTCTGTTCGCTAACTAAATTTCAGATATTTCATAAAATAGGTGAGTGTGTCTTTGAGACTTGAGTGTATTTGTCAAAGAAAAAAAAAAAAAATTCTGTTTATTTTTATAAAATTTCTGTTCTCTAGCTAAATTTTAGATATTTCATGAATAAGCAAATTGTATGTGCTATTTTAAGGGAAATTTTTATTTTCTGTCCACGGTTTTTTATTGTGTTTTATGTTCTCTAACAAAATTTTAAATGTTCCATGGGCAGGCAACTGTCTCTTTGAGTGTAATTTTAAAGAAATAAGATTATAATTTGTGATTCTTTTCTAGGCTTTCTTTTGGTACAATTATTGTCACTTGTCAAATTCTAGTGATAATCGTAACATTGAAACTAGTTTAGGGGGACAACTTTAGAGTCAATAAGTTTTGTCACCAATTGTGTGTAGAAGTGTGGAGCCCAAGTAGTTCAATAGTGGTCATGACTAGTGTTGTTCCATTTTATTTTTAAAAAGAACATCCAATTTCTTGGTTTTGACATTGTAAAATTTATTTGCAAGTTCTTTGGGTGAAAGTTTAAGCACAATTGTTTCAATTTCTAAATCTTTCAGTTTTAGTTTTAGTTTTCAAATTCAAGAATTTTTGGGTTTGGTTCAAAAATTGAATTCAATTTCATGTACACACTACACACTCCCCAATGCTAAAAGTTGTATGATCACAAAATTTTACAACAAATTTAGATAACATTTTATGTAAGTATTGAATCAACAACTAATTAAAATAAAATTTAACTATAATCATAGTTGTGTTAGATGTAATCAATTTTGCAAAAAAATTAAGTAAAGGACTTTTTTAATATAAAAATTTGATGATAAAAAAATTTAAATGATAATAACCTACTACCCACACTCAAAAAGCATTCACAATTTAAAAATTATAAAATCTAAATTTTTTAAATATATTTTAAACTTTTAAAATTATTTTATCACATGTAAGTGGGATATTGTTATGGACATGAAAATCACAAAAACAAAGGCTAAAAAGGTTTTAATTTAATTTTCAAACAAGGAACAAAATAAAATTATATGATTCAAAAACAAAATCACAAGATTTAAAAACAATAACACGAAATATACAAAACAAATGTGAAAATGAATCTTTATTATGCTAACATATGCAAACATGAATATGAAAAAAAACATGACAAGGTTATGGTGTAAAATTATGTTTAAGATTAGTGTTGACCAAACTAAAGGAAATGAAAAGTTTTACTTTTATTTATACCCATCTAGGGACCTAATTCAAATAATCTTCCACGGAGGCTGTCACGAATGTTAATGCCATGGAGTTCATTCATTTGAATGTCATCCATGATTTATAATAAACTTGTACCTAATTTTAAATTTAGTTTCAATTCATTTTTAATTGAATTCTAATTTAATTTTACTTCACTTCCAATTGATTTTTAGTTCACTTTTAACTGAGTCTTAATTCACTTCTAGTTAATTTTTAGTTCACTTCTAATTAACTTTTAATTAAGTTCAAGTTAATTTCCAATTAATTCATAGTTTGGGAATTAACTCCTAATTAACTCCCAATTGACTTTTACTTAAATCCTAGTTAACTTTCAATTAAGTTTTAGTTAACTCATAATTGATTTTTAATTAAAAAGGTTTTTAAGAAGTTTTTTTATTCGATGCACACATAGAAGGCTCTTTGAAAGCTTCCTGGAACGAGGTCCCCAAAAGGGTATAAATAAAAATAAAACCTTTCATTTTTTTTAATTTATTCAATATTAATTTTAAGCACAATCTCACACCATAACCTTGTCATGTTTTTTTCATGTTCATGTTTACATATGTTAACATAATAAAAATCTATTTTCATGTTAGTTTTACACATCTCATGTTCTTGTTTTAATTTTTTGTGTTCTTATTTTTGAATCATATAATTGTGTCTTGTCACTTATTTGAAAGTTAGACTTAGACCTTTCCTTTAACCTTCGTTCTTATGATTTTTCATGTCCTTGACAAAAAAATTTATATGTGCATTAAATGAATTTTTTTTATAAACCTTCCTAACTAAAAGTCAAGTATGAATTAACTAAAAATAAACTGAAAATAAACTAAGAATTAATTAAGACTTAACTAGAGTTAACTAAGAGTTAATTAAGATTTAACTAGAACTTAACTGGAATTAACTAGGAGGTAATTCAAAGTTTACTAAAAATTAATTAGGAATTAATTTGAAGTTGATTAAGAGTTAACTAGGACTTAACTAAAACTTAATTAAAACTCAACTAAAAATTAACTAGGAGTTAACTATGATTTAACTAAGAGTTAATTAAAAGTTAACTCAAACTTAATTAAAACTTAACTAGGAGTTAATTCAAATTTAATTAAAAGCTAATTTGGAGTTAACTAAGAATTATGGATGAACATTATGGATGAATTCCATCCATTATAAGATGGTGTCTAATGTTTGCATCCGTCACATCACCTCCCCTTTTATCGAGGAGTTTCACAAGCCTTTGGTTTGCTTAGATATCGTTGATGGAATTTTTTCACCTTTTCCATAACATTCGTTAAATGATTAGTTAATTCCCAAGTGCGTTCATTCATGTCATACCCGCATTAATGTATAAGGTATTGAAATTGATCGTTTGATATTCAAGAATCAAAAACATCCTCCACTTCATATTTTTATTCACCATCGACTTTAATAGGTGGTGGTTCACAAATCTTTCTTGGGATGATTGATGCATGGTAAGATTCCAACAAAGAAACATGAAACACATGATGGATTTTCATGGAGTTTGGAAGCCTGAAATGGAAGGCCACACCATTGATTTGTTTCATTATAGTGATTAAGGGATTAAGTTTTTGGTAGTTCAATTTTTTTGAAGGTTGAATTAACTTGATGTTTTGTCATTGAAACTAAACTTGGTCGCCAACCTTGAAACTTGGTTACTCCTTACAATGTTCATCAGCATTTTCTTTGTATTACTTTTGCGCTTCTTCAAAGTTAAAAACAAGTTGGGCTCAAATGTTTGCCAACCACACAATTTGATCTTTAATTATTGGGTTCAAAATCTTGTTCACTCCTTGGATGTCAAACATGGGGTGCAAACCATGATTGGCAAAGAAAGGTGTTTGTTGTGTCAAAGAATGAACAGTGTTATGTAAACAAATTTTTCCGTGGAAAATAGGTTTAACCAATTATTTTGACAATTGGTTGTGTAACATAAATATTGTTTCAAAACTTGATTAACCTACTGTTTGCCCATCTATTTGGGGGTGGAAAGCCAATAACAATTTCACCTTCACACCTAATAGCTCAAAAAGCCTCTTCCAAAATTTGGATGCAAATTGAAATCCATGTTAAAAAATGATACTTTGGGAAGACCATGATATCAAAACACATGATCAAGAAATAACTTGGTTATTTTCACCAATTATCAATTTGTTGCATGGAATGAAATGAACCATCTTTGTCAAGCGGTCCACCACCATTAAGATGGAATTGAATGAATTGGAAAATGGTAGATTTGTGATGAAATCCATGGAAATCAAAAACCATGATGCATAAAGAATGGGCAATGGTTGAAGGAATCTAGGTGGGCAATGACGAGGATTTTGCACTTGAGCACAAACATCACAAGATCCAACGAACTCATTCACATACTTTCAAAGTTGTGGCCAACAATAATCTCGAAAAACCAACTCCATGGTCTTGTTAAATCCAAAATGATTTGCAACTAAAACATTGTGCCTAGCTTAGAGAACTTGAAGTCAAGCAGGGCTGTTGGGAACATACAAAAAACAATCATGATATAACAAACCATCTAAAACTCAAACTTGGCACGATTACTAAAGAAATTTTAGATTTGATGTTGATTCTTTAGTTGGCTTTGGATGTCAATAACAAAAGGATCTTTTTTCAAATCTTCGCAAATTTGATGAAAAAAGGTTTTGTCATTGGGATTTATCAACAATGTTCGAAGTCAAAGGTGTTCATGTTTGAAAATGACATCACATCATTATTTGTAAATGGCATCTACCTCCTTATTCATGAGATACGAATGACAAGATAATGCATTTAATTTCCTTTGTTGGTGACTTAGCAATAGGTGATGACAAACTGAAATTGAAACAAGGACAATGCCCATCGAGCTTAATGTCAATTTAGAATGAGAAAAGTCATGAAATATTGCAAGTTGTGGTTTGAATACATAATAGTTTCATGTTGAATTCCTTCAAACATATGACACCACTCCTTGAAAGCATCCACGATGGTAAGCAATTCCTTATCATAAATTTCATAGTTAATTTCAGCAAAAGAAAACTTACAAGAACATAAGCTAATAGGATGAAGAAGATTGTTTTCTCCAGGTTGTGAGAGTATGACATCTAATGCAAAATTAGAAATGTCTATCTCCAAAACAAAAAAATTTGCAAAATTTGCATGAATTAAAAGTGGGACAATTGTGAAAAAAAATTCAAAGTTCGGAAGGCGTTTTCTACTTCAGCTCCCCATGAAAAAGGTTGATCCTTCTGAGTCAAACAAGTAAGAGGAACTACTATTGTAAAATAGTGGGCAATGAAACATCGATAAAAGTTGGAAAATCCAAAAAAACATTGAACATTTCGAATAGAAGCAAAGGTAGTCCAATCAACAATGGTCTAAGCCTTACAAGGGTCCATGCAAATACCATTTCTAGAGATGATGTAGCCCAAGAATCCCATTTTAGATTGATGGAATTCACATTTCTCCAACTTGGCATTATGTCCGACTTCTTGAAACTTCTCCAACACAAGATGTACATGGTGTTCATGATTTGCCATGTTCTTTGAGAAAATGAAAATGTCATCGATGTAGCACACCACAAAATCATCCAAGTATTCACAAAACACATCATTCATCAGGTGTTGGAAAATAATAGGTGTGTTGGTAAGGCCAAAGGGCATCATAACATATTCAAAATGGCCATAACGTGTTTTGCATTTTATCTTCCATTCATCACCTTTTTGAATATGCACCAAGTTGTATGCCCCACGTATATTAATCTTGGTGTACACCTTGGCACGATTTATTTGATCCAACAATCCTAAGATTAAGGGTAGAGGATATCGATTCTTGATGGTGAATCGATTCAATCCATGATAACTGACACAAATTTGCAAGGATCCATCCTTATTTTTGAAAAATAATATTGGGGCACTAACTGAAGACTTGGAATGTCAAATGAACCTTTTCTCAAGGTCTTCATCGATGCACTCATGAAAAGTTGCAATTTCATATTGTGATAGGTTGTAGATCAGCCCAAATTGAGGTTGTGTTCCTTCTTCAAGATCAGTGGTGCAATCGTATGGACGATGTTTTAGTAAGGTGTCAACATTTTTCTTTTCAAACACATCCTTGAATTCCTTATATTGGGAAGGAATCCCATGACGAAACAATTTAATATCTAATGTGGGAAGAACATATATCAAGAATGCATCTCTTTTCTTGGGAATTTGCATGAAAGATCTTGCTCCAACAAACAAAGCTTTTGAGTTCTTTACATCTTGGGCATTCCCCAAATATTGGTCACATTGAAAAAAATTAGTACACAACTCATCTAGGTGGTAATCTTCATTATCATTAATGAAGTTTTTAAATGTAAATTTCTCACATTTTGATGTTACTTTCTAAAATACATCAAAATGAAGACTCTTTGTATGTCAATCCACTCGAGGGTTGTGCAAAATGAGTCATGATAACCCAATGACAATAAGGTTTGTTGGGGATGAAATGTCATTGAAGGCCACCTTGTTTGATGCATCCTGATTGTAATATCTAAAGCTTTGGTTTCATGCATCACAAATCTCGAAAACAAATTTCAACCATTGATGTGTGATGGATGTAAACATTAAATACCATATTCCAATAGATGGAATTCATCCATTGAGGCGCTCCCAAGTCCCTAGTTCGCCCCAAATTGGGGCTAAATCACTCAAGTTACGGAATTTCTGGGACTCGGGGCACGTTCCCAGTATTAAAGGGGGTGAGAGGGGCGTGCTGAAAGCTCCGGGATAGACTAGGAAGAGGGACAAGCTTACTCAATTATACGGTCCTGCATCCAAATCCATTCTGCACCCTTTTGGTGTTGGGACAAGCCGCGGGCTACCTTGGATTCATTTGACTCACCACGGCTTGGACTCGGGGGAAGCCACCACCTTCCCCCATATAGTATTTTCTGCAGCTCTCTGCCGCACTTGCATCCAAATGGCTCTTTTTCCTGGGACTCCCAAAGTGGAGTCTCGAAATTGTCCCGGTTTGGACTCTCGGGACTTTGGACACTCATAACTCCTTGCCCCGAACTCAGATCGGGACGAGGTTTAAACCAAAGTTGTAGCTCTCCTCGAGAGCTTTCCAACATTGTGTCACACTTCACCTACACGCACCAGAATCGGGTCGATTCCCAACTTTTAGTGGTTGGGAGTCAAATTGTTAGTTTGACTCCCGACCTTTCTTTTGACCATAACTTGTGCTGCATATGTCCAAATGGCTCATGCAAGGCCATTTTGGACATCTACACTTCAAGACCTTTCCAACGGTATAAAAAACACTTCAATGCAAGGTGTTTTGACCCCTGTAATCGCGCTCTGAGTTTTTGGGAGTCCCGTAGGACTCCCAAGTACCATTTTCGGGAATGTGAGTGGCGACCTCACACTTCCTTCAAAGTGAGGTTGCGACATCCATAATGTTCATCCATAATTATTAGTTAAGTCTTAACTAACTTTTGGTTAAATTTTAGTTAACTCAATTAAGTCCTAATTAACTTTCAATTAAGTCCTAATTAACTTTCAATTAAATCCTAATTAACTCCTAGTTAAATCCTAGTTAAGTCTTAATTAACTCTGAATTAACTTTTAGTACATTCTTAATTAAGTTTCAATTAAATCCTAATTAACTTGTAGTTAAATTTTAATTAACTTTTAGTTAATTTTTTATTAAATTTTAGTTAAGTCTAATTAACTCTTAGTTGACTCATAGTTAAGTCTAGTTAAATCTGAATTAACTTTTAATTAAATTTCATTTAACTCATAGTTGACTCCCAATTAAAAAGGTTCCCAAAAAACTTCCTTACTTTATGCACACATAAAAGCCTTTTTGAAAACTTCTTTGAGCTAGGTCTCCAAAGGGGTATAAATAAGAGTAAGACCCTTCATTTCCTTCAATCTGTTCAACACTAGTCTTAGGCATGATCTTACATCATAACCTTGTCATGTTTTTTTCACATTCATGTTTGCACATGTTAAAATAATAAATATTCATTTTCATGTTTGTTTTACACATTTCACGTTCTTGTTTTTAGATATTATGTTTTTGTTTTTGAATCACATAATCTTGTTTTGTTCCTTATTTGGAAGTTAGATTTAGATCTTTCCTTTAATTTTTGTTCTTGTGGGTTTTTGTGTCCTTGACACGATGACCTCCATGGCTACTAGCGTGTTTTTCTTCACGAGAATCATCTTATGTTGGTACACTAACTCCTTGTCAATGAAACACATAGATGCACCAAAATCAAATAATGTTTCAATTTCCATCATCATGAATCTACCATATTTTATCGTGATTAACAATAAGAAACAAAGTGTTGGGTCTAAAGGTAAATTAAGACCATTTTGAACACATGATGTGTCTAAGTCCAATGTTGCAATCCCTATTGAAACTAGATGTCCTCGTTTCTCGAGTCTTCAGGAAGTGGTGTGTGAATGGAAATGGTTCGAGTTGTATGCAATAATTTTTTTCTGGGTAATTGGTAGCGATGTGACTTAATTCTCCACAATATATGCATAGTTTGTACATACGTCGTCATAATTGTTTGATGTGCCCCAAAACTTTTTAAGAGACCCAAATGTGGGTCCCAAAGTGAAACAGTGGGGAAAAAAAAAGTCGTGACATGTTCCTTAACTCGTAACACTTTTAGGATAGGGGGGTGTGTTAGAGCTCCAAGATGGGATTAAAGCAAACTCACAAGCAAAAATTCAAGATGAAATTAACTTGCACAACTAAGGAAAGAGGGCGGTTAGTGCAAATTGAACACAAGTGGTGTAGCAAACTTAAAACAACCTCAAGCACAAGCTTTACATAATTGGTAACTTTGGGAGGAGGCACCACTCCCTTCCCTATAATATATTCTATCACTTTTCATGGGAGTTACATCCAAATGACATTTTTTCTTAAGACTCCCAAGTGAGAGTCCCAAAATTGGGACTTTTGATATCCCAAAATTTGAAATGTTCATATCTTCCTTAAATCAAACATGTTTGTAACATGTGAGGGCAATATCTTATAACCCAATTTGGTGCTTGTTTACCTTTTCAACTAAAGCTTTGAATATTTAGGACTCATGCATGAATGCAACTCCCAAAATGGGAGTGCACTTTGAAATCCTTGGGCTTAATCTCTTGCACTCTCCCCCACTTGTGACAATGTGTTTCACTTCCGAACACACTCTCTTGACTTCATGTGCCCTTGCACTCCACACTTAGTCGCCAACCCAATGTTAAGGTTGCAACATTTCTTTTTTGTTCTATGAGAGGTTTGAATCATGTATGATCAATTTGCATGGGATCATCCTTTGATGTAAATGTTGTTGATGGAGACGGCATAACAAATGCAAAATTTTTAAGGATTATTGACAACTCCCAACACTTCTCTTGTTGATGTTCAAAAAACCTGTTATTGCAACGAACAACTTCAACAATTGTTTAACTCAATGTAGATGAATTTGGCATGGTGAATAATAAGTCCTTCACATCACTATGTAGTACATATTGAAACTAACTCATAAGTGTTATTTCATCCCATGATATGCCATAAGCCAATTGCCTAAAATCTAATGCATACACAGCATCTAGGCGTTGTCTTTGACGGGCGTTGTCCTTGACGAATAGCTCATAGTTTGCTAGTTAATGTGCAATTTTTGTAAGAGTTTTTGAAGGTGGCATTAAATTCGTCCAAGATGATTTTACAACAAAGATTGTCACTTTAACAAAGGTGCAAATCATGTTAAGATTGTGCTTGATAATAACATGCCAATAAGGCCAACCTAAGCTGGGCCATTTGGATAACAATGGGGGTGTAATCGAATGACTAGTCGCACTTGGTTAAGGAAACTTTGAAACTTGGAACATGTCCCATCAAACTTGTCAGGAACACATGCCACTGAATCGTTGCATCCAATAGCCTCCAAAACTTGCAGCCACAAGCCTCAAGTCTGCGCACCGATTCCACATACAAACATCAAGCCCTACTTAGGGTTTTGTTTCCGAAGAGCCAGGCGATCCACATCTGTACGCAACGAGTTGGCATGGATGGGTTGTAATTTGCAAAGCCTGTATGTGCAGGGTTTTGTTGGAGGTGTGCCAGTGCTTCTTGCCAAGCCTCAGACTTACATGAATTTGAGTGGAGAATCTCTAAGCCCTTCCATTAGCTCCTTTCTTACCCATTCAATACATCAGCATCAGGTTGGATGCACCAAATCACAAAATTGTGTCAGTTTGTTTGCTTTTGCACTGGGGAAGAGACGCGTAGTTGTTTCACACATTTTAGGGGTATGAATCCAAAAGGATAACCAAAATGAAGCTTTTGGGCTCTCGTGGATTCAGGTCGGACCACTAGCATATTTTTACTACAAAATTCTCGTGGAGTGTGTACTGGTAGTATGTATCTCGATCACTGTCTTTTCCACCTGATTCCTTAGGGTTTTAGGCAACAGCCATATGACACAATGTTCTCGCAGTCAATGATTAGCTCAAGTGATGACAGCTCTTTGGCATCTCGTCTCATGGCACGTCCCAACCTCAAGGTGGAAGGCTACATGCAAATTGCCTTCGTTATATCTGCAGCTTCCCTCTGCCTTCCTGTCTTTGTCACTGTAGGTCTCATCTCAAACCACTTGTTGGAAACTCAGATAAGTAATTTTCAGACTTTCCAGTAACTGTTTTTCAACTTAGTTTTTTGAGCCACCATGTGTTCTATGCCTTATTGCCCACCTTCTCTTAGTGTATCTCCAAGTTAGGTGATAATTCTGTTGTGTTGTGACTGAAATTTTGATATGAGCTGCAGTCCTTGTGGAGCTAGTGGTTGAAAAGGGTCAGAGCATCTCACAAGGTGGGTGCTTCAACCTAGTCAGTTTCTGCCTCTTCAAGTGCTGTGTGGGATTATTCTGGCCTTCAGTCATGAAAATGTGGTCGCAGTACATTCCTGAGGAGTCCAGGAGCACTATCATGAATTTCTTCTGAATACCTCTCAACATCTTTGTCTGCATTGTCCTGTAGAATGTAAGTACAATCCTCAATGTTTTTGTCTGTCATATTAATCCATCCTGTCTGGTACAGCAATAATGTTCTTAGTATAGGCACCTTTGATTGCTGTTATATCCAGATTGTATGTTCAGCAAATTTTCTGACTCCACTTAATGTTCCATACCAATCAGTGTTATGTTTGGAATGTGTGCAATATTTTGGCCGTGGCTTCAGTCCTTCAGAGACAACTCATGGTGGTATCTGAGAAGCATGACAGTAGTAAGTCAAAGCTGTTACTTTTGTTTTCTACTCTGTAAATCCACCTTCAGTTCTCACATCAGGTCTGAGAGCTTGTATCAAGAAAGTAATGTGCTGTTAAAAATCTGTTGATGAGGGCTTTCTGTGAAGTGGAAAGTTTGACCAGACTTTGGCCTCTTTGAAGCCAGTGAGTGCTAAAGAAGCTTTTCTGCTAGTGTTTGATCCACCATATGTGCTGTGTGCATGTGCTGGAGCAGTCAATTCATGGGTAACAGAGAGAGTGTGATCTTGAAACAGACCCTCTTCATATCTAAAGTAGGAACCACATGAAAACTCATGCCTCCATTACATAGTTCAGTCCAGGATTGGTATATGTTGCAGTACATTGCACTTGAGGAGCTGTCTTTTTATAAATAGGTAAACAAGTGCTCATTCATGCCTGCCAACCTTTGCCCATCAATCAGATTTAACCTGACATTGAACAAAATTTAGAGGTGGTTATGGAGAGTTGTCAAGGCCACAAATTGGCCACTATAAGCCTAAGTTGGTGAACCTATTCATTTTAACTGAAACCATCAAAGCACACTGATCAACTCTAGTCTCCAAGGTCTCCAAGGGTTCCTGTCTGTGCAACTTTTTAACTCCCTCACTCAAACATCATTCTTCCATACCTTCCAGAAGCAACTTTATAATCTAGATTTGGACCTCATGTATACACCACACTAGCATTGGGTCAAGAGAGACATGAAAAGAAATTAAGCTCTTTTTTTCAATTGTTATACATCAAAAGAAGGACCTAGTGTGATACACTGGAACTTTTAGGAGATTGATTGCAACACCATTTTACTCATGATGGAAAGGTATTTGAAGCTTTGGGAAAACGACTAGGAGCATTATGCGGGAGGGTAACAATACAATTCAAAATGTAATGGGCCCCCATTGGCCTTGTAGCAATTAGGCACAGAATGACCCAAAAAGGAAAGATGAACCCAACTTGATACAACATAGCAATATAACTTCCTCATCCATGAGTTTACACAAAACACTTGGAAATCCTAAAGCTGTCATTGAATGCAAAGTAAGTCACCTGATCTTCACCAGAAAAATCATTCTCAGGAGTGAGAAAAAAACATGCAATGAAACTCCTTCCTGCACACCAGCTTGCGAAACACCATTAATATGGGCATCAATACTCCAAATTGGATGTAACCTGCTACACTATTTGACAAGCTGAACTTAAAATGATGCTACAAGAGGCCCATTACTGTGTTTTAATGAGGTCAAAACCCACCTTTCACACATGGGGACACATGGACAATTCCAAAATCCCTGCTGTACCTCTGCAACCTTGTCATCATAATGCCTGCACCACATCACATTTGTGAAAGGCGTAAGCATGTTTCAACAAAAGCTTTTCTTTCAAATTCATTCCATTCATCATGATAAACCACGCCTGAGAGCCACTCAGTATGCAAATGATGGCCATAACCTTAGATGTTGAATGAGAGTATGAACTGGCACAGGCAAAGAGGGGCTCCTTGTCCTTGGACTCTGCCAATCCCTGAACTTGACATGCTGCATAAGAAGGCGCAAGAAGAACAACAGAGTTTGAATGGTTTCAAATCCTGTCTCAACAACTCGGCGTGCTTCTTTTGTTCCTTTTCTGGACAGATCATACTCTTCTCTCCTTTCCTGAACAATTAATTACCTGAGGATCAATCTTCACTGAAGAATCTAAGGCCACTTCATGGTTTGCTCAGAGCATGGATGAGATCAGGAGAGAAATAACTTTGTGTCCAGTGAAGTTTTTGGTCATGTGTAAAGGTCCACTTCACAACTTTGTACCACAGCTGGACAGTACAAGACTCTGGATTTCACAGGCAAACTGCTATTACAAAATGAAAGATTGAATGGTGTTCGTAGAGCGGTTTTTCCTATAAATTAATTGTTTTTAGATTTTTTTTTTAAAGTTCCATACCAATGTTGTGCAGGTATATTTATTTTTTGATAAACCCTCCAAATAGGTCATTAAAAAAGTTCAATTTATCACTGCAGTACGGTACTTTCCCATCCAAAACCATTCATTAGGGTAAGATCTGGGTACACAAAAGATTTAAGGTTTTGTGAATCTGGGTATTTTAAAGCTGTGTTGGTAGCACTAAGGCAGGGACATTGATCCTGCAAGTGTAAAGCTTGACGTACAATTCCTCAGAATTCAGCTGGGCTATTGCAGAATTCTTCCAACCCACATTTATTTTGGAGCTATTTTATACTAAACTTACAGTGACAGGTACAGCATTTGTCTGAAGAGAATCTTCTCTGACTCACCTTGGCATTATCTTCAGAATTTTCCATTTTGGTCAGATTGTGAGCTAGGTTGTCTTCTGGACTGTCTTTTCAAACTACCAGTTAGGGTATCTGCCCTTGCACCTGAAGTCGCGTGTGTCTCAGTATTTATGTTAGTGCAAACAAAGACAAAATTAAAAAGGAAGAAAATGCAGAACAATGGAATCCTGACAAATAGGACCAAAAGGTTCTCACCCATGTCAGGAGTCCCCTAGCCTTTTTGTGTTGAGGATTTTTTAATGTGGTAAAGAATTGCAAGAGAGGCCTAAGTAACAATCCATTACCCGTTTCAAAGCTAAAGCTGCAAATGATTCCTTCCCATCAAGTAAGGCTGCCATGGCTGACCGAGGGTTGTCAAAAACACTATAGATATGCTCATAAAATTCAGCTTGTGACATCACTAATTCTGACATTGTATCCATTTCCTCAAACCTTCGTGTCAACAGCTCTGAAGCTGCTGGAGAAAGCCCATTCAAAATCAAAGCTTCAAATGTCCGTGGAAACTCACTCACCATTACAAGCATAAGTCGCTGTAGCACTCTGGGATCTAAAGCAGAAAATATCTCAGCAATACAGTCCTTCCTTCTAGATCCTTCAAAACCCTTTGAAACCCCAACATTCAGAGTACAGTCTGAAACTTTCATGTCAATGTTTGCACTTGAGACTTCCCCATGTTTTCCAGCAGTCCCTCCAGCTTTATTATTGGTTGGTGTAGATGTCGAAACACTTAGCACTAAAGCCCTAAGATACTCTGACTCAGTAGCAGTGAGATTCTCCACCACATACTTTCTTCTGCCTGGGCCATGGACCAATGGGTTTGCTTCAACATGTGGAACATTGCCATGTACAGAGCTTGAGGGAGTTTCTCTGACAGAAGAAAATTCTTCTTCTGCCTTCAAGTTCTCTGCAGGGCCTGTGATTTGATCAGCATGGTGTGTAGCTAAAGCTGCAACCATCAAGCTTTGTGAGCCTTTTCTTCTTCTTCTTCTTGACTTTCGAGTAGACCTAACAGTTGAGCAGTCTGCTGATGAACCTGATGCTGTCAGTGACTCGCTCTTCAAAACAATATCCCTCGGAGGAATCCACCTATTGCTGGAGTCGTCTTTATTTATGCACATACCTTTGGTCTCTCCTCCACTGATTCTTCCCATAGCTTTATTGTACAACTTTAATGTATGAGCTTGCAAGCACTTGTCAGGTGGTTGTGAAGCTTGGACGTCCAATGCCATAACATGCAGAGGTGACAATTTTGAAACCTCTTTGATCATTTTCTCCTTCTCAACATCAACAAGATTTGCAAGCACACGACGGAGTAAATATGCATCCATGTGAGTTCCAAGCTTTGCAGAAGATTCTGACTCCCACCAGAAATTGACTGCAATTGTCACATTGGCACTATCAACTTGATGGTACCAGCCTTCTGGAATGAAAAGAGCATCACCCACATCAAGGGTTACAGTCTCATAAGCCTCCAATGCCTCCCTGAATCGTGGATAAGTTGCAAGATCAGGATTTGCAAAATCCACTGCACTGTGATTTGAAGCCTCACCATAGATTGGAAGAGGGTACAAAGTGGGTGCTGCTGATGGGGGCCATAGTTTTACTCTCTTGCTCCCAGCAACAACACACAGGAGGTTTTGATATGGATCGTAATGGGTACTTGATCTTGATCCATTCACACTCATCCACAAATTTATGTTTTGGACTGGTTTGGCCAGAAAGTCTGGAGTCGCCAAATCCTGCATCAGGGCAGCTAAGGGTGGAAATGCACCTCCATCCTGACTATAAATTCCAACTTGAGCAAGATAGAGTTGGAAACCACTAGTGTTTTCCACCAGATAATTCTCCCTATCAGTCACTCCCACCTCATCAAAGCTCATTGGCATATCTTGATCATTTTCATGCATTCCTGAAATAGAATACTTGTTCTGTGTTAAAACCTTTGCTGCAAAAACAAAGAAGATCTTCTGGGTCAAACCAAATGCCAAATTTATTAACCTTTTCAGGTTCAGGACACAAACAAAATTTCTTTCAGTCCATCTAATCACAAGTAGAATCCACATAAACTCCATGAAACTCCGTGTCTAAGTCAGAACGAACCCTAACCCTAAACCAGAAACAAAACCGTTGGTGAGGTACACAACCCTGCAATGTCTTCTGTAAGGAAGAATGAAATCCTACCAGAAAACTTATACAGCATTTGTCCATCAAAACCAACCCATCCAATTTCCGGAGATCAAATGTGCCTACCTGATGTCAGTGATTTCTCCGCCAAGTCGACGAAAGCTCCAAATGATATGGGGACTCTCTCGTGACCCCGAATGTCGCCATAGAAATTGGAGCCTGCTGTCGTCGCCATCGCTTGCACCATAGCCGACCCTGCCAAATCCTTGACATGCTGCAAACCACCCTTAGACGGATCCCATAGCGCTTGTGCAGGCCAGTCTTTCACAGCTCCTAAAAACACCGCTGGTACATTAGAGGCTTCAATTTCCGCAAACAAATCTGCAGATATGGGCAACGCTTGCACCTGCTGAACTCTCCAATTCCTCTTCTCCATCCCCAAAGCATGTGATTCCCCTCAAGACACGATCTTCAGCCCAATTCCTACGCAATACATTGCCACCCACACCAGAAAATACATACTCATTCGTGATCCTCTAGGTTCTTCCAAAACCCTCAATCTACCGCAAGTATGGCATTTACCCTAGGTACTTCGAAAAACCTAATTTCCTGAAACCTTAAATCCACCACAAGTATTCCATTCATACTCGATTCTTCCAAAACCCTAATTTCCTGAAGCCCTAAATCCATCACAAGTATGGCATTCATTATACTCTAGATTCGTCCCAAACCCTAATTTCTTTTGAAATTAGGGTGTTTGCATGGTCATTAGGGTGTTTGCATATGAACTCCCAAAACCCTGAAAACCGAGCATTTGTGAAGAGTGTTTTTTTCTCTTTTGTGTCCAGGACCTTTTGAAGTAGGAAAAGCGCGAAGAAGCGCAATGGACATGAGAAGTGTGTTTCAATCTTAGAGATGATAAGGGGGAGCATTGAAGCTATGGTTGTGTGAGAAGAGATTTTTTTGTGGTTATTTTGCTTCAGAAGAATTCGGGGTGCATGTGGTTGCAAGAACGGGCGATTATGTCATATGAAGGCTTAAGTTTGAAAGATCTTCTGTTGTCATTGCTGGTGCAAGTTCTGCATCTCTTTTCTTTTGTGTCTTATCTTGGATGTCCTCCCTCATCTCCTTGGCAATTCTCACCTACTTGGTGTATCTTAAGCCATACATGATGCTGTTGAAGGTTGTTGAACATGCATGTTATTGTTGTTATTGTCCAAACTGATTTTCATTTTTTTTGTGGGTTCAGGACTTGGGTCTCTTCATTTTCTGTCACTTGATGTCCTGTTAGCTCTGAAATCTCTGTATACCTCACTATTGGATTGTCTCTTGACTTAAATCGCAAGTCCAGATAATTTCTCAACATAAATGAAGATATTATGCTGGCCTTATGTCTTTGTTGGTAGACATTTCAGTGATTGTTGGCTACATAGTTATCCGAAACAATGATGGTGGCAGGGTTTTATGGACTATTGGAAGATTGTTGAGGAGGATTGGGGTGGGCAACAGTTCATGTTGTAATGCCATGTGTTTGCAACTGCTATATTGCAATAGTTTGTTGGCCTTGCCTTGCCTTGTTAGGCAAGGATATTGTGTTTAGATTCATTATAGAGTATAGTAGCTTAAGGGATATTGGCCCCTAGGAAATAATAGGTCTTATTTTTACATGAGGATTTTTGAAAGATGATATTTTGGCTTGTGTTGAAACTTGAGATTAGTTATATAGTTCTAATATCTTGAAGGATTTTGGTTTCTTTTAGAGGATTTTTTGAAGATTTTATTTTTGCATGGTGAAATATTTGAGTTTTCATAATTCTTCTCTTTGCATTATACTTTTTTAAGTAATTGGCAACGCCACAGTGTGACACACCCCTTGTTAACATTTACAATGGCAGGGGGTCAAAGGTAGACTTGATTTACAAAAAAAACCCACAATTTTAACCGAAGTAGAGGAGAAGATCTTCCTTCACCTATGATTTTGAAAAAAAAATTCAATGCACCTAAATTGCTTATAAACAGATCATAACAGATCTCGACAATTTTAATAGTTGTGTGATGATTTTGTCTTTTGAGAAACCTCATTCCACCAACATGAATTCCTTTCATGCAAATTATAGGTGAAATTTTATTATTGCCCATAACTTCTTTTAGGTCATTTGCAATTATGTGTATTATTTGTAAGCAATTTCTTTCCATTCACACATCAAACATTATTCACATATAAGAACCACATTGTAATTCTAACATCAATAAAAATGGGTTTCATTTCAATCGAAAGATCATGATCCAAGTCTATTTATGAGATTTTATATCAAAATTAATATCTACTTCAAAATTGAACTTGAAAGTTTTCTGGCAAAGCTTGCTTAGCTCAGGTCAAAGGTTTTGTTTTTTTCACATGTAATTTTATGTTTTAAAGCATGAAGAACAATTGATGTAATTTTTTTGTTTAAAGATAAATACAAGTTGAACTCATTGTAACCTATAAAAACATGTTCCATCTTATCACATACATTTCAACATATGAAGTGACTCAATCTATTTAAACATTTAAAAATGTTGTTAGGAATTTATTACAACACATTATTTGTCATCAACTTTTATCAAAAAGAATAAGCTTGAATTCATCATGGTCCATATAGAAGAATTAGAAGAGAATTGAAATTTTGGCTTCTCTTGATAAAAGAAATTTTTAAATATTTTCCCAATCATAATGAATGAATTAGACAACCCATTGTTTGATCATCACCTTGAATATCCCTATAGTTCAACCATTGGCAAGATCAATGGAATTTCACAAAATCAAAGCTAGATAATTTGCAAATTGCATCACAAATATTCAATGAACTAAAAAAACAATGTAGAGTTATGTTAAATACTATTATGTGATAGGTAGTACAAGAATTAACAACATCATGACTCAAATTAACCAAGGCCTAGCTAAAATTTAGCATGAGACCAAAACCATTTATGTGAAAATCCATAATTCACATGAAAGGAAATTGTAACTTTTTCTCCATTAAATGTCTAAACTGCAATGGGGAAAGTGTTGCAAACTACTAAAGATATACAATGATGGAACTTGAGACCAACATGGGCTTGAGTATACATGGTCATTGAGGGATAGGAGGTCCAATAATTTCTTTTGCAAGTTTAACATGTCAACATTGGACCTATTCATGTTTCTTCCACTAATTTTTGAGTTCCTATTGGTTTAACTTGCTTCAAAGATTCTGGAACTCTACCTAACTATCTAAAGATTTGAGTCTAAATAAACATAACACCTCAATGACACCTATCAAAAAATACATGTAAACCTAAATAACTCTAGAGGAAAACCTCATAATATCAACTTGGTCAATCTTGAACATGTAATGTATGAATCCAACACTAGAAATTTCTAAGTTACAAATGTATTCGTACAACTTCCACACATAACCCAACAACAAAGATAACAATTCATTTCACTAGAAATAACAATCAACAATAAATTGTAAAGGGAAAAGAAAAACTCAATCAAAAAATAAACATTTGTCATATGTGCAAGATATTGACAATTTGTCCTAGTACAACATCCTTATCTTTAAAAAAACATGCTTTCACTTTGTAACTATAAATTATAATGGTTGAAAATAATTCAAGAAAACAATGAGAAAGAAACAAGTTAACAAATGAATTTATCCAACTATGAAAGAACAAGCAACTCCAAACACATATACCATAGCTTACATCATCATTGTGATTCCAATAATGAACTTTATGTACCCTAATGAACTACAACAAAAATAATAATTAATAATTTCTTCACATGTTATTTGAATAAATAAAATGACAAGTTATCACCCTACTCATGTCAAACCAATATACCTAAAGGTGATTATGGATAATTGTAACATGATCATCCACCTTTTCCAACATGGTACCATGATGAAAGTTGTAGTTTATTTACCATTCAAACACCAATAGCTTTACAAAACATAACACATGGAGACCTCATTTATATTTGTTATGCAACAATAGGTGCATGGACAATCCTTCCTCAATTTTCCAAATTCTTATGAATGGTTGTAAATAAAAGCAAGTATATATGGAAGAAAAATCATTTTAGATGAGAATTTTTTAAAATTTTTGTGTAATTCATTTTCTATAATCTACACCTATTATTGCAAATACTAAAAGAAATATGGTCTAATAAGATGTAAGTACCATTCATTAGAACAAAAAATGTCCTTTTTGCTATTAAATTGTGATTAAAATGATTCTAAAGTTAGTGTTACTTAATTAACATGATTAATTTGGTTTGTTTTGACTAGCTCAAAAAATATCAATGTCCAATTTGAATAAGTTCAATTTTTGTTTTAATCAAAACAAACGTTATTGGCAACACATGGACCATTGTGGACCTACATGGAAATCATAAGCATCATGACAAAATTTAGTCATTAGTGTGAAAAAATGGTGATGTGTCATGTATGGCTATTGTGACTAAAACATGTTACTTTTGTTGTCCTATGTGGCATTGTGAATAATTGTGACTTATTTTTTGTCTTATGTGGCATAATATATATGATGCATTTACTAAATTCAATTGGATATAATTATGAATCAAAAAAATGAAACTTTATAATCAATTTATAGTTTTTTATTTCACACTTGGAAAAAAAAATTACAATGAAAATACACAATTATAGTAATAAGTACCAATTTTTTTTTGGCAAAATTTTGCAACTTGGTGATTATTTTAAATGAATCTCATGTTGTTACATTTGAACTAAAACCAGTACTTAATTAATTGTAATTACAAAAGTATATACATGTGAACTTGATCACAATTTTCACATGCATAATTATTTCATTATGAAATTTAAATATTAATTGATCAAATGAAAGTATATTATATTTGAATTTACTGCTAAATAATTTTTTTTAAAAAGTAATATTATGAAAAACGAAACAACACATTATAAAAGCAAATTAAGTGATGAAATTAGAAATAAAAATAAAAATCAGAGGTAATTTTTTTTTTAATTTTAAAAATATATAACCACAATTGATATTCAAAAAAATATATTTGAATTCTGAAATGAATGTTATAATTATTGAAAAAAACTACATTACATTATTTAATGCATAAAAAATCCAATATAATCATGAAAATGAATAGCGAATTAAATTAATCTATGAAATGAACTTGTAGGTAGGTAGGTAGGTAGTAAATAGGTAGGCAAGTCATAAATAGGTATGTAGGTAAATTATAAATAGATAGTAAATATGTATATATGTGTGTACATCATAAATAGGAATGTAAATATGTAAATAGGTAGGTTGGTATTATCTACCTCCTAGGCAAATATATAGGCAAGTAGGTAGGTGTTACCTAATAATTGGCACATACTTTTTATGCACTTACCTATTAAATTTCAAACCTTACCTAGTGCTTACCTACATATGAAATTATGTTATAACATTTGAATGTTCAAAATTCAAAACTATATGTGTTTATATTTATCTGATTACAAAATTTGTCTTCACAAAAAATGATGGTCAAGTGGTTAAAGACTTGCCATATGGCCATGGAAGTGAAGGTTCAAATCCCATTTTTGATATCTAAAGAATATGACTAAAGTTAATCATGTTGATGTGACAAGAAAAAAATTAGATACAGACACACACACACAATAAAAATGCTAGCAATGTGCATTAATTCCATTGCAATGTTTAAATTTTTATTATTATTTTAAATTTTATTTGCATTGAGTTGAAAGTTTTGAAATATATTTTGCATAAATTTTTTGTTTCAACTTGTTGAAAATTTAACAAATAATGATAATAATTATTATTTATTTTGAAAATACATGTTGCCACATAAATTAGCACATCAATCAAAATGGAAATGACATATTTGAACCACTTAAGGATGACCTAAGGTGAAATCACACTCAGCGTGAGCCACTTTTCACCCAAAAAAGTGATGTATAACGAGTATTATAGTATGTAGTAAGTTAATATTTTGATGGTATCCATTGGCTATCCTAAACACAAGATTTTCTTTAAAAATTTGGATGACAACCTTTTGGTACTCAAAGTTTACTTTGAATCAAAATTAATCTTGATCCAACAGTCCAATGGAAAGGATTGGATAAAATTAATGTACATATAATTTATAATTTGTCGCAACCTCACTTTGAGGGAGGTGTGAGGTCGCCACTCACACTCCTGAAAATGGGACTTGAGAATCCCCCGAGACTCCCAAAAATTCAGAGCGCAATTGTAGGGGTCAAAACACCTTGCATTGAAGCGTTCTTTATACCGTTGGAAAGATCTTGAAGTGTAGATGTCCAAAATGGCCTCGCATGAGCCATTTCGACATCTGTAGCACAAGTTATGGTCGAAAGAAGGGTCGGGAGTCAAACTGACAGTTTGACTCCCGACCATTAAAAGTCGGGAATCGACCTGATCCAGGTGTGTGTAGCTAAAATGCGACACATTGTTAGAAAGCTCTCGAGGAGAGCTAAAACTTTGGTTCAGAACTCGTCACAATTTGAGCTCGGGGCGAGAAGTTATGAACGCCCAAAGTCCTAGGAGTCCAAACCGGGACAATTTCGGGACTCCACTTTGGGAGTCCCGGGAAAAAGAACCATTTGGATGCAAGTGCGGCAGAAAGCTACAAAAAATACTATATGGGGGAAGGTGGTGGCTTCCCCCGAGTCCGGGCCATCATGAGTCAAGTGAGTCCAAGGTTGCCCGTCGCTTGTCCCCACATTAAAAGTGTGCAGAATGATTTCTAGCCAACTTGTTGGTTGGATTTGGATGCAGGATTGAATAACTAAGTGGCTTGGCCCTTTTCCTAATCTAATCCCGGAGCTTCCGCATGCCCCTCTCACCCCTTTTAATGCTAGAAGCTGGGAGCGTGCCCCAAGTCCCCCACATTTTCACAACTCGAGTGACTTAGCCCCAACTTGGGGCTAACTAGGGACTTGGGAGCGTGTCATAACTTATAATTTTTCAATAGCCATAAGGCCTCATGTTTGTGATTCATAAAACATTTTCAAACAAAAGAAAATTGAAAAAATAATGCAGTGCCCATTTATTAAATTTCCTCCTCTTTGATATGGTAATGGTTTTTTTTCCTAATAAAAGATATTATTATGCATTTATTGTTCAAAAATGCAAAAAACACACATTTTCTGAATGAACTTTCATCCAAAAATTTTAAATATCTAAATGGCCCTAAATTTAATTCATGTATATCAATATCATACACCATAAAAAATTCACCCAAAAATTCCACTCACAACTTTAGTTTTGAAATATATGTGCAGTTTTTTCAAACTTTGTGACAAGTATTATTTTGTCACAAATATATTCCATACATTCAAGTTTTTCATTGTTTGTTGGATTTTTAAAATAATTGATTAGATTAAGTTTAAAGTTAATCAAATATACTTAAAACAAACAAAAATAATCTAAGATGTGATGTCCATACATTTTCAAAACAATTAATTACAAAAAGATTATACTTGTGACTATAATTTTTGGGGGGCTTAGTGTGGTTATGCCCCCTACATACTAGCAAATTCGTGTTGTAATTGATTGGTCTTTATTATTATGTTTAAATGTGTTTGATGTCCATTTTGACTAAAATTTCAAAAAGAAAAGGCAAGGAAAAGGACATGATTTGTTGTAATATGTTCCTTTTACCAAGTTTAGTTGAAGCTTTTGCAAGTGGTACCATTGTTGTCTTTGAATTCTATATGAACACCTCACATTCTAGTCCACCAAATGCATTATTGTAACTCTAACTTTTGATATAACACAAGAAACTTGGAAATGTGAATTTTGTTATGTTAATTCCTAGCAACACCAATTCTTCCATTCTAGATTGCATGTCAACAACATATTTTGGAAAAAAGTTACATCTTGCATATAACAATTGCATATGATAGAATATTTATGTGATGAAATGAAAGACAAGTTTAAAGAAACCTCATACAAAATTACAAGCAAAATATTTATATTTATAGGTTTTTTATATAGATATGTATGAAGAAATGCACAAACATAAAACAATATCTACATCCAAAATTTGTATGTGATTCATGTGCTATTCCCAAATATCTTCTCACTTTTTGTCACTTGGAAAACTTCTAGTTTTGCTAACAACTTGATTGTGATGATTTGAAGTGAGTTGTTATATTCCATTTTGGGAGGATTTTCTCAACACCTAAAAAATACTTTCACAACCACAAAATTGTTCCTATGAATGATCCCAACATCAATGTCATTGTTTTGTTTATCAATAATAATTACAATATTGAATTCATTTTATAAGCTCTAACATTTGTTTGGATATAGGTTTTGATATGAAGTTTTCAACTTCTTGGTTGTGAAACCAAGCTTGCTCCATGTCCTACCTATTGGTAAGATGGTTTGGAATGTTTCCATGTCACATAGAACATATGCAATATGTAAGGTAACTCATTTGCAATGCACTTTCTATTATTAATAACATGATTTTTTATTTTTCTTATGTTTGAAAATATGTAATCTAATGTAAATTTCTATTTCCCCATAGTATATGAAATTTGCAACTCCTACAAATAGACACATCAAGTTGTCTTTTGTTTCACTATCCATAAGTGTGCTATGAACATTGATGTTGAATGACATTTTTCCCATTCATAGTTTGTGATATTTATGATGTGTGATTTGTTATCTTTGAACAATTCATATAATGTTGTCATGAAAAATTAGCTACAAAAGCACAAGGTGAATTAGTCAAAATTGAAAGTACATATAAATTCATTGATCATGGATGACATTTCATTGTTGAAAGACATTAATAATATTTCAAAAAAATCCAAAATAAGATTAAGTTCATGTGATTAGTTACATAATGCCTTTTGTTCATAATTTGTCTATATGTGGTTTGTCCTTCAACCTGTATCACTACATTCCTTTACTTGCACCAAAATAAGAACCAACAATAAAATGGTTAAAATAATAACAACAATATTAATAGGTATAACCATAATTTGGAAAACAAGAAGATGGTACAATAAAATGTTTGTTATAAAATCATTTGAAGTCAAAATTTACAACAAAAAAAATAATGATTCATCAATACATCACATGGAAAACATAGAGCAGATTAACAACCAAGATAACATGCAAGAGAAAAAAATTGCCACAACCATAACTAGATAGCTTGAATAAGAATAAAGAAACAAGAAATGAATAAAAATTAACAATAAAAAACAAGCAAAAATGTGTTCATTAAACCAAAACACAACCTAAACCTACATCACAACAACATGATGCAAACAAAAGGGATTTGCATAGACATTACAACCTTTGGAACTTTAAGTAATCATCCATGGTAGTAGGCACAATAAACAAGGCGATGTTTCTGTACACACCATTATAACAAAGAAGTAGCCATTGCTTAAACAATATGTGTATTTAAAAAAAATCTTAGATTGGTCACTTTGTACTATACAATAAATCATCCACAACATGTTGAATTTAATTTTTCCTACATTGAAAGAACCATTAGTCAAGACCTATGTCAAAAATGAATATGTGGATTGTTTTGGACTATCTTAATCATAGTTTTTTTGAATTGTAGATGAACTTAAAATGTAAAATTATATTCAACATTAACACTATCAATATTTTAATTATTCATATTACAATAAAATTTAATGATAATCATATTATAAAATATGGATGAGTTCTTAAAAAAAAGTGGATTCATGATGGGCTTTTGAAATAACATGACAATGTTTCTATCTCACATATAAAATAGACTCAAAAAACATGAAATAGTAGTGTCAAAATTGAAATCAAAAAATAATATGACAACAAATGAGGTGTGTAAAAGTAAAGTACATTGAAATTCTCCCAATACAAGAAATTTTGATTTATAAAATTAATTTACAAGATATTACTTCATTTTACTCATTGAAAAGTCCATTTCACATTCAAAATTCCAAGCATTCACATGGATTTGTTGATCAATCACATGTCTACATATACTTATAGGGTGGTTTTCCAATATTTTAACCATAAGAATAGAGAAATGCATAGTGTGTAACATAGTTTGTTAAATGTCACACTACAATAGTTTTAACTAGTGTAAATTTTGAACTTTCAAATATCACTTTGAAACACCTAACCATGTTTTTACTTCATGACCTCATTATTTTTATACTTAATCATATTTGCATATTTGTACCAAAATCAAAATGGTATCATCTTCTTGATAGAATAATTATATGTGATGATAATGTATATCTTGAAGCCTTCATCAAGTGAGATTTTGAAAGAAATTTCTTTTTGGTTTTCATCAATATTCCATCATGAGTTTTTTTTTTCCTTTTCTATCTCAAGACAACCAATTAAGATTGAAATACCTTATTAAAACAAAAACATTGAGTTCAAATGGATAATTATAAATTGTACATCATTCACAACTTGTTTTTACACCATTTGTCCCAAGTCATTTGCACCAAAACAATAATCAACAATAATTGCTAATGGCAAGAGCTTTTAGCAAATTTTCTTATAAATTGTTCTATCACATCAATAACAATGTTCACTTTTGCAACTTTAAAGTTGTCACTAAGTTACTATTGAACATGCAATAGGTTATAACAAAGATCAACTACATTATTTTGCATTTCAAAAGAGATTTTAACAACTTATTCATCATGTAAGAATATATTTGGCAATTTGAAATGAAAAATTCCAAACAAAGTTGCTTAAAATCAAAGACATCATTCCACCTAATCTCTTACAATTTTTTGACCTTATGAACTATCCCAATTTTTAAATTTACAACAATACCCACAATTTTAGGAATATACAATATAACATAATTTACATATAAAATTTAAAGATTGACTATCCTAAATCAATATAAATATTTCAAACTTTCACCAAATGTGCATAAATGATTCACAAAGCGATGCATAACCCTAGTTTTGTTGATTGAACATCACATTACTATCTAGGGGGATTCTCTTGATTTAAAGTTGCCAGTTATAGTTGTTGTAGTTTCTCATTATATATTTCACAATTTTTTTGTCCAATTTGTTTGATAGTCCATTTTTCATGTTGAACATCTTACAACTAGGTAAACTTGTTCACAATAGACTAGCCCTATCTTGGTTACAAATGGTGTTAACCATCCATAATTTTGGGTGTTTGCAAATAATTTTTTTAACCAAAAAATTCCAATGTGAGCAAACAACCATGCATATAATAAGGGAACTAGTTTTTTTGGGAAGTTTATTGTTGCATTAGAATGCAAAATCATAAAGGTTTAATCATATTGTTATATTGTGAGCTTAAGTTTAGATGAAATATAAAAACTAAACAAGCTTTTGTCACAACATCATTAGTATGATCATGTCATTTTATTTTTCGGACATCTTAGATTAATTAACATGTGGTACAACATGATAGTCCAATAGAAAATGAAGTAACATGGGCTAGTTTACAAGTTTTGCAAACTATTTTGAAAGGAGATGCAACAAAGTATTGAATTTGATAGTTTATCCACAACCTACAAATGTTTTGACCTGATAGAGTTATCGGTAAAGTCGTGCCCTGTTGGGCCTGAGTTGCACCCCTCATTTTATGCTTTGTAATGAAATTTTATTAAATAAGGGCATGAAATACTGAGACTCGGGATTAACTGCATGAAGCGCGAAAACATTTATAGCTACAGTACAGATAGCAGCAGCAGTGATTGGTTGAAGGCTTTCATGAAAAGAAAGGAGTTCCGGTGCCCTCTTTTCCTGACTTTACAGATAACTAAAATAACCCAAGACAAAAAAGAAGAAGCTATACATGTTATTTGTTATTTCTGGATATAAATTTCATTCTATCTCTGTTACAATTTTTATAGAATATTACATGAATTCCATCATTATAGCACAAACCTCAAGTCCCACAATTATTTGATGTGATTTTAACATTCATGTGCTTGGAGCATGCTCAATGGCAGCAGTAAATTAGCCTTTAAAGTACTTTCTTGATGAAGATTTACAGAAATACACTTTGAATCTTCTTTCCACTCATAAAAATGCACATGTTTGTGGTGCCGTGCAAGAGCACTTGCAACAGGAAATTATTTCTCAGCAGCAAATTAGTGTTTCTCATTCACCAACTACGATGATTGGCCCGGGTGATGAGAGTTAAACACTCTCTCACTTTGTACAGTTGAACTGTTCAGGTTCATTCATGGGTGGGGATGGGGGAGAAACTAAACAGTGCACACAGGATATGCTAAATATTGATAGAAGGTTGCATTGCCAACTTGCCACTAGGCTCTTACAACCTCGAATGAGTCATTTAATTCTCAAGAACAATTTTTAGAATTAATCACCATGTTCAACCTCAAACTCCATGTTCAAGTTTCACTATGGAAAATGGTTCATTACATGACATCTATGGACAAACATCCCTAGTAATGAATTTTTTGCAGTTGTATTAGAAGCTTACTATGCAGAATATCATAGACCTAATGTATATATCACATTCATGGCTTTTTTGACAATTTTTTGATGTAGTCACATTGGTGATCATACACAAGAGGAATTTGCCAAATTTGGCTACATGTCAGAGAGGAATATGGTAACATTGGCACAAAAACCCTTTGTATGCATCCTGGTGGATTTTTTTTTGGGGTTGCCAAGTGGAAAAATTTTGCCCCCAAGAAAATGTTGATTGCATTCAAACTTCCTAACACTTTGCCCATATTCAATGAAAAACAACAAAACTTTGTCTCCACAAATGCATCATAACATATCACAATTATATATTTTCCTGCACTGAAATTTCATGCTCATTGAAAGGACAGGGCCACCTCACAGTTCTCATTGTCTTGTTTGTAATTGGCAACACCCTTTACTTATGCCAAGGTAAACAACATAGCTATTCAAAATTTTCCTCTCTTGACCATTGTTTTTTTATCGTGACAAAACATTGTTTTGAAACAGAAAAATGGAAAAAATATGGAAAACTGTGTTTTTCTTCTGTAAATTCAACTTTTTTTGAAAAAAATTTTGGGGGAGAAAAAAACTCTCCAATTTTTTAATATCACAAAATGGGAAATAATTTTATTTATATTAAATTATTAAAAAGAAAACCCTGCTCCTGACCAGGAAGAGTCAAGATTGCAATTAGTGTTTAAATGAGATCAATTCTAGCTTTGGGGGAAACATAATTTGATGCCATTTACGGCATCTAGGATCAATCCTTTGGATGTCTAGTTTGCTCCTTGAAGGAATTTGAGTGAGCTTGAAACTAATTTGCACCAACTTTCCTTGCAATTCCAAAGCTTTTCCTTACATTACAGAGTCAATAAAATCCATCTCATGAGTGTCAAACTAGTTTTCAAAGATGTCTCACAATGTTTGAGAGTCTTTGAATGATCGATGATAGTAGTCACTTTGTTCACATGAATTATTTTTCAAAAACTGCAATTTGAATCCAGAACTTGAGGTCAACATTTCATCAATATTTTCATCTTTGAACCAAAGTCTTTCATTGATACTGGTCCTCTAGCACACTGAATCTTATTTATTTCAATACTGCACTACAAGGTCATGTTGAAAACACCTGCATGGCTTGATATCTCTTATCATTTTTACACCATATATCGCTTTACCATCTTAGTATTGTCATGCAAGCTCCAGCTCTAAGGAGTTTAATGTGCTACATTGGACTCACCTACTTCAACAAACCAGATAGACATTTGGCTATTGCCATGGAAGCCCCTGTCCATCTACTTCCATTGAATTACAACAATGCCAAAGAACAAAGACAGAAATAGCCTGCCAATGAACAGCTCCAATGAAGAAATTAATAACACAGCAAATAGTACATAGTAGGAGCCACTCCCTCCATCTCAGCTTGATCCAAATGCTTCACAAGAAGTCTAGATTGATAAAGCTGATCTGCTCACATTTGCATAAGATTCTAACAAAAGATAAATCTATGAAATTGCAGATTCCAACAAAACCATCCAAACTGTCAACCACTAACCTAGAACACAAAATCCTTCATGACTACATTAGGGTCTACATAATAAACCAGAACAGTGACACAATAGCGGAAAGCCTTTAAGACTAGTAAAGGCAATAAAGCAGGGAAACTAGGAACAGCTATGCAGTTGCAGAACTCAATGTCAAAAAGCCATCAGGACAGGTCTCACTTAAGGTTTGATGGGATTGTGTATAACCATGTAGGAAGAAGGCAGCCTAACCAACAAGAAAATGGATAGCCCACATGCATTCCTTAAAGTGGAGGCACAATCCCATGTTCAGGTGTTTTATAGGGCCATGGCAAAACAAGAGAGATTGACATTTCTTGAACATCCTCTACAGGTAGGGATGGAGACACCCAGAAAAGCCAGACAGTGAGGACTTCTCAGCAACTCCTCAAAAGAGGAAGGGCCAGTCCATTTTGGGGGGAAGGGCTTCCACTTGGCTTGGCTCTTTGGATGGCTGAGGTGGTAGTCTGGCTCCAGGCTTCTTGTACTGCGGCTGTTTAAGGAGTGGGGAAGGTACAAGGCACAAAGATAGAAGCCAGTGTATCAGAAAACTGCCTAAGCAGGCTCCTTAGCAGGAAGGACCAATGGTGGGCAAAAGTCAGTTATGTTCAACACAGGAAAGGAAAGGCTGTGGCTATTTGCACAAACTGACTGGAGTCCTCAGTCTCTCTGACACTGGACAGTGACAAGAGAAGTATGTGGAACCTTAATGCTACCTGAAAAGTTAAAACACAACCATGCACTGATCCTCTAAAGAGGACCAAGAAAGACAACAGCAAACACCACACCAAAGCCATGAGAGCTGTCAAGGCAGACTGCATAAACAACTTGCAACACCAAAATTTCAGAAAGGACTCACCTTGAAGATCTGTTGCGGATTATCCATTGCCTGGACTGGGAGCTGTATGACTGTGCTTAGGAGAACCAGCAATCTCAATAACACTCTCTTTTGCATCAGGCCTTGGTCTCGCATGGATCTTGGCTTCTGCTCCTGATAACTGCAATCCAAACCAATTTAAGCAACAAAAATAGAGCAGCAGGATATGCTGTGTAATTATCCTGCTCAAAGATGAGAACATCTTGAACAGATGAAAAACAAATTCAAAGACCACAGAACAAGGGGGGGAAACCATCCTGGAATGAACACATACCTCACAAGTCTGTTCTGTTTGGCAAACTGGGATTCCCAATAACAAAGGAAAGTGCAGAACTAGGAATAAGGGCCTCTCCGGTCATATTTCGTACTGAGCCGTGGCCTGATCTGCATCAAAGGAGCACTCAAAGACTACACATTCGAAACAAGTTGACCAGACACATATCACTTGCCAGTCAAAACATAAAAAAGAAGAACAGCTAAGTCTGTCAAAATCCAGCAAGCAGGTAGGAGAGATTGTACACACCCGCCACCATATCTTCCAGATCCTGAGTGGTGTGATGATCCCCCACCATAACCCCCACCGCTGCCACCCTTTACTCCAGACACATATCTTTTGTCAGACCCAGTACCCCCCCCACATTGCAAGAATACTTGGGAAACCTACTGCCAGTTGTAGACAATCTACTGTGGTCCTCATAGTGCTTTCTGTGAAGCAGTTTGGGGGTCCGGACTATACCTGATTGCCCCAGGCTCCAGTAGAGGGTGACATATTCTGATAACTTGAGGAGGAGCGTCCACTCCCTGCCAAGCCAAGACCAGGACCAGAGGAATACATTCCTCCTGGAGAACCAGGTTCACGCCTCCCTCCATACCCAGATGGAGTACTGCCTTGGAGCCCAAGACCTGACATAGCAGAAGGAAAATCACCACCACCAGGCTTCTCTCCGTAGAGGTTTATCCGAAGTCGGGTTGTAATTTGAATCAATGCTTCTCGAGCAACTCGAATATCACCAACAATCTGAAATGAAGCACTGTGATGAGTGGGAGAACTGGCAGGACTACAGCAATTATGCCCATCAAGCAAAAGAAAAGTGGTGTGCTAGGTCAGATTGATTTTTCAGACATCGTATCACACATTTCTGAAATTACAGCTGACAGAACATGAGGACATAAAACAAAAGATCACAGTATGCAGAAAAGACATTACCTGTACCAGCTCATCAGTCTCTGAAGCACAGCGTGGCAATGAATTCTTTGCCAAAATGCGGATATTAGCTCGTGTATGCCGTCTCATATCTGCAATGATGCTTCCACCCTTTCCAAGCAAGCATCCTATTTGGTTTGAAGGAACAAGCAGCCTTGTGGTGATGACTCCATCTTGGTCAGGTCCCAAATCCACAACTCGACTCTGAATGTGAAGAACAGCCTCTTGAGCAGGAGAGATGTTATCATCAGGATGCTGAAACCACAAAGGACAGGAATGAGTGTCAGGAACAAAGGGCTCCAGTTCTACAACAGGCCTGGAAACTGGTGTATCAGGTATATCAATGGATGTGTATAAATCTGGAACTGTAACATACAACTGGTATCAGTACAAGGACAATAGAATTCACACACTGGGTGCCAAGCTGATGAAAAAGAGCATACACTGGAAACTAATTAACTGCATCACAAACCACAGCTTAACAAGATACATACCTCATTGGCAGAAATGATAATGACACGCTCTTCAGAGCCTGGAACAGCATCAGCCACTTTGATGCGTGCACCTGTCTCCTCACGCAAATTTTCAATAATACTGCCTCCTTTCCCAATCACACTTCCAATCTTCTCATTTGGACAAAGGATCCGAAAGACAAGTTCCTCATCACCAGCAGGTGGCCGGCCCATGCTACCAACATCTGAAAGTACAGGAAGTCCCATGGTGTTGAAAGGTGGTCCTCCTGACAGGGATAGTCCCATTCCAAGTAGGGGCCCACCCAGATTCCGAGGGTCAATTTGAGGAAGGAAAGTATCTCCTGCTGACAGGAATGGACCACCTGGAGGATATATGCCCATATTACCATGGGGACGATCTCTAGGAGGGTTCTCCCGCAATCGGGTAGAAATAGTATGAAGAGCTTTCTTCACCACAGAAATATCTCCAAAAATCTGCTTAGCAGCATTCATCCAAATTCACTCATAAGAAAATGAACAGACTGGCAAACACTTGTGAAACCAACACCATAAAAAACCTGTTCCCATTCTCCAAGTAATGACATAAATCCAAAGGGGTCCATATAATGGAACAACAAAACCAGAGTAAAGTGAGTGAGCACTTCAGGGCAATCAAAACATCTGCTAGCACAATATTTAAGATAATTAACAACCTAGAAACAAACTATCCTCAACTCAAGAAATTGAACACCTCAATAACCAGCTTCGTCAGCAGAAAGCCAAAAGCCTGCTTTAAGAGTGATCTTTGCCTTCTGTAAAAACATTGTGTCTTTCACTTAGAAGCTACTTGATCTCAATTGTCCAGCGCAGACTGAATAAGGCAATGACACAATTTTACATGTAAGAAAATTTCAGTACTGAAAGTATCCTACTGATGCAACAGCTGAGGTGGCTGCTTTGTAGATTTACAAAACTGCAATACAAAGGTCAGATGATCACCTGGACAAGCTCATCTGTAGGCAAAGCACATCCTGGTAGCTGCTCCTTGGGGAGAATCCTAATTTGAGCACCTGTTTCCTCTCGCATTTGCTCAATTATCTTTCCTCCCTTTCCAAGCAAGCAGCCAATTTGGTTACTGGGTACAAGGAGTCGTGTTGTTATGGAGCCTGGGCCCTCCTCATCTTCATCAGAGACCTGGTTTGGTATATCTGCGTCCACAATCCTTCCATGAACTCTAAAGAGAGCTTCTTGAGCTGGAGAGAGAACCTCTCTTTCCCGTGACTCATCATCTCTGTCCCGCACATCTCTGTCACGCTCTCTTTCGCGACCTCCATCCCTCTCTCTAGAAGAGGCTGCTCCTCCCTCTTTGTCCCGTCCTTCTCGGTCTCGACCCCTATCACGATCCCTTCCATGCTCTCTATCTCTTTCCGGTGCAAAGATCATGATAACCCTCTCGTCCACTCCCGGAACGGCATCAGCTATCTTGATTCTTGCTCCCGTCTCCTGTCGCAAGGATTTAATGATGTTCCCTCCTTTCCCTATCACACTTCCTGTCTTGGAGCCAGGACACAAAATACGAAAAATAGTTTCATCCTGTGCAGGTCTCATGGGAGGAGGAGGAGCGCGTGAAACATGGGAAGACTGATGCCGTTTTTGTTGTCTTCCATTCGTCTCCGATGCTTCTCTGTCATAGTGCGACAGCGACCGTTTCGCCGGAGAAACTAAATACGAACCCCCGTCCATAGAGGAAACGTTGCCTCTCTTGCCAGCAGCAACTCAAAGCGCACCAACAACAACAACAACAAAAGAAAGAGCACCAAAAGCCAAAACAGCCGAAGACAAACACGAAACCTGAACCCCAAGACAAACACAAACAAACAAACAAACCTAAAGTTGTTATCCCTCAACCTGCCATAAAAGAAGCGAGCGAAGAAAGACAGTCTACTGCTCCATCAACCCTCTCAAAGCTACTTATCAAAACTCCAAATGCCTCAACCCTTAAAACACACACACACACACAGAACATCTCCACAAAAAGCAATCCCGAAAACAAAACCAAAAACCTCGCACTTTCAATCCTTCCCTGTATTTCACCCCCCAAAAAAAAAAAAGCACTCTAATCAAACCTCTACAAAATGCCAGTAGAAAAGAAAAACGCAAGAATAGCACTTACTTACCTGAATCAAACGTCGTCGATGCTCTCGACCTCTTCTCTCTCTCTCTCGCAGCCTTCTTCCTCCTCCTCCGTCGACCTCGAGCCTGTCACAGGTACGTAGCAGCCGCAAACTATGCTCATGTGACACTAGTTTATCACCATCCGATGAAAATATAGACGGCCAAGATCGTTCGGAGGCGCGAGTGGAATCCCCTTGCAAGCCGCTCAATGTATGGACTATGGACCCGCTCAGCGTTGCAACTGGTGCCGGGTCGCCCGGGATTACACCGGGCTAGAATTCCTAGAAGAACGGATCAGGTTTGGTTGCCGTGGAAGGAAGGAAGGAAGGAAGGAAGGAAGGATTCAACCAGTAGTTGCAGATGATGGAATTGCAGTGAGCAAGGGTTAGATCATCTTCCTCCAGATCTCCCAAAGCTCTGCTGTAAGGACTGGAATCTCATCATGTGCAAAGAAGTTGTAATGCTGATGGGCAATTTTTCCTTGCTGCTTTTATGCAAAAAAGTAGTGCAGTATTTTCTTTTGTAAAATAGCTGTAGCTAGTGAGTCTCTCACCAAGAGCAGCAGCACACAAGTCTCTTAAGATCTATCCAGCTTGGTGAGACCTTGGTTGCGGCGTGTCTGGACTAGGTCCTAGTCCTTCTGTGGCAGGAAACTTGCAATTTTCATAAGCACTTCATTCTTGTCCTTCAGTCCAGCTTGGGATGGAATTTGAGTATCTATTGTTTTTCAGTATTAGCTGCTATTATAACAGACTCTGAAAATCTCAAAACACACACACACGATTTTTCGCAACTTTTGCAAGAGAGAATCAAAATGGGACTTGAAGTCGAGCTTTGTTGTTGTTGCACATAAGAACTTAGGATAGATCCATTCGGAAGCAAGAGTGAGCCAGAGATGGTAGGTACTGCCACTGCAAAGATGAACATGGCAGTCAATACCTGCCAGTGTGTGGCACTTCTTTGATTTTGTTTTAACCTCCAGATTCTGGGCTTTTGAAAAATTCAGAACAAAATAATCACTGGTTCTTTTGCAAATTCTCAAAGAACTGGCAGGTAATTTCTGAAAGAATCAGCAAAGAACTGCTGGTTCATGGTAGATTCTTTGCACAGTTACAGATTGAAACAGGTTGTTTGATTTTTGAGAACTGCAAGATTATGGGTCAAAACTGCTCTTTGATTTTTGAGAATTGCATGCTTATGGGTCAAAACGGATTCTTTTTTTTTGAGGACTGCATGGTTATGGGTCAAAACTGATTCTTTGATTTTTGAGAACTGCACAGTTACAGATTGAAACCGGATCTTTGATTTTTGAGTCAATACCATCGAACAGCTCACTGTAGAGGAGGTCTTGATATATCCCTATCAACAGTTCATGTAAGAAGAGGCTTACTCCTTTATTTTTCAGGCAATAATATACAAACAGGATCCAATATCCTTCTTCCAATAATCTCAGAAGATGAGTTTTATTGCAGCTGGAAGTCAGGAATTAGGTCACTACTGAGCTGATTTTGCTGAGACAAGATGGCTACCACTAAAGTCCTTTTGGATTGAAGAAGGTCTACTCCAATTGGATGCTGTCAAATTGTACCAAATACCTCCTCGAAACGATCTAGAACATACTCCCCTGCCTGCTCAATTTGAACTTTTGTCAAGCAATATTTGATTTCAATGGTTTAATTTCAAATATGAATTCTTTTCGACTACATACACAACTGGATTTTGGTTCCTTGAAGAAATCACTTCATTTGTTTGCTTTGAGCATAAAGAACAATATTTCTTTCTGCAAGAGTTGCAAGACAAATCACTATTGAGGAGGAAACTGACCTTGATCCCAAGCTGAGTGCCATCTACAACAGATTTCTGAAAATGAATTCCTCCATAAACTCTGCAAGTGAAAGCAAATTCAACCCCACAAGAGTTAGGGAAGTTGTTTGCATGATTATTGCACATGTGATAATGAAAGTGCACTAGTGCATTTCTCTACACAAATAAATGTGCATTCTGTTTGTAAAAGTCTACAAGACGATATAAATTGCTTTTGCACAATGGGCTAAATAACATAGACAAACCTGCTTATACCAATTTCTACAAGAACATCATTGATGGTGTTGTAAGTGCGTGGTGGTAGGAAGTATCCCTCTGTGTTCACTATGAAAGGTTTGATTTTCTCCGTGATTGATATTCCCAAAAACTTAGCCAACACAATCCCCCAAGAACCGGCATTGGAAGAATGAAGGCTAGGGTACTCTGGATGAGGTGGAGTTGCCAAAACCGTTGCGAAAGTTGGATCTGGTTTGTGAGTTGGATCACCTTGCCTGAATTCAGAGTGTCTCAGATTATGTACATTTATAAGGAACAAGTAATTCATGGAAACAAATAGTTAAAACTTAAATTCTCTATTATGTCCTGACCTCTTATTTAACTATCTCTTTTTTAATATTCCATATTCAGATATATATATATCTTTTGGGTTTATGAAGAAAAAGCAAGATAACAAGACTTTGAGGGTAAACAGAATGGACCTTAATGCAGTGATGGGTCGCCAAAATAAGTACTTGAACTTCTGATACCAACCAAGAATGGAGCTATCATATCCAGCAATTGCCAGTTTTGCAAAGAGCTCAGCTACTTCCTTCAGTGAAAGATGAGGCCCAGCTATGACCAAGCTTACATTGTACAACTGACCCACAAGTTGTGATGTGTCTGGGACAAGCATCATCCCACAATCATTCAAAAACAGGAATGTTGTACTCAATTTCCAAATGCATCCAAACTCATCTGTCATTGGGTGCAAAAGGCCAGTGATGTTCAATGGATCTCAGAACAACCCCCCAAAAAAAACAATATTATCGATTTCTTTACTTGATTGACTAGAAAAAGATTGAGATGGGAAAGAATCACAAGTGAGATTGAGATGCAAAATAAATATTGTTGGTATATTTCAAGCACAAAAGCTAAATTTGAAGGCCAACTTGTAGGAATGAAGGTTTAGACTCATCATACTTGAACCTGCTTCCCAAAATTTGGCAGTTGCCTTATCAAATGATGTCTGGTTCTGTGAATTTGCATTACCAACAGTGGCAATCTGATTGTACTCAAGATCATACTCTTTGCTTGGGATTTTGAATGGACCCCCAAAAATGTCAAAGTCTTTGGATGAATTAATGACAAATCCTTTTGTGTATGCCAATTGTGGATAAAGCACGAAAGTTTGATTTGGAGTAAATTGATATTCTCCTGTTGGTGCTCCAAATGGAGCAGGATGAAAATCAGCCCAACTCTGGCTCCCATCATAAGTTCTGCCCCACCAGATCAATACATAAAATTTGACACAAGTTCAAATAGTATAACATGGAAATGTTTGTCCTATCTATGTTTCTTGGACTCTTGAGTCATCTTCAAATTTGCTGTTCAGCCCAAGCTTTTAGACATCTCATGGACATTTGGAATTTTGTTTGGTTTATGAAAACTAAGAAGTTGTGCATCAAGAATCAGAATTGCAACATTAAAGCTTTGTAGAGGAAGTTAAAGAACATAATTTTACCATTTTCTGGTGTTACCAGATGAGTTTGCATCAAACAAATTTTCAAATGATGATCGATATCAGAAATTAATTTGAAGCCATGGGTAAACAAAATAGTAAATAAATTCTCAAGCACACCCATCTGATAGTTCAAAGGTTTCCAAAGTACAGTCAAGACATAGAATATATGCACCTTGGTGCCAATTAGTGTATAATAGATTTCCTGGTTCTTTATGACGAGGTGGGCTACTTAGTGCAAATACCTCTGGCGCAGAAGTCGTATAGCGAATGTGAGGCCAATGTCAAGAGCTTCAGCATTTTGACTCTTTGAGAGCTTCAAAGGTGTCACTTGCTTGTTAATAGCACCATCAAAAATTGGAGATTGTTGTGTGGGAAACAGTCTGAACACGCACAACAAAACCTCTTCAAAGGAGTGTGTCAATCATCAATTGAGCATATATATATATACAACATGCTTCTAGTCTTGTTTAACCTCAATTATCATGCATCATCGAGAAAGAAGAATAGACACCGTATAATGTTTTTGAACCACAATTCCACCATGTCCCTTGAGCCAATTAGCAACTGAAAATGTTACATCTTCTTCCTCTGTATTTTGGATAAATTGTTAAAATGGCACAAGGTTCAAAAATATATATTGTGTTAAATTCAGCCACAATTTTCACTTCTAATTTGTTGGAAAAGCATTGAAGAAAGCACTGATAGGTATATATCTCAAATGCAATAGTAAGAAAAGACAGCTTATTCAGTTTTGATTGATTCAGCTGCACACATTCAAAGATCAGGACTACCCCCACCAATCAAAACTCAACAACTCTTACTTACTCAGAAAGAACATAGTGAGCAGCATAAGCAGCAGCTATTTCTGGGTGCGATATCCCCTTCTTGTATGCCAACTGAAGAGCCTTGTACTGTGAAAGGTGGACAAAAGAAAAGACTCGAATGGCAATCTGATTTGGAATTTCCAGTGTGCGCACAACCTATCACAAAAATAGTGACAATTCAATGCAAGGGCTTTTTAATAGCCAAATTACTAGCTTCACAACTCTTTAGTTAGAAAATTCACCCTTAAGTGAATTGGATCCAATTTGGATTTCATTTGTATCTCATCATGGCTATGACATAATTCATAACAAGCATCTATGTGAATGCTGAAGAAGAATGTGGGAAGCAAGGAAGGAGGGTGAAGTGAAGTGGATAACTTGTTGTGTCACCGAATTCCACTGAGTGATGACATTGTCAACAACTAATTCAGTTGCCATAACGTTGCACATGCATGAACTCAAACAAACCAACATACACATAGAGACCAAATTTGTTGATAGTTTCATTGCCATGACTACTCTTGAACAAGAACCAAAGCTCAAGTGATCAACTTAGCTATGCAATTGAAAAATCTTCACAAACTTCAAAATCATGCCAAGCTTAAGAACAAAAGTATAGCACTTTGAGTATTAGACTTATATCTACAATAAAGCCTGCACATACAAGGACTCAGCAAAAGTCACCCAAGATTCTTGCTAGTGGTGAAAAGAAAAAACAAGCATGGAAGTTAATACAAGAATTTACTTCCAGAAAAAAAGTGTGAACCAAATGTTGGTTGGTTTTAAAGCTTTGTAAGATGGTTTAGAGTTCAATACTCAAGTCAATACTCATTCAAATATGATTAATGGAGCCACACCTACCCACTTAGATGATGGCTTGGAAACGAGTGAGTTTATTTGTCACGATAAATTGACAAATTGAAATTGACAATAAAAAGTGATGAACTAGAAATCCAACATTGTTATAATGACCAAAATATTCATAATTAGAAAGAGAAAACACTATTTTCTTATATGTAAAGGTATGGATATTGATTGTTCATGATTAAATCATTTTCAAAACATTTGAATCATTTTTAAAAACAAATTAAGCAACAAATGCATTGATTGCAATGTTTTAAAAATGTTTTTGAGTGTCTTAAACACTCATTAGACTCATTCTAAATTGTTTCACATTTTTCAATAATATATGAAAAACATTGTTATATAAACGCATAAAATATTTATAACAGATCAATAAACTTTTTGACACTAAGACACAAGAAACCAATAATACTTACACTTGCATTATAATATATATTCTTGTGATTACAATCACTTGCTATTGTTTTGAATAATCAAACCTACAAGTTCAATTTCCTTTTGGAACTCAAACCTAAATCGAACCATGCAACCAATTGTTTAAGCCCTTTACTTACTTTGTTGTACCAATGTTTTTTATTTAAAAATTCCAACAAATAACTTTAATGACGATTCCATGCCCACTTGACTACTAAAAGCACATGCTAGATGCCAATATATGGGCTATGTGCAATGGTAGAGAATCAAGTGAAGGTTAATTACTAAAAGCACATTCTACATACCAATATATGGGCTATGTGCAATGGTAGAGAATAAAGTGAAGGTTAATTGGATAAGTTGACTTGATACAAAATTGCAAGGTGAGATACAATGGTCACTTTACCGAGCTCATCGGCGGCGAGTACACCACAAAACAACAAGTTAGTAATGGTCAGCCTCTTTTATGTTGGCTATATTTAGCCAGAAAACTATTTTAAAAATTAAAAGTGTTTTAAAAAATTCAATTTTTTTCGAAACTTTCAATAACTAGAATTCAAACAAAATTTAATAAAATTCACCAAATTTTTATACATGGCTCAAATAGGTAGCCCCCCAAAAAAAAAGATGTTTAAAAATGTTAACTTTCATATTTAGTTTATAGCCAAATTTGGCTACATCTTCATGTGGATCATTGCCACTTTTATTACAACACAATATTTATTATTAATTTTTTAATTAAAAAATATTTCTAAATTTAGAATATAAATATATATTTAATTTTTAAAAAATTAATTTTAAAAATAAAAACCAACAACAACAACATTGATGTGGTAGACTACAATATGATGTCAATGAAATTATTTGAAATGATGTCAATAGCATCATCGAATAATTTCATTATCCTTGGCACTTGCTTCCGAACATCATTACCATCATCGAATGATGGCATTATTGTTATTGAATGACATCATTATTGGTATTGGATGATTTGATGATGCTCTATTAGGTGATGTCTTTACTGCTAATAAGTCACAATCTACCAAATGACATCACTATACGCACATTTTTTTTTTATATACATGTTCCAATTCTCTAAGTACCCATTATGCTTTATTGTAAAGGTCACATGTACTACAATGAATTTTATAATCACATGGTCAATTCAATTTGGTTGTACATCATTGTTATAGAAAAGTGGAATCTCAAGCTATATGTGTCTACTAGTTATGGTGGAATTGGTTTGGAACTATCTATACATGTTTGAAAAGTTTTCGAAAACCAATCAAAGGTTTCAAAAAATGGAGAATTTTCATCCAAATTGCAATCAAACATTCTATCAAATTTGAAATTTTGATTAGAATCATGCTTCATTCACATCTAATTTCAAGTGTTCATGAAAACAATACCTTTGCAATAACAATTGTCTTTTTCTACTTCCCAATGTGTCATACTTCTACACATTATACACATTATGTTGATTTACACTACCTTTTTACCTTACATTTTTTCATTTATCCCCATAAGCTATATAGCAGATAAATGACAAATATCTACTCATATCATTACCATATGAATAGGGTCTATGTTGATCACTTATCGTTACACATAGTGATAAATTGAAAAACCTATATCATAGTACCTAGGCAGGTTTGGCACGCAAGTGTCGAATAATTTATTTATTTTAAAATTTAAGATTCGGCATGTGAGTTTTTAATTTTGAATTAAGTTTCAAAAACTTTGACATATTTTTTTAAATAAAATTTATCCCAAAGTCGCCCATGTGTTATGGTATAGCTTTACCAATGTTAAAGGCTTTTTGGAGCCCACATACCTCTTATTTTACCCTTATTCAATTGACACATTCAATTCAATCAATATACCTGCTGAACACTAGAGTTGAATCCCTTGGCCCCAAATCAAGTATTGGGATTTACCGGTGTTGGCCGGTTCTTTGAGTTTGCTGAGAACCTGCAGTTCCAGGTTTTTCTTTTTCTTTTTTTTTTCAGAAATTAAAGAACTTTCAGCTCCAGTCTATAGAAAAAATTTCAGAATCTCCGAGCTCTCTGGTTCTAGTTCTTTGATATTTTCAAAATCAATTCCAATTCCAGGTTTTTGAAAAAAAAAAATTCAAAGAATTGGCAATTCTCATCAAAGAACCGGAAATTAAGGTAGGTTCTTTGACCCAGTAAGATGGCAATATATATATATATATATATGCCTATTTAGAGGAAGGGGCTAATGAAACTACTGAAGGCAACTATTAAACAGAACACCATACCTATGACTAACTGATGTTTGACACAATTCTTTTGGCAAAAGGTCTAACTGAAAAAAATAAAATAAAATAAAATAATATATATATATATAGTATTGATATTTGCCGACATTGTTGAGAATTGAATTTCCAACTTGTGAAAATCCATTTATTGCCCCGCCCATTGGATCACTATTACAAACACCAAATTACAGTTAAGGAAGAAGTACGCAAAGTATACTATGTAATTTTTCACCAATTTGAATAGTGATAGCAATCCCCTCCGCCTCCCCTGGAAGTGTTTAGTGTCCCCTAATTCTGTCTTCCCTTACATGCCATGTTGTGAGTCATATGTAGCCTTTTAAACCAGCTCTATCTTGTCATCCCATTTTTATTTATTTATTTATTTTTAAATTCCTGGTCGTGAAATTTCACTATTTGGTGAAAATAAAAATGAGAAACATTTTTTGGGTGATATATTCTTATTTCAGCAAAATAATTGCCACTTTTGCGCAAAAGAAAAAAAAGAAAAAAGAAAAAAAAAAGACTAACAAACTTATCTGATATCGCCAGCAAAATCTTAGGAATAGTGCCTCATTTTCTAGTGAGGTCAACTTTCTAAGTGTTGTGACATTGTGAGATGTTGTCTCAATTTTTACTCCAAGTAATCACATGGTTTTTGGTAATACAAATATTAAAGATAATTTATTTTTGATAATATATTATTCTCAAAGGGTCACAAAACCCGTAATTTCCAATAATAAAAAAGGTGAAACAACTTCACTTGTGAATGAGGCTTTTTGATTTTCTTAGAATCAAAGAGCTATGAAAAAAGGTTGATGCAAAAAGGCACCTACAAGAGATGAATATTTTTTTATTTTTTTATTTTTTGACTTTTTTCTTGTAATATGATAAATATTGAAATTCTAGTACTCTTTCAATAATTTGAACTCATCTCATTGTATAATTATCTTGATATTTTGATCAACATACTAAGGTTTTAAACTAAGTGTCAAGAGGGTGTTTACTAAGGTTACTACAAGGAAACTAGGATAAGTAAGGTTTTTGTTGTTTTTAAAATCACGATTAGTGACTATAATAAAACATTTTTTGCAATTATTAAACATCTTTTTTTATATCTAATGAATCAAATTTGGTATCATCACATATATATATGTATGTATTGTAATATTTTTATCATCTTTGAAAATGAAACATATGAACATTATATCATTTAGTTTCATAAAATAGTTTCACAATATGCATACATTTGTCAAAGGTTTGTATAATTAAATTTGTGTAATTTGGATACCTATGTTTTGAGGCTCTAGCTACAATCTAACCCATTTATAGAAGCTAATGGGCAAAAAGGTTCTAAACTGATCATTGGTTAATGTTGGATATATCAAGATTTTATAAATAGTAAGTAGGTGCATGATTATAATAATTACACCCAATTTATTTTTTTGTGGCCAATTTTCACCATCTTGTGGAAAAAAGGGCCCAACAACATGGTTGAAGGCTTTTTTGAAAATTTTCCAAAGCTTTCACCAAATTTTGAGGAAGAAAGTTCTAAAATCATCAAAAAAACATTGGCAATGTTTTGCAAAATTCTAGTTTTCTTCTTAGAAAATCACCCAAGAAATCACCAAATTTAGATAATAGGTTCTAACAAGTTGCCAAAATATAGCAAGATTCCTAATTTTTCTACTTCTCTATTTGTCTTGTAACCAAATTTAGTTAAATCCTCTTAAGGCTGATCACCACTTTGGGTGTGACATCAAAACATTGATAATATAAACAAATATTTAATCAATAGAGTTTTTTGAAACATTTGCACAACATAATGTATTTCAAAATAATATGATTGTACAATTTGTATTTTTAAAAATAGGATATAAATCGTAGGAGTGAAATATTTGGTGTTAAATTACCACATATATAAATAAATGTTTGCAATTTGTTATTCATGACAACAAACATATGTAAAACCTAATGCAAATGCATTTTGTATCTTTGCAATAACTTTGTTTGAAATAGTAGCTCCTTGAACTTTATGACCAATAGTAACATAACCCAATATAATGGGAATTGTATACATTTATAAAAACTTCTTCCATATGTATAATATTTTTTTTAATTATGTCATTTTAATACAACTTCAAATTCTATATTTAAAATATTTTACAATTATATTTGATATGTTTTTACTATCAACAAATTTTATGAATGTAACTATTGTAGTTGCCCCATTTATTTTTGCCTCTGATCTATCAATGTTTTCAATTACAAGAGCTAAAACTCCAATTGTAAATTTTTTATATGCTCAAAATGGGATTATAAATTCATTGTTGCATATGTTTAAATTCAAAAGCATTTGTATCCAATACAACATCAAATATTTCATTTGACAAAAATAAAACTTGAAACTTATTAAGTTGTTATTTTACACATTTGTACAATGAATACAAATAATTGTTTATTTGTCATCTATGTTTTAAAATAACCCATCTTTTGAAATTGCACGATTCAATAAAAAATCATTAAATTTTTTTTGAGTTGGTTCTTTACATCAAATGATATTAAAAAATTGTAAATAGATTGGGTCACTTGCATGTATCATTGAAGAAGGAAGATGATGGTGCTCAAATCTTGCATTTATTCAACATGGTGCTATGGATATATTGCAACTTTTACAACTTGTGTCTCTGTCAAAATATGGATGTTTACAAATTGATGGTAGTTATGATAAGTTTCAAACTAGGAGAAATAGAATATAATTGAATGAACTAGTATATTTTTAAAAGATTGGTTTAAACATTGTTGAATTCCACATAAAACAATATTTATCATCATAGACATTTCATCAATCATAATTAAATTTGCATATTTTTATGATTCTAATGTTGAACTTGGATCTATGATTGCAATTAAATATCCTCCTACATGTATGTTACACATTGAGTGTATTGTAAGTGCATGTGTAGTCATAAGCATAAAACAATGGCTCATGTTATAATTGTAAGCAATACATTTTGTTTTGTAATTGAAGTTGATGAATGAGGTATTTCACAAAAAATATCTTTGCACTTTCAAGGGGACCTTGAAATATGTGGAGTCCTTTGTTTGTAGTTCAAAAATCAAAGATGTATTTTTGTTCCTAATTAAATATTGATGTTTCAAAGATATCATCAAAAGTATGATGAGGAAAGTGATAAGAGAATGTTGATTTCCAAAATTGAATGTCATAGACCTCGATGAATTTGAGACTTGTTTATATTCTAGGTCTAAATATGGATGCAATTCTAACAATTTATTGAATAATTATGTTTCATTTTCATTTTCAAACACATTTTGTGTTTTAGATTGATGAAAATTTCTTTGTAAAGATTCAAGATTTGGTAATAAACTTCAAATTTGACATTTGTGGACATATCATTGATGTATGTTATGTTCCAAAAGTAAGTTCCTTTCATCACAAAATAAATAGCTTTTGTTATAACATATATATTTTTAAAACTTTCACTATTGTGAATTGGATGGACATTTGTGAATCTTACTTTATTTATATTTTCATAAATTATAAATGATAAATTGTCTTGTGTGTGCTGCTAAAGTGGACAATGTATTGTTCTATTTAATAAATAATTTTGAAAATATTCATAAATGTCATTTTTGGAAATTGGATGGTGTACATTTTAATTTTGATAGCAATTTAATTCAAAGATGTGGTATGATTTATTGTCAATATATTTCACTAATGTTATATTTTGTGTACAATTAAAATTTGTAAACATGTTAATGCCATTTTTGTTGCTGACACATCTTTGGATATAATTAATCCATAAATGAGTTTCAATTGCAATTATGAAATGTTTTTTAGGCCCAAATGAGCTACATTACTAATATCTAGTTTTATACAACCATGGGGTTTACATTTCATTGAATATTTCAATATGTAATGTGACCAATGTGATTATGTAATTTGTAGCATGTTCATATATACCCGCACCCACAACAATTATAAAGTCATAGATGATAAAGAACAACATTACAATCTACACCATATTGAGGTCTATGACATTTCCATCTATTTAATTCATTGTTCAATGTTGGCTTTTAAAAATATGTTGTGAATAAGGAATCCAATTTTGCATTTATCATTTTTACCTTTTTGCATACAATGATTGTGACAAGTACGTAATTGTTTGCATATTAGACCAATTTATACAATAAACTTTGCATATAATTTGGTGGCTCTATGAATTTATTAATATTTTCTTTTAATTTTGTAGGCACAAATGCAACAATTCAATTACTTATTCAACTAAACAATCTTTCCATGTCATGTGAAATGTGAAATGTTTTGATTAATTTTTCTAATTGGTCATTTTTTTGCTCATTTCAATGACACCGTTTCATTAGATGTGAAAAACATGAAAAAAATGAAATATACCAATTTTATGGACTATTTTCAATAAATATTGCAAATGGGATTTGTGCCATCTAGGTGAGCCTTGCAATTTAGATGGCAAGTGACACTTCATCATATGATTGATTAATTATGCAATTGTGGGATTTTATATTTTTCAAAACTTTCAACATCTTTTTTAAAACATGTTTATGAAATATTGAGTATAAAAATTGAAACATTTTGAAGTATTGCATAAAAAGATTGAATTGATTGACATAAAGTAAAACTAGAAAATAACATATTCATGTTATATCTAATATAATCATGTAATAAAATTCTTCCATCGTATGCACTTTCACCTTAAGGAAATAAAAAATAATAATAATAGTTTCTAAAGGTATGAAAGGAATATCATTTTGTAAACCTTTAATACATGTACCTTAAGTTGTTCATGGGTTGTAATTGAATTTGTGATATTTCTACTTGATAGACTTCCAATTACAAATTTTTTTTTCAGAGGTGGTGATTTGATATCCATTACATATTGAATAATAGGGGAATAATAATGACAAACTTTGGATTCTTTCATTTATGTGCATGAATTTGAAAACCTTTGTGGGTATTGTAGTTTTCAAATATGTTTTGAATAGCACCTAATTATGATACACACATTTTTTTGTCTTATTTGTTTGTTCAAATGCTGATAAATGTGACTTGAATGATGGATCAATGTCCATGTTTTGTAAAAGCATTATTTTTTGATAATATCCATTATTTCATTTAAGAAAACATCTATGGTCTCAAATGAAAATGAGAAGAAAAATGTGTGGATCGAACTCCTCATTATATAGCCCTCATGAGAACTGAAGCTACACATTATAATCTTACATTGTCCTTAGTCTACACCAAAGTCCACTCCATTGGGGCTGAATTTTGCTGAATTTTTCTTCATCATTCTATATAAAAATAAAACATAACCTTAAAACTACATTGCTAAGCTTAGTTTTATCACTATCTTGCATCCATGGTGTTGCCCACCATAAACCCTACCTTGAAAATGTTATTCATAACTAGTGCCCTAATCTCAAAACAACCCTGTCAACCTTTTTGAAATCACCCTTTCAAGTCTAAAAAACCAAATCGTAAGCAATAAACATTAAACCATAAAACCCTCATATCAATATATATATACCCATAATCCTTAGGCCCCCATGACCTTAAGCCGCATAGCTTTATATATGTCCAAAGCAACTAAACCTTAAAAACCTTATAAATCAAACGTTAAACTATTGAAAAGCCAATAACCCACAACCAATACCCAATAATTGAAGCCAATTTATGATGGCTAATAACCAATGGCCAATAGCCAATAACCAATGGGCTTAAAGCATAGCCATGGACAATGGGCAACAACCAATTGGTTATAACCATACCCACAATAGCCCTAGTTATATATCAATAGCCAACAACAACAATCAATGGACAATGGGCAATAGCCAATTGGTTATAACCATACCCACAATAGCCCTAGTGTAAATATCAATAGCCAACAACAATAGCCAATGGACAATGGGCAATAGCGAATTCATTATAACCATACCCACAATAGCTTTAATGCGAATATCAATAACCAACACCAATAGCCAATTTACAATGGCCAATGAGTTATAAGCATAGCCATGGAAAATGGGCAATAGCTAAAATGGGTCATAACAATAACCACATTTTTTAGTGTAAATGTCAATAGCCAATAACCATAGCCTATGGCTAATGGCCAATAATCAATGGTAGACAGCCAATGGCTGATAACCAATAGCCAATAACCATAGCCAATGGCCAATAGCCAATTGTCAACAGCTAATAGCCATAGGCATAGGCAATAGCCACACAGCACCTTAAACCCATAGCCCCATGGTGCCCTAGCCCCTAGCTCCCCAGCCCTAGCCGCCATAGCACCAGTAGCCGTGGGCAGCCCGTGGGTGAAAAAAAAAACCCTGCTGTGGTCAATTTGGGGAACCCATCCTGGGTTCTCCCAGTGTGGACCCCTATTGGACCCCTATCCGCTTACTTTAGGGACAACACTAAATAAAAGGATAAGGGGTTCGAGAAGGGGTGAGAGTGGGGCCCAACTGGGCACACCTTTGCGGATAACTTTATTATAGAGAAAACTTTGCATACTTTTTCTCCTCACAAACATATAATCCTCTCAGAAAAGAATATTTAAAAATTTGCCCACAGACTACTTCTAGCCTGTCGGTCTCCCATGAATTCTGTCAGACCTAGCTTAAAGAGGTGGGCCAGATGCAAATTTGAGGGGACCTCAAACATTATCTTTTTGTGTAAGGTAAAGCCCATGTCCAATGTAAGGGGCCTAGGTCGAGGTGATAGCCGAGTCTTGTCTTACACATTTTGAGAACGTCTTCCTCACCCCATGCCCCCCATGTGGGCTTTACCCATCCCAAGGCACGAGATGAAGATTATCATGAACATAAACCCACTTAGATCCTCACTTAGAGGATGGGCATTCTTCTACATCTGCTCCTTAATTAAAAGTTGGAGGAATATTATGTGTTGGGTAAAGCTCCATGATAGGGGCATTCTCAAAATAAAGGGCCTAGGACGAGGTGATAGTCAAGTCCAGCCCCTAATTTTGGGAATATACCCCACCCATGGACTTTACCTGTAGTAAAGCACAAGGCAAAATTTATCATGAACCAAACTTATGCAAGTCACGAGGCATAGGAGCAGGAGGGATATTATGTCTACTCCTCAATAGTGGGAAGGAGATTATGCCTACTTATAGGTGTGAGAACCCTCTCACGATTAAGGAGTAGGCATAATATCACTCCTATTTTGTCGGAGGGCAATTGATGGATATAAGGTGCCTTCAGAATACACCACAGATTTCCTCGGAGTGCTTCACGCGTATGTAAAAAGCTGCCGATTTTCTGGTGCAAATGTATGTGAAGGCAGCTTTACACCACATAATCCAGGGCCAGATAGTCTTTCTTTCTTTCTTTCTTTTAATTTAACGTCAATACTCGAACCAGAGAGATCCATTTGACGACAATTACAAAGTTGACTTGATCAAAACACTCCTGTTGTCTAGGCAAGAAACTAAGTACAAAGCTACCGCTTTCTGATTAGCCGAATGCATCAATTCAGGAA
>Ga0116231_10001082_pt1 | contig 54097 bp, 50 predicted proteins | sample S1TSphgellanicum_2_FD_89695 | JGI IMG/M metagenome (GOLD analysis project Ga0116231, IMG submission 89695) | Host-associated microbial communities from peat moss isolated from Minnesota, USA - S1T2_Fd - Sphagnum magellanicum MG | ecosystem: Host-associated > Plants > Peat moss > Unclassified...
ACACATTTAGTTGCACATTAGTTGCACACACAACCGTATGGTTGAAAATTTATACAATACCAAATTTATAGTTGCAAACATGACCGAGATAGTTGCAAACGACAACCAGTTGCATGCCAGTTGCATGCCAGTTGCATAGTGACTGGTTGCAAACGACAAGATTTCTAGTAGTGCTCGTGACGTTGCAACTAGCGGTGTTGCAGTTTGTAGCATTGCAAGTTCACAACGTTGCAGCTTGCAACGCTGTAACTTGTGGCGGTGCTAGAGCTTGTGGCACTGCAAGCTTGCGACACTACAACTTGCGACGCTATTGAAGCTTGTAGCAACGTTACAACTTGCGGCGGTGCAGGAGCTTGCGTCACTGCAACTCGCGGTGACGTTGCTCAACAGTAATGGTGAGTAGTGCTACACTGTTCTGCAGCGATGCCGACCGTGGGAGTTGAAATTTTTTTTTTGTTTTTGTTTTACGGCAACTTCAAGAAAGAAAAAGAGAGTAAGAACGAGAGAAAGGAGAAAGAGCTTTGAAACCTGTTCTAGGATCTCAAGCTCCTTTTTATAACAATGCCAATTCTTTGCAGCAGTAGTAACACCAGCACCCTCCACCAACTCCTTACGGCAGCAGCAACATCAACACCCTCCGACAATAACAACACCAACAGTAGCAACACTAGCAACACTAGCAGTAGCATTAATAACTCAAGAACTCACAAGCAAAAGAAATTTGCCACTTTCAACATGAAACAAAAAGAAGTGTAGTTTTTCTAAAATTAGATGAAAGAAAGAATTGAATTGCAAAGAAAGAAGAAGATGTAATGTATGTAGATGGTGGCTGTGCAATGGCCATTGTGAGCATTTAGAAATCCTAACTTATTATGGAGGAAACTTTCTTGAAAAAGGAAATCTAGAAAAACTAGAGAGAAAAGGGAAAGGCTTGGCCTTTTATACTGTCGCCAACAAACTAAAACCCTAAGTACCTAATAACGTATAGTCGCCTAAGACCATACATTAACCTTAAAAGCGCACATGGGCATGCCCATAACTAGCCATCATGTATGAGACCATGTACGGGCATGACAGTGTAAATTAAACCTTAATTGGGAGTTTATTGGGTCAAAATTGAAAGACAAGAGTTTAACATTCTTGTTTTATTTTACAAATTAGGCTCAATCATGACACTAGGTTTCTCTTTTTCCACATGCTAACATTGATGATGGTAGACCCCATTCGATTTGATGAACATCTTACCAACAACAAGGAGACAAAAACAATGTGGGGGTTATGCACAACCATGTAATGTGCATTACTGGATGTTCATCACAATTCAAATATAGGTGCTAGCACATGGTGGTTTATGCTGAAAGAAGACACCAAACATAAATTGTGGATTTTCAAAGCTTCATAATCAGAAAGGGTAGGACTATTTTGCTAAAGATTCCATGTATCTAGTAGAGGCATTTAGGTGCAAATTTCATATGAACAAGAAGTTGTTTATGAGAATTCACAATATTGTTTTGAACTACAATGTGTACTTCTGGGAAAAGTGGGATGTTATCAATGACCTCTTCCAAAAAAGAATATTTGTGTGAATTCTATCTGTTTGACTAATATAATGTTGAAGCATATTTATTTCTAATGAATTGCAAAGGTTCCTTAAAATGTTCAATGAAGATTGTACACATTGGCCCAAGTGGAAAACTTATATGATCAATTAACAAGGCTAATACCAAAACAAAGGTAACAACAATAGTTTGGTGATGGAGGCATTTTCAACCAAAGATTTATGCATTTGGCATGCATTTATATCTAATTTTGTAAGGTTTTTGGGTTTTCCAAACAATATCAATGTGATTGATCATTCCCCTTTCATGGTGAATTACCTCCATGAAATTGCCCCACATGTAGAAAGTTCACTATCAATGGCCTCACCCATTACATGCACTACCTCTTAGCAAATGACATATATATGAATTAGGTTATTATTTTCTAGAACACTATCTTTTAGCCACAAGGTGAGAAGCCAAAATGGTCTACAAAAATGTAAGAAAGGGCTTGCAAATGTATTGAATGCACATTTGGCATTTTACAATCGTGATTTGGGGGGTGGTGCATTACCCAATGGGGCTACAAATTAATGCAATAATCATGAAAGTGATTTGGAAAACAACTATGATCATGCACAATATGGTGGTTGATGATGAAAAAAGGGATCTAAAATTGAATTCAAATTTTTGACTATAATAGATTTTAACTCATCTAAAGGAATACCAAGTGTTAATCCCATTGTCATTCAAAAGATTTGTTCATGTGAGAGCTAGTCATAGTTTGACAAAAGGAAACTCACTGCCAACTTCGAGATGACCTAGTCAACCATTTGTGGACTTTTAAAGGGGAACAAGTTAGCTCTTTTGATAAGCTATTGAATTATTAGCCTAGGTGTTGAATCATTGTCCATGTGTATGAAATTCATTTCAATAGAATGAATTAATAATCCAATTGCCAAGCTGAAATTGAAATGAATAAAATTCTTTGAAATTGAACAAAACACCATTCATTATTTTTTTAATAAAAATTTCAAGCCAAAAATTATGATAAAATAGACCAAATTTGGATATGGGTCAAAAAACCTCCCTTATCATTTTGGACAAATTGATTTTAACATGTCCAGTGTGATTAGGGTGGTCTTTTTTATTGGCAAAGTAAGGACCATTTGACTGGTCATTTTGACTAACAAATAGTGAACCATTTGACCAATCAAATTTATGCCCATCTTTAAATAATTTTTTTTTGAAAATTATTATCAAGAATAATTTTTTGTAGTCAAGTAGGTAGGTAGGTAGGTCGCAAGGGTGAAAGCACACTATGGTGGACAAAAAATGATGGTTGAAAGTCCATTTTCGAAGTCCAAATCTAATGTATTTTCACATAAAAACATTTAAATCATGTTGAAGTTAACAATTTTTTCCATATCCAAGTTCATGTGTTTCTAATTTAAACCTTTTAAAAACATCTCTATACATATGGCTCTTGGAAGAATTAATTTGGAGATCTAAATGGACTTTGTGAGTTTTAAAGTTTTCGTTTTGACTTTTTTTAAATGAGAGAACTTTTTCTATTTGATTTTTCATATTAAGTGTTATGAGCCTACAATGTAGGGGCCCCAAAAATTTTGAACATGTCTTCCAAATCCACTAAAAGAAAAATGACCATAACCATTTTTTTTAAATTGTGACATTAATGTGGCGAACATTGTAAAGTCCATTTTTCACTAAGTATTGAACTTTTTGGTGTTTTTTTTTTCCAAATTTTCAAGATATATTTTTAAAATTTCTTAAATGCATTTGAGTTGTAGAAGCCAAGACTTGACAAAACCAGAAAAACTACCATTGTGATTTTCATAAAAGTACATCATAATGTGTTTTTACCCATAAAAAGGAAGGCAAGTAGGTGGTAGCCTAGCCTAGCCTAGATACTTCACCTACTTTTACCTAATATAACATAGCCTATTTAACTTACTTAGCTTAGCCTACCTACTTTAGCCCTTCAAGCATGTACATAGGTTATAAATATTAGGATTTGAACCTTTGACCTCTCCAATGATAAACCGCATCCTTTACTAATGGACCACACCATCAAAAGGTGTTCACAAAGCTAAAAATGATTGATGTTGTCATGGGTAATTGTAATTATTTCGTCAACTTGAAGTGGATTTTCATTATTGTTGACATTATTGGTGTGATATGGCACTACAAGCCATTGAAAAGGATTGGCTATATCTACAAACATCTTCTTCAAGGAGCTCAACACTTGTTGGTGAAGGTGGATACATTCTTGAGCATCTAGGTCCAAATATGACATTGTGAAGAGTTAGACATGAGTGGATTCTTTCAACACCTTCATTTTCATATTGTTGATTGTTGCCATGGCTATAGTTGTTTTTCTAAAGTCTAAATCCAATCTAGCCTTCTTAGAGTCCTTGATTACCATTGTCTTTGCCTTTTTGTTACTTGTGGGTTGTTTGCAAGGGTGTTGATGCCACATTTGCATTCATGCCCTTAAGGTTGTTATTGTTTGTGCGAGGTGACTTTGGAATCTACCGCTATTAAAGTCACAGAGGTGGGGGCATGATGTGCTAGCCATTTTGGAATTGATAACACTTGCCAACATTCCATCATGGTGAATAAACCCCTTTGATGTTTCTTGGTACAAGATCTTTGCCTTTGTAATTTCATCTTATTCATCGGTGCTAGATTTGTCAAGGTTGCAAACAATGCTTGCAAATGTTCTTGAAAATTGTGACATTACATGTTGCAAAGCTGACCACTTTAGTTCTATATGGCACTTTTGTTAAGATATAGAAGCCCAAGAGATTTAAAAGATTTTTGACCCACCTTTTGTGAAATTTTGAGTAACATTCAACCATGTTGTACACAATTTGACGAACTTGTCATCACTAAAATTTCTACCTTGTAATTATTGAAAAAAAGATGTTTAAGGAGAAATCATTATTTGTGTATTTTAGGAAGCACATGAAGGAAAAGGGTATTTTGAATATATTCTAGGTATATATTTCTAAGTATATTTTCAAAATGAATTTTTATGCACCTTATTCAAGGGCTACACGTTTGGATCGATGGAGCATTGACTTGTGATGCACTATGTGGTATTTTGCTAATTTTCCATTACATACCATAATTTTTCATTTTTTCCAGGATTAGATCTCTTTGAAGTGCTAATCACCACCACTATTTTGCATTCATTTGCTAGTTCACTTTCTTTTGTTCATGTTTGCACTTTTTTTGGGGTGATTTGGAAGCCAACAAAATACTCGAGGAAATAAAGGAGGAGGCAAATGATCAACTAGACTCAGACACATTTCATTGACATAATCAGTTTCTGTCTCATACTCATGCAATAAAATCAAGACCCATTTGATGATTTAAACCTAAAAATCTCAAAGCATTTTGGGTCTGTTTGACATATTGGAAATAAAACAAATTCATCATGCCACACATGATGGCTCCTTCAGATCAAGGAAACCCATTGAAGCATATAAAATATTCATCCAAAATTCTTTAGTGTTTGGTCATTAATCTCTTTCTCTTTCGCTTAATGTACCCCAGTTGCATAATGACTTGTTCATTTCTATACTAGAGAGTGGGTCATTGAAGGCTGATTCTGCAAGTAAGTTGTCCTTTTTTCATCCTGCAAATTTTGTTGTGAAAGGGTTGTTTAGTTATTGGAGCATATGGGTAGTTTCCCAATAATGTTGGAGTGTTACCTTAGGATATGGTGTCCAATGTCACACAACTCTCAAAGAAGCTGAAACAGCATTTGGTGGAGTGGAGTTCAATATGATGGTGCGTCACAACGATGCTCTGCGATTGCCTGGTAATTTTTTCACTTTTGTTCTCATGTATCACCACCCCTGCACGTAGACACAAATACTTGAACAGAATATTATAGCCTGCAAATCTAGTCTCTCCTCAGCAGCAGCTGCTGAATCTTGAGCATTGAGATGATGCCTTCCTTCGTTCCGCAGCTGAGATGTTGGTTTACATTAGCAACAATAATTATTGGTGTTCAATTACAGCATTAAATTCTGGTGTAGTGAGATTCAGGTGTGTTTTTACTTGCGTGTACACCTAGTTTGTTTTTTCATGTCATTATAGAATTCACCAGCTTTGGAGACACCCAAGGATGTGCTCACGGTTGATGTTAGCCCTTATCAGAGCAATGGGTTAGACATTCACCAGTGGAAAAGTCATGTCTGGGAACACTCCATCTCAAACAGTTGCTGTGGCTTCAGGGAATGCTGCAGCAAGACAAAAGGCGAGTTTCTTGTGATACATGTATTAATCTCATCATGCACCCTGCTGCCACCCCAAGTTGAATTTTCCAGTTTTTCATCTCTAAAATGCCTGCAGAAAAGAGCCACATGTTTCTCAAAAAATTGATAACACTACCCTATTTAATACTTCCTTTTGCTTCCTGGAATGTGACAGAAACTGAGGACACCCAGATTTTGTGCAATGGATGGTTTGCCACAAATTTCCAGTAGAATATTATATATACTTATCTCACAAACCCACTGTCGGGAGCTGATGGAATCAGCAGGCACTCATGGCAAGCCTTGTCACTTCTATTTTCTTGTGATGAAGAAGGTGATGGGTCTGACACTTTGTGAGGAACAATTCTCTCTCGTAAGGATATGACTGTTCTCATTGTCATGTTACCTTCAAAATTGTTTCTGTGGAAATTTCTCTGCAATTTGGTATGGCATGTTGGTGGTTGGGAACTAAAGGTACACGCCAGTGGCCAGATGTGCTGAGCTGATTTTGAGAGCAGCAGTTTCCAACAAGGACATCTGAGAGGCATGGATCTCCAGACATGTATGGACCAGCACTGCCCAATGTATGCTCTGATGCAGTATTTGCCCTACTTCACACATTTGTTCAAAATGTTGAATTGATTCTTTCACAACTCCATGCATGGCATAACATCCTCCTGGCATCATCGCCTGCATTCCAGGAAAACAACATTGTGAGAATGCAGCGAATTTGTTGAACACAAATCTCTTTGTGGATCATCAACCTCTATGCTCCTCACATTTGCTATACACGGTCAATCAGACTACTTGTACCAAGTGAAACACATTAGATTCACAGCCACATGTGTTGGATGATTTATCTGTCTGTGGGTGTGCAACTGCCTTCTTCAAGAGCAGCAGCTACACTACTACTAGCACATGCATTGAGCACACCCCAAAATTTATGTGACTGACAGGCACTGGCTGCAGGGTCCCTTCTTGTTGCATTTTGTTGCAAATACTTCCAATCCCTGAGCTGCATTTGCCCCACATTCCACAAGTCCCAAGATCATGGCACGTGCATCCTCTCTGTCAAGCTCCCATCTCTCTGTGCATCCTCTATGCTTCCATCTCTCTCTGCATCCTCTAAGCTTCCATCTCTCTGTGCATCATCATCCTCTCTAAGCTCCCATCTCTTTCTGCATCCTCTAAGTAAAGTTCCATCTCTCTCTGCTTCATCATCCTCTCGAAGTTCTCATCTCTTTCTGCATCCTCTAAGGAAACTCCCATCTCTCTGTGCATCCTCCTCTTTAAGTTCCCATCTCTCTCTGAGCATCCTCTACGCTCCTCATCTCCCTCTGCATCATCCTCTCCAAGCTGCCATCTCTCTCTGCATCCTCTCTAAACTCGCATACCTATGTCTCTGTGATCTTGGGACGCCTCTCAGAATGTGAGAGATCATGTCAGAGTTGTTGTTGTTGCATTTATTTGAAATCGTTGGATCTGTCTTCTTCTCATATTGTCCAGTGTCTGAACATAGCAATAGTACCTTGCAAGGGTTAGGGTTGTTGTTGTTGCAGGAAAAAGATGATGTGTTGTTGATTGCAGAGTTTTCCTCTGCTGGTGCCCTTGAAAGCAGCTAGCCTAGCTACTTCTGATTCCACCACCACCACCCATGATGGAAAGGTTTGAATCTGCTGTTGCTATCAAGCCCAGAGTCAGTACATCCCTTTCTTTTCTCTTCTTCCGTTTGCAATCAAGCCACAGAGTGAGTGCATTTCCCTTTCTTTTCTCTTCTCGTTTTTTGTTTGCAATCAGGAGATAGAAAGATACCTAGAATCCCATTGCCCATTGTCGCCAGTGTCACACAGACTGCATAAACTTCTTCTTCTTCTGCTGCTGCCGTTGTCGGGTGCGTTGCGAAAGAGGGAAGTGCACGCGTGGGAAGATCTCCCGTGAGAATAGGAAGAAAAAGGAGATGGGTGGATGAATGTTGCAAATGGGTACCTAGAATCAGCAATCAGAGTGCTAATCCCCATGCTAATCCGCATTTATATCAGAGATTAGGCACTTGGGTCGCTCACTAATCACGACATTCGGCAGTGTCCTCTCTCGTCTCGCGCGAGAGAACTGTGTGCACAGAACTAAAGGGACAAACAGAGACAGAGATAGAAATTCTGCAGCGGCGAGGGGAGCAGGGGCGATGGAGGGCGAGGAATCGGCGGCGGCGGTTCCTGATCCCGGATTCGTCTTGGATGCCGCATCCGGGCTCTACTACCATGCAAGGTTTGCATTTGTTTCCTGACTCTCTCTTCTCTCGCGAATTCTTCTGCAAAATTCTTCGCTTCCGAAGTTCCAGAGGCCGTTCCTGCTTGGAAGGAGGAGGATGAGGAAGTGGTTTTAGGGTTTGTGATCGATCCATCAGCAAACGCAATCCTGTACCCCCAAAAAATGTTTCAGGCAGTGCAAACCCACCCACCCATTTGCAAAATGTTCTGAATTTTGGTTTTGGTTGTGTGGATTCTCTCCTTGAGAAAGAAGAGAAAATCATGCAAGAAAATACAACAACATCTTGTTGAAGGAAGCTCTGGGAAGGAAGAAGAACTGCTGAGGTTCTTCTGAGTAAAATTCCTGATGAGGTTCTTCTTCTGCAACAGCAAGAGCACACAGACAAACAGCACTTCATGAAGATGATACCTGATGATGCTCTCGGACATTCTTCATTCATTCTCTTGCATTCTTCACAAATTCTCAGAAAAAAACAGAACCTTAGAAGAAAGAGAAGAGATGAAGCCAGAGAAAAAGATGTGGAAGAAGAAGAAGATTTGGTGTTTTTCTTGAAGCTTGGATTGTCTAGGGTTTCGAGGAAGAATGGTTGAGCATCTCAAGAAGAAGGAGAAGACTTGATGTGGTGCTCTTGGAGGTTTTTCTTTTGTTGCATCTCCTGGTGTAAGGGAGTGCGTGATCCGTTCTTCACAGCAAACAAAATCTGTGTCTATCTATCTGCTCTACTAGGGTCCCGTGAGTCATGATGGAGAGTGTTGTGACCTCCTTCGTTCCTAAGTTTGCTGTTTGTGTTTGTTTGTTGTGGGTACTCACAACAACAGCTCTGGTTTCTACTATGATGCGAAAGCTGGCTGGTATTACAGCACAAGAGATGGGCTCTACTACACATTCGAGAATGACGGGTATGTTCCCTTAGCATCATCATCATCATCAATGAGCATCACTGTGGCAGAGGATGGCAACAACAAGAACACCATTGCTGTCCCTGAGGGTGCGTGTCTTCCCATTTGCTCACTCAAACCTTTTGTTGCAAAAATCCATTTTTTTCTTCTTTTTTCTTTTCTTAAGGTGATCTTGTGTTTGGGGTTTGGCATTTTTTGTGAGAACAAAAACCTTGGGGCTATGTGTTGATGATGGTACAGAGCAGGTGGTGGGAGACATTGTCGTCCATGGAGCTGCTGAAAACAAAAGCAATGAAGATGGAGGACACAAAGACATAGCTGCTGCTGCAAAGATGGAGAAAGAAACCGCTGCCCATTTGTTCACAAATGATCTCCATTCAGATTCCACAGCTTGGGTTCAACCTGGTGGCGAAACAGCAAATTGGCAATCCTTGGGTGAAGACGACAAAGACAAATTCGAAGTGCAGGTAGCAGCAGTTTCTTCCGCAACAGAGGAGGAGGAAACACGACCTGCTTCAGTTTGGTATGGATTTGTCCCCTCCCACTCCTCCTCAATCCAATTGTAACTCTTCTTCTTCCCCAATTGACATCCTCATCAGGATTCTGTTCTGGTGTACACTGACTGGCATGATCTTCGACTGCCCAATTTTCTGGCCAGCAGTTTTTGCAGTTGTGAAAAATCTCTGAGGAATTTTGGTTCTTCTTCTGGTGGGGTGGGTGCTCACAGGATTCAGGAAGCTCTCGTTGAGCTCTACTTACAAAACTATCCAAACTCAGAAGTGGGAACATCAGGTTCAGCAGAAGCTTTCATGGACAGCAGCAGCATATCCTACGATGTGTACAATGTACAGAATGCTGGCATTGAGGAAGGAGGTACAAATAATACGTATATGCATGGGATCAACAATTATGCAATTCAGAGTAATTTTCCAGATGCCAATTTTGTGACGAGAAGTCATTATGAAGAAGCGACAGGAATGGATGCAGAAGCTTATATGGAGTATGGAACAAATGCTAATGAGTTTCATGAGGTAATAGGCACCGGCATCAGTGCACTGTGTATTTGTAGGAGATTTGCTTCAGGGCTTCTTCCATTCCTCTTAATTTGTATTATTTTTCAGTTGTATTGTTGTTGTTGAAGAGCATTGGTTTTCAGAAGAATGGTCATTCTCGGTTTTGTGCTGCAGTCAGATGATGGAAGTGAAGAGTTAGAAGAAGGTGAATGGAGACCAGAAGAGGGTGAGAGAGACAAGTACATCTTTGATGATTCTGATGAAGAAGAAGAAGCTGAAGAAGGAGAGATTTGTGACTCTGAAGAACCTTCTTCTCAGTGGGATCAACAGCAAGGTCTGTGCTGCTGCCCCCTTCCAACATCTGTTCTTCTTTAGGTCTCTTAGTCAAGAACCTGGATCACACTCTGACCTTACAGATTTGTTCCTCAACTTTGATTGCCATACAGGTTTTTTCTTGAGCAGAGAAGATGATGGTACTCAGGAACAGAGTGGTGGGTTGTCTATCTCCAACCAAGAGTACAGAGAATACGAGTATGGAAATAATAATAGAACAGTGTCTGGCAATGGGCAAGTGCATTCTTATGCTGCTGACTTGACTGAGGTGCCAAGTGAAGCAGCAACTGATGGCCAAAGAGAGTCATCATCGGAAGTTGGAATTTCAGTGGAAGAGCAGTGGCATGCACATTACAGCCGAGTTCCAAGGCCAGGTGTGAGGGTGCGTTTGTATCCTGGTTCGATTGAGTTGTGGGACTGGACAACTGTGGAACAGGAACAAAAGACTGCAAAGAAGAAGAAGGCCAGGAAGCTTTCGGTTCGTTTGGTTGGCAGATTGGCACCAAACTCAAATAACCTTCACCCATCTCTTGGTGGATCTGGTGGGTTCATTCGAACCAGTCCAATTTCGGAAGTGGATCATGAATTTGTCAAGGTCTCATCAGGTGAGAGACAAAGACAAAAACATTTTCTTCATTATTACAGACAGGGCTTCTTGGTTTGTTGATTGTTAGGAGAGCCAAATTTCTTGGTAACATTTTCATGTTGATTCCTGCTGGGGCGATAATCTTCCTTTTTCCACTGTGCTTTTTGGCTGCAGGTCGGATCTACAAACTACGGCGTCCAAGCTCCAAACATCTGGCAACCATCACCACCTATGATTCTTTGAACCCAACATGTGACTGGGGTTTCCCACAAATAAACACAACTTTCGCTGATGGAGAAACTGATGTCACAGAAGCTGAAGACCAAAATGCTTCTGCATCCGACACCACGAAACCTTCAGGAGAAACAGTTGTTTCAAAGCCTTTTGTTCCCAATTTTGGGCACTGGAAATTCCAGCCTCTGGTTCCAACAAAGGTGAAGTTTCTTTGTAACCCATAAACTATGTATTTATGTGTGCAGAAGTTCTGTTGCCACCCAGAATAGTTCTGGATTGAGTGGCTAGCATGTCTAGTCAGGAATCAGTATTTGTCAGAATCTTCTTCTTTGGTGTCTAGAATGGTTTTTGTCAAAGTCAGTACCTGTGCATTTGCATTTGCCCTTTGTAATCGTTTCATATATTGTGATTTGCAGAGAAACCGGGGACCTTCTGTCAATCCCTCCTTTCTAACCCTCACCAAAGATGAGATTGAAGAGATGGAGCAGGTATGTGGGAAATAGTGAAAGATTTGTTTTTTGATCATGCATGAATACATGATTCATGGGTGCCTGAAACGGGTTGTGGAATTTTTGACCCTTTTGTTTTCTTTTCATCTCTAAATTTGGAAATGTGATCTTGCTGTTCTAGATTTCCTCTGCTCAATTGGGTATTGAATAGCCTGCCTTATCATTTTTTGATTTTTTTTCAGATGTTTAATGTTTTCATGTGTGTTGTTGTTGCAGAGAAAGCAGCGGTACAGAGATAGGGCTGCAGAGCGCCGAACCTTGCACAGGGGTTTTGGAACCGGCCCAGGTCAGAAGGGGATGCCTGTACACGAGATCGAGAAACTGGAAGCTGAGACTGCCACTGAGATGCCCACAGCTTTGGCGAAAGCTGCAAAAGCACGCCCCTTGGGCAGTGACAACATTGGAAAGCGCATGCTACAAGGCATGGGATGGAAAGAGGTTAGTCAAAAGTACCTTCAATTCTATGTTATCATCAATCACCCTTTTCAGGTACGGTAGTGAACTTAGATGCTGTCCAATACTCAACTGTGCCCATCTTCGTCATCATGCTTCAGGGGCAATCACTGGGACCTGGTGAAGGTGGATTGATCAACCCAATACAAGCACTCGGCAACACTGGGCGTTCTGGGCTAGGCTGGAGTTAGCTGAGAGGCAGGTCTAATTAACTGGCATTGCTTTCTTGTCACAAAAAACTGTCAGCTAGAACCACTGCATATAGAATCAAAGAGAGACAGATGCACTCAAGAAAGAGAGTATATGTATTTCTCACTGACTGAGGAGACCGTGTTTGCTGAGATTCAACAGCAAACCCATTATTGCCAACATCCCGTTGTTGCTCACTCCTCTGAGGCCGGCCTTGTACAATAGCCCTTTTATGAGAACCTATTGGAAAGAGCAGGTTTAGATTTTTTTTCTTTTTCGGGTCTGTCTGGCTCAAGGTTTACCACCTACCTCTTGCTTGACTTTGAGACTTTGCCAACTTCAAGATTTGGCGACTCCATGGTTTATCATGCCTTGAGTGTTTTGTCCAACATTTGGAGCCTGTTTTTTGCAGGAGTAAAATCTGGTAGAGGTACATAATATGATGCTATCAACACATTTGAACAAAATATATATAGATATAATGTTCACACCTGAAGGGGTAGTTGCCTCATGATTTATACATCCATTGATCGTAGCCAACACATCCATCATCACCTCGTGGGCCTCTGGATGTTTTTATTCACAATTTGTCTCATGTCATCTTGTGCTTGCAAGAATGGGATAATCTGCTTAGATTGTTGCTAGATTCTCATACAATTGTTGCAAGATTTGAGAGAGAATGAGAATCATTGGAGCAATGGGTGTATTGTGACACAAAAGGGTTTATAGATAATCAATAGAGCTACAGTTGCATTGCACTTGTCAAGCTCTCTTATAAAACTACTGAAGCAATGGAGACTTGGGAAAAAAAGAAAAATACCTCTCCAAGTCATGGTGTTCTCTTAAGACACAAAAGCTCCAAAAAGAGAGAGCAAGAAAGCCCAAAGTATTATTGCACCTAGCTTGCCCTTTTCATGCCAAATCCTGGCCCTAACTTTCCAAGGATTGCAACTTGAGATCATAATTCCAGTTTCCTTCAAGAGCATTCAAGATTGCGTTGCCCAACTTGTTTTTTATGAAGACAAACAATTGTCTGAAGAGATGTGTCTCAGGGATGTGTCTCTTCAATTTGTAGGAGTCAACCCATCTCTCTCTCTCTCTGTGGCTTATGTGTGGTTCTTTTGTAGGTATTTCTTTTTGTGTCAAACTTTTTCTTCTCCATCTTTCCGCATGATTTTGCTTCTTAACATTTGTGTTGTCAGTAAATCATGCATGAAAAAAACCCATCAATTATTCCTCCAGAATATGGATTCTCAGTCATTGGATTTGTTGCATTGCTTGTTAAACATTATTCAAGTCTGGTCTCCATTTAGGAGGTAGCTCAAGGTTACAGGTGTTACCTAGAAGATGGCATCATTCCCACAACCCCAACAGCGGGTAAGAGAAAGCACACAAGAAAGGAGAAGAAATTCATCAACTCTTCATCCTGCTGTCGCCGGTCATTTGCTACATCTTGAAGATAGTGAGATTGATGATGGGTTGACATCTTCCTTACAACACCAAGAAGAGAAAGATCGACAAGGCTCACAGGCACAAGAAAGGAGAAAGTCATCTATCCACCACTCCTTCAATGTGAATGAGCATCTGATGTCCTCTGAATGGATAGCTCCAAGAGCTGATTTTTTGCCATACCTTGAAGAGGGCGAGATTGATGATGGCTCTCAGCTTGAGCAATGGAGAAAGCAAATTGAAGAACAAGCAAGGGCACTCAATGAGCTCTCATTGCCAGCAGAAAAACCCTCCTGTTCAAGAGGTAACAACCTTGGCAAATGGACATACAAAGGCACCTTAGATGTTTGTGAGCAAGAGTTGAGAGGAGAGATCCCTTTACCACAGCACTACTACAGAAAGTTCAAGGGAGATGATCAGCTGCGAATTCCCGAAACTTTGTCAGAGACCCATGCAAGAGCACACCCTGGTAAGCCCTCCTCGCTCATGTGCACTGAATTCAGGTGCTGGCCTGTAAATCAAAAAGCTCATAATGGGTTTTGTTTTCTGTTTTGCTCATCAAACACTCTGTACACATGTGCTGCAGGCATATTTATTGTGAGGGACAAAGACAGGCATTATGTGGCTAATGTACCGAGCTTCATACAAGGCCTGCATCAGAACCCATACGTGAATCCTGGAGGAGTGAATGTGTTTCCTACTATCAATCAGTTTCAAAGCCTGCAGAGTTTGTTTCCACTTGCACCAGTGGAGTATCCTAACTACACACAACCACCACCACTATGGAGAACAGTCCCCAAAACCCAAATTACAACGTATCTTCCTCCCCTCCAAGGTAACTACTACAATACATAGGTACTGCAATTGAGACCCATAGCTAAATTTTTCAATGAGAGACACCATCATAGATTAAGTCCCCCTGGGGAGGTTGTGTTGAAAAATGTACCCAGTTTTACTTGTATGTTTTTTCCTTGTTAGGTAAAGGACAAGAGCTTTGTGACGCATGGACAAGGTTGAATATGCCAAGAAGAGATGTTCAATGGTCTCCAAAATGGCGGGATTCCAAGAATGACTATTTCCCAGCCATTGTCCACCAAAAGAATCATGACTGCTGGTTAGCTGCTCATAACCACATGGCTGGTCATGATCCGGAACGACCGTTTGCATGGATGATCATGGCACTCCTTCCATTTCTTCCTGACGATGTCCATAAGCTGATTGCAGGCGAGGGTGGACTCCTGTGTTTCGATGGTGGGGAGTATCTTGCTCTCCCAAGACAGGAATTCTGGAAACGTGACTGGCCATCCCAATCCATCACGCTCATTTGTAATCCTCTCCTGCGAACGGTCCAATTGCTACCACCAGTGGAGCTTGTGGAACATGCATATGAATTCAAGAGAGCAAAATTGGTCATTGTCAAGCCCACAAAGATCACTCGTGGCTACTACATTCTATACCTTGTTGGTCAAAGGTCGGAACCATATTGTGGGAGTCAGGTGAAGCTCATTATATCATCCCTGGAGCTATAAGATCAGTCCTGGACTCAAATCTGCATAAAGCCAGAATTGTATAACATGTAAAATTGGCTGAAAAATCTTCTTCAGGTTTGTCATACATGTCAATTGCAGCCTGATGGAATGCTACAAAAGAATGAGTGTTCAGTAGAAAGATGGGTCTCAGAAGAAGCTTCTTTCTAACTCTCCACTACTGCAGGTAGTCATATATGACTCGAGGCAAAATGCGTATACCAAAGTCAGCCAGTACAAAATTCCACCATCACCACGAGGAACTTCGAGTGTTGTTATGGTGCACAGGCACCTCTACTGGGGAGGGCTTAAAGATCTTGGCCCACAAGAAAGGAACACAGAATGTCACTCTAAGAAGTACCAGCCAGGAGTGGGTCCCAATGCTTTTGAGTCTGTCATTGTGGGCTACGATATTGATGGTGATCATTTCCGGCATCTTCATTTTGAACGCAACATGGAATATGGAGATATTGGAAGTGCAGAGAAGTTTGAGCCTCCAAGGTTGCTTGGGTGCAACAATATTGTCTATATGGTAACCCGCCAGGTAAATCTGCATGCCAAGAAAAACAAACAAACAAACAATCAATGAATCCTCCTCTCGAGTGGAAGGTTCCCAGGAGCAGAGTCAGTTGTTGCTCTTGAAGGGTTGGTTGACATGAGAGAGAACTGAAATGTTTTTGGTTTTTCGTGGATAATTGTTGTTGTTGTTGGCAGACGAGATCAAAAAGAGATTTCCAGAGGATACAACGGTCCGACACCGTGAAACTTGTATATCCACCCAGAGTTTTTAGAGTTGAGCTCATGTCAGATCCAGTGAAATGTGAACCCATGTCACAAGTCCCACACAAGGTTCATGGCCATCTGTTTGGCGACAACCAGACAAATTATAACGAATGTCAGTATGAAGCACGAGCAGGTCTTGGCAAAATCTGCTTCTATGCACTCCGAAAGCACACATTTGCCATTTTCAATGCAGAGCTTAATCAATGGAAGACTCTGGAATTGCTGCCACATCCTCTTTTCACCGGCCAGAAGGCTCTTGTAGATCTAGGTGATTGCGTCTTCTCCCCTAGCTTTAATTCGGTTGCTACTGCAGCACATGCGACTCAAGACCCCTTACATTGGTATGGCCAGGAAGAATCCTTTCCAACACAAGATTCACTTCCAGTCCAGGAGGTTTCTGAAAATGAGAGATATGCTTCCGTTTGTTGTGAAAAACCACCAGTTCCATACCAAGAGGGGAAAGGCATTCTGGGTCAAGGGCCTTACCAAATAGAAGGGAATCTGCCAGTGGCCCGTCGGTTGAGTAGTATACAGCGGTCTGCAACTTTCATGGAGCCTCCATCACCATATGCAATGAGAACTCGACGAACAAGTGCTCAAATGCCAAGCTACATTGCACCGGCAGCAACTCCCAGCTGGTCCCAGACTCCTCTTGACAATGAACAGGATGATCAACCCCCGCATCCACCCACTCATCCTGTTGAAGACTCTGACATGATCTAGAAAGTGTTTTAATCAACACCTGTCAAGAAGATCAATGCCTCAAAAATAGTGAAACTTGGAACTAATGTTATTGGCTTGTTGTGCAAACTCAGAGAGACAGATTGAATGAAACAACATCGGAGGACAAGAAAAAGGAATGCCAGAGGGAGGCAGCCAAGTACCACCTGAGTAGTACAGTACACAAATCTCCTGAAGGGAAGTTCCAAACCAACTCTTTTCTGTTCTGAGTTGTTGTGGATATTCTGAACACATATTTGTGGATCTCTTGTCACTGACTTCAACTCAATTCTTGGTGGAAACACTCTTCTTTTTGCAGAGAAACAGCATGTTGGTGTGAACTCTGACTCAGCAAGTCTTTGCAGTTTTAAGCTCTGAGTGAAGGATCCTGAGTTTCTTCTGCACAACACGGTGGCCATGACAACAAGCAAGCAAGCTCCTTGAATCTGTTCCCATGAGTTGAGCTTCAAAATGGAGGGCTCTAGCTGCCCTAGTGTTGGTGAGGATCTGATTGATGCTCAGATTTCACACAATCCTCAAAACAAAACCTGTTGTCTTCTTCCCAAAGAAAACCTTGTCTCAGTTGTTGTTGCAACAAATGGCCCCATTTGTTGCAATGATGGCACCATCATCTGTTGCAACAATGACACCATGACCTGGTTCTGGCTTCATCATCTCTAAACGCTTGCACTTGGGGACCTTGTGGATCTCTCTAATAAGAAGTTCTGCAAAACATTGGAGAGGCAAAACTTTGCAAAAGCTTCATAATACAATTGAGTTTGTTACATGCTCAGTTCCTCAAAGAGCCCTGGTGCAACAGAACTGAAATCCAAGAATCTCCATGAACCCCCTGTAAGTAAATCTGAGAGAAAAACTGAAGGAGGGCTTAGAGGATGGTTGCTCTGCTGAGTTTTTCCAACAACTTGCTTGATCAAAGAGCTTCCAATATTGTACTCTTTTTTGCTTCTTGGGTCATGTCCTGCTTGTGATGATGATGCAATCTTATCTTGAGGTCTCTGTCAGTTTGCTTTTTTGCTCTTTGAGCTCTAATGCAACAATCCCTTGTGCAACAACAACATCTGCAAAAGAACAACAACATTTGTATATATCAATTGTTTCAGCCCCAATTCTGCAACAAAATGCAAATGTTCAAGCCCGAATTGCATTCTGCCTTTGCTGTCCTTGTTGTGGCATTTTTATGTCTCTCCAAAAGGATTTACATACGAGAGAGAGAGAAACAGTGCTTGATTGTACCTGATCTAGACTGACCATCAACAACCGAAGAAGCTTGTGAAATGTAGTCCTTGCTGCCAAGGACTGACGAGTTCAAATGAAGATGATGGTGGGAATGTAATCAATCTCCTCCTCATGTTTACAACTAGCTGGTGAAGTCCAGCCAACAATCTCCTCTGTCTGGCATGGAGATGGGGGGAATCCAGCTTTCCAGAAGTCCAGCCAGCAATCTCTGGCATGGAGGTGGTGGAATCCAGCCACCTGCCATGCCCGGGCATGGAGGAACAAGACTACATGAAGCAACAACAGATGGGTTGCTGCAAAACCCTGCAAAGCTTGAAACCCTAAGCTCCTCCTCTCAGACACACACAAACGCACAAGCTGCCTGCCACCCTCGGAGGACTCAACTCTGTTGCAAGAATCTACCATGCATCCGGTGCCTGGACATTATTCTAACGTCCTCTTGACGGATATGGAGAGATCAGAAAGCATTACTGGTAACCAGACGCCATCTTTCTATCTGCAACAACAAACCAGATGCATTCTATCTGCAGAAGAAGATTCTATCATGCACTTTTGCAAACCTCGTTTGTCCTTGCAAGTGTGGGGCCATCCGTAGAATTCGCGGTGCAGGACTAGTGTGGTCGAATCATCAGGTTTTGGAGAATTCTCTCCCGGCAAGCTCAAGCAAGCAATTGAGCAACCAAGCACCTGGATTTTCATGAAATGAGGAGGAGTCTCGAAGAAGATGCATGCTGTTGGTGGTGGTGGGTTGCTTGAAGAAGCTTGAAACCTTCGAGAGCTCTCTCTCTCTCTCTCTCGTATGCCCTAATCAACCAGCTCTAATTGTGCTTGGCTTGCACCATGGCTGCTGCTGCAACAGCAGCAGCAGCTCCTTCATTGATTGCAGGTCATGGGCAACAACGACTTGTTACAGAGAGGAAAACAACCCACAATGGTTTGAAGGAATGGAGCTTGGAAACTGCCAGAAAGAAGAAAACTAATCCAAGGAGAATGCTGCAGCAGTGCAGGGCACAACATGGGTTCTTCAGCAGCAGTCCCTCTCGAGGAGGAGGAAAAAATTCTTCTTCTTCTTCTTCTTCTTCTTCTCGACCACCAGCCATGAGAGAGGAAGATGCTGCCACCTTGCAAGAAATGACAAAGCTCAGCGATGAGCTCTTCTTGCTCAAGGGAGTTCTGAAACAAGAAGGTGGTGATCGAGGAATAGGGCTTGACATGAGGAACAGAGTGGACATCTTGTACAACCGTGCTACCATGCTCAAGCAATCTGCTGATCGCTCTGTTGCTGCTGGAGGAGGTCGGATTCCAGTCCAGCTTACTGCCAGTCTTAGGGTAAGATACACACACACATATGGATGCATGGATTGCTTGATTGCTCTCCCTTGTCAGTAAGAAAGAGAGAAAGTTTCAGAAAGCAAGAACAAGTGTTGTTTTGCACTTGGAGAAAAACAAACAAAGAGTTTGTTTCTTGCTGCTGCAGCTGCTGCTGCAAAACAACAACAGCAGCAGACTACTGATTATGGGTTTCTATGTGTTGTACATCGTCATACCCATCAGGCACTACAAAGAGAGCTTGGTTCTGTGGAGAATATTGTCCGCCTTGCCATGGAAGCTGGACCTGTTACCACATTCAGTGCACCCAAGTTGAATTCCAGGTTACAGAAACAAGAAGAAGAAGAAGATGACGATGATGATGATAATGATCTGCAGAATCAACTTCGAGAAGAAGAAGAAGTGCAAAACCGAAGACCCAAAGCTCTGAATCTATTGTTGCCACAAGAGAATGAAGACACACCTCGTGTTGCATTGAAGGAACAAGAACAGAAAGGAATGCGATTTGAAGCTCTTATCCGCGAGAGTTCTGTTATTGAGGAGGAGTCAGCAGCAAATGTTCCCCAAAATCCTCCTACATATACAATGAGCTCTCCAGCTGCCAAGGTTAGTGTGCAGCACTTCCTCCCCCCACTCTCATTGTCATCCCATCTGCGCAAGATGCCAGCCCAGTGTTTTTGCCCTCCATTGCTATGGGATTTTCAAGGCAACTGAATCTGACACATAGCAGTATCATCTCATGATGCTGGCAATGATGCAGCAGCATTTGTGCTGCAGCACCTGAATTTCCAGTGCCATGATGGGTGCAGGATTCTTCTCCTTTAGCGGCATTCAAGACAGAGATTGAGCGTCGTGTGATGGAGCAGGTCTGTTTACACTCCTACCAATCATGCTGTCTGCCCCAGGGGCAACTCATCAACTTCATGGGCATTTCAAATTCTTGATTTCATTTCATTGTAGCAGCATGAAAGCATAAATTTCTAGGAGAAATGCAGAAAACTGTTTGAAGCTTTGGTATCAATACCTGTGATTGCCATGTATGGCTAACAACAGCCACCACCTCTCTTGGAGCAGCAGCAGCCTTGCTGGCTGGTTGTAGTCTCAGTAGTGTCTTTTGTGGGCTTTCTTCCATTCTCTTTGATCTTGTTTTGGAGGGCTGCTTACTCATGGTTTCCACACAAAAAGTCTGCAGCTTGTTGGAAAGCGAATGATGGAGCTTCAATCAACACCACTGATCAACACTGGTGTTGGGATGGGGAGAGAAGCATCCACAGCACCTGCAACAAATGATAACACTTCAACAAAAGCTCACATCTTACAGGAGGAAAATCCGTTTCTCAGGTAATAAAACTATTTCTTTCTTGCTCTTTTGTTGTGGCAACAATTGTGTCATTCTTACATACTACTATGTACAGGGCCTGGAAGCATCAGATCACCATGGACACTTGTGGCAACAGCTTTGTGTAATTTATCAGAGCATTTAATGGGCATGAATGCTATATTTGCTCTTCATCAGTTTCCAGGTTCTTGAAGGTTAGTTTTTCACCCCTCTAACCTTGTGCCATTGTTGTTGTCGTCCTTTTTACACATGCCTGCAGTGTGACAGACACACAGAGGAGACCATTAGGGATGAGAACAAAAAGGTCTGATGCAACATCAATGGAGGTAGACAAGTTGCGGGCATATCTCACAGCGATGCAACAAGAGGTGTCAACTCTAAGAGAGAAAGCAACCAGAGCTGAGTTAGCAGAGGCAAAAGTGCGTGTTGAGATGGCAACAACAACCATGCCTTTGGAGGTGCACGAACAAGCTGTGAGTTTTTTCTCATATCTTCAAACTACGAATTTTGCAGAAAAACACAGTAGATGGATGGATCTGATCACAACTGCAGCTTCCTGAGCTGCTTTGCTCACAAAAGACTTTGTTGGCATATGCACATGTGGGCTGCTGGTAAACAGGTGAGAGTTGCAAGAAAGGAGATTACTGAGGCACGGGCTCAAACTGCAGAAGTCACAAGCAAACTGAAAGAGAAGGAGGCAATGCTGATGGCTGTTCAGAAAGAGCTAATGGCTGAAGGGGAGAGTCTGGTAGCAAAGGTCAGCAGCCATCTTTGGGCAGTCTCTTTATAGATTTCTGCAGCAAACTGTGATTCAGCAGCAGTAATTGGAACAGAGGACCCTTGACTGTGTTGCGTATTTTTCCTTTGGGGCATGGAATATTCAGGGAATCAAAATCCAACATATGGTTAATCTGTTTTGTTATGTGTTTTGTGATTTTTAGGTCAGAGAGTTATCTGGAGAGCTTACCAAGCGTTTTACTGCTGAGGATATGGAAGCTGCTATCAAACGTGCAGTCAAGGAGGTGGAGCTTGAGCTGGAAAATGCTCTGGAAAATGGACTAGCTCTCAGTCATGAACTTGAAGAGAAGGAAAGACAGATTGTGCAGCTGCAAGAAGAATGGCACTTGGAGAGGAGTAATTTATGTGCAGAACTGGCTAGTGTGAGAAAAAGTCTTGCAACAATCGAGGAAGAAAGAGTTAGTGAAAAGGAACAGCTTCAAGAAACACAACAAAAGGTATGACAATCACAACTTTGCATCAATCAAGTTGAATTTGTTTGAAAAGTTTGCAGAAAATGTTTTTCATCATTTGTTTTCAAACTATGCTACATAGCTCTGGCATGATGAGGTGTTTTGCTCAGAAGGAATGTTGTAGCCTCTTGAATTGATAGGAAATTTTTTGGTCGGAGTTCTTTGGCAGGTGCACATACTGGAGAAGAAGTTGAGTGAAGTATATCAAAGTATGAATGATGCAGAAGAGGAAAGGCTGAAGAAACAGCAGGCTGTGTTGTCAACTGTGAGATCACTTGTTCTTGACATGGGCAGAAACAAGGGCATTTCTCTCAGTTCTGATTCTCAAGATGGGTGCGAGTATTCAGTGAGTACCATATTCTCAGAGGAGAAAGTTGCAGCGCTTGAGAAGTTTTTTGCCATTTTGCGTGTGCTGATCAAGCAAGAGAGTCAGAAAATGGACACATTTGCCTTTGCCTTGCAACAAGTGTTACTGAATGATAGGTTTTCTGGTGAAACAATGACAAGAGATTCAAAGATCAAGGGAGCAAATGAAGAAGGTAAAGAAAAAAGAAAACAGCAAAAACCCAATTCAGATTTCTCTCTGAATTTCTTTTTTTCTGCAAGCATTTTTTATCCTAAATCTGACTTCAGTTTCCAACATCTTGATGATGAATTGCAGAAAGTGCGAGTTCAGCAATGAAGCCAACCATTACTCTCTGCTACGAAACCAGTTGGGAGTCTGCTTACCTGCACTATTGTGCTAACAGTACCCAGTGAGTTTGATGGCTGTCTTTTTTCTCTCTCACAAGGGTCTTCTTGCACCTTCTGAGAGAAGCTTCATGTGTCGATCTTCTCTTCTCCTCTCTTCTCCCCATTGCTTCTCTCATCTTTTGTGGTTTGATGGAACGTTGATTGAGCATTCTGCTACCGCAAAGGATTCATGTGCTTTCTTCTCTTGGAACTTCTTGCTCGTGAAGATGGAAAAATGTGGTGTTGCAGGTGGACAGACTTACCAGGCATTCTCATGCAAAATCAGTCAGCTGCCGATGGCAGGTCTTTCAAGGCAAGAAAGCAGTCCTCAACCACTCCCGCTGCTACGTCTTTTGACTCACAAACATTGCTGCAACAAAAGCATGTGTGTTATCATAGCCTAGTATCATTCTAATTGCAAAGCAAAAGAGTTTTGTCATGATGTGAGAGAACTAACCAAAACAATCAGATTTTCTTTCCAAATGGGTTTTACAGGTGTTACATGTTTCGGGGAGCTCACTTGAGTTTGTTCTGACAGATGGGAATGGATCATGGGATTGGTAAGATAGCAAAACTCTCAAGAGTTTCTAAACCAAGCTTCTCTTCAAGGATTTCTCTACACAGATGTGAGCATATATATATATATATGGATATATGGGATCTGTAACAAGAACAACACTAAAAAAGGCAGCATGATCCTGCAGCACAGCAGAGAGCTTTGACTGATAGGATCAAAAACTGTTTGTGGGGGGGTGGTGTGTGGTTCTCTTGGTGCAACAGTCCTCCAGCAGGTGGAAACTACTACATTCAAAACAGTGGGACATTCCTGCTCTCTTCAGGAGTCATCCAATGAGGTTGATGATCAATCAACAGAGCACACATAGAAGATCATAGGTTTTCCCAACTGCTCTTCATGAATTGCTGTATTGAAGAAAGAAAGCACGCAAAAGAAGTGTGTTGTTACATCATTCTTAAGAACTATCTTTTAGTTTGTAGTGATTTGTTTTGTACAGCAAACAATCAGCATGTTCATGGAATTATGAGGGACACCCAAGAGATTACCAAACTGGAGCTGTACATGAATTGTGAGAATCCATGCTTTTGGGTGATGATGCAAAGGTTTTGTCTGAAAGTCCTGGTGGTCATGTGAGAATCCATGCTTTTGGGTGATGATGGAACGGTTTTGTCTGAAGTCTTCATGGTCATATGAGAATCCATGCTTTTGGGTGATGATGCAAAGGGTTTGCCTGAAGTCCTGGTCATGTGTCTTGCCTCTTGGTCAAGGATGATGAGCAGTGTTGCCTTCTACTCAAGTGAGTAAATGCTGCTTCCGAGTGATGCTTCAAGAAGAAGCTCCATCAAATTTTTTGTTTGCATCATTGAGACCTTGAGAGCAGTGGTTTTTTTTTTCCAAATTTGTGAAGTAGGTGGGTTGGTGATGCACAAGAGGACAGTGCCAAATTTGATCACATTTTTTATTATTTATCAATTTGGATGTGATTATTTTTGTAAATACGTAGATGATGCAATGACTAATACGTGAACCCATTTGATGATGGAAGATGAGATGAAAATGATCAAAGGTCCTCCAAATCTTCATCATCAACATGGTTGTTATATTTCAACTGGTGAAACTATTATTGTAAAGCAATGTTACAAAAGAATAATGAATGATGAAACAAGTGTTGGAAGGAGATGACAAAATGACGTTTTTGTTAACATCCTTGATTTTATATGAAGAGGAGTGGAAGTGTTTTGATAATCTTGTTCATCATTCAAGCACATTGGACAAACATTTACACCAAGCACCATTGTTAGTTATTGGATGAATATTGTCATAAAAATAAGTACAAAAGAGCTTTGCAAGAAGACCAAACTCAAGGCGATAGGTTAACTTGACCATGGTTTCAACACATGACAAGTATTATGAAAGAGGAAAAACATGTCATATTGGAAAATTCAACCATTCACTTGTACCCTTTTATTAAATGATGATGAAATAAGATGTGCTTATTCTTTAGTCTTTTGTTATATATTAGAAAAATATATAAGCAATTTTTCTGAAGGACGAAAGCATGATAAAGTATAAAAAAGAGTTGACAAATTAAACGTGAGTTTTAAAATGAAATAATTTTTGACATAAGTACAAAATACATTCAAGCTTCATTATGAAATCATTTTTTTTTCTCTCAAGTTTAATATACATTGAATACAAAATTTGAAAAACTTTTGAATAATAAAAAGTATAAACAAATAATTTTTAAATTGATTGGTCAATCTGGTGTTCAAAAATATTTTTCATTAAAAACTTTAATGAAATAAATATGTATTAAGTTAAGATATAAAGATAATTATGAATTTAAGCAAAAAAATAGAAAATAATTGTATTTTCTTGGTGTTAAAACATATTTAATGCATACTTGAAACAAATGCTACACTACAAAAAGTAAACTTCAAAAGCTATTTACATGTTTTAAGACTTATTTTCAACTTACTTTTACAATGTGAAAATTAAAAATTAATGCACATTAATTATTAAAAAATCATCATTCAAATAAAAACATTGGATGTATATTAATTTTATGTTGGATTTTATTGCTACTTTTTATCAACTTAGAAAATAGATTATAAATGTAAATTTTTGTTTATTTTACCATGCTCACATCCTTTCTCCCAAAAAATGTTTTTTGCAAGTTACACAAGGTGTCTAGAAAAATACACTAATAAAGAAAAAACTCCCTTCATTTTGACATCAAAAAATGGTTCATTTTTGTCTTGGATTATTTTTATGCTTCAAAAAGGTTTAAAGTTTTTGGTGGTTTTTTGGCATCTTGTTCATTTTTTTTCATTTTTCAAAAAAAATCCAATTATGCAAATTGCATGAAATAAAGACACATGTGGTCTGAATTTCAGACCACTATAAGAAAACCAAAATAAATGATGTCCATTTGTTCAAAGAGGATTTTATGTGAATTTTGTGAATTTTTGCCATCTTATTTTTAAGTTTTTTTTTTTTTTTTTTTTCAAATTTTCAAATCACATGAATGAAAAACATCGGTATGCACATGTGATTCAAATATTAAACCATTGGAAGATTTTTTTTTAAATGATGCCCTTGTGTTCAAAAAAAAGTTTTATGCAATTTTTTGTGGACTTTTGCCATCTTATTTCAAAGTTGCATATTTTTTTTCCAATTTTTTTCAATTCTACAAATTGCATGAATTCAAAGACATCCCTAAGCACTAAGGTTTTTTTTTTAATCAACTTTCTATTTTCATGTTAGTGATGAGCATCCTAAGAGTGTCAATGTAGCATTAAATGGCAACTAGTTTCTAGGACTTGTCCAAAAAAATAAATTATATTCTAACTACTTATTATAGCCAGAAATGTAAATATGGTGAACATGTCCCAAAATTATTCCTTTTAAGGTTAATTGTATTTCAAAAAAACAAGAATCTCATGATTTTTTTTTGCCAAAAAAAAATTCACACAAAAATAACATTGTTAAACACATGTGATGTGAATTTCAAACGATTGTAAGACAATATTAAAAACAATGCCCATGTGTTCAAAGAAGGTTTATATATGATTTTTGTGAATTTTTATCATTTTATTTCCAAGTTGGATCTATTTTTTGTTTTTCATTTTTTCAATAATGCATCCATGCATGAATTAAAAGACATCCCTAGGCATATGTGATCCAAATTTCAGACCATTATAAAAATATTAGAAAAAAATGATGCCCACATGTTCAAAGCCTGGGGGTTTATGTAATTTTTAAAAGAATTACCATCTTATTTCAAAGTTGTATAACCATTTTTTTTTCATTTTTTTCAATTTTGAAAATTATATAGTTAGAAAACATCCCTAGGCACATGTGGATTGAATTTCAAACCATTAGAAGAAAATTAGGAAAAATGATGCCCACATGTTCAAACAAGGTTTTATGTGTATTTTAATGGATTTTTACCATCTTATTTAAAAGTTGTATTTTTTTCTTTTTTTTTCTTTTTTTTCCTCAATTATGAAAGTTACATGAGTTAAAAATCATCCCTAGGCACATGTGGTATGAATTTCAGGTCATTGTAAGTAGATTAGATAAAATAATGTTGCAATGTTCAAAAAGGATTTATTTAATGTGCAAAAAATTATCACATAGTAAAGTTATTAGTAAAGTTGTCCTTAGTCCCATACCATGTTCCATACCATGTCCTAGTTTCGTCTATTATTTTTTATTATTCGTAAAGTCTTCAAATCATGGGATGAAATCATGAAATCGGGGACCAATGATGAAAATAACAAGATGAAGAAAATTTTAAACTTTTTTTTGACATATTTTTTTTAAGGTTTACAATTAAGGGACTTCTAAAGGTTTACATTTTTGGGCACTTCTTTTTGGATTTTATTACAAAATTATTTTAGGGTTTGCACTATAGATTACATAAGATAATTTTTTGGGGTTTTTTTGCATGAAATTATATAATTGATCTCATTCACTTGTCATTTATGTCAAGTGTGTTAATTTAATTGCTCAGTTAGGTCCTAGTTAATTAGGGGTAAACTGAGTTAGTTAAATTAATTAGTTAATTTTGAACCAATTCACATGTGAACAAGGTTTGGGATATTTTTCATGAGATATAATCCCATCTTGTGTGACTTCAAATCACTTTGGGTGATTTGAGATTCCAAAGCATAGATTTTGTTTTGTAGTTTTCTTTGTTATGCAAGTGTTTTGGTTTTCTATGTTTTGGGCTTGGATTCTTGTGTTGTTACTAGTGAGTTAATCCTTTGTGTTTGAATGTGGTGTACCATTCAGGGTATTTTTATGTTATGTGTTGTGAATGTGGTGACATCGATGGTTATAAGTGTTAATATAGGAATGCACAACATTTCTTTCTCATTTTTTCATTTTCACTTGTTAGAATTCCATTTTTATCCTCATTCATTTGATTTTTTTCTAATTTTGTTTTTTTGTAAGCTTAGTCATGTTTTAAGGTTACAAAAATTTTGGAATTTTAGTTGATTCCATACCAAACACAAGTGAACCCATGAATTTAATAATAAATTAAACCATTACACACATTCAAAAAAATCATAGACCTTAACATTTTCAAAACAAACTTCCAAATGTCATGGGTAAATCTTAATTAAATCAATTTGGACCTTAAGTTGAGTACACAAATTTAAATTCATCTATTTGCACCTCCATCACTTCATGGAAAACCTGAATTGGATTAAATTGCACCTTTAGGAGCCATACTAGCCTTCAAAACTTGACATTATATCTCCATAAATGAAACAAAGATCAAGGTAGGCCAAAATTCATCAATTTTTATAAAAAATTGGTATTGGTAGTTTTATAATCATTTGATACACACCTTTAGAAGCCATAAAAAACTCTAAAAGTTGTCATTAGACCCCCATGAATCAAATAGAAATTAAATGGGTCATAATGCACCTACATTTGTCAAAGCAATTCAAAATTCATCAATTTTTATCAAAATTTGGTCATAACAACCCTAAATTCATCAAGAAAAATAACCATAGCCTAGTTAGTAACCATAACCATAGTCAAAAAAGGTATCTTTTGATAAAAATACATATTTTAAAGGCAAACAAACTTGTCCCAAGAATGCTTATCTTCTTCTTTCTCCTACCATTTGCTCCACCTTCCTATTGTCCTACCAGAATATGAAATTAGAACTTCAAGATAAATTTAAAAGGAAGAAAGGTTTTGCAAAAGCACCTTGGTGTATTGTCTTCCTAATCCTAGTCAAGTACATCTAAGGATATGTCTTTTCTCTTTTCTTTAACCAAAATCAAAAAAATTATTCTATTAAAAAAAAACAAAGAAAAACTAATGATATAAATAGAAGAAAGAAACAAAGGGAGAAAGAACCATGGAGTAAGGGGCCTTCACACCCCCTAAATCTTCCCCCTAGTCAATACCAAAAAAATCACCTCTAGAAGTCCCATTAAATTAATTGACCTTTTTAGATTTATTCCAAGTTACCTCATACCTTCAAAACAATTAATTAGCCGACTATCACTTTCTAAAAAATAAGTGATTGACTTCTTACTTATCATTCCTAGAAGTTAACTATATTAGTGGGCTTTATCCCCCAAAAAGGGAGATAACAATTTCTAGTAATATAAATTATTGGGATGCCTTTTAAATCACCAACTTAGTAGGTAAACTATAAAAGATTAACCCAAGGTTAACAACAAGCTAACGCACCTTAAAAGGTAAAATGGTAAAGCTTAAAAGGACATTGACCATGCAAAATGAGCTTGCCCAATATGTACATAGTTTCTATAAGCAATTATATGTGGCAGACTTGTGTTTAGTAAGAACTAAAATCTTCGCATCAGTTCCATGGGTAGTCATAGAAGAGATGAATTGAGAACCAACAAAGGATTTCTCACTTGAAGAGTTGAAGAAGGCAGTAGTTGTTTTATCATGTGGCAAGATGCCTAGACATAATGAACTTTTGATGGAATTTTTTCAAAACACAATTAATGATACATGGATAGATTTATTGGAAGTTTTGTAGGCAATGTTGTGCCTTGGTTACTTTTCAAACTTCTTCAACTGTGGATTGATTGTACACATTCCTAAATCCGAGGATAGATCCCAAATTGGGAATTGGCATCCCATCACGCTCCTTGGTAATGTAGTATACAAGGTGATTACAAAATTTTGTCAATAAGAATACAAGTGTTCTTGTTAGATATTATCAAGCCAAATCAAATAGGATTTGTGGCAAGAAAGAGCATTTTAAACACTATGTTTCTAGTTCAAAATGCTATGGAGTGGACAATGGAGAGAAAACAAAGGTTAGTACTCTTAATGTTGGATTTTGAAAAAGTGTTTGACCACATAAACTAGGATTTTTGTTTTCTAACTCTACGCAATATAAGGTTCTGTGACATATGGATTTGATGGGTATCAACCCTATACAAATTGGTGACCTCATCAATTAAAGGGAATGGAGAAATAGGTGTATCTTTCAATATGTCCCTTTAGTTCGGCAAGGATGCCCATTGTCACCATGTCTATTCATCCTTGTTATTGATGTGTTCAATTACTTGCTATATAACCCAACATATGGGATCCATGGACTTGCACTGCCAAGTGGTAGCATTTTTAGGGACCAGTCATTTGCAAATTACACAACCTTATATTTAAAAGGTACATATGACAATTTAGAAAGAACAAGCAAAATGTTCTTTTTGTTTTGCACTACAACAAATGCAAAGGTCAATTGGAAGAAATCCTCAGCAATTTGGGCATCTAATCAATTGAAAGACTATGGATGGGGCATAGATGTTGGGCTAATATGGGTGCAAGAGGGAGAAGGAGTGAAATACTTAGGGGTGCAAGTTAGATATTGGCTTCCAATTGATGCAAATTTTGGCAAGTTAATGTTGTCATTGAAGGGCACGCTCATTAGCTAGGGAAATCGCCAAATTTCTTTGGCAAGTAGCATATTTGTCGCAAACTGGGTAATACTTGCATCCATCTAATATATTACGAACTATTGGAATCTTAATGTTTGAATGTGTGATTAGATGAGGGGTTTGGTGAGAAACTATATATGGGGAGGAACAAATCATAAAGGACACGTGCCAAGGTTGAATGGGACATCATCACTTTACATGTTTCTAAAAGAGGATTTGGGGTCATTGACCCAAAAGTTCAAGCCGAGTCTTTATTGGCCAAATTGCTTGTTCGTGGCCTTTCACCATGAAATGAACCTTGGAAAGATTTGTTGCAAAGGAGAGCCACCATGACTCAACCTCAAAGTAAAACATGTTTTACCATGTTGAACAAGATGTTATTCATTGTTTTCAATTGTTAAACCTTGTAAGACAAGGTCTTTTTTCTTTGATGGGTGTTTGGAGGAATGTGAGAGACAGCTTGGTGAAGGGTGAACCAACAATCTTGGATGAGATTCTTTGTCAATCTCTCTTTGGGTACATACATATTTTGCTTCCAGTCTCAAAAAATCTCACTTTAGCAGCTCATGTGGGAAAAGCCATGGCCTCTGTTGGCTACACACGTGTCAAAGATTTATGGGATGCAACAAGTTGTAATTGGAAAGAACTCAAAGATTTGGGTTTGAAGAAGACATTGACTTCTGTTGTAACTTGTAACAATTTGGTGATTAACATGCCATGGGACCCATGTACTACATCTTCAACACTTATTCAAAGGGATTGAGTGGGTCTAGCTCAACAAACACAATTGAATGGGTATATTTGGTGTTAGAGGTTATAGGTGATTTAATTATGGCATACGAATTCAAGATCTATTTGACAATTGGCAAACTAGAGAGAATGGAATTTCAACTAATTCATCTAGTATCTCTTGATGTGTCAAGATTTAGGGTCTTAGTTTGCAAGGGTTTTAAAGGCCATTATGAGATGATTCATTTAAAGAGTTTAATGGATCTTGGAGTGCTAGATATGGGGGAGAGCCCTACAATATCAACCTAGCTCAGTGATGGAGGAGTGTTTGAAGTCAAGTGAATTGCCATTAAGAAGTCAATTCACTCCATTTCAATTTAACTTCATCGCATACTTACCTTAAGATCCTAGTGAGTGGTCATGGAGGGCTATTAACAGTAACATCTTTCTTCGGATATTTTGTAAAGAGGGGATATCAAAGGAATAAAGGCCATAACATAGATGCCTAATCTTTTGTTGTTAGTTTGAGAAACATGGGTGTTAATGAACAACAATGTAACACCCTTATTGGGAGGTTACGGCATCATTCACGACCAAGGAAGGTTGTAGTTTTAACATGACTAATATTCAATAAAGGTCTACCTATGGGCACATAGTTAACTGAAATGTGACTATAAGCATCACACAAAACATGTAACCTAAACATTGATGAAACAATACCACATTGTCTACGAGATTATCCAAAAGCTATGGTTGTTTGGTGGGCTTCGGAGAGAATTTGGGATTTTTGAGGTGATCGAATATCAATTGTTGACATTCCATGGGTCTAATTTATCATGGGTGACTTTGCATATATGGGTGGTGATGCACCTACACATGATTGTGAGGTGACTTTCCGTCCCTCTACTCCCGGTTCTAGAAGGTGATTATGCATGAAAGCACAAACGCTACTAATGAAGGAAAAATACAGTTGTAATTCTGGAAGTTAGATTACGTTTGTAGTTGAAATTAAGTAGCCCACCTTCTATACATCATTTATGATTAGAACTGATGGATATATATTTCCAAGTTCACCCACTACACATCCCAGGACTTCATGTCAAATTGTCATTCAATTAAACCAATGCTTAAGGATTCAAGACCATGTCCAACATAGTTGCAGACCACTAGTTACTTGAAATGTTGTTTCTCACACATATGTCATTCAAATTCGACTTGCCATATCTTTTTAGAAAGCTAACAAGAAGACGCAACTTGCTACCAAATTTCAAAATCTGCAGCTAAACTAGTGAGAAGTTATGCTATGAAACCCGAGAGGGTTTGTGAGATTTCTCTCAAGTTCTAACCTTCCAACACTATCACTACCCACCCTCATCCCTTCAACACTATTACAAGATTTTAATTTTACTTTCCTTCCTTTTTCCCCCTACTAAGACTAATCATTATTTGCCTCTTCAAGAAGCTTGTGGAAAACAAGTATTCAAGATTGCGTGAAAATTATCTTCGAGGCAAGAGAGCCCCCCAATGATCCGAGTCCGCCTTTTAAAGAGAAGGAGAAGGGAGATGAAGGTGGATCCAAAGCTTGGTGGCCAATGGAAGGTTCCATGCTTGGTGGCCAATGGAAGATTCCATGTTTGGTGGCCAATGGAATGTTCCAAGCTTGGTGGCCATTGGAAGGTGAAGGAAAAACACCTTTTCATCTCTTCCATTTTCCCCCAACATCTTTACTTACACCCTCATTTTTTTTCCTTTGACCTCACGGTTTTACTTTACCATGGTCCTAAGCCATTACTCGCGCCTTTCTTTCCTTTTCTTTGATCTATAAATTACGATTGCGCACCTCAATGTAACAAGTCTTTCACACCTTCATTGTCAATTTGATTTCAATTGAAGATCTGACCTTTTTTTCCTTTGCTTGAAATTATGGCGTCGCGCATGGTCACATCTTACGGGCCGCAAGCCGCACAAGCGAATGAAGAACCGCCTCCGGAGTCGTTTCTAGATCTTACCCTAACACAGCATCCTCGTGATGAAGAACTCGAACCTCGAGAAATGCGTGCTCGTCTTGAAGTCAAACCTCCTCGAGCCTAGTATTATCGTATTTCTCTGAACTCTCGCACCCTAGTGATCTTGCTGTAAGTTGACCCCGCTTCTGGTGACGAACCCAAGACCGTTTGTGAAGGTTGTTACGAAACTGAAGATACTTCTATCTTCGCATGGTCTTCAATTCTCAGCGTTGGTCACTATCGTTGGTTACGCGGTCCGATTCGTTGACTACCTCCCAATAGCAAGGCGGACTACCTAGTTCGCACCATCCGGCGCATCCTAGATTTCCTACAGTTGTGAACCATCACTAAGGCATAACTCAAGATTCTACATGTACTTGCAGCTCCTTGCTGAGCTTATCCCTATTATAAATAAATGTTTCAATTATCATCAGACTCCTATCGCCATTGGCACATTATCATACTATCTATTTAATTGTTGAATTGCCTTGAATTAACCTTATGGTCAATGGCTTGAAGATTATTCTACCTCTATCAAATCATTCATCAACATCCCTTCAATTGCTTTAAGAATTTTTAACATCCTTGCTACTTCCTAAATACCATAACAAGATTAATGTTGTGTTGAACATCGTAAATTTTGGTCTTTATTTCTACCCCCAACCCTCTAGAGATTTCTCACCCCTAATTACGCAATAGAATTCCTAAAACTATGGTTATTAGCCTTTGCTGAAGGAAAGAACTAATCCAACTCCTTATTCACCAATGACGCATGTTAGAAAAGAAAATAACCCCCCTTCGCGCCATGCACATTCATCACCCCCTATGAAGTCGCTAAAAGCCCTTAATAACCTTACCCTATTCAAATAACCTTGATGTAACTCTTAAAAATTAAGACTACCGCACATGGTTGTGTTGGTATGGCTCACAATGATCATACTTATCATATAGGGGGTTATTCTTTTCCATCCCAATCAATTGGTACTTTCTGATCCATGGTCCTATTTTTCATCTTGTCATAACATTATCATGCACATTTTGATAAACATTCCATCAAGAGGCTATTGAACAATGTTTGGACTAGTACAATCAAAGTTGGTATGGCCACATGGTATGCCTTCAATAAACACAATTTATCTTGGGATCTGCGAAAAAAATGAAAATTGAAGATTTCTTTCATAACAAATAGTGTCGAAATAATATTTTTGCGGATGATGTGATATCATTCAATGGCATTTTGTGTCTCATTCATGCTTTTATAATCCTAACATCACTTGACCTTTCCTTTCTTATTTCCCATGAATCGTCTAATTGATATTTTTACTTTGATTGATATTGGACTTATATTTTGGGCCTTTGTTTATTCTCTCAAACATCTAATCAGGGATCACGACCCTATTTTTTTTTATGACTCCTTGGATTCTTTTTCCAAATTTGTTGATCATTTTCAAAGACCTATTTTTAGGATATCACTTTAGTTTTAATAATTGTTCTTTAATGTTTTAACAAATCTTTAACATTTTTTCTTTGATTTCTAAGATTTTTTTTAAATTTTTCATTTGCTTTGTTTTGACCACTTCTTTGATCATCCTTGTTTGTTTGTTGTAAATGCTTGTTGCAAGGATATTGTTTCACTTTTGATGTACTGGTTCATTCTTTTAATTATGTGATGGGGTTGTTTCACCTCCTCCCTTTGCGGTTTTCTTCTATCAACTTGTTAGTAATGTAAACTTCTATACACATCGATTCACCAAAGTTTCAATCTTTCTTGCTTATTCAATATGAAAGCCCACCAGCATGACTTGTTGCACTTCATTTCTTAGACCTTTCTCAACACTTAATTCATAATGAAAACCCAAATTTTTTTAACATAAAATTTTGTTTTGAAAGTTTTCACATTCTTTCATGAAGGCCATTCTTTTCATGTTTTTTTCACACTATCTCCATTATGCCTTCACACACACACACACACACACACACACACACACACACACATTCCCACACATAAATCGTAAAAAAAATATAAATGAAAGTTCTATTGGTGCTTGATTCTTTCACACAAGAATGATGTGAAACATGGATTAGGGACAAATTAGCTAGTTTGTGCACCAACAATTTATCCATGTCACAAATTGTTTGCAAAACAATTGAGTTATAACTTTTTCATATAAAGTAATAATTTGCAAGTAGTACAATAACCTACTTAGTTTACTTTTAGGAAAGTGAAATATGTGACCCATTAATGGCATCACAAACATTGAGTAGGTCACATTCATCCAAAAATCCATCCATGATCCTAAATAAGTACAAACCATGAAATATAAAAATATATTGAGTAAGTAATTTATTTTTGAAAGTAAAACATCAACAATAATATCAACATACTTATGCATTGTAAAGACTTCAATATTCAATCTATTTGACAATAATGTTTGCATTAATTTCATGTGCAAATTGATATAACACCAACCCAATAACTTTCTAGGTTATAATGAGGATTTAAAAATATAATAGATTTAGATTTGATGAAAGGTTTCAACTCTCTTATTAAACACATAAATTTTCCATAAGTCATATGATACACAACTAAATATTTTTTTATCTTTAATTTCCAAATTGGTGTGCCAAATGATTCCTTTAATTGAATCCCAATGTACAGATTGTCTAGGTTGTTTCCATTGAATTTTATGTAGCCTAATCTTTTGATTAAAAAAAAGAAAAAAAGAAAAATAGCCAACATTACATGAAAAATGAACAATACTTTGAACTCTAAGAATAAATTCCTCACTTGAACCACTTTCACCCTACTACAACAATGACCTTTCAAAACTCAACATGACCAAATATATATATATATATATATATATATATATATATATATAAATAACACAATGCCAATTGTCATTATAATAATTACAAATACTAGAAATGAAATATAAATATAAATAATGAAAAATAGTTATAAGCTCTACACTCACAAACCGAAAAACACAAAATACTTAAAACCCAAAAGACAAATTTAACTTTAAATTCAATAATTTTGTAGAATAAGTTAAACACTAATGATAAAAAAGGGTTTTAATATTTACCCTTGCCGAAGTTGAAAGGTAAGAAAAATCTCAATATTTAACCTACCTAAGTTGGTAGTAGTTGAAAATGTGTTTCCCAAAAGATGTGTTGCTATTGGTGTTGCCTCTAGTGGAACAAGTCTTGGTTATACATGTGCCAAGGCCAACAACACTTGCCCAATGCCATTGAATTGTGTTGTGGATGTGAGTGCTCTTCTAGGTTAGACATCTTGTCAAGTGTTCCTCCCCTCTCCTTTTCTGATATGCTTATTAGGACTAGGGGGGTTTAGGTATTTGATTTGTTTCCAAATTGTTCCCATTTCCCTTGCGTTCCACCCTCTTTGGAAGTTTCTTCGTTTGTCAAGTCTTGGGTCTTCCATCTTGTTCTTTTTCCTCCCCTTTTCTGGGGTGTGTTGTTCTATTAGCCTTGCCTAGCAAGGCAAAGATATTTTGTTTAGATTCCTTATAGAATATAGTAGCTTAAGGGATTTTTGCCCCTAGGTAATAGGTTTATTATTATAGGAGGATTTTTTAAAGATGATATTTTGGCTTGAATTGAAACTTGAAATTAGTTATAGAATTATAATATCTTGAGGGATTTGAGTTTCGTTTTAAGGATTTTTTGAAGATTCCATATATTTTTATATGGTGAAATATTTGAGTTTCCATAATTCTTCTTTTGCCTTAAAATCCTTTTTAATGTAAATGGCAAGGCCACAAAGTGACACACCCTTTGTTAATGATTAGCAAGTTTTCATAATATGATGAGCGTTTTTTGTTTCCAATTTTGTCAAGTAGGTAAATAGGTAATCATCCACAAGAGGAATGAGCCAAATTTGGTTAGAAGCAAAACAATAATGTTGAAACTTTTTAGAATCCTACCTAGTTCTTCTAGCAACCTCCAGGAATTCATTGTCAAGTGGAGTATGCTCAAGCAGTGCGTGCATTCACCCCCATTAGTCATATGATGGCCCCATTAATTGAAACCATTACGACCATTCGCCATCTTCATCCATTAGTTGGGGTCGACCTCCCCTTTTTGTCGACAATTTTCATTTAAAGATAAATTTTGTTTTGGATAAAGAGGCATTTATTTCAATTTTGACACATTTTCCATGTCTTTCATCGGACAATCCTTTGGGTATGGTGTATGAACTATTGCGAGATTATTTTGTCCTTGATGACTTTGTTAGTGGCTTTGTTATCTTTTTTGAGATCTATAAGCACATCATTTGTGGTCATGTTCTTCCATTAGTATCACACCTACTTGTTGCATTGTGACTATTGGTTTTGAAGAAACAAGCTAGAAGCATTCGACCCATCATGATTGGAGGTGATTTATTGGTTAGTTGCTTGCACATTGGTTATTATATTCAAAGATACATTTGTAGAGCATTTTAGTCCACACAATTTTGGGGTGGCAATGTTGGGTAGGTGTGAGATAATGGTTCATGGGGTTAGAGCTATGTTGGATTTACATCTGGAATGGGTGGTATTACATGTGGATGTTTGAAAAGTGTTTAATTTAGTATTTTGAACAACCATTTTTCAAGAGTTGTAGTCTTGTACTGACACTTTGGATTAACTTTTCTCATTTGTTTGTCAGTTTTATGTGCACCCATCTCCATTATATTTCTCGGAGGCTTCTAGGCATGGGGATTTCACTATTGTTTCATTTGAGTTTAATACATGACAAGGGGATCCTTTGGGAGGAATGTTGTTTGCACTAGCTCATCTTCATGGTTTCCATCCTACTGTAGCAACCCACTTTACTTGTGTTTTTCCTTCATTGGTAGATGATATGCACATAGTTGGTCTTGCCTTGGACACGTTACCTACTTTTTTGCGATTATAGGAAAAATTTAGAAGATTAGGACTTTCAGTGCAGTTAACGAAGTGTGTAGCCTTGTCTCCACAAGGGTTAGACCAATCTATATCACTTCCTTTAGGTTTTTTTATATTTGAGTCCAATATTTGTGTTCTAGGTGCTCTCATGGGTTTTTTACCATTTGTGGAGTCCTTCATATCATATGCATTTTAGGAGGACCTAAACATGATCGCTAGCCTTCCTATGTTTGTAGATCTTCAAGTAGTTTTTGTGATGTTTTCGCTTTGTCATGCCCAGTGGTCGAGCTACTTATAAAGTATTATATTTCCATCACCATGTATCTTACAACATTATACCAAGTTTGATGTTCATACCATAGCTATGTTGGAGAAGGTATTAAGGTTTGGATCCTTAGCATCATAGTGGGCCATTTGGTTCATCATCAGGTCACTTTTCTTACTCCTTCAGGGGGGCTAGGCCTTCCTTCAGTTGTTCGATGTGCTACCCTTGCCTTTTCAGGATGTTGGGCTTTGATCATTCCTACACTAGTCTTTCGTTTTTAGTAGGATGGTCACCTTATTCTTTTTGATGTGGTGGCACATGTAGAGATTGATATTTATTCTTTTAAAGTCACATTACAGTCCATATGTGTGTGATGTTACCTGAGGTCATTCAATCGCATGTCTTGCCTTTCAAGAGTCTAGTAATGTAATCCTATCCCAAAATGAAGTCTTTTTTTATGAACCAACTACACAAACAGAAATTCACTCGATTAGAAAATGTTCTCTCGGATGTTGTGCAAACACATATTCATTCATGTGTAGGTCCAATAGCAGGGGCTTGGTTATTAACTCATCTTAACACCCCTTCATTTCATTTGTTTTCTGCCCATTTTTTTTACAACACTCTATATTCGTATCGATATACCATATTTTATAGTTACGCATCTTTCACAATGTTAGTGTGGTCATACTATTGATGATTAGGGTATCCATTTGTTAAGTTGCCTGTGTGGGAGTGAGTGCATTACAACCCATGATACACTTCAAGATACCGTTGCAACTATCACATCGAAAAGTGGAATTCACATACAAAAAGAGGTTTCTCACCATTTTCCTTGCCACACATAGAGACGAATGGGTATTGTCATCACTATATATGGTTTTCAAACCTTGGCAAATGTTGTCATTATCGATTTGACTTGTACAGATTTGGTGCAACGTGCTTTGATGATGGCAACACATGTAGCAACAATTGCCATTCAAGACAATACATGATCCTACACAAAGCAAGTGTTAAGAGATGATTTCATTCCCCTTGCCATAGAGACCTACAATTGTTTCCATCCTCATTTTTATTCCTTTTTGTTTTCTTGTGTACATGCCAATATAGCTTGCCATCAACATACCTCCTTGGTACCTTCGATGTTTATATCTTATATAGGCAAAGAATGTCAATAGCCCTACAATTTGCGTAAACCATTGCAATTATTCAGTGGGTTGCCTCGTTTACTCATAGTTCTTCATCTTTTCCATACATACCAATTAGTGCACCTCCATTGCTAATTGATTTGTGGTAGAGGATGCCCTTTTAGCATTACGTCTTCCATTTCATTACTATTGTTTTTATTGTCTTAGTTTTCCTTTCGTGTGTTTACGTTTGCTTCAACATGCCTTGTACTTTTTGTGAATGGATTTCCGTTCTTGTTTATATATATATATATAGGTTTATTCCCTAAAGAAGTGTTGAATTCTAACTTTTTAATTTTTTCCCCTTCAAATTCTAGTAACTTTTCAAATAATGTTTTCCCCAAAAATTCCATTTGTGGAATTTACAATGAATTTTATTTGATTTGTTGCCACAATGCCAAAATCCACCAAGAAAATATAAATTAAACACTCTTGTGAAGTGATTTTTTGGGGTCATAATATTTTGCTATTTTGTGAAAATATTCTGTCACAAATTCCTTTTTTGTTTTTGGGGGAAAAATCGCCAGGATTTCCCACCATTGCCTACAATGCAAAGGGGTGCTTAAGATTTAATATTTTCATATTTTTCAATATTTCCAAATTTGGCTAAATATACTTCTGTACTATTGCCACTTCAGCAACGTCACAAAATGTTTTTTAAAAAAGGTTACAATCCTGTCCAAAATTTTTGTCAAGTAGGGGATTATCCACTGGAGGAATGAGCCACATTTCGGTGTAGTGGTCAGACGGTAAAAAATAGAATTTTAAAGAATCCTGCCTAGTTCTGGCGACGAGTAAGAAACTCATTGTCTAAATATGGCGACATCTAACTTTTTTTCCTCAAAATGTGGTGACTTTTGCAAGAAAAGAAGCTGGTGTACAATTTGCACTGGGTTTTTTCTCTGTCATCACACTGCGAATTCGCCACAAAAGAAAAACACTAGTGCAATTCATTTCCTCTGGCGAAATTTGACCAATTTTCGACAAAGAATTTGGGATTTGTTTCACAAATTTGGTTTTTGGCAGTGTAAATTCGACTAATTTTGCTAATTTCTTTTCTTAAATATCGCCAAGATTTCAATAATGAAAAAAAAACAGAAAAAAACACTGGCCTGACTCCTGTCTTGTCCGGTGTTTTCTTTTTTCTGGCGAAATTTCGCCAATTTTTGACAAAGAAGTTGGGAAGTTTTTTGAAATTTTGGTTTTTGTAGTGTAAATTGGACTAATTTTGCTAATTTTTATTTTTAAAAATTTCACCAAAATTTCAAAAATGAAAAAAAAAAACACTGGTCTAACTCTTGTTCTGTCCAGGGTTTTTTTTTTCTGGCGAAACTTTGCCAATTTTTGACAAAGAAATTGAGAAAATTCTGGAAAATTTTGTTTTAATAGTGTAAAGTTCTCGAATAAATTTGCCTAAATGTTTTGGTTAAATTTCGCCAAACTTTCGATAATGAGAAACCAAGGGGAAAAAAAAGCACTGGGACTCATGTCCTGTCTTCTTGTGCATTATGTGCATCCCTCAAACCAGAGCCATGAATGTGTTTATTAGGCAAGGGATATTGTGTTTAGATTCATTATAGAGTACAGTAGCTTAAGGGATTTTTGCCCCTACTAGGTAATAATAATAGGTCTATATTTTATATGACGATTTTTGAAAGGTGATATTTTGGCTTGTGTTGAAACTTGTGTTTGACAACTCGTCCTTTTCTTGTGTTTTTTTTTTGTATAACTCATCTTTTTCTTGTGTTTTTGGCATTTCTGCTTTATTTATAGCGCTCAAAGAGCATTTGTAGCTTTTTAGTTTGCACATTAATAACACAAAAATTGCTCAATTTGGTTACGAAATGAGGAAAATATTGAAAAATGTTTGATGATAAGTACATGTTCAATGATTGACAATTTTACCCTACTACAGATTGGAACTGAAAATATTAAATTTAACCTTATAAACAAAAAGACTAGGTTTAATGCAACACATTTGAATAGCATATCCTAATGAATGCCACACAAGTCAATATCAAAAGGAAAGAAATATTCATGTGGGAATTAACATACACAAAATCAACTTGGTGAAAAAAAAATCCATTGTAAATCTAGGAGATCAAGTCCATGTTAACTTTCACAATGGAAAAGAAAAATGTTTTTAATGCAATGTCATGCTTGAATGAAAAATAGAGGAAATCAATATGATTGAACAAGACATCTAGCATGCATTCCTTGATACATGAATACCATGTAATCAACCTAGGTTAACCATGTATAAGTTTAATCTAATTGACATAGAATTATTGCTTATTCGTCGATTTGGGTTCCACAACTTGGTGAACACATATATGATCAAGTAATGTCAAATTCAAATTATGTTGTTTGTACACAAATATATCATTCCCAATATAATTAGTTATTGAGATTTAAATCTAAATAATTAGTGGAATGAGACCAACCCAAACATATCCAAATTTGAAGTTCAAAAAGAGGCTCCAAACATATGGGCAATACGCATGCACACCAAGTTTAGGTTCATGGGTCTTATTAAATGAAATTATTATTTATACTACATAACATGTTGCTACTAATTGCAAATAAGTTAACATCAAATGGTACTCAAGAGATGCAAATGTATATGAACTCATCAATGAAAATCACTTTAGTAACAACATCAAAATGTAATTGCCTAGCATTAAAACAAAGACTTCAATAAGAATCTTGAATTGGTGAATCTATAGTTCTTGTGACAAGTTCAAAAACGTGTATAACTAATGAAAACATGTTTCAGAGAAGGAAAACATAGACCACACTTACTTTCATTTAATACTTTTTGGATAACCATGAGTTGCTACATTGTAATGTGAGACAGTGTTTTGATATGAAGGATTTAAACTCAGATTTTGATCATGTCAAGGTAACATAACAGGCATCATTTTTGGATATTTCATACTATAAAATATATCAAAAAAACAATGGGAACCGTAATTGAAACTTCCAAAAGGAGTCCTATCCATTGGCAACTAGAAGCATGAAATAACTTAGTGTAGAATTCTGAAATGGGAAATTTATGACAAAATCAATTTATAAATTACACAAATCTACCAGTTTCATGCCAATATTCATTTCAATTAATTTTCGAAGGATTTCAGCAACTCTTGGTTAAAATTGTAAACTTCTTAAGAATCCAAATGTTTGGGGAACATGTCAAGATAAAGTTGCCAACCTAGGTTAAGAACTAATTCTTTTCATAATATGTGTTGCCAAACTTGGGCTCCACATTCCTACGCATTACCAGTGACAATGAAATGACAAAAAAGAAATAAGGGTTTATATTTGAAATTTTTGTTATTTTCAAATCTATATAGGATTCAAATTGTATGAAATATCTCCAAATTATCATCCAAGGGGATATTTAATTAGTCACCTCTATTTTCAATTCATTGAAATTTTGGAAGCAATTGGGGTGGATAAATATAAATCAGCTGAGCAAGTGGGGATTAAATCCTTGAATTAGATATTTTTAAAAGAAATTTTTATTGAAAATTAGCTTAATCTCATATATATATATATATATATATATATATATGTTAAAATTTTGAAAGAATTTTCAACATATTCAAATAAAAAAACACATATTCACATTTGCATAAAATTACATGTAAACATGTGTATGAAATTGGAAAGATGCAATTATTCAAATTTTTGTTTGAAATGACACAAAAAATCCAAAAGACATTGAAAAAAATGAAAAAAATTGTTTCTCTTTCAATATTGTAGAACCAATAACAAGAGAGTACAGCCAGGATAAATGGAGCTCCAAGGGAATTGAATCAAGTATGCCAACTCCATGAAGCTGCCATGGGGGAGTAAAAAAATCAAGAGGAAGCTGTGAAACTTGAAGACAGATGATGCAGAGCTCGCAAACCCAATCAAGTGCCAATTTTGGCTATCATCTAGGGATTGGCATGTTAATTTTGCATTTCAGAGATTCAGTGGTAAAGAGATCAGAAACCTCCTGAGAGTAATTGTAGTTGTCCCATTTTTTTCCACACATCCCTTTAGAACAGATGGACAAAAGCTCTTCACTGACTAAATCAAAGAAAGGTGCTGATGACCAACTTTTTGGTGGGGCTTGTTGGTGTGCAGATTGAAGTAACCAAGAGGGGGGACGTGCTTCACACCTTCCATATTCGAACAAAAGGTGGAGGACTGGAATTTATTATGTTCGCCCATGATCAGCATCTGTGTGAGTGAAGCTGTAAGCTTTTTGTATTTGTCCTTCCAACCTCCCAGGGTCTTGTGTAGCTGTATTATGAGACAGCTAACAAATCCAACCTTGATTGCTTGTAGGCCACTATCTTGTGCAGTCTTTACATGTTTGTCACATGTGAGACAATATTAATCCAAGAATTTGATCTTTACAAAAGGTCAATTAAAGAACAACAGGAAACCATTGAGGCTGGAAAGCACATAGAGAATTTTATTTGAAGTCCAGTATCATGTTTTCTGTTATCCAGCAGTGGACTGCCAGAATTTTGTCTGTGCGTGGCCAAAGAAATTCAGAACTGGTGGAATCTGTTTCTAACTCAAATGTGAAATGCCAAGCTCTGTCTGCATGATGCTATGCAACCAGCACAGGAAAAAAAATTAGTTGCAGGTCAGGTGTTCCAAAACCTTCTGTATCTAAAATTGCAAAAATTAGGAATATGCTTCTAAAAGGCTACATGTTTTACCAGAAGGCAAATGTGAAGTGGATAGCTGAAGTTTGGTACACTAAATATGAGGTGTGGATCTGTGCTTGCAATGGTAAGCAGAGAATCACAGTACAGCAAGAATCTCATAATAGAATGGAGTTGTAAAGGGAAAAATCATCAAAACATTCATGCCAATTCTCTGCACATTATGTGCCTTCCCATTATGGAACAGAAGTTGGCATCGCAAGTCATATAGAGTGTGTGCCTTGGAGTAGTAACTCTCAAGCTGTTCAGAGAAAAGAATCCATTGCGCAACTGGAGCCTTACTGATGTCTGATTTCTATTCTGTTTTCTGATCACCCATCAAGTTACATCAGGAAGACAATACTAGAGCTGACAAGGAATCTTTACCATGTTCATAGATTGTTGCAGGTACCAAGGATTTCTGCATAAAAGGACTCCATTGCCTGCCAGCTTTTTGGCTGGATATATAGAGCCAGAAAGCTATATATTAAAAAATGAAAATTCAGAAAATCAAGTGTTTTTCGAGATATGCAATAGCCAGAATTAGACCAAACTTTAAGAAAATCGTGAGATTCCTATACATGGTTCAAAGTAGGTAGCCAGAGAAATAGAAAGGATGTTTAAGAAAAAGTCCTTTCATATTTAGCTTTTAGCCAAATCTGGCAAAATCTTCGTCTGGATTATGACGAGAGTGGTCGACCGCTTTTTAGTGCGGTGAGCGTGGATCGAACACGCGACCTTCAGATCTTCAGTCTGACGCTCTCCCAACTGAGCTATCCCCGCACGTCACGACCAGTATCCGATATGAAATTTCACTTTGCTTTTGTATTTACTCCGTTGGCTGTTTCCCTCCCTTGATACTCGCAGTCTGCGTTCAGACTTAGTTCAAGAGTTATGTGTGTGGGTTTAGGGTTTTAGGCTAAGGGTTTAAGGTTTAGGATTCTCAGTTGCTATAGTGGAGGTAGGTAAGTTGTTGATATTGAATATTCTTGATTGCTACTATTGGAAAGTCACTCTGCAGCACCAAAGCCATTTGCACATGGGACAATAGGTTAAGCATCATGACATCATCAAGCACAAAATTCTTTTATTTTGGAAAAAGTTTTGAGGTAATGGGCAACCCTACACATATTAACTCCTCATCAATAAAATACCTCAAATCCATGCATATCACACAATTCTGCCTGTTTGCTGTACATATTTTGAGATCTAGTTGATTAACTACCAATGCAAACACATTTGTGTATGTTTGAGGCAGAAGAAAGAGAACAGCAGAAGTCCAAATTCTTACACTGCAAATGCCTCTGAAATCGCAGTATGGAAAACCAGAGTTGTGCATTGTCAAATTGAATGTCAATTGTGAATGTACATAAGACAAGTTTTCAGGCACAGATGTGAATTAAATCCAAAGATTTCAAAAGCTTTGCATAATTTGCAGGAAAATCAGCTTATCTGTTTCATGATGCACCCAAGCAGTTATGGGCTTGCACAATCTAGCACAATCCAAAATTCAGCTCCCTGGGATGCAAAGAACTGGGAACTAAATCATAAAACCGACCTTGCAAAGCAAGGGAAAAGCTTACAACAATTTGCATAATTTGCAAGTGAGCTTAGATTCTGCTTCAGGAAGCACCCAAGCAGCTATGGGCTTGCACTAGAGTGCTCCATCCAAAATGCAGCTGCCTGGGATGTGAAGAACTGTGAATTACATCGCAAAACTGATGAGCTATATATCACCATGGAGAAACTCAATGACAACATGCAAGAATTGGTGAACAAGCTGAAAAAAGCAAGTCATGTCATGCATGCCTTCCATTTCAGGAGCTTCTTCATCGCTTCTCACAAGCAGTCATCTTAGATTAGGGCACCTTTTCAGGCCCTCGCCCATAGTCAGAAGGAAATCACTGTCAAGTTTGGGACTACCTTCAAGCTCCAAGGTTTGAACTTTCTCCAAAACAGTAGAACCCCACAAATGTCCTTCAACTGTCATCTGTGGATCCAATCTGTAACTAAGACGCCCCACTAGTGTGTAGCTCAGACCCAAGTAGGTCAAGAGGGGAAACAAACATGCAATTGTTTCAAGTTTCATATTGCGGAGATCAATAGAGAGTGGGATGCCCAACAATTGTAACCTCCTCAATATCAAGGATGGTTTTGAAAGAACACTGTCTACTGCAATGCAAACACAAAGGCCTGAGTTCCTCAGTTCTACCACGTCGAACGCTAGACAATCTGTGCTGCTGTCTCCAAGGTCCACATCCTGGATTCTCCACATTATCAATTGTCAGGCTGCGGAATCTGGCAATTCTCACACTGCGCACTCTGGCGCCTTTCTTCACAAGTTTGAGACTTCTGAAACTGGACTCCAGCAGACGGATGCTCTCTAGACTGCTAGCCTCCAAGAGCACGTTGCCGTAGCGTGAGTCTACTGACATCCCTTTCAAGGAGAACGATTTCAAACTGGAGCTTGTGAGATTTACAGTCAATTCTGTATCCCGAAACCTCATGCAGTCTAGAGACAAGGATTCAAGGCTTTTACAACTCGCCACGAACGACTGGAGCTGTAATGCTGACGCTTCAACACTGTGCAGCCTAAGAGACAACAAACATAGGAATCGCTGAGCACGAATGGGAGATTCTGCTGTAAATCTGATATCAGTCTGCGAAACATCCAAACTTTGAATGCACCTCATCCTAGCACATCTCTCCAATAAGTTCACATAAGGTATGGACTTTGGCACGTGGTAGGTCAGATGACGAAGAGAGTCACCAAGCAATCACGGCTGTTGCTGAAAACTTGATTTCGTGAGCGATGCCCAAGTTTGGGAGACTCGATGTTTGCAAGATTGTGTCCGTCAACAGACATTCGAGCTCTGAATTTGTTTGGGGTTTCCGGTCAGATAACTCACTGATCAATCGATAGTCATCCACAATATACTCGTGTTGAAATGTGTGGAGATGATGGTGTAATGCCGCTCTCCACTTTTTGCAAGTCCATGAAGCCCTCACCACATCCTTCACGTCGTCAAGACGTGAGAGGGTGTTGCCTATCACTTGCACTGGAAATCCCTCGATCCCAACTGATCTCTTCTTCTGATCATCGCCGGCTTCTTCTTCTACTCCTAACTCGTTTGCCACCTTGTTTGCCACTCGGTTGCTGTTGCTCCCTTTGCATCTCTCCCCCCGCTGGCCCGTCTTGATGAATCAGTATAAGACTTCAACACCCCAACCATCGAGATCGATTATCGCAAAAGAAAGAAAAATGGGTTTGAGCCCGGACAGAGAACTATCGCGAATGAGAATCGAAGAATCGATCATTTCCAAAACCACCGCAACGGATCTGAGTTCTCGCGGATATGAAAAATCAATCCAGACTTGGGTGGGGGTGGCGGCGACATGAATGTGAACCAAGATTTCTTGAGTACGTACCTACTTGTGCCAACAGAAACAAACAGGCGGCTGGTCGGTCGTCGAGTAATGGTGCCGGTCAGTGCCCCTTATGTGAAGCAGTTTAGGCGTTTTCTCTACTGGCGAAATTGAAATTAAGAATAAAAAATTCCAAAATGAAAGGATTTTTCAGGGTTTCAAAGGCCAAAATTGAGGGAAAAAGACTAAAAATCGATAGATTTCTAAAAGTTAGTTTTCAGTTTGTAGCCATCATGCAAAAGATTGAGTATAAAATTTGGACTTCGTCTGTGATTTATAGCGAGATTTAGCTAAATCCTCCCACGGATGATCTGCAAAGTCTAAAAACTGAAGTGTTCTTTTAGAGAAGTTTCTATGCAGGTAAAAGTGTTGAACATCCATAGGAAGATTTGATCCTTACCAAGGGTTCCGAAAAAAACCAACCTGGGGCCTTGAACCATTAGTTCTTTTGCCCAAGAACCATCAATTCTTTTGATGTTTTCCCCCAAAAACCCAAAACCAGAGATTCCTTTAATTCTGAAAAATATTAAACAACCCAGAAATAACGGTTACTTTTTAGTGATATTAATTTTTTTGGCGAATCCCCGATCCCCCTCCCCTCGCCGACCCCCAAAGAAGCACAATTAATCAGTGGAAGTTACGCTTACAAAAATAAATATTTCCAAAATTTCCCTGTTTATGGTGAAAAAGGTCAAAAAATTGTGTTGAAAAAAATCACTGGATCTGAGATTCTGAACAATTTCAAAATACTGGAACAGATGCTTCTTTGAAACGTAAAAAACATTGAAGACTAGAGGTTCTTAGCAAAATCAAAGAACTGCCCAATACTGGTTCAAAGTTCAAACCATTTACAGTTAAAAATAAGAAATGCTCACCTTGTGTCTTGCCCAAGATAAGGAATGGGCAGCACTTGAGCATTCCATAGTCAGTTTGTACACAATACAAGCATGAACTGCAGGAAAATTTAGGGGTTACTGTTTCTCAAGCAAATCATGCAACCTCCTATGCTGTTATTATCACTTGTGTTCATGCTCCATATTCTGGCAGTGTTATGGTTTCTAGTGAAGTGCCATGTCAAATTATGGACTGGGCGCTTCTGGTCTCAAAGTTTATGAGTGGAGTAATTTGCTGGCATCGGATGCTTGACTGCTGCAGTGGAGGTAATTTGTGGATGGCTGGCTCCACAGCACCAAATCGATTTGTACAGGCTAAGCATCATCACGACATCAAACACAATTTTTTTTTAATTTTGGAAAGAGTTTCAAGGTGATTGGCAACAAACTCCAAACCTGCAACAGTGCCTGATTCATCCATTGGTCATAATAACATATGCCCATTTGCTGTACAACTGTGGAGATCTTTGTTTGATTAAGTAGCAATGCATCACATTTGAACATCTTTTGATGTAGAGGAAGTGAACAGGAAAAAGTTATGAAGTTGCTGTTTGATGCAGATGAGGACTTTTGTTGCAGTTCAGTGCAAGCACTTTTGCATTGGACGAGCTCACTTGTGGGTGATATCATGAGTACTTACAATAAGAAGCAGCCCTCTTCTTGAGCAATTCCAAAACAAGTTCTTACACTACAAAACAACTGAAATCAAGTGTATGGAAAAAAACAAGTTTTTGCAAATTGTCAGATTCAATGTCATTTCTGCTGTGTAAGAAGAGTTTTTTTCAGGTGATGATGCTGCAGGTTTCTCTGAAGGAAAAGCTTTGCATAATATTTTGCAAAAGAGCTTAATATTCTGCAGGTTCATGAACCATCCAAGCAAGCCAGCAAGCAAGCAAGCAACTATGGACTAGTTGCAACACTAGAGCAATATGAAATGTCGCTACCTGTGGTGCGATCATGACGATTGCGAAACTCAATCACAACGTGCTCATATTGGCGTACCAGCTGAATAAAGCGAGTCACATCGTACGCGCCTTTGATTTCACCTTCACCTTCGTCGATTCTCACAATCAACCGTGTTACATTAGGGCATCTCTTTAGAGCCTCTCCCATAAGCACAAGAAATGAGAACTGGTGTTTGGGACCCTCGAGCTCCAAGGTCCGAACTTTCCCCAAAACAGAGCCACGAAACTGTTTCTCAACCTTCGGAGTTGGGTAGCTCAGATCATATTGCCCCGGCAGAAGCGTGTAGCTCAGACCCAAATAGTAGAGGCGGGGAAAATACCAAGCAATTCTTTCAAGTTTCATATTCTTGAGATCAACAGCGAGTGGGATGTCCATCAATTGTAGCCTCCTCAATTGCATAGATGGTAATGAAAGAACACGATCAATTGCGATACAAACAACAAGGCCTGAGGCCCTCAATTCTAGCTCTTCAAAGTTCAGACAATCACAGGTGCTGTCTCCAAGGTCGAAATGCTCAAGCTCCACATCGTCAATCGTCAGGCTGCGTAATTTGACCGTACTCAGACTCCACAATCTGGCGCCTTTCTTCACCAGTTTAAAACTTGAGAGCTTTGAATCCAGCAGTCGGAGGCTCTCTAGTCTTTTGGCCTCCAAGATCACGTTGCCACGGCTCATCCCTTTCAAGAAGAACGACTTCAAACTGGAACTTGTGAGACTTAGAGTCAATTTAGTATCCAGAAACGTTATGTACTCAAGTGACAAGGATTCAAGCTTCTGACAAGTCGACACAAGGGACTGGATCTGTAATGCTGACGCTTCAACACTGAACATCCTAAGAGACAACAGACACAAGAACCGTTGAGCAATGGGACCTGCTTTGATAAACCTGATATCCGTCTGCGAGAAATCCAAGCTTTTGAGACACTTCATTCGGGAACATCTCTCCAACAAGTTCACATAAGGTGTGGACTTTGGCACATGGTAGGTCAGATGACGAAGAGAGTCACCAGTATGCAACAACCAAGCAACCACGGCTGTCGCAGAAAAGCTGACCGAATGAATAATGCTCAGGTTCTGGAGACCCGATGTCCGCAGGATTGTGTCCGTTAACAAACATTCGTGCTTTTGTTCGATCTCTTGTTCCTCGTTACCTATCTCCGAGAAGTGAAACACTTCAACATACTCGTGTCGCAAAGTGTGGAGATGACGGGATGCCGCTCTCCACTTTCGACATGTCCATGAAGCCCGAACCACATCCTGCACGTCCGCAAAATGCGAGAGGATGTTGCCTATCACATGCACTGGAAATCCCTCCATCCCGGCGAGTCTCTTCTCATCTCCAGTTCCTTATTGTTCGTGTTGTTCTTCTTCTACTCCTGACTTCTTCGCCGCCTCGCCTGCCGCTCCACTGCTGTTATCCTGGCTTCCTTTCCATCTCTTCTTCTCCCTCTGGACTCTCGTGATCAATCGGTGCAAGCCTCCAACACCCACAACGGAGAGAGAGTTCACCGGGTACAAGAATCGATCGCTTCCTACACCGCAACGGAGAACCCTTCGTCTTTCCAGTGTGGGGGGGGGGGGGGCTTTGGTTCTCACTTTTTGGATCCTGGAACCGGAGGGTAAGGGAAGATGTGTGCCTTGGCCGACGGTTCTCAAAAACGAAAGGCCCGGTTCTCACCCTTCACTCGAGGTTCTAAAAAACAAAATCAGAGGCGACCCGTTTTTATATTTGAGTGCCTTTTTTTTTATAGCAATTTTGTGATTTAGCCAAAGTGACGGTGATTTATAAGCTGTTTTAGCCTCATTTGGCTATTAATACGAAAGGACATAATTTAAATGTCATTATATATTTTTGGCTCTTTACTTGAACCATGTATCTTTTTATTTTCTGTCTTTTGAATTATTTTCTCTACAGCTGGCAATCATTCTTTGAAAATCATCAAATTTGCAACAGAAAATTTCCCCCAGAAAATTGCACCAAAAATAATGGCTGGTTTATTATCCTTAAACCTGGATTCTAAACGAATGAAAGAACTGGGTCAAAGAAGCCGCCCTCAACCGTCAGTTCTTTTCTGGTTCATTAATTCAGGAACCGTCAATTCCTTGAAATTTTTCGAAACCCCTGAAATTTCGCCCAAGAAAAAACACTATAGCAACTAAGCAATCATAAAAAGGTTCATAACTATAGAATCAAGCCGTCACAAAAAGGTTTCATTTATAACGTAATGCGAAGCAACTGAAATACTAAACCCTAAAAAATTATGCAAATTCTTCATGAGATCATAAACAAGTAGAAACATTTATGAAACGTGATAGCGCTCACCTGTTTACTACAAACACAAATGCACTTTGTGTTCATTGCAGCAGTGCTTGGTCATGTATTGATTTCCCCTTTTGCGTTAATTCCGTTTTTGTTTGTTTGTGGAAACTCAATTCTTTAATCCTTTCATTAACATTGAAAATTATGTGTGTTTACTGGTGCTAGTAGGCCCATTTCTGGCAACTAAATGTAATTATATTTTTCCCTGAAGTGACCCCCGGATTTCACAAAGAAGAAATGTCTACCTCTCAAAATAACAATGAGAGCCAGCTCTTTTCCTCAGCCTTAAAAAGTCTCAAAAGGGTTAAAGAACTCTCAATGCTAAGTAGTGTGATCTTTACATCAACCCACAAAATAATATTTGGGCAAAAAATGAATTTTAGAGTTGTCAAATCAAACAAAGTAAAGTAAGTGAACCTTAAATGGATGGTTTGTCACATTGTACCATTATTTCTCAAAAAATATAAATTTATAAAATTTTCAACAATTAGCAAATGGATGAGAAGCCAAACCAAATTGGAATCATCATTTTCAAAGAGAAAACAAAATAATTATGAATTTTCAAACGTGGACACATATAGATGTCTAAAATTAACATTTTGATAGTTAGGATCCTTACTCACCATATTAGAATGTATACTAATGACAAGGATCCAAGGTTTTAAAAAATGATTACTATGCATGTCAAAATAACCACCTAGGCACTTACATGTTTTAATCAAACACATGAAAAAGCAACACTTGGTGTTTTGAAAATGTATTTGATTAAGATTTTTAATGATTTGTAGTTGATCAAAATTACATGATGGCACTTGCCTTGAATTCATACACAAGAAACACAATTTTGATACAAATGTAACCTAACGTTAATCACTGTTAATTGGTGTAATGTGTAAAAACAAGTTTTAAATAGAAATGATTTCTAACTTCTTGCATCATACCTTTGTTTTTGTGAGATTTTTTTTTAACAATGACATGAAAAATTCTTTTGATGATGGCGATGAACATTCTAACCACAATGATGAAGAAGATCATAACATTAGGTTTTAATGTTTTCTTGTGTTAAGTAGCCTTGACAAAACTTTATAACTCACAAAATTGGCATAGAATATGGCATGGGTTTATACACCTATGGAGGTTCAACTAGTTGCAAACCATACCCATTTATTCTTGTCAGTTTAATTTTCTTCTTTCCATTGCCACTTTCATGTTATGGCAACACATTAAAGGTGTCATGCCATAGAATGGAATTGAGCACATTGTGATGGGGATTTAAGCTTGAATTGTTGTGTGGAGTGCATTACCTTGAGGTGAAATATTTTTCATGAACTAGGTTTCATTGAACCTTATTTTTTCCTCTCTATTCAAGAGTTGCCATTGTTTGTTTTTTTTTCCCTCCTTGTTTGCAAGTTGTTTTTGTCTTTTGCATTCTATATCATTGGTGGTTGCCTTCTTCTTAGTTTCCTTTTATTCAAAAGTTGTTAAATAATGTTTTAAAATCATCATGATTAAATTTGTGTAGTTGACTAAAGGTTTTTCATGTGGTTCCTTCCAAGGTCAAATAACTTCAACCTCAAGAAAATTAAGTGACATCAACCTCAAGAAAATTAAGAAATTAAGTGACAGATGGCACTATCATGATTTGTCGTGCTTGATGGTCATGCTTAAAATTTGTTAACATTCTTGGTGACCATTGATTGTCACTACTTGTTGATTTCAATGACCTTTGATATTTGATACTTATTGAATTTAATGCATCATCCTTAGTGGACATGGGTCCACTTATCGTTGTTCTTTTCAAATCAAGGAAATAATGGCACACAAAATCTTCTTCCATTGCTTTTAGACCTTTTTAAAGAATCTTATGTATTTGCAAATCCTTAACAGTAACATCCATTACATCAATTCACTACTACATATTGTGCCTTTTTGTGAAGGGCCAAACAAAAAACTTGAAGGTTTGCGAAGCAAAAACAACCTGTCATATTTACGATGCGACACGCATCACAACTTGTGCAGCACCACCCATCGCTAATTTATAATGTACCTTATTTCATCGCAACACTTTTGCAACATATACCACAAACAAAACTTTGCAACCCGCTCAGTCTCCATCCACCTTAGCAATATTCCACACTTCGCAACGTTTAATCATACTCAAAACATCGCACATTATACAATACACAAAGTATCACTACAAACTTTGAAAATCACAAGACATCGCAAGCTAGCGTTATTCGACGCCTCACATTTTGCGTTTGAATATGTATCGCAAACCTTATCACAAATTTTTACAAAACTTTCCAGTGATGTACGTATCGCAAGTTACGATGTGCGTTAGCTCGCAAATTAGTGAAAGGGTTACTGAAGAAGGAAGTTTCGCAAAAAATTTCGCAACGTCATCTGATTCCCAAAACGCCATAAAAAAATTAAAAAAAAATCTTTTAAACCAAATGGAAGCTATAAATCCACTTAACCATTATTATAATCTATTTTGCCTTGGCAGACTGAGTGAAAATATCAGTAAAG
>Ga0116231_10001083_pt1 | contig 54097 bp, 50 predicted proteins | sample S1TSphgellanicum_2_FD_89695 | JGI IMG/M metagenome (GOLD analysis project Ga0116231, IMG submission 89695) | Host-associated microbial communities from peat moss isolated from Minnesota, USA - S1T2_Fd - Sphagnum magellanicum MG | ecosystem: Host-associated > Plants > Peat moss > Unclassified...
ACCCCATCCCAGCCCCCCCCCCCAAACAAAAGAACTGAAGGAAACAAAAATAAATTATCACTTCTAGAATCTTCTGACAATAGTCAAAGAACCGGGGGTTCTCAATGACGGCCCACCCCCCCCCCACACCCACTCAAAACAAGACAAGTCTCACACAATCCCCTTCGCAAAGGCAAGTCTGTTCTAGAATCCTTCTAAGCTGTCAAAGAACCGGAGGTTCTCAATCACGAACCCTGGTTCTCTGGGCCGTTCTTTGTTCGCTCGTTTAATTTTATTTTTATTTTTTTTAAAAGAGACCGAATAATAGGAAACCCGTCCCCCCTCTCTCTCTCTCTCACTCAAAGGACAGGCCTCTTCTAGAATGTTCCCTGATAACCGGCGGGGGCTTTGGTGTCCGTATGGATACCCGTACAACAACAACAACACCGGGCTGTTTCTTCACTGCTGGGCTGACTCAGGCAGCTGGCTGGTACCTTCTCTCACCTTCTTGAGTGAGACCTCCTAGTGGGCAACATTTAACCTCGGTTAAATGTTAAACTTGGTAAAGGCCCAAGGTCGAGGGTGTTCCCAGAATAAGGGTAATGCCTGAGGCGGCCGCTCGCTGCCGAGGTGGTGGTGCTCAAACTCTGATTGTGCCCTCGCCCAAGGCCCTTGTTGAGTGTAAAGCCCTTGTTCTACCTCCTTTGACCAATTTGTTGGCCTTGCCTACCAAGGCAAGGATATTGTGTTTAGATTCATTATAGGCTATATAGTAGCTTAAGGGATTTTGACCCTTAGGTAGTAGTAGTAGTAGGTCTGTTTTTATATGAGGATTTTTATATGAAAGATGATATATTTTGGTTTGTGTTGAAACTTGAGATTAATAATTATAGAGTTTATAATATGCATCTTGAAGGATTTTGGTTTCTTTTAGAGGATTATTTTTTTTGAAGATTTTATTTTTGCATGATGAAATATTTTAAGCAATAAATATCATAAGGAGTACTAGTAAAAAAAAATTCACTTCGTTGTGTATCGAAATGGTAATCTATCAATGTATCATATTCCATCATGCATTATGTCATCGTGCATCATGTTATATCATCAACATAAATCCTATGGTACATATGTATTGTGTAAGGAAGGGTGGGAATTTTTTTTAAATGCCTACATGCATAAAAAAACTTTATAGATGAACATCTAAATGTTTGTTTACTATACTGTAATTGTTAATGTATCAAAAAATATTAGTACATTAAATTTTGAAAATATATGGATAAGATATTATAATATTTCTAAGTTTATGGGTAAGGTACAATAATTATTAACTTAGTACCTAACCATTAATTTACTGTTGACACACATGTGAACAATACATTGAATGTATTATTAATATTTCACACTTGAAAAATAAATGATTACATATGAAAACTTGACACCTAACATACATTTAACAACATTTTTTTGTCATAAATAACTATAATTTACCATTTTTTTTATGCACCAAAGATTTATTAATACATTAAGGATTTTTCAACATATTTAAATATAGAAAAAAAAACAAGAAATTTTTCAAAATAGAAGGACAAGAGGTGGGCCACATTTCCAAGTTTATAGGTCAAGTAAAATAATTGTTAATTTAGTAAAAAAACCCATAATCTATTATCAAAATGTGATGTGAGCAATACATTGAATGTATCATAAACATATTTTCACACTTGAGAAATAAACCTTACATATGAAAATTTGACACCTAATATGCATTTACTCATTTTCAATAATAACTAATTATTATTAACCATATGTCATTAATACACTAAAATTTTATTGATACATTAATGATGTGTTGATACACTAATGATCTTTTGATACACTAAGATTTTTTCAACCCTTCTAAACATAAAAAGACCAAGAATTTAAAAAAACAAATGGACAAAAGGTTGTCACATTTCCAAGTTTATGAGTAAGGCAAAACAATTGTTAATTTTGTTTTAAAAAATTTATTTATTTTCAAGATGTGATGTGAGCAACATTGAGTGTATCATAAACATATTTTCACACTTGAAAAATAAACCTTACATATGAACATTTGACACCTAATATACATTTACAATCATTTTTTATTATAATTAATTATTATTAACCATATGTCACTGATAGTACACTAAAGATTTATTAATACATTAATGATCTATTGGTACACTAAAACTTTTTAATGCATTCAAGATTTTCCAACTTATCTAAACATAGAAAAAACATCAACTTTAAAAAAATAAATCGACAATAGGTTGCCATGTTTCAAAGTGTACAAATAAAATCAAAAATAATTAATTCAATTGAAATGCACCATTAATAAGATGTGGTGTGAACAATACATTGAATGTATTATAAACGTATTTTCACACTTGAGAAATAAACTTTTACATATGAAAATTTGACACTTAGTACACATTTACCATTAGTTTTTATATTATAACTAACTATTATTAACCATGTGCTATTAACATACTAAAGATTTGTTGATACATTAATGATCTATTGATAAACTAAAAAATTTATAGTCCGTCTAAACATAGAAAGGGCGGGAATTTTTCCAAAATAAGTGGACAAGTGGTTGCTACTTTTCAAAGTGTACGGGTAATGTAAAAAAATAATTAATTAAACCAAAATGCATCACTATGCTACTAACATGTGGTGTGAATAATACATTGAATGCATTATTGGTATTTGACACTTGAGAAAAAAATCTCTATGTATGGGAAAATTGACAGATGTTACACATTTCTCGCCATGTTTTGATTTTAAATAGTTGATATTTTTAATCTATTATAGATATATGTTGAACTTCCAACTTGCATATTAAGGTTTAGGGTTACATTTTTCAAGCTTTTGCATATCAAACTTAACATGAACTTCCTCTTCACATGATTTTCTTGTGTTATTCCAAGGGTTTTTGAAGCATTCTTTTGACATTTTTACAAATTTTTCACATGCCATTGTGACCTAATTCTATGTAAGTCAAAGATTTACCATGTTTTGAATTCATTGTATGTTGATTATCACAATCTGAATGTAAGGTGCATAGAAACTAATATCTTTTACAATGGTTTTTGTAGGCATGGAGGGGAATTTGCCGTTGTATGAACATGGCGATCAAGTTGAACTACATGCATTAAAAAATGTAATTCAAACACCACTAGATGGGCCTTTTGATCATGAAAATTTGATGCGAGAAATTATCATTCGACACACTGGGATGCAACAAGGCCCTCGTTTTGTTGAAGTTACATTCATCCCCACAATTTGAGTGTTAGATTTCATAGTTGGTGAAAAAGGTAAAGACAATGGACAATGTCACTTACTTTGCAAAAAACGCATCATCCACCTTGACAATGATTTGTAACAATTGCAAATAGATAATTCTTTCGAGTTTTCAAGGTTCAAATTTTGCCCTCTATTACATTTATGCACCAAGATTTGCATACGTATTATACATGTTTAGATGTGATGTTCACCATCTAATGAATTAATTTTACTAGTTTGCAAACATGAAATATGTGACTTATTGTATGTTTTATAATGTAATATATGTTCATAAGTAGCACAAATTTGGTTGGTTGGTTGTTTATAGGTACCAATGTCAATATGGTCCCAATGATCTCACAAATGTTATGAAAAATATTACACAAAACCACAATGCAACTCCAAAACAATTGGACATCAATGGAAAAGTAATCCCATTAGGGATAGGCTGCAAAGGCACACAAGATTCAAGAACAAATGGGGTGGTTCTATAAAAAAAAGGATGTAGAACCGAATTCACCATTAAGACATCATATTTGCTCAAACATGTATTAAAGTTATGTTTCATTCAATGAAATCATCACTACTACAAAATGTGGGTGCAATTCACGAGTCCCTGTTTATTAGACCAGTGAATTCATTCATCTTCACTGGTCCCTATTCATTACAACCAATGAATTCATTCAAAATCCAATGAAATCATTTGGCGTACAGGGACACCTTTTGTTGTAATGCATGTTAATCAAGATGGTCTACATGTCCATGGGGATTTGAATATGGGTGATAGATATGCATTTGTTACACATTTATCAAAACAAATCGAGGATTTTGTGATGAAATAATTAAGGCTTGGACTCACAGTGTCTCAAACTATGGCAAAACATAAGCAACATGTGAAGAACGTCATGTTAAAGACATGTGAGTTGAAAAAAAAATGTTCCTCACTGAGCAATATGTCAAGGTGTTGTTTAGGAAATTGGCTCAAGAAACATACCAACTACATAAGAACGATGCAAAAAGTGTGCATATGTGGGTTCAACAAAACACCAACTCAATGTTTTACTATCAAGAAACTAGGGTAGAGGTGGATGGTGGTCTCATTGGGCAAAACATGCCTTTCACTTTGGGTATCCAAACACCATGGCAAAGGCAGATGATGATTGAACATGGGCACCAAGAAGGTGTTGGAGTTGATGCAACCTTTGGGACAAATGAAAAAAAGGTGATACATTATGTCCGATACATAATACATGCACACGTGATCTAATACACTAGTGTATATGTAATCTAATGTTATTGAAACATTAATAAAACAAATGAACATACATAAACAAAATACATGTAGAAATTTGAAATTGTTAATAGATCATTCATTACATTTCTTGTCAATGTTTAACTAACATATCTCTATTGTGAATTGTGGTAGTTCCCCCTTTATACCATGCTGGTGTTTAACCAATGGCACAATGGCATTCCTATAACATAATGCATCACATCATGATGTCAACAAGAGGATTCAACACCATGGATGCATGTTTTGAATGAAAGCATTCATAATACTCACCCATCATGGCATCCCAATGTTTTCATTGTTAATTGTGCCTGAGGGGAAATCAACTACATCAAGTAAAATCTTTATCCTTTCCCCCTTTCTATTCAACAAATTGCCAACTATCTATTATGCATGTCATTTGCCCCCATGGATGTAACATGCATCAACATTGATTGTATTTAAATCTACCAAATTTCATATATAATGCATTTTCTTTCTTGTAGGACTATATGGCTAAACATTGCCATTTTCTTATGTTTGTGGCATGTGAAATGAACATGGCAAAAATGTTATCATTTACCACAAATTGGTTAATGACGAAAGTGCATTAACTATGATGTGTGGAAGAGACGAGGAACCCTAACCAAATGTAGTAGCCCACTGAAAAATTGTTATGGCTTGCGCACATTGCAGGGCTATGGACACACGTTGTCGATAGTGGGAAATGAATATCAAGGGGATTAAAGAAAACTGTTGATGACACATGATAGTGTTTTGTGCACATGCAATTAGGAATGAATCAAAACGAAAATGAAGATACCCATACGTCTCAATAGCAAGGGGAATGAAATCATTGTTTGGTGCTCATTTAACGTAAGATCATGTCTTCTCCTCAGCAACAATTGTCGTTGCATGTCCACTACACCATATTTGTGCAAGTCAAATTAATAATAACAATGTCTATCAAAGTACGGACGCCATTTCTAGTAATAAGAATATCCACTTGTCATCAAGTGTGGTGATGGAAAAGGTGGGAAACTTCCTTCTAAACATGTGTTCCGCTCTCCAAAATAATAACTATAATAGTATCCTAAAGTGCGTCATGGGCTACTATATGCTCATTCCCACAGGGGCATCAAAACAAATGGTTATTTAGATCATTAATGGTATGACCACATTGACATCGTGAAAGGTGTGTAATTTGTAGGATGTGGCAAGCCAAAACGGGTATGTAGTGTTGTAAGAAAGTGGACCAATGATAAATGGAAGCTAGTGTGGAAGGACGAGCTAATAATCAAGTGCTTGCCCTTGGACTTGCACATGAATAGAGATGTATTCACACGATATCCGAAGGAATGTTTACTAGAAGGGAAACAAATTCCTACTTGTGTAAGTGATCCATTAAAGAAGCCTTCAATTGGGGGTAAAATTGAACCACTAGGTTCTCAAAAGGTGGGACATGAGGGTGTACACCTTGGGGTAACATGGTTTAGACATCTCGTAGTGCCATTCGGAACAAGGAAGTGCCAGTTTCAACATGTGTTATTATATCAAGAAGAATGGGGTGATCATCCTGCTGGAAACAAATGACAAGTGTAGGAACAATCAATGTTTTAACACCCCAAGAATGTGGGGGTAGTAGTTCGAACCACAAAAGGGAGGCTAAGCTTGTTCAAAAAACTAGGAATAATGGCCTAATGACAAACTAAATGACTGGTAGAACCACCAAAAGATCTTGCAACAAGTAATTTCTTCAATGTAATTATGGTACGAATATCAAACTCAACATAATGTTGCAAAATATCAGGAGATGGGAACATTACACAAAGCAAGTAGCCCCAATGTTGGGCATAACACAACAAAAGCATTGCAAAAGCCACATGAAGATTTGTAAACATAGGGAAACTAGATTTTGTCTTGAAATCCTTGTGGCGAGCCTTGGCCATAAACAATTCAATAAATGATGTAGATCCCACTAGTGCACCCAAAATATGAAAATTTGTGTCGGGAATAAGAAAGTTAAAAGGAAATGATATAGAGTGGTCCAGCCCTTGAAGAGACCAAATTACACATTTCATTGGTTGCACTGAAAGACTTAATGTTGATAATTCATGTAATCGTAAAAACATAGGAACCACATCTAATGCAGGACCTACTATATGTGTATCATCCGCCAAGGAAGGGAAAACACAAGTAGGGTGGGTTGTTGTTGTAAGGCGAAGAGTGCAAAGGTGAGCTAGAACAAACAATGTTCCTCCTAATAGGTCACGCTGTTATGTATTTAATTCTAACAAAATGACTATGAAATCCCCATGAAAAAAAACTTGGGAAAAATATTGTGAGGATGGGTGTGCATATAATTGTCAAACAAATGGGAAGAATTGATACAAAAAACCAAACAAAGACCATAACTCTTGAAAAATGGTTGATTATGACATTGAATTGAAGGTGTTATGGACATCCACCTGTAGCACCACCCAATTTGGGTGCAAATTTAACATCGTTCGAATGTTGTGAACCATTGTCCCACACCCACCATGAATCATTACACCAAATTGATGAGGATTAAAATGTTCTGCAAGAATATTCCTAAACTGAATAGCTAGAGTGCGGACAATTAAACGATAGGTCACATCACTAATCGTGATGGGATGTATTTTTCCAAACTGCTTCTCCAATGTTAAGAGTCGAAATGCAAAAAACAAACGTGATACTAAAGGTGGAACATGATTTTGAACAATGTGCCCACATACCTCGAAAAAGAGGTTAAAACCATTCGCAAAATCATTTGGGACAAAACAATTTCATAAAAGTTCATACACCATATTCGAAAGGGCCATCGGAAGAAAGACGTGAATGAGCCAAGGCAAAAACAAATTGCTCCTAATTTAAAATAACCTCTGTCTTAGGATGGACATCATTAACAAAAGGGGGGAAATCAACTTTAGCAGGTGGGTGGAGAAGACGAAGGATTCCCATGGTCTCATTAGATGGGGCTGTAGGTGTGCTCGGAGTTAATGCACGTATTGCTCGAACGTACTCCCCTACGTGAACAAAGGCCCATGCACAACATAATCATGTTGATGGAGGTGGGGTAGGATTTGGACTCAACTCCAAACATTTGTGAGAAATTAGAACGAATGTTCTAATCATGTGCTCTTCCTGTAATGCCTCCTAGTCACCACCACATGCATATTATCCATTCACATGCATCTACCTACCTAATAGCCATCAAGTGCCTTACCTACTTACCTACCTACATAATAACCAATATATTCCTTGTGTGCTTACTATGATAATTATCCATTTAGATAGCTAACTAGGTATAGCTAGTTTACCTAGCTCAGGTAAGAGGGAAATAGGAGGTTACCAAATTGGAACCTTGGTAAATTAGTCGTGTTCATTGACAAATGAAGCACAAGGCTATTATTAGACTTCAGCTTTGCCCCATTGCTCACTACCACTGACAATTAACCAATTAATTGATGATAAAAATTTGATAATGTGAAAACTAACTTCCATTCAAACGAAAATATTAAATAAAATTTTGTGCACCTTGAATTGAATTTATATTTAGTTGGATGAAATTTCAAATCAACTGAATTCAATTTCAATTCAGTTCAATGATTGGATTAAGATTCAAGTGAAGAGAAATGGAATGTAAATTGGTGGAGAAGATATTGAAAACTTGCTTGTGAATACATCATTAAAAAAGAAACCTTAGAACACAAATCCAAAAAGACATCTTTCCATGCCTCTTTACTTGGGAATGCATTAAACATGCTTCAGTTTGGAACCATACGACTCTGTGTTATTGAACCTAAAATCGTCCTTCCTAAACCAGCTCCAATGAATCATTATCACTGAAAATATGAGATACTTGCATCTCCTCCATCAAATAATTCATGAAGCACTGGCAGAAAATTTCTAGGGTAGCTGAAAGGCACATTATAAAGTGGAATTCTTCCTCTGTGAAAGGGGCAGGCTTTTTGTCCCCAGGGGGGCGGTATTCTTTAAAAAATTACAGCAGTTCCACATCAAAAATCAATCATCAGTTCAGTTCCAAGTCAAACAATAGTGATGCATAGTAACCTACAAAATGTTGCTTTGCTCCATTATGAAAAAGAAAACTCACAGTGAGAACTGATATGTAGGAAAGTTGCGAACCTTGTTCTTGACTAACTTGAAAAGGTTTGAGGCGCCTCTACCTTTTCCTGCCTGCATCTCATGTTGAATACAATGACTGCAGCATCTTAATGCAGTAAGCAAAGACATCACACCAAGTAACCAAGAAAACACTTCTTTACACTTGTTTACAGTTATGACAAATTCCTGCCATCTAACTGGTAAATTTCTGGGCCTGACAGTTCAAATCTGAATCCTCCACTCAAAAGAAATTCCAAATTCACAGTGAAGCCTCCATGTTGTACCCAGTTGTTAGTGTGTTGCATACGGTGCAACTCGCACATAGGACAGAGATCGTGGTAGACGTACAGGACCATGACTGAACCTCTGCCCAGTTGCCATTGCCACACCATCATTGGCACTTGCTCCTGTTAGTGACCCTTCTCGCTTCCACTGCAGATGTGAGGTCCCAGAAAAGGGCTTTCTTATACCAGCTGGTCTCCGCAGCATGTGCAATTTTCCTCTTAAGACACTATCCCTTGAGAAAGGATGTGCAATTGGTTGATGAGACCGTTGCATGGAAGCATGAACAATAGGTGGGGTTATCATTTCAACAGCTGCATCATCCTTGCGTACAACCTGGTCAATAACACAACCAGATTTCATCATTAAACAAATCTTTTCATGATTCCTGTGAATTTCTTGATGCATACAATTTAAGTCAACCTGAACAGGAAATAGAGATACTAAGGTTATAGAGACTTCAGATCTGGTAAAATATCAGCAAACATGATACTGATGACACTCAACCCTGAAGAAGGGAAAACAGAACCACAAATAAGACTAAGGAGCAGTTTCACTGACAGTGCCAGTTATACACATGCTCAGAGACCTTCAACAGCAACATGTATGGTGGTGACAAGCTACATAAAATCCCGACTAACTTCATCATCTCCCTGTAATAGGTTGAGATCAATGTCATACATCAAGCAACATACTGAGTCTTTGTCACAAGGCCAGCAGTAAAACCCAAATAGAAGAAGGCCAAGGAAACCAAGGAGAAAGAGAAACATAAGAAGAGAAAACAAGAAACACAAACGACAAATAGCCAACCAAGATGGAAGACTCTAAGAGCATGATCTTTTGAGGATACCGCACATAGGAACTGAAGTGTTAGCTGAGCAAAACTTGACTGAAGGAAGGTGGTTACAAATAACCTGCTGTACCTTCAGAGTACGTGATAATAGTGAGGATTCATTTAATGCTAGAGCCTTCTTCACTGCCTCTTTAGTAGAGAACTCCACATAGGCAGACCTGCCACATGTCAATACAATAACTGGCATTCAATAACTGTTATGGTGGGTTTGGATAGATGAGACATATGCAATGTAAAGGAGAAATCCATTTGACTTTCTTAGGGCAATCATGAGGCATAATGTTTTCATAACTACTGAGGCCTTTTCCATAGTTACTATTTTAGTCAGCCTGAATAGAATGGAGAGATGAATAGATAACGAGGATAATAGAGACTTCAGATCTGTCACCATTTCAGCAAACAGAAAGACAAGGAACCCCAGCTAGACTGGAGAAAACAGAAACAAAACTGAGGAGCAGCTCACCAACTGCTGCAGTCACAGACATGTTCAGAGACTCATAAGGGATAAAATGTTACATCTAAAATCACAAGATGAGTCTGAGGATATCCAACCTGATATCATTTGTACTATCATGAGATGATGATATGGGTCATACTTTGAAGCTACTAGGGGATGAGACCAATTGCTTTAAAGAATTGAAGACACTCCCACTAGGGAGCTTTAGAACAAATGCAAGAGAATCACAAAGGATCTGTGAGAGAAGCACTTCCAAATTGCCAAGGCAGATGACTTCTAATATATCTATGATTGCAGAGAAACCTCCAATAACACTTTGAAGGTAACCATTGAGTCAGTTCCGGCCAAACCATAACTAACATGGCAAGAATGTGTGCGGTCATAACATTATAAGTGCCACTCAATAAAGTATCAGACCATCACCTTCACCACAAACAGCATTGACTACCTACCATCCCCATTGAATTCATCAGCTGCCAACAGTGGGTGTAGATAAGTATAAAAATCTGCCCATACAAAAAGTGGCATCCTGAATTTCCAAGAAGACTCAGTCATGATGTTGGCAAGAACTCCAGAGACATAGTCAACAAAAAAAAGTCAAAAGTAATCCTCATTTCACGTTAGCTTGCATCTGCAATTTCATTTCATTAGTTTTGGACAATTGACAAAGAGTAAAAAGGTAAATCTTGACATACCCTTTTGGCTTTCCAGTGGCAACATCAGCCAGCAATGTAACACGCACTATTTCTCCACAGTGACCAAAATGCACAGCAAGGGCAGCTTTGGTTGCAGCAAAGTGTACCTGCCAAACCACGCCAACATCTGTTAAGAAGCTTGGCATAAAAAAACTGAGATTTTCTTACTTAACTCTTCAAACACTGCCTACTCTACTACAAAATTTTATATCATGAACCAGATGCAAATCTGCCCTCTGCATAGTAATATCCAACTTAGACATCAAGCAATGAAGAATAAAGATTTAGTGATGCAACACATCTCTGCTGTTGTACAAACAACTTTCCACAATATTCATATAGCTATTGTGATACCATATCTATGAGATTGCAGAGAAAACTCTCCAAGAACAAGGTAACTGTTATGTCAACTCTGGCTAAACTAAAACAAACATGACATGAATGAGTGCAGTCATAACCAGGTGTGTTATCAGTATGGGAAAACCATATATCAAAGAAACCCAATGATGCCTTGTTTCTTTCCAAGCCACAACCACAAACATTGGATGTACTGGAGCTTTCATGCAGCAAAGCAGAATCATTTTTCAGTTTGTCAAAAACTTACATTGCTGACAAAAATTGACCGCGCATTGATGTCCTCTTGACTTGGCTGAAAGAGCAATGGCCTCATGCCTGTGCCACAATTAAGACGAGTGTTAAAGACATGATAATATAAGAAATGCTATGGACCAATGAGACTTTCTAAGACTCAAAGCTTCTTTCAATCTTTGCAACATTTCTCTCCACCTTATTCCAGCTGTAGTCTTATTGATACTCCAACTTAAGCTTCAAGCTAATTAGCACAAGAGTGAAGAAGCCTGAAGAAGCCCCTCACCAGAAACAGGAGTCTTCTGGACCTCCTTGGACACTTCAGCTTGCCTTGCTCGCAATTTTGTCATTTCCAACTGCACTTGCCGTAATCTTTTCTTCATCTCAAGAACATCCTGAGAGCATCCATCAAGGACAGTACAATGTATCATGAGCAACTTTCAAAAGGAGCTTTTAAGGGGCAATACTAGAAACTATCATCCAAGTTGAAGGCATCACACAACAGAGCTTTACATTGGGATTGAGCTGAGCATAGAGGGCAGCCTTTCCGTCATCAACTTGCTCAAATTCCCTTTTTGCAAACATTCCATTGTCATTTGTAGGAGAAATACCACATGTATCATATGTCGGGTTGTAAGACTGAAGTGGATGTCTATCAAGCCATATCTGGTTTCTACTGTAGATGGCAACCTGAAGAGGCAAACCCTGTTCCAAGCCATTGGGTGTGGCATCTGGTAGTTGATCATTTTCTCCGAGCCCAAACTTGAAATTCCGCTGCATGCCTCCTAGATAAATTCGACGACTTCCATTTCTGTTATTCCTTTCAGGGCCCTTTGTCCACCTAGGCCTGTGCTCAGAGTACTCAGAATTAATTTTGGCACCATTCAAAAATGATTTATGTGTTTCCTCTTCTCCCATGTCATTGTCTCTAACTACTCGCCCAAACACTTCATCCCTGATTGGCCTCTCATTATCCTGAACTCCCAGTCGATCCCACACTGATGAGGGTCTATCTTGAACTTCAGAAGTCTCCTGAAATACTTCTGGAATCTGCATGTCTTGCATAAATGCATCCGCATGCACCACTTCCAGATCAGGCCCCTGCACATCTGGATTCCCACAACATAGTAAATTCACTCTCTCTCTTGGGAAAGCAAAGGAATCATAACTTAAAGTAACATTCCTTAAGATGTCAACTCTCTCTGTGAATTGGAAAGATTCTTAAGAACAAAACTTACCAACATCTGGTGAAACTGCAGATGGGAGGTGCTTGGAACCTGATTCTGCTTTTAGCATTGCACTCCTGGTACTAGCAAGCCGTGCACTTTCAGCCACTGCTTCTCGTACTGCTGAAATCAAAAGGCGGCGAGAAGCTTTGACATCTGGAGGTGACATCTCTATCTGCACAAGAAACCAAACTTGAATTTCCAACCTATCTACATGTAACACATATCTATGCCATTGCAGAGAAAACTCCATAACAACAATGTGACGATACCATGACAATCAGTGTGATCATAACCTTGTGAGTGTCACTCATTAAGTGATCACACTGACTGTGGAAGAAGCTTGTGATGCTACAATTTGTTTCACTTTAACTAGTCAATAATGTTTGCTTGTTCATGTATGAGCAAACATTAAGGTATATAGCAGCATTTGTAGAGGGGAGGGAAGTGGTTGGGGCACCTGAACCCTGAACATATAGTGAGTTCACAATCCATAGAACACAATGAAAATACTTCCTGAGGATATGGGATTAAAAATGATGACTGTAGAACAACAAAGCATGCATAGTTTGCTCAGACAAACATCATACCATATCAGGTCGACCCCTCCCTTTCCGAGTCCAGATCTCTGGAGATCTTGCACGCTTCTTTTCAGAGTGGAGTGATTTCTCCCGATGCTGTCCTCTCCTCATTGAATAGCAACCCACTTCAGGTCGACTCTCGGGTCGACTCTCAGATCTCGTTCCTTCAAATGTTGCCAAACCATCCTCATCCTCTGTGTGAACAACTGCAGCTGCTCCTTCATTGACGGCTACCACAGAGGCTATGGTTCTCCCACCCCGACCATTCTACCCACAGCTCATAAGAGTTTGATGTCAATTGATAGGTCAAAAGATAAATTAAATTCAGTGTGAAAAATCTGCTCTTCTCCAAATACATATATGCAGGGACAATGAAGGGAGGAAAACAGTCACCTGTGGCTTGGTCTCTTGCTTAGTATCCATAGCCAACTGCTTGTCCTCATCAGTGTCCATGTGTAAATGCTTTTCTTCCTTTGTGCCCATGTACAAATCCTGATGTGTGGTAAGATGATCCCAGAGCCTGCATAAACAATTCAACAATGCTGGTAAAATCAAAATTTGACTGATGGATTAATCAGTTTCTTGCCATGAGCTTTGCAAAGGACTCCACACATAAGCTCTCTTTTTACAGAACTGTTGTGAAGCAACTTCCAATCATCTGCTGGTTTGTGGACACCAAACAGTTACAAACATACCAAGTCACGAATGCTTTACTTTCATTGCCCAGGAATGCTTCCAGATCCACAATTGCCTGCGACAGTTGCTTTCCATGGCTCACAAGCACAACCACATACTCCTGCATCAAAGAGCAACCAAGATGCACGAAATCAATTGCAGCCACCGCCCCAGACACAGTAGCTAAGCAAATCAAACCTTCGATTGATTGCAACCCTAGGTATTACAAACTTGGAAGCTCTTCCCACTTTGCTCTAAGAAAGCACATAAGGGCAGGTATTATATTAGGGAAACCAAGAAAGTACCACAAGAACGTCATCGCTATAGTTTCCAATAAACTCAGAGAGCTTGGCCTTCACAATCGCTTTAAGCTTGGCTGCTCCCTCACTGCTAACATCCAATGTGAACTTCCTTGTCGCTTCCATCGATCCTGTCCCAGACCAACGCTGTCAAGTACACATACGTTTACTTCATGCAGTCTCAACCTGGCAAGGCCTCCACATTCTTCTTCCCTCCAAACCCTACCCTAAAAGCTCACACCAATCGGAAATCCGATTCGCTCAGGGACACAGGAAACTAATCAACTACACGTACCGGCTTCCGGTCTTCCAACGCGATCACAACATGCGCTTCATCGATCAAAAACGATGTCCTTATCGTGATGTGAGTCACTCCGTTTTTCCGTCCGTCAGCCAGACATTAAACTCCCGCGAAAAACCGTCATACAGATCCCAACCCCGCAAACAAAGCATCGTTCGATTCCATTTCCCGTGGGCTTGCTCCCGTACACCGAATAGCGGCTGATCGAAGAGCGAGACGAGCGACGACGACGCTGCAAAGATTAGGGCAAGACGTTTCCCCGCCCCGCCCCGCCCCGCCCCGCCCCGCCCTCTCCACGCTAGCTCTCCAACAAATCTCTCCCACGCACAAAGGGACTGCTGCTAACGACGAAAGACTGAACGGGTGGTGGTGGCGACGGGGACGAACAGGACTGCAGAGGGGCTGTGGCGCGCGGGCAGGGACGGACGGGAAATCACAACCGCTCTACCTATTATCGCCAATTCTATAGCACGGGAGGCCGTTCTGCAGAACGGGTGACAATTCCACCGCAGCGGGGTGGCTCTATTTTGAAGTTTTGTATGAGGGGTAAGTGAGCGGGCAGCCATATTTTCATTTCCGTTGGGGGGGGGACTTGGGGAATTTTATTTTTTTCTTTTTTCTTTGTGTTTTCTTTTGAGTGGTTTGGGAATTCAACTTTTTTGGGGCGGATTTCTTCTTCTTCTTCTTTTCCTCCTTTTTCTCCTTTTGATTTTTTTCTTCTTTGGTTTTTTTTTTTTTTTTTTTGTGTTTTTTCTTTTTTGTTTTTTGTTTTTTCATTTTTTTTGGGGTGGTTTTCTTTTTCTTCTTCTTTTCCTCCTTTTTCTCCTTTTGTTTTTTTTCTTCTTTGTTTTTTTTTTTTTTTTCTGGGGGTAATTTTTCTTTCTTTTTTTCCTTTAAAATTTTTCTTTCTTGATTTTTTTCTTTGGGGAGTAGCTTAGGAACTGAACCTTTTTTTTGTGAAAAGTTCACAAAACTAAAAAGCCATAAACATGCTTCTAAAAACCGTATTACAATAATTTTATAAAATGTACCCTAACCCTAAGCACACCCTACAAAGCAGCCTTGTTTTTATTGGTCAAATTTCGCCAAAAAGCGAAATTCAAAAATAAAAAATCAAGTGATTTTGGAGTTTCCAATCGCCAAAAGTGAGGGGAAAAAAAGTAATAAAAACCATCAGATTTATATACTTGGTTTTGAATGTGTAGCCAAAATATAGAAAGATGATTAAGGATTTGTATTTCATATTTGGTTTATAGCCAGATTGGCGAAAGATTACCAGAGATGATCACCACTTTTTCTTCATCTTCCTATGATGTTTGCCACTTTGGCTACACACGGGAAAAAAAGATTCTTAAAAAAAAAACCACTGCTACAAAGGTGGTTCACATGTTTACACCCCCCAAGGAATAAGTGTACCTACCCTTGTACCTCCATGTAAATCATTAAGCATAATTTTGCCTTTGTTTTGTCATCACACATGAAAAGTGCAAAATTTTGTGGTTTAAGTTGGTAGGGGTGTCACACATTTGTGACTTTCCTTTTACAAGTTGTTGCCAAGATACATCTCTCATGCCCAAGAACACGGTGAAACAAGTGGTGAATTTACATTGGACTAAGCAAAGCTTTCTAGGAAACATGGATTCGGTTCTATATCGCGATGTATATCTACCTAAGCATAACATATGGCTACAACAAAATACAGCTTTGCCTTACCAGAATAGAATAGACCTTCACACTTGAATGCGGTGTCATAACAACACATATTACACAAATTTCAAATTATGATAAACACTGTATGTATTTGGTATAGAAATGGATGAAATCACAAAATTTTACCTCATAGGTGTGTCATTAACCATAGTTCAATCAAACATGGTTTATTCAAGATGAACACTTTACACACCTGATGTAAGCTAAACCTCATTATGTTGTTATTTATGTCAAGTGTACTAGTGTGGTATGTGTTGTTGAGCACATATTTGTAACGCAATAATACATTTTATTTTATTTTTAATGACAAAAATTACTCAAATTTCAATAATATGTCTAAAAATTACAAAACTACCTTTGCACAACCCTAAACCCACAAGCTCATTGAAGGCTTTCTAATAGCACTGAAAGTGCACCCTCAATCCCCCTAAAATTTTGATTTTGAGTCTTAAGGAATTGTTTTGATGATGAAAATGTCAAAAATTCAATAACTTTTGCATTGGAGGTCTACACTAGTGTTGGGAGCATAGTCCTCTTTGGTTTTCCTAAATAGTGTTTCTAGTGCAAGAGAACTATAGTAAGTTTTGTTCCAAACATCTTACAAGTCAGATTCAATCTTAGAAGTCAATTGCATCTGAGTTTACTTCCATATATGAAGTTTGGAATAGAGATGTAGTAAAAGGTTTGTTTGATATGGCTCACCATGTTCCTCTTATGTGCTTTGGAATCTCAAAACACCAAATATGAAGTCTCAACACCTGAAGGATGAAATTTTAACACACAAAAGAAGAGACTCCAAACCCACTCTCTTAGGGGTAAACCCTCCACAAACACAAAAAGAAAACCTAGAATCCATTCATAGCGAACTAGGTTACTAGACCAACAAATGCAGAAAAATAATGTTTCATAGCAAATATCTCACAAATGTTCAAATTGAAGTATATTTACTCCAAGTTTTCTCGTGTCTTCTATGCCAAATGCAAGAAAGAGGAATCCAAAAGCAAAATACGTGTGGAAAAGGGAGTCCTCAGGATTCCAAGAGGTAAGTAGGAAGCATCAAGGATGTGTAAATTAAGCATTCAGGATGCTATGGGAAGTGCAGCTGGAGGAGGAGCTTCACAAACATCCCAGCAAGTGACACACTAGATCAAGGAGCTATCAGACACAACAATGCCAGCAACATCTCTGGTGTTTCATCAGTGAATGATCCCACATCCATCCCAATGATGACCATGGTAATGATCACCTAAAAACAATGAATGCAAATGGTGCTATCTCAATAAGCTTTTTGAGAATAGATTCCCAATGGATTTCACAAGCCAGGGTGCAAGATACAAGAATTGAACTGCTAGCTAGCTCCCTTCATACTTGTACCTCAAGCTTCAACTAGAACACGGAAAACAACAAAACTTTTTGGTAATGTTAGGATGAACTCTTTTGAGAGGTGTGCATCACCACTGGAAGTTGCTTCCCCACCTTCACCCACATTGTCTTTCTTCCAGTTATGGAAATTCAGAAACCAACTCAGTTTATACAAGTTCTCTGAAGCAAAGCACAAGGTAAAGATTTGCTTATGCTCTTATGCTCTTTGATAGGTGTATGAAGGCAATAGTAATCTGTGAAGGCACCAGCTTCTGTTCCCTGCTAACTCATAGCATCTGTTTAATTGAAACGCTCAGACACCCCTTTATTCCAGACTCCAAGAAGTCTTGAGATTTGATGAGAGTTAGGGATCTTAAAGTCATGTAATGGAAAGATTCCAACATCTAACTGGACCAGTCAGCTCTGAAGCTGCCAAAATCTGGTTTCATGCAGTCTGAAAGAATCCACCTCTGATAAAACCTTGAGTTTTGAAAAGCCTTAAGCACCTGGGCAAAAATAGCAGAGAGGGATTTCACCCATGGATCTGTCACTAGCAGGCATATTCTAAAGAAAGCTGAAGAGAGGTGAAGTCCAAGATACCTCAACTCATTTTGTTGGACTTTTAGTTGGGTATGTGACTGGATGCCCATGTTGTGCTCACTCTTCCATAGCAGTATATACACAGGAGTTTGAACCCAACACTGACAAAGGATGTGAAGCAGTGAATTCCTGTGTGAAGAAGCTTGTCCAAGTGGAGATTAAAACAACCATTTCCATTCTACATACTCAACAAAGAGGGCACTGGGAAAAAAACAACACAACATGACAAACAATGTTATTACTTGCCATATTCTACTGCAAATACACAACCAAATAGGCTCAGAAGAACTTGGATAGGTCACACATTAAATTCATTTCGAACTGCAAACATATCACAAGTCTATTGGTGAGTTTCGTGGCAAACTTGCAGACAGTTGATGAAACCCTACTAGGTACGTACATGGCTCAAGCTATACCATATATCTATAACAGGCTAATTAGCTAAAACTACAACTATGCAAAAATTGGGAAAACAAAAGGGTACTTGTATTGCCCAGCCCAGTAAAGAGTTGATGTGTCCACCTCCTACAAGAGGCAGAAGTCTTAGTGAGCTCAAAAGACCCTCCATTCATACAAACAACCAGCATAATTCTCTCTGCCATTTCTGTTTGTCTACTAACTCTCCATATGGACCAAAGTAAGCATGTATGCACGTCGAGCTCACCTCTTTGCAGATGATGGGATCTCCTGACATTGAAAACTGGAAGTGTTCCAAATATCGAAATGAAACAACAGACCAGGATATGTTGCCAGGAGACTCAGGAGTTGTACTGTTGGTCTTCCATATGGATATACAAACAAAAGACATCACAGAGATGCCAACCCTAACCAATGCTTCTTCCTCATGACCTCATTATACTGGGAGCAGTAGCAAAACTAAATAGAACAGGAAACATCTAGTTGCAAAAGAAAATGGGACACTCAAAGGCAGACCTCAATCACCATCGGTCTTGGTCATATGTCCTGTACAAGGCCTGTGAACAGTTTGTTTGTTGTTTATGTGCAGAACAGCATCATCACGCCTTCAAACTCTCCCAGGGTGGGGGGGAAGATGAAGGATCACTCGTTTGTCGGAGAGAGAGAGAGAGAGACGACCGCTTGAGACCTCTGGTTCCTACTCATTGACTACGAATCAGGGAAATTTGGTTCAAGGCAACATCAGCAGCAGCTGGCACTTGCGTGTTATCATCTATGCTGGCATTCATGCCATGATCATCATATCTTGTCTATCTTACCAGCTTTGATGACAGGGTTAGCTTTAGCTATGGCATCCCGGCCTGCAGTCTTGTAGTCGAAGGAACAACCATGCTTATCTGAGTATCGATGTAAGGAACAGAATGTAAATCCACACCGGCATTTGAATCCTGTAAGTCCCACTCGCTTCTTACATGAAAAGCACCGGTTAGGCTGTTGTTGGGCTTGCTCACCACCTCCTCCAACGGCTGAAGCAAATGCAGCCTCTGCTGCACTGGATGATGAGCCTCCTGCTGCTGCCACCTCAGACCGTTCCATGGGCACATCCATCCCTGCTGGTGCCATGACCAGAGACTGGTCATCTCTTGGGAACAAATCCGATGATGTTGTCTCCAATACAGAATCGTTTTGAGCAGACAGAGCAACAGCTTTGCCTGCTGCAACCTTGGCTGCAGATGCCTTGGCTTGTTTCAAAACAAAGTCCCTGTAGCACTTGGAGCACATACCCATGGTAGCTGCACTTCCGAAGAATCCACAGTTATTAGTGCACATCACGGGTCCTTCTGGGGGCTGGCCGCAACTAGTCTCCTCAAGCTTCCAACTATCCTCCTCGGCCATTTGTATGATAGTCCAAAAGCCTGACTGATGTCAAACACAATCCCGGACTGATAGATTACTGGTCAAGCAACAAGGATAAGCAAAAATTTCAATAGCCCTGATGTCGAGAATGGTTTTTTTCCTCCTCCTTCCGGCTCAGAGAAAACCCTTGGCCCACCCAGCCGGCTTGATAATGGCGTCCTGTTAAGGAGGAAGCCAACAGATATGGCTTCTGAATTTTCAACTGCAAAGCTTCACAGCAAGAAAATCCCAGGGCTAATATTAGATCCAGACTCTGTCTCTGTCTCTCTCAGCCAAGAAAGAAACTATCTATCTTCAGGAAACAAACAAGCCCAACACATTCACAGTTCTTCCAAGGACATGGAATTAGGTCGCCGGGAAGAAGAAGAAAAAGAAGGTACACTAGGGAAACAAGGCATCAAACACAGAATCGGACATCAGACAACAAAGCGTCCGTCGGCAAATCTCCAATTGAGAAGTTCCTGAAAGACGATGCACTAAATCTATGCAAGAAGAAGAAGAAGGTCGATCGGTCGGTCCTCAGATCGATCCTCCAAAGAGACGAACATAGAAACACACACCCTAAACTGACGCACAGACAGACAGGGAGGGTTGTAATCAATCGATTATTCACGAAACTCTTGTGCGCAACGACGACGATGGCGGCACATACATGCTCCTCCTCTCAATTACAAAAACAAAAAGAAGGAGATCAGGAAATGCAACGACGAGGTGTGGAACGAACAAAGAACCTTTCAGAAGAAGAAAAAACACCCCAGCCTTTTATTGTTCTCCAAAAATCACATCACCAAAGCGACGATGAGGAGTAGGCCGACAAGGAGAGGGTCACAGAAGACGGAAGGAATCAACGGGGAGACATATCATCGTATTCCTCCTTCTCTCCTCTCCCCCACACGAACGAATCTCCTTCTTCCACGCACGCTCTTTGCAGATGTGGTTGTGAAAGGAGAAACCCAAGCCAGCGAGACACGGGAAGCAGAAGAACGTGAAGAAAGAAAAAAAGAAAGAAAGAAAGAAGAAGAAGCGAAGAGCAAAAGGTGCAACAGCCGCGGCAGCCGCCTTGAAAACCAATCGACAAAAAAGGGGCGGGGGGGGGTTCAGAAGAACCAATACAACGAGTGGATAGGCAAAAATTGGCTTGACAAAACCAGGAAAAACAGGACACCAAATCACGCTACCAAAATCCGGGACATGTAAGACGCGAGGAGGGTGCAAACACGGCAGATTGGAGAGAGGAGAGCGGCGATGCCAGGCACGAAGAAAGCGAAGGCAGAAAGGAACGAAGGAAGCAAAGCGAAAGGAGAGAGAGAGTAGGAGATATGCCGTATGTCGAGATGCGAGAGACAAAAGAGGCCGGCCTCTTGTGCTGCCCGTGTTCCTGCTTCCTCTGCCCGTGCCTCCACTTTCCCGTCCCCCCCGCCCCCCGGGCAATCAACGGGCATGCGGGAAGGGGAACAACCGAGTGGGCAGCCGCCCAGGGTGGGTCCTACGGGTTCCGGACATCCGGCGGACAAGCGGGGATGGCGGCCTGATTGATTCCACCCGGCGCGGGCAGGTTGGTAGCGGCCGCCCGCGCTTTTGCTGCCCGATGCAGGGAGAGGGGGGATGCGTGGGTGGAAGGTCACTGTTTATCTAGTAGGTACCTACTGGGGGCTGAATTTTTTTTTTTTCCCTTTTTTTTTTCTTTTCTCAACTTTTTCTTCTTTCATTCATTCAGAAAGGTGAATTTTTTCTTTTTAAAAAAGAAAAGAAAATAAAATAGGAGATCAATGTGCTTTTAAAGGAAGGTGCCTAGTAGGTAGTAGCCGGGCTTTTTGCATTGCAAATTAAGTTGTTATACTCCGTTACAAATTTTGCTAGGCAAGGTTTTCTTTTAAATAATATATATATATATTCTTATGCTATTAAAAAAATTGGTGATTTTTTTAATTAGAAAAATTAATCAAATTTAAATTTATTTTTTAAACCCCAATTTTTTTTGTCAAACTAATGAAAAAATTTGTCCCAAAAAACACTGATGCTAAGGTCTTTAATTAGAAATTGTCTATATTGCAAATAATGACATTTGCAAGGGAAACTATTATTATCTTATGGAATGTCATCATTCTCATTTGGAAATTTGAAAACAAACATCAAGACATTTTACAGATTATGGAACAGGCCCTACAGGGCCCATTCCACATAGGAACGCTTAAAGCCCAGTAGGGTGAACGCCATTCCGTGAGGTAGTCATAACCAGTTCTACTAGGGTCTGTTCCAGAGCATAACAGGTTCTACCAGGGTTGGTTCCGGTGCGTAATCGGCATCTTCCATCATTGATTGTGGACACAAGTGTAACTGGCAAAACCAAAAGTGGAACGAGAAGGTCTTAGAAAAAAAATCCTCATAAAAAATACCAGAATAAATAAAACCAAAACCGGTTAAATTTTAACTACTCTGGTATCCCATATAACTTAGAAATTTCCACATGGTGACAACTAAGTCATATCCTTAAATCAAAAGCCCAATTCCTTGTATAGTTAACCATTTGTCAGACGTAATTACATCTACCGTTGGATAGATTACAACACATAATATTTCAGAATAGAAGGATTGCATTCCATGAATTAATGTTCTCTAAGAAGTTCCCTTCTTGAAGAGTTTGCAAGTTGAGTAAAAAGTTATTTTTGACGTTTGCACAATCAAGTCACGGGGAGTTGGAATTATTCATGAAAGTTGTTAACATCATGGAATAAGCTCACGGCTTCCTATTATGTTGAGTGCGCTGCTCATCTCACCTGTCCAAAGGGGGCTTGTTGGTTAGGTTACATAGCGTAATGGACACCCACTCACCTGTTCCACAATACACAACGTAAGTTAACATGTTGCAAAGCTTGCATGCTTTAAACTCAAATTGCTTGCTTATCTTAATAAGTCGCTTCCTTGCTTGCTTGCTCTAGAAGGAACAAAACAATAATTGTTGTTATATATGCAAAAGCCTCAAAAGCAAGCAAGCACCAAACAAATAGTTGTATGAAACAAGTTTCAATTTTTTGCCTTTTTTTCCTTTTTTTTTTCTAGACTTGTCTTTGGCTCACTTTCCAAGAATTGTTTGCTTTTTTTGTTTTGTTTCTATTTTCCTTTTATCATCATCCCGTGGAAGAGGGGGAAGATGCCACCAAGTTCACATGACTAAAAGAAAAATAACAAAATAACAAAGAAAGAGGAAAGAGAGAGAGAGAGAGAATTTCCACCTTTGTTAGTGTAGAGATGGGTAATGGAACCCACATTTTTTTAAAAATTGAAATTATGGGTGTTCAATTAATTTATCTAGATAACATATCAACACCAAGGGTTTTCTTTTCTTTTCTTTTTTCAAATTGTGTGATGTAGCTACATTGGTGATCATCCACAAGAAGATTTAGCCAAATTTGGCTATAGATCAGAGAAGAAACTAGAAAAATTAAGAACCTTATTATATTCTAACAACATCCAACCTATTGTTCAAGTATTGCAATTTCCTAAATAAATTCCACAAATTTGTTTTTGCAACATTGGCACTAATTTTTTAAACAAAAGTCCTTTGTTTGAGTCACATTGATTGATTGATTTATTTATTTATTTTTGTTGTGGTGTAGTGAAGAATTCCCCCAAAAAACAGCTGATCAAAATGACTTACAGCATTGTGACAAAATTTCCTTTGGTTTTTGAGGTATCTAAAATAGTGAAGGCAATGTGCAAGGTTGGCAACAAGTTGGCATCTGTGTGTGAAGAAATGAATGTGTAGGGTACCACCCTTGTTGTAGGCCCCTTATTTTGGGAATGCCCCCACCCTAAGGCTTTACCCAATGTAAGGCATGATGCGAACATTATGGGGAGCTTTCAACATATGAAGATACTAGGAAGGTTTTTACTCCTTCAAGAGTGAGAGGGATCTTGCATCTTTAAGTTAGGCATAAGATCCCGCCTCTTTGCGAAGAGGGATATTACAAGATATAATAACTTCCTCTTCAAGTACACTACGAAATTCATTTAAGTTTATTGTCTTCCTATGAAATTTTGGTTTAATTGCTTATGTTAATGGATGCAAATGGTTATGTTTAAAATAAATGAAGGAATCTGATTACGAAATACAATAATGTTTTTTAAGTAAGCAAAATTAATGGATCTTGTGTGTATTTGACACCTTTGTTGTATCAAACACTCACAACCGCGGTTTTTTACTTTTTATTTTTTTGCTGTAGCATCATGGTGGATATATTTAGCCCATGAAAAGATTTAGCATTAATTGACAATCCAAATAGCGTAAAACTATTTGGATACAAGTACCCTGAACTAAAAAGACAACCAAAATGTGGCAAACTTCTTCCCGAAACAAAATAATATTCATATTAATAAAATCATAAAATTTTGGCGACTTTTTAGAAAATAAAATAACATCTCCAACTAATTTTTGTTTTATTTTTCCCCCCACAAAGTTATGAAAATTTGCCACCCAAAAACACACATACACACACACATCACAACAATAGAATTATCTGAAAAAGTACACTGAACTGTGGCTATTAGGCCCCAGTTTCGCCCAACCTAGGGACGAAATGAGAAGTCAGGATGAAACCAAACATTAAGCCAGAAAAAAAAAACAGGGGACCAAACAATTTCTCACTTGAATTGGTGTTCCTGAGGGAAGTTCCAGCCTCAGTTTTGGGTATCAGTTTTGCCCTCACCTGAGCATTCAAGGCTGCTCATATCCATATTTAAGTCTTCAGAACTGATACCCCTTTCATGAAAGGGTACCCAATTTTGCTCGCTTTACTACCACTACACTCAAATTGGGGATGAAACGGGGATTAGAGGGTCAAACTAAGGCCCAAACAACAGTGGCTTTATGAAATAATAATGTCTTCTTGTTATTTTTGTGTCTCCCCAATCTTTTGAGATGCCACTATGGTATCTCCGTAGTCGGATATGACACACAATCATTTTGCAAAAAAAATTCGTGACCGAGTCACCAACAAGCTGTAAATCCCGTCTAAGGCTGTTGGTTTTAGCACCCCAAGTGTCCTCCCAACAATTTATTTGTTTCGGGCGTCAACGCAGGGTAATATCAAGTGAGTTCCGAATCAAGCTGTCATAGTGACATCCTGTGCGGGCGCACCACCGTATGTATGTACAGAGGGCATTTCAGAAATATGACATGACCCCTGTACAACGATGATGGGAGCGCCTGTTGCACTGCAGCAGAAGGGCTTGCCCCTCATTTTAAATCGCCATAAATGACCCCCAAAAAAGAGTGTAGCCAGAAAACAGAGAAGGATGATCAAAGATTTTTGCCTCATAGTTTTTGCTTCCTATGGCTGATTGCCACTTTGGCTACGTACCAAAAAAAAAAAAGCACTCAGTAAGAAAAGCACATGAGTGAGTGAGTGAGGGGCGATCGTGCTGCCCAATTTCGGTCGGTAATGCTCTTTCTCGCCCTTGTGCTTTACCACTTACACATAGAAGTGGAGCAAACTGACGGACTGCCTATCCGACCATCTACATAACGGAAAACCTAAATGGGTACCTAAACGGATACCTGAAAAGGATACCAAAAACTGGTTACTAAAGTTGTATGTAAAAAAACATTATTGGCACTTGTGGGTCACATCAAACCAGCACCCACCAGCGCACCATGTGAAGGATGGATGGTAAGTGAAAAGGAAACAGTTTTCTGTTGGGTTCCAGTTCCCTAGGTAACCATAGTGGTTCACTCAGTTGCTTTTTTTAACTACCTATTTGCTAACAACCCACAAGCAGGTTGTTAGTAGGTAGGTAATAAAAACAGCCATTACATACGTATAAACCATGTACTTACCTAGTGGCTCCTATTTTCCTTCCTACCTACCTACCGACCTACCTATGTATGAGACCTATTTCCTACAGAATTGGTTACCAAGGTGAAACCCAATATTAATTCAGTTGAGGTTCATCCATAACTGAGTAAGAATGGGCATTCAGTGGATGGTGCACTTGTGGGTGCTCTGGTTCACTGTGGCTGGCACTTGTGTTGATTGTAAAAAGTATTTCACTTTCCAACACTAAAAGTGTCCTGAGTAAGTGGAACTGTCAGACCAGACCAGCACAGATACCACCATCACAGAAAGCCAAAAAAAAAAGTTACAAGAAGTACTAGAAGAAAACCCCAAAAACCAGCTCTGCATTTTGACGAGCTTAGCTCTGCATTCTGAGGAGGAGAATATAGAATGCATGACCACTACTACTACCTACATTGCATGATTTCAAATAAGTTAAGAACTTCCTGGATTCCAGACTCGTTTCTCTTTGTTCCCATTCTAGGAGAACAAATTCCTTGTGAACTAGGAGAAATTTCTTAAAAAACATAAGGGATCTTACACTTACACCTCAAAAATAGGAGGGAAATTATGGTTATCAATAGGTGTATGTATGATCCCTCCCCCACTCTTAAGGAATAAGCTAAGAACTCTCTTCCTCTCACAAAAACTTTCTCTTTTTTTCAGCTAGATCTTTTTGGACAAATTATTTTGTGCCAAACATCAGTCATACGTCAAGAAAATTCCTACTCAGATTTTGTCAATACTTTTTTCAGAGTTGTATTTTGTGTAGTTATTAGAGTTAGTCACCCTGTCTTCATACTGTCTTTGGGCCCCGTCTTCACCCTGTCTTTGGGCCTGCCTTCACCCTGTCTTTGGGCCTGCTTTCACCCCATATCCCCTCTCTCAGCGGTATCCACAAAGTAAGTAAATTTTATGAAATCTCAGTATGAAATGCTGAAACTCAGCATTTAATGCACAAGGTTCGAGAGTAATTATAGTTGTTGTACATGTAGGAACAGTGAAAACAAATGTAGCAGCAGTGGAGGCGCTCAGGAAAAAGGAAAGACAGCATGAAACTCAGTTTACCACCAAATCGGTAGAAAAATTAGTTTGGGTCCCAGTTATTTCATTTTGTAAAATTTCCATTCCCAGTTACGTGTTTGATGCCCTATTATGCCAAAACTGACCCTTCTCGCCCCCTAATCGCGTAACTTTATGAATAGGTAACTATATTTTCAACTAAAGAGGCTTATGGTTTACGTAAACCTCAAACATAAGAATTTTTTCATCACTGAATCTTTCCTCTGATTACTTAAAGCTCAAAACATAGGAAATTCATGGTCCTTATTGGCAAATGGTTTGCTAAAAATAAGACGACAGGTAATCATAAAAGAACACAAACTTTTAAGAAATTCTCAACCCAAAAGCCTTGTTCTGATTTTTAACATTCAGCAATTCTTCTCATTCTTCTGATTTTCTGTAAATTTCTTCTTAATCGGGCTCAATTTTGCACTGGTATCATGTCCAGAATTTGAGCAAATCACCGTCGCAAAAGAAGTGTATTGGAGCATAATATAATGGTCTGTAGAAGTTTTTTTTTTTTCCCATTTTTGTGATGTAGCTGAAGTGGTGATCATCCATAAGATAGTTTAGCCAAATTTGGCTATAGTAACAGTTATTTTTAAGGATTTTTTTTTAATATCATAAGTGGCAATCATCCATAGGAAGATGTAGAATAAATGATTATCATCCCTACCAATATTCAGTCAAATCTGATCTATAAACCAGGTATGAAGTACAAATGTTTCACCAACCTTACAATTATGGCTACACACTGAAAACCAGATTTATTTTTATTTTTATTTTCTCACTTCTGGCGATTGAAGCCCTCCCAAATCACATCATTTTCGAATTTTAAATTTCACTTTAAAACATTTGCTAATAAATGAAATACTGATAAAAATGGAGATGAAAGTAAAACAGTTCAGGCCTCCTTCACATTTTGGGCTACATGCTACAACCCAATAGTGAAATCTGATGATTTTTCCCCCAATCAAAAAAGAAACAGAGATTTGGCAACCACAAAAAATAACAAAAACAAAAACAAATGAACCCTGGTCCAACTCTGTAGACAGTAATTTGGATGAAGTTGAGACTTTAAACAATGTGAAAATGAGTTTAGACTTTGGACCTTTACATACATGTGCACATGATAGAGCTCTAAATCAGGTGTTGGTAACGAATTCAACATGGTAAGTACACTGGAGATTTAGAGCTTTTAAGACATGCCAGAGATCCAAAGAGAGGGTTTAGGGTTTAGGTCCTCTCCAACTCAATATAGTGTGAATTTTCAGTCAAGCTTGGGTGACTTTGATGTTGGGGTAAACTGGCCAAGTATGCAATCTTTTGGACATTGACAAGATTTCAAACTGGCATGTGATCTTGAGAAAGGACTAACATGCAAGTGGGTGGAGTTTTGGTCCATTATTGCATCATAATTGGTCCAGATTGCTTCATTCTTTGATGCACTACTGTACATCAAACATTTCGTAAAATATACTACTTCTCAGTCAGCATACTACTTAGACCATCTCCACCCATGTTCAGTATGTGACCCTGCAAAAATATTTCTCACATCCCAGTTTACTTTTCTTCTTTTTTTTCCCCAACCTCGCCCAGAAAACTAAAACTGGGACTGCAAATAGGTGGGAGACGACTAATAGCAGCCCACCTGGACCAATCAAACTACCTAGCCAATCAAACAGCAGGTGTTAAGGTTTGTTCTGCCTTTTACTAACCTCTGCATTTTGAGGAAAACGTTGGGCTGAAACTACTTTGCTGAGCCAAACTGGCATGTTTTGACTTTTCTTCATCCAATTTGCCTTATGCAAGGCCGAGTGCTGAGGATTGGTGAAGTAGTTGCTCTTACAAGCAAAAAGATGTGACCAGCAGATGAATTGAAACATGCAAGGCAAATGTTTCCTGCAAATTCAAAGGTTTTTTTTTTTTTTTTTTTTTAAAGTAAGAGTTACATCTCCCAGCATGTGTCAACTGACCTCTGTGGCCAATTATTTCTCATAGCATGTTAAGTTCGGCTGCATTCCCCGGAGGCTCAAACTGAACCCAATTTTCTTCATTTGCAGAATAACAATTAAGGCCATAACCCCACTAGCCATTTGCATATGGTACAGGAATACTCTCAAAAACCATAGGTCCTTGACCCATGGCAATGAGACCCATGGTCCTCCCTCCATTACATTTCCTCAACCTTCAAACCATAATTCCTAGTTTACTTGCATACTTGAATCTTAGCTTTTGAAAACAAGCTAAAACAAATGCAATGAAATTTAAATATGTCATTGAGTTTTTTTTTGCCAAGACAAAAAAAGGCCAGGTTGTTAGGGTTTGCTCACCCTAAATACATTTCATACTGGAAAACTCTAGAGCAGTGTTTTTTTTTCCCTTCATTTTTTACATGTTGCCCAGTTAGAGTGTCTAGTGGGTCCTATGGGCAGCAATGAGGCTATGGTCAGCCCAGACTTGTCAAAGTATTTGGCTACTTCCAGATAAGATAAGTGAGAAGGATATTCAAGCCAATGACAATGGTTTTCTTTAGCTCTAAACCAACAAGGCAATCTTAATTTTTCTAGTTGTATGGACTATGGACAACACTTTATCACTCTTATTTGGTGAGGTGGCCTTAATTGTATGCATGACTTAGATGTTCACTCATCTCAAAAAATCAAGAATCACAACAATGAGCCATGTGAGGGAATTGAACCTTGACCAAAAATCCCATTACCCATTGCAACAAGGGGTGTGTCACCCTGTGGCCTTACCATATACATTAAAAAGTATCTTAAGGCAAAAGAAGAATTATGGAAATTTAAATATTTCACCATGCAAAATTATAATCTTCAAAAAAATCATCTAAAAGAAACCAAAATCCTTCAAGATATCATAACTCTATAACTAATCTTAAGTTTCAACACAAGCCAAAATATCATCTTTCAAAAATCCTCATATAAAAATAGACCTCCTACCTAGGGGCTAAAATCCCTTAAGCTAATGTACTCTATAATGATTCTACATACAATATCCTTGCCTTGGTAAACAAGGCCAACAAATGGTGCACTTGCTCAAATGAAGCATTAATTTAGAAACTTCAAAGAGAAGTTTAGTGATACACATTTGTAGCCTTGCTGCAAGGATGTCAAACTTGAACCCAACTACAAAATTGAACAAGGCAAGTGACCACAATTATCCAAACAAAAGTCATTAGAATAGTAAAATTGTCACCTAGACTTTAAGGTTCATCATCTCAAAGTGTTGTTGCTTTCAATTACACACCCCCCAGGAAAAACAATGTGCAATGTGCATCATTCAATGTGCGTGAGTTTTTCAATACATCGCATGAAGCCCCAACACAAGCAAACCTAGATAATAGACCATCAAGCCAAACAACATTAAAACAATTCAAAGATGACAACAAAACCATGAAAAATATTAACTACGAAAATTCAACATTCAAGAATTCAAGCTAGCTTATGGTCTATCTACATAGTGGAGGAACGTAAGTGATACCAAATAGGAAACATTGATATGCATATATAACACATACAAAAAACCTTGTGCTAGTTGATGATGTGGTTGTACGAAAACTTCTCAAAAGAAAAAAAGCTTTTCCTTCTGAACAAACAAGCAATGGTGAAGTCAAGATGGGTTGTCCCACCTATTCCTTCAACTTGGTTTTTGTAAAAATGAATATGCGAAAATGATATCCATTCTCCATTAATTTAGAGATTTTCAAGTTCAATCAATTTGATGTATTGTATTGGGTGTATACATCATAAATTAAACCCCAACAAAAAAAATTCACCTAAAATCTAGTTTTTAAAATGAAACAAATGTTAATAAAACCACACCAAAAAAAAAATTAACCATTTTAAAGTATAAACATGAAACCATTAGGTCCTCCAATGAATTTATGGTAAAATAAATACAAATTTTGAAAAAACTATAATTTAATATAATAAGTTACAAATATGTTTGAAATTAACCAATTAATATGGTGTTCAAAGTTATTTTTACATTAGAAATATGATATATTATGATTATAATATTCACAATTTCATAATACATAAGTACTTTCTAAACTTTCATTAACTTGAAAGTTGAAAAATATCAATATTTTATTTACTTGCAACCCATTGTATAAGATTTTAAATCTCAATGAAAGACAGTTCTAAATTTAGAGTGATTCATTTTGGGTAGATACAACACTCCATACAATTCATATTTTAATATTAATTTTTTAAAATTTTAAAATATTAATGTTAACTAAGGATTATGTGTTCATCAATGAACTAATAAAGTTCAAATAAACAAAAACCCATTTAAACAACTTTTTAACATACATGTTAGAATAAAAACATCAATCCAATAAAAAATAATTGTTCAATAGAACAAAGGTTCAAATTTAGTTATTCAAAAGTCCATAATTATTTGTTGGTTCACTTTTTGCATTTTATGGATTTTTTGCAAAATGTATTCTATCCAAATGCCATAAACACATTGTAAAATCATCAATTTGATAAAAATATTAATGGATTCAAATTTCCAACATGAATGAAAATATTTATCAAAGGGTGAAATTCAATAAACATAAACCAATCATATAGTAATGGACTTTTAAAATGGACATATGAACTATAGTTTGGGTTTTGAATTAACATTCAAATGCATTTTTAATTACAATTTCATCTCAATATTTTTTATGAAGACTCTTATATGATACATGGATAGAAAAAATTATGTGAATAAAAAAAAACAAAAATTTTAACCAACAAATAATTATGGACTTTTGAATTAGTATATTTGGACCTTCACTACAAGAAATCCCAGCTTTTTTTATTGCAAACTCTAGACAAAAAAACCCTCATATGGGTTTTTTGCCCCCATGTCCAATTTGACCAAACTACCATTTTGGACAAGTCAATTTGAACCCAACCATTTTGACTAGGTCTTTTTGGTTGGTCATTTTGACTAGCTTTTTTTTATTAAATCACCATGAGAATAATATAATTTGAGTAGCAACCATAATTATATATTATTTAAATTTATTTATTTTAAATTAATATTAATATATTAATTAATTAATTAATTTCCCTACCTTACCTATTTAATTAATAAACTTAATAATTAATGCCAAAAAAATATTTATTTACTTACCAACCCTATGTCTTAGGCCTAGGCTAGGCCACCAAATTTAGCCACTTAAACTAGGCCAAGCCCTTTAGGTTAGGCAAATATGGGATAAAAATTATAATTGCATTATAATTGAAATTTTTTTTCAAATGTTTTGAAGAAAAAAATTTTAATCCTCTCTAGTTTCAAACCCAATTTTTTTTTCATTTTAAATTTATTTTGCGTGATCTAAAAAGCTATGGTTACACCAACCAGTGATTTACAATAATTCTTTAAACTCCAAATGCAACAAAATGATGAGAAAAAAGTTTAATCTCAGAACCTAAAACTATAATATTTTGTTTCAAATGTTTTGAAAAAAAAACTTTAAACCTCTCTAGTTTGAAACCTTAAATTTCTTTTCATTTTAGATCCATTTTGAATGATTTAAAAAGCTATGGGTGCACCAACTAACAATCTACAAAATCTTTTTGATTTTCAAATGGAACAAAACAATGAGAAAATAGTTTAATCTCAAATTCCAAAACTATCATATTTTGTTTGAACTGTTTTCGAAAAAAAAACCTTAAAACTTCTTAAATTTGAAACCCCATATCTTTTTCATTGTCAATTCGTTTTGAGTGATTTAAAAAACTATGAGTGCACCAAGTAATGATCTATAATACCTTTTTGAACTTTAAATGCAACAAAGCAATGAAAAAATAGTTTAATCTCAAAATCCAAAACTATGATGTTTTGTTTGAAATGTTTTGAAAAAAAACTTTAAACTTCTTTAGTTTGAAACCCCATATCTTTTTCATTGTAAATTCACTTTGAGTGATTTAAAAAATATGGGTGTGCCAACTAGTGATCTACAATACTTATTTAAAATCCAAATGTAACTAAAGAATGAAAAAAAATTAAATATCAAAATCCAAAACTATTTTAACAAATTTATCACTAAACATGAACCCCCTTACACAAAACAAGTCATATCTTCTTTGTTCCTTGACAAAATTGAATGATTTTTGTAATATTAAAAGTGTTAAATGGAAGGCTTAAAATTTTTGTTTAACAAGAAAAGAAGAGAAATGTGTCAAAAATCGACCTCCTTTGAAATTTTAAGTTATGGTGGTAGGCCTATTTACCCTAGTTGAAATTAAGTTGCAATTTTGGATTTTGAAATTAAATTCTCGTCATTATTTTGTTGCATTTGGGCTTGAAAAAGGTAGTGTTAATACCTAGTTGATACACCCATAGGTTTTTTAATCATTCAAAAGAGTCTAAAAATGAGAAAAATATGTGGTTTGAAACTAAAAAGGGGTTTTAAGTTTTTTCTTCAAAACATTTGAAACAAAATATCAATTAAATTACAACTACAATTTTTATTACATGGGCCTAGGCTTCGCTAAATTAAGGTTAACCATCTAAGGTTAATTAAATGTTTAATATCAATTAGAATGTAACTATAATGCACCATAGGTTTATTTGCAATGTGTTTCAAAACATTTGAAACAAAATATTATAGTTTCTAATGTTGAGATAATTTTGTTGTTGTTACTTCTTGCATTTGAATGACAAAAAGGTCTTGTATATCCTTAGTCACAAGTTTTTAGATCACTTAAAATGGACTAAAAATGAAAAAGATATGGGGTTTGAAAATAAGAAAGGTTAAAGTTTTTTCCTCAAAAAAATTGAGACAAAATATCACAAATGTCCTCTTCCTCCTTTTCATGCTTTCTTCCCTACTTTTTTGTTTTTTGTGTTTAGAGGAAATTTGCAATCTTTCGATTTGCATTTATAATAAAATAAATATCATTGTTGATTTGGTTAAATAATGAAGAAAATATTAAAATTTGCAATGGTTTTTAAACTTGTGTTCAACGTTGGGTGGTATCAAGTACTTAATATCCAATTAGTAATTATACTAAAACAACAACTTCTTATAATAATTAATTAGTTTATTATGTTTGCTAATTATTGTAGATAATATTAACTTATAAGGAATATTTTCATATAATATTTTTTATTGTAATGAAATTAATAAAAATAATATAAATTTAATAATATTAATTATTTAAAGATTGCATTAACCATAAAGATTGGGGAAAATACATACATTAATCTAAAATTATTTTCAAATGTTAAATTGTAATTAGTTATAAGTTAGGCTATTTATATTTTTATAATTTTTATAATTAATAATATTATAATATGATCCTAATTTAAGCAAATAATTAATATTTAATTCCTATTAATTAATTTAGTATCCATGGTGCCTAAGTTTGGCTAAATTAAAGTTAACCATCTAAGGTTAATTAAATGTCTAATGTGACACATAAAGTAAATTTAAAGTTAAACCATGATGCACCTAAGTTAGACCTAGTTAGATCATGCTTAAACCTTTGGTGCATGCCATGTGTGCAAATACCTAGTATTTTAAGAAATAATTAGTTAATATTTATTAATTCATTCATTCACAAATCAAATCAATCAATAAATTTCTTTTATGTATATAATTATTTGGAAATTACTTATAAAATATTATAATTGTATATTATTATAATTTTAAAATAAACTACTATTTTTATTTTTTAATTCTAGTGATAAAATAATTAAATAGTAGATAATTAGGTTTTTAATTGACTATTTAACAAAATTAATTGTTAACTAGTTGGTATTTCTTAAATATTAATTATTAATTATTAAATTAATTTGTAGATACTAAATTAGTTTTAATTAATCATTAATATAAACTGAATAATTTAACTCGTGAATAATTAATTAATTTAATAGTTAATTAATTAATATAATTAACCACAATTATATAATTAGGGTAATCCAATTTATAAACAAGATGAAGCCGAATTTTTAATGGCCAACTTTCAACATATGTTGGTGAATGGCAATGAAACATTTGTTTTACCATCACAAGTCCAACAAGTTTGCTATTTCAACGATTCTTCCAACCCATGGTGGAAGGTTATATTGCATAAGGAGCCACAAAACAAGCATGTGTTTTTAGACACCTATTGGGAGTACATTAGCACAAACAAATATGGAAGTGTGTTGGATGCACAAGGGGCAATGCCAAATGCACTAACCACTCCAAGTAATGTTGGTGCAATATTCCTCTCTAGGGAGGAGTCATTATTACTCAATGAATCAAGGCAACTTAGCTTTGAAAAACAATCTCAAAGAAGAAATTCTAGGAAGTAGATGTTTGTTTCAATAAACAAGGACATGTCAATTTAATGTTCCACACTTTTTAACCACTCCAATACCATGCCCAATGACTTTAGACAAAGATATTTGTGTTCTCCCACTTTTGATGCTTTATCACATCTGGACACCATGAAACAAAAAAAATTCCAATAAATTTAGGGTTTCTAATGGCAAGGTGCATTGTAATGAAAGTTATTGACTTCAAGATTAAGGGGTTCTCAAATTACCAAAGTTGGAAACTAGTCATAAAAAAGTTGAAATTAAGTTGAATTTAAAATCAAATCAAAGTTGAACTATAGTGGAAAACATAGACATTATTTCATCCATCAATTTTCCAACATTCATCCATCCATAAACAAGATTAACCAAAATAGTGAAGTGGTTGACATGATAAAGCTTGACAAATTTTGAAAGTGGATTTTTCCACTATAATTTGATTATGAATTTATTAATTTAAAATGAAAATCAATGGTCAATTGGTAATGATGGTAAAATGTACACTTACTAACCTAGTCAAAAATTTAACTAAATTGAGGTGTGAAGCAAGCCACGTGGAATTTGTTGAAATAAATATAATTATGTAACCGAAGGCAAGTTGAGCCCGACATGTATTCAAAAACTAATTAGTTAAAAAATAGCCTTTTTCTCCTACTGTTAAGTACCTATAGGTTATAGTCTATTGAACTTTATAAGTACCTACTAGGTTTATGTTTATACCTATTTACGCTTATGTTATTTAATAGGCTATGTAGGTACCTATTAGCATATAATTAATAGATCTAGCTTAAGCATACTAGGTAGTTAGCCTAACCTATTAAGTAGATTTAAGTTTAAACTACCTACCTAATATTAGACTATGCTACCTACCTAGTATCCTAGGTGGCCTAGCCTAAATTATTTACATACTTACTTAGTAGGCCTAAATGGCTTAAGTAGTTTAGGTTAGGTTATGTACATACCTAGTAGGCCTAGGTAAGGCTAACATAGGCTACCTAGGTTAAGCTACGTACCTACCTAAGTAGCCTAAATAGGTATGTAGCTTAGGTAAGGCTATGTACCTACCTAGGTAACTTAGGTTAAGTTACATACCTACCTAATAAGCCTAGGTGGCCTAAGTTAGGTTACCTACCTTGTAGGCCTAAATGTCTTAAATTAGGCTATATATGTACCAAATAGGCCTAACTGGCCTAGGTTAAATTACCCACCTTGTAGGCCTAGGTGGCCTACATTATGTATGTAGTTACCAAGTAGACTTTGATGACCTAGGTTAAGTTACCTTATATCTAATAGACCTAGGTGGCTTAAGTATTTCTGAGCTAGTAGGATAGCTTATTTACCTACTAGGCTTAGGTGGCCTATATTGTTATTTACTTAGTAGGCTTAAATTACATACCTTTAGTAGGTTGAATCTAATAGGTTACCTACATGGTTAATAGGTGTACCTAATAAGTATAGGTCACCTAAGATACCTACCTATAAGGTTTACACTACTTAGTTATAGGCTACTTAATAATCTTAGTTTACGTCCTAAATAACTTACTAGATAGGTCTAGGTTAAGCTATTTACTTAGGCTACTAGTTAGGTTATTACTTAACAAATAGCCTACTGGACTATTAATTATGCTAGGCTAAATAGGTAGTCTAGGCCAAACCTAACCTACTAGTTATGTTAGGTTAGGTAGGTAGCCTAAGTTTAACAAATAGAATAAATCGTCAAATGAGTATGGTTCATTTGACTAAATGTCAAGTCATAATGGTCAATTTGACTAAACCCTATCTAGTCAATATGGCCAATTTGATTAAACCATGGCCATTTGATAGACATTTGTGCATTTTGACCAGATCTTTGATTTGACACTTGGTCAAAAAGATCAATTTAATCAAATGTATTGGTCAAAAAGATCAATTTAGTCAAATGTATTGGTCAAATGTAACATATATTTTTCATGCCCAAACATTTAATCAAAATGGACATAGTCGTTGGTCAATGTGAACACTTTGATCAAGTTGGCCTTTTGAAAAGCCACGTTTTCTTGTAGTGCTTATTTTCGAAAGTCCTTATCTTGGTCATTTTTTATTGGATTAAAATTGGTTTGTAATTGTTTTTTCCATTATAATGTTAAAATATGAACTTTTGGGAATGGGTTTTTTGCCACTTTAGAGACACCCTAACTTGCATCTACCATAGAATAATGGGTAAGTAAAAGTTGGCAAATCCAAGAAAACATTGAACATTTCAAATAGAAGTTGGGGTAGTCCAATCGACAATGGTCTAGACCTTACAAGGGTCCATGAAAACATCATCTATAGAGACGATGTAATCCAAAAATTCCACTTTAAATTGATAAAATTCACATTTCTCCAACTTAACATAAAGTTATACTTCTCGAAGCTTCTCCAACACAAGACATACATGGTGCTCATGATCTGTTGTGTTCTTTGAGAATATGAGAATGTCATTGATGTAATGGACCACAAAATCATCCAAGTATTCACGAAACACATCATTCATTAGGTGTTGGAAAACAATAGGTGCGTTGGTAAGGCCAAAGGGCGTCACAACATATTCAAAATGGCCATAACATGTGTTAAATGTTGTACTTCATTCGTCACCGTTTTGAATACGCACTAAGTTGTGTGCCCCACATAAATCAATCTTGGTATACATTTTGGCATGATTTACTTGGTCCAACAATCTTAAGATTAGGGATAAAGGATATTGATTCTTGATGGTGAATCGATTTAGTCCATGATAATCAACACACATTCACAAATATCCATTCATCTTTTTAACAAACAAGATACATGCACCAACTAGAAACTTGGAATGTCAAATGAACCCGTTTTCAAGGTTTTCATTGATGTACTCACAAAGAGTTGCAAGTTCATCTTGTGATAGGTTATAGATTGGCTTGAATGGAGGTTGTGTTCCCTCTTCAAGATCAATGATGCAATCATATCGACAATGTTTTGGTAAGGTGTTAGTGTTCTTCTTTTCAAACATGTCCTTGAATTCTTTATATTGGGAAGGAATTTCATGATGAGGCAATTTAACATTTGATGTGGGAAGATCATAGATAAGGAATGCCTTTCCTTTTGTTCTAATGAACTAAGCTTTTGAGCTCTTGACATCTTGGGTACTCCCCAAATGTTTGTTACATTTAGATAACTTAACAAGTGATAAACTCATTTAGACTCATCCAAGTGATAGCTTTGGCTTGCACTGATGATGTTTTTGCATGTAGGCTTCTCACAATTTGATGCTCCTTTTTGAGGTAAATCAAAATCAAAATTAATTGTATGCCAACTACTAATATTAAGTACAAGATTCATGATAAGGAACTTCTTACCATAGTGGATGCTTTAGAGGAGTGGCAACATCTACTTGAAAAATATCGACATGAAACTATTGTCTATTCATACCATAAGAATTTGCATTATTTCATAATAATTTTTGCTATGAATCAACGTCAAGCTTGATGGTGACATGCCCCCAAACTCTTTAAGAAACCCAAATGTGGGTCCTAAAGTGAAATAATGGGGGAAAAAAAAATTAAAGCATGCTCCTTAGTTTGGAACACTTTCGGGGTAGGAGGGTGTGTTAGGGCTCCGGGATGAGATTAGGGCAAACTCACAAGCAAAAGTTCAAAATGAAATTAACTTGCACAACCAAGGAAAGAGGGTGGTTAATCCAATTTGAACGCAAATTGGTGTAATGGACTTAGTACATGACAATTTTAGACATAAGCTTTACACGGCCCATAACCTTTGGGAGAAACCACCATTCCCCTCCTTATAATATACTTTGTGACTCTCCACAAGGGCTACATCTAAATGAAATTTTTTCCCATGACTCTCAAGTGGGAGTTTGAAAATTGGGACTTTTGTTGTCTCAAAACTTTCAACACTCATATCTTCTTCAATTCAAACCTATTTGGAGCATGTGAGGATAATATCTTATAGTTGTCAAAAAATATTTCCAACAGTGTATTGCATGTCCCAATCAAAGATCATTTGTCTTTTGTTCTAAAGGGATTTGTGGTCGAGAGTCAAATTCCCAATTGATTCCCAAAATGGGAGTGCACTTGAGAATCATTGTGCTCAATCTCTTGCATTCTCCCCACTTGTGAAAATGTGTTTGACTCTTGAACACATTTTATTGGCCTCATATGCCCTTGCACTCCACACTTAATCATGAACCCGATGTTAAGGTTGTGACAAATGGGCATTGTCCTTATTTTTATTTTTATTTGTCATCACATATCCCTTGGGAACCAACAAGGGAAATCAAATGCATTATCCCATTGCTCATACCTTGTAGTTAAATTTTTAAAATGCTACTTACAAATAACAATGTGATGTCATTCTCAAGCCTATACACATTCGACTATAAACATTATTAGTAACTCTTAATGACAAAACCTTTCATTAAATTCATGAAGATTTGGAAAAAGATCCTCTTGTTGTTGACATCCAAGGTTAATTAACGAATCAACATCAAATCCAAGATTTTTTTAGTGATCGTGCAAGTTTGAATTTTGAAATGGTTTATAATATCGTGATGGTTTTTTGTATGTTCATGATGGCCCTACTCGATTTCAAGTTCTTTGAACTAAACATGATGCTTTAATTATAGGCCATTTTGGATTTAATAAGACCATGGAGTTGTTTCTTGATATTATTGGTGGCCACAACTTTGGAAATATGTGAAGGAATTTGTTGGATCTTGTGCAGTTTGCGTTTGAGCGAAAAATCTTCATCATCACCCATATGAACTCCTTCAACCATTACCCATTCCTTCTACACCATGGTCTTCGATCTCCATGGACTTCATCATAGATTTGCCACTTTCCAATTTGTTTGATTCCATATTGGTGGTGGTGGACTGCTTCACAAACATGGTTCATTTCATTCCATGCAACAAATCAATAATTGGTGAAAGGATAGCTAAGTTAATTCTTGATCATGTGTTTTGATATCATGGTTTTCTTGAAGATATCATTTCTGATCATGGACCTCAACTTTTGGCATCCAAGTTTTGGAAGAGGTTTTTTGAACTATTAAGCATGAAGATGGAATTGTCATCGACTTTCCACCCCCAAATAGATGGGCAAATAGAACGGGTTAATCAAGTTTTGGAACAATATTTATGTTGCATAATCAATTATTATCAAAATAATTAGTCAGACCTCTTGTCCATGGCAAAATTTGTTTGCAATAACACTGTTCATTTTTCGACACAACAAATACCTTTATTTGCCAATCATGGTTTGCACCCTAGGTTTAACATCCAAGGAATGAATAAAATTGTGAACCCTACAACTGAAAATTGAATCATGTGGTTGGCAAACATTTCAACCCAACTTGTTTTTATCCTTGAAAGAATGCAAAGGCAATACAAGAAAAATGCCGATGAACATCATAAAGAACAACCAAGTTTCAAGGTCGATGATCAAGTTTGGTTTCGACAATAAAACATGAATACAACTCAACCTTTAGAAAAAATGGACTACAAAAGACTTGGTACCTTCACTATTGTGAAATAAATCGATGTTGTGACCTTCTAACTCAAGCTTCTAGGTTCCATGAAGATCCATCTTGTGTTTCATGTTTCCTTGTTGGAACATTACCATGCATCAACCATCCCAAGAAGGATTTGTGAGCCACCCCCACCTATTGCAATTGATGGTGAACAAAAATATGAAGTGAAGGATGTTTTCAATTTACAAATATCAAATGACCGACTTCAATACCTTATACATTGGTGTGCATATGATGTGAGTGAACGCATTTGGGAACTAGTTAATCATTCAACAAATGTTGTGAAAAAGGTGAAAGATTTCCATCAACAATACCCAAGCAAACCAATGGCCGCTCCTCATGGAACTCGTAGGGACCTTTCATTTTTTTAGTTTATTCAACACCAATTTTAAGCACAATCTTACACCATAGCCTTGTCATGTTTTTTTCATGTTCATGTTGCATATGTTAGCATAATAAATATCCATTTTCACATTTTCCTTGCACATATCGTGGCCTTGTTTTAATTTTTGCGTTCTTGTTTTTTAATCAATAACTCTTGTCTTATTCTTTGTTTGAAAGTTAGATTTAAACCTTTGTGTGATTATTTGTGTCCCTAACACATAGGAACACACTTTTCGGGTACATGACAATAACTTTGATCACATTCAAGTGGAAGTGAAACGTTTTTTCAAGGTTTAAGCCCAACTAGTTTATTGAGGATAAATTATCAAAGTGCAACCATCAATTCATGAAAGGGGAATCAATTGTTAAGATTGAAAATCAACTTTCCAATTGTAGGTGTAAATCAACATTTCACCTTTACAACTACATTGTATAAATGCTTCAAGTGACAAAAGAAACATCATCAATGGCTTAGTCCTTGAATTCAAATGATCAATCTTAATGTTTGATATTGTGATCCATTTCATGTAATCTTTTTATGAATATAGTCCAATATCCCATTCAAAAGTTTTGAAACATCTTCCTTGGACCCAAATGTGTGGTCAAAATACATCTAAATAAATATACCTTGGAATTTGAAATTGGTACAAGGAATTCACAAATAAAAATATCCCCTAATTAGGAAAAATGCATTCATGATTACCTTTGTCAAATTGTGACCATTGGCTTCATTAACGTTCAACTATAAGCAAAACATGGATGTGACACTAGTTTTGAACATAATATAACCATGATGAGAAATATAACTTTGATTATCCAAGGCAATAATTATTAATTACCTTGTCACATGTCAATGCCATAGACTTAGCCCCTTGAATTTCAAACTTGGTGATGATCAAAAATTGGTTGTGAACACGATAAACAATCTTCTAGCCTAATGTATAATTCCAATACTTATTGCGGTTGTTTTTCAACTTCAAAAACTCAAACAAGGGTTTGAAGTCTTCATAACATTGATCATTAGTTTTCCTTTAATAAGTAACATTCAACTATATAGATGCAAATTGAATTACTTTCATTCTATTATTTTGATCATTCCCACCTTTAAATATTCCTAAAACAATGGGATGACTCATTGAAACACATGTTGTTTCATTCATTCACATTTGACATTCATAACCTTAATTTTTGTTCATTCTTATTTTCCCAACACATTTTCCAAGTGAATCAACTTTTGGACCAACAATTTTCTTTCTACTTTATCTTGGTGCACATTCTACATTTGACAACTAATAGAATTATAATTGCATACATCATAGGTTTAACCCATAACATTTTCATTAACCACACATTTTGGGACTTCTAAATTATATCCACCTTTACTTTTTAAAAAATTGGGCAATGGTAGAAGGCTATTTGGATCCAATTGTGTTTTAATAATGATTACCCCAAAGGTAAAAAATAGAACATCAAGATCATTATATGTCTAAACAAGTGGAGTCCTAGCATCAAGGGGCCATGCACTACAACTCCCTATTTTCAAAAAAGTTCTTGAGCTTAAAATTAGTAAGCAAGGTGATTTTAGGTGCCATTTATTCAAAGACAAAGGTCGAAACTTAGTAGCTTACACATTATTGCCATATGCAAACACAAATGAAAATGTACAAATACCTTTAACTTCATGTGACAATGTAATGTGAGGATTGAACCACAACCAAAGGTTGAAAGAAAGTTGAAAGAACTTTATAAAGTTGAAACTTGATGATGAAATGATGGTGTTTTATAGAACAAATAACCACCAAAGAGTTTTGAGATAATGAAGCGGGTTGGGAAGCAAGGAGGGATGAATGGGCTAGGGTTTTACTAGAAACATCGTTACATATATGTTGATCATTTAACTACCAAATTTAACGTATGTTGATCATTTAGCTACCAAATGTTAAATTGCAACAATCAACATTCCCAACTCTTTGTTATGATAGAATGAAGGTGTGGTACAATGGCCTTATGATGGTTATTGCAAAATAGTTAACCTTTTTCTTATGTGCTTTCATGGCCTTCAGGAAACCAACAACTATATAATGACCAATTGCCAATGGAAGAAGTTGACTACTTCATGTGGATTATTTTTGAAGTGTTTTTGTCACTTTCCATTTCCCTTCCTTTTATGTCTTGGCCCCTTGTTTTTTGTTCCAACCTTGCCATTATTACTTGTTTGTGAAGTTGTAATAACTATCTCCTTGTGCACCAAGAAACTTGTGACTTGTCATTCCACTCCCCATTTTCACACTATTGTTCATAACTATGGCACCTATATCATATTTGTCTCCCCTTGGACACCACTCAACATTGTCCTATTTAATGGCCTTGTTGTGAATACTTATGTAATTCACCACTAGTGTTCCATTGTTCAATGTCATTCAACATTACTCGATAATGTTTAATGTTACTTGTGTCCATAACTTCTCTTTACAATCCTTTTGAGTTATGATGATTTTCATTAACATGAATAGAATGGACCCTTTTCATGTCCTTTTAAATATTTCTTTTTGTATTATTTATGTGTGATTGAAAGGAATCACTTGTAGGTATGTTAAGCTTGAGGAGCGAAATTGTAAGATGTCTTCTAAGGTGGCATTTGTGGTAAAGTGCAACTATGTTAAGTTGTGGAATAAAGTTGTGTGATCTACATCTTATTTTGGAGGCCACAATAAAGTTGGTTGATAGACTTAAAGTAATTTATCTCTCACAATTTTTACTTTCAATGTTTTCATGCTTCCCACTTAACATTGGAACCTATAATTTACAAGTTTACACAACATGCAACTAATTTGGAAACTCCAATGGATGCAAATGTATGTCTGGTGACACAAAGTGTTATAATCTATTGCTATTAACCAATTACAATATTTTGTTGACAACATGAAATTTAAAATATAGAAATTAGAGTGCAAATATTTATGAATTTGAACAAAAAACATAACAATAACATTTCTTGATGTGTTGGTAGTGTTATTTCCAACCCAAAAGGGCATACATGGATTGGTCATGGAGTTGATAATACTCAATAAAATTTGGCATTTAAAAATGCCACTTAAATCAATTAAGTCATTTTTCATTCAACCATATGCATTTGCAATCCCAATAATCCTTTATTGTTTGATTCATGAATGAACAACAAATGAACCCATAAAAACACAAAATACTTTCTAACAAGCATTGTTTGAATGTTTGTTTGATTTTATGCATGGCTTGATTATTGTTTTGCAAAAAGTGAAAGAAATAGAATGGAGGATCATGTTGTTGTATATGGTAGGAAGTAGGCTAGTGGTGGGTAATAATAGTTTTGCCTTCCATACAATTTTGGTTTCAAACCCAATAGAACACACAAATTATTTATTTTTGTATATAAAATGATGTTAAATTTTCTTCATTTTTGAGTGCATTCACATATGTAATGTTAGGTAACATTATTGATGATGTGGCGTCCTTGTTGCAAGTGGTGTTACAGTGGAATTAACATTTGTGATAATTAACATCCAAGTTTAACAAAAAGCCTAGGTTTTGAGGTCTTAATTCAATATTATGTAAAGAAGCCAAAAATGACCTTTTAACTCAATGTTACATAACAAAACCTTGGTTTTGGGGTCTAACTTGACATTTATTACGTTTAAAATTAATTGTAATAATCAATCTTGATTGTGGCCACTAACCATTAATATTCAACATGAGGGTGTGAATCCATCATGAAAAAGATAAGTACTTTTACCTTTTGATACTTTAATTTTGGTCTAATGTTAACATAGATATGAATGGACATCAAAATTATTACATCACAAGCTTCCCATCCCATGATTTGGTAATGAAAATCATGCGAAAATTATTTTTTCATGAGTTCATATGTTTTCCACACGAATGATGCATATACGAGTAAGATGAAATATTTTCATGTGTGATGGGAAGTTTGTGATATGAATAATATTATAAGTTCACATTAACTTAAAAACATGTATTCTTTTCTGTATGATGTTATTTAAATATTAAACTACTTAAACTATAAACCTTAACATCAAATCTGAATGATGCTTAAGCAAGAAAAAATTTGACTATGAAAGTTAAGAATTATGAAGCATGTAAAACCACACATGCATCATAAATAGGTTTCGAATTGAACCTATCAAGGGTATATATTGTATCCCACCCATGAACCCATGATATGTGAGAGTGACTTCATAAAACAAATGTACCATTTCACATGAGGCACCTTTTTGGGGCGACTTGCAATATTTAGTATTCAAAATGATTTGACTAAAGAATCTTGTTGAAAAAGCATAAAAATTGTATTAAAAAAAAATTACCTTGTGTTCACAAAACTTCTTTTGGGACTTCATAAATCCAAAACCCAAAAGATTGTATTATTATTGATGGTTTGTTGTCTCTTATGTCTTAATGTATTAATGAACACATCAAAAATACATAGCTCTCAATAAATCATTTATTGACATAGTTTTGGACAATTAGGGGACAAAAATGATATACAATTTCCTTGCAGAATAGATTACTAAATTATCAAAACCTACAATAGAATATTGCATGTCAAAAGGGAACCCAATAGAACATTTTCCCTCATACATTTCAAAAGGGCACATTTCAAGAGTGCAGATCAACTGTCAGAGCAATAAGATTGTCAGTAATAACTTATTGATCTTCAACTCTGTGCATTGAGATTTCACATTATGGGTTTGCTCACTGCAATTGAACAAGAAACTAGCAATACACACACAGATTGGTCATGATGGGTTGGTTCACTGCCATGCCAATATAAGTAGCAAACCCTGCTCTGATATAATGTAGGGAATGAGACACATGCTGAACTACAAATGCTGTCTACATGCCAAGAAATAACATCCTTAAGACATGCTTGCTGATCCATTCAAGCTTTGCAGAAAACCAACTGGTGATGCAAATTGGAACAGGCACCAGAGCAGAGAGCATTAAAATATGTAAAAAACATGGCCGGTTATGGCATGACTGACAATCTTTACATACAATACAAAATTTGAGACTTTCCCCTATACAAAAATTGTGACGTCCTCCTGACATCCCCCTCCCCCACCATATTCAACATTATGGAAGCCAGAGGTGGAAAAAGCCTGAGTACTCTGTAGTTGTCTGAGTCCTTCCAGACCAACATGTGCCTCTTTTCATTCACTCCATTGTACGCGCACAAGGAAATGACTTGTGTGTGGAGAAACTTTGCAAAAGGATGACCTGGGATTGAGCTAGCTTTCATCTCCTTCAATCAATGACAAGGAAACTTATCAAACACCAGACACTATCATATATCATTACCTTGCATCAAAGCAAAGGAGCCTCTTTTTCATGCTTAGTTGTGGGATTAGGCTCATGTGATTTGCCCCTCTGATTACACATAACCTGCTTCAAAGAAGTGGGCAACTGCATTGTAGAGTTGTTGTTCTTCAAAAGGCTTGGCTACATAGCCATCCATGCCACAAAGGAGACACTCAGCTTGTGTTGCTTGGATCACATCAGCTGTCATTGCCAGTATGGGTATGCGCACTGGGTGGTACTTGGTGAGAATGCCACCAGACATGCACTCTGAAGCCTCCATCTCCGCTTTCCGGATAATTTCGGTTGCTTCAAACCTGGCAGATATATCAATCACACACACCCAAGGTTGTAATTCAAAAATTGGCACACAGTTCAAAGTCTCCAACTTTGCCCCAAAGTATACACAAAAACAGATGAAATGCGGCCACCCAATTGGCCCAGGCTTTTAGAACTTACCCATCCATTTCTGGCATCTGAACATCCATAAAACAGGCATCAAAATTGTGAGGAGGTTTCAGCTTGGCAATTGCAGCTCTTCCACTGTTGACACACTCCACTTGGGCACCATACTTGAGAAGTGCACCCTCAGCAACTCGTCTGTTCACCGGGTTGTCATCAACAACAAGTACTCGTTTGCCAGATAAGAGCTTGTGCAAAGACCTGCTTCCCTCGCGAAGCTCCCGTCCTTGGTCCCTCCTGTTCCAAACACCAAGAGCTTGCTGGAGACATGCAGAGAGCATACTTGCTCGAAGTGGCTTGATCACCACACTGTCAGTGAACCCATTCTCTCTTGCAAGTTTGTGCTCATTGTCAGTCATGGATGTTGCCACCAACATCATCTTTGGGAGCCGCGCTGCAATAAATCCATGGGACAGGCCCACAGATGATGCAAAATACTTGTTTCGTTGTCTCAAGTGCTCAGAAGCACTCTGGCAAAGCATATGAGGAAATCGTATGCCAGTTCCTGCTCCCCATGCATCCTTGTCTACAAGAATCATGTCTATGCCTCCTCCAACTGTGCTGCTGATGAGGGAAAAGGCCACATTCACACAGTTTTACTCACAGTTTGCATTTCATGCACTTGATTGAGAGAGAGTGTGTGTATGGATTCTAGGTACTCGGAGAGATTTACCTGTGGAAACCTGGTGGCCCAGCATCTATTGTGGGAGCTAGTATTGCAGCAGCAGAATAGACTGAGTTAGCCACCTCCACCTGAATACCAAGGATCCACAGCATTTAGCAGTAGAGCTTTATAAAATGGATGTGAAAAAAACGCTACAATAAAAAATCCCAACAGTAGTTTCATCACATTCGCATTGCCTTATTATTCCTCCTGGTCCAAAATCTGAAACTGAAGTGCAGCTGCTGAGCATTCTGACAGGGAAAGAGACAGGATAAGCATTACCTGAACACCGAGTCTGCGCAAGTGGTGGCGAGTCACTTCAGACCTGACTGGTCTGCCATCCACCACAAGAGCTTGCATTCCTTGAAAACATGTAGGTAAGGGACGTACTTGCAGAACACTGTTTGTGTTTCTCAACATGCTTTCATGGACACTGTCATGCATTTGCTGAAACTGTGCAGTGAAGGTGAAGGTGGATCCGATCTTTGGACGGCTCACAAATTGCATCTTCCCAGACATCAGCTCCACTAAGCACTTGCTTATGCTGAGTCCTATTCCAGTGCCTCCATAGGTTCTTGATGTTGAGCTGTCTGCCTAAAGAATCAAACTCCAGTTAATAGCTATTACCATCACACACATTGGGAATTGATGATAAAAGATGGGTGTCTTTGGGTTACACAATTAATCAATCCAGCACCTAAACTCTAAACCCTTTGACTGCAATCTGATTCCCACAAGTAATGGTCCACAAAGCAAACCATGCACAAAACAACTATGAAAATGAGAAATTCTACCTGCATGAATGGTGTGAAGACCCGTTCTTGCACATGAAGTGGTATACCCACACCTGTGTCTTCAACACTAACAACAAGGTTTACAACATCATTCCCATCAGAGAAATTCCAGTGATGATCATCACGATCTGGATTATAAGAATGTTGTTCCTGTGCAAGCAATAGCTCAAACGTTTCCCAACTGTTCCGATCATCTGCTGTCTCATAGCCACTCAAAGTATTGAACTGATTACAATTCGTATCAAGTGGCACACAACCAGGACCATCAACCTCCCAATCACTGTAGTCATCATCATCACCACTGTAGTCACCGCCCTCCATTACCATCTCCATATCCTCAGATAAATGCACACAGACAAAAATGTGGCCACGTTCTGTGAACTGCAATTTCCTCAACAACCCAATGACCAGAGTCAGGTGGTATTTTGCAAGAGGAGTTTTGTCTCTCACCATCTGTCACCAGAATGAAAAAGTCATGGATAAACAGTCCCCAAACAATCCATGACCAAGAAGATGAGGTGAGATGAGACAAGAGTTGCTTCATACTTTAATAGAGTTCCCAACAAGGTTGATGATGATCTGCCGAAATCTTCCTGGGTCCCCAATAAGAATACTTGGAACCTTCTCCGATATGTAGACTGCAAGCTGTTCAAAGAACCATGCAGAAGATAGCACCCCAACAGAAAACAACTTAGCCAATCCATTGTTAGACGGTCATCAACCCCTGGAAAAAGAAGAAGAAGAAAAAAGCTTCTGCCTTCTCCAGTAACAAGGCCAAAGAGAAGCCCTTGGATACTACGCTCTGAAACAAACATTCAAGCCCTCATTTTATGGTTTCATGGGCATAGATGATAGAGCTGAGGCTATGGTGACCCAGATCATTCATTAGCTGCATGAAGAAACCTGGACATAGAAGAAGAAGAATCACAAGAATTCTTTTTGTTCCATCTGTAGAAATGGGAACCCTGGCACAAGCTAGGGACTCAACTCTGTAAAATGTGTGAGACAGTTTTTAGGTCTGAAGCTACTAGAAGTGCAGAAGTGATGGCTGAAGAAGCAATGTTTTGAGAGAGAGAAGCACACCTCTATGCCCTCATCTCTTGACTTCCCACTGAAGAGAGAAAGAACATCATCCAGTATGGCACACAAGTCAAATGGCACAGCTTCAAGTTCAAGGCGCCCTGATTCAATCTTAGCCTGGTCAAGAACCTCATTGATGAGTGTTATGAGGGCTTTGCCACTGGCTTGAGCTGTGCGTGCATAATCTTGTTGTGTTGCATCCAGACGAGTATCCATTAGCATTTGAAGCATTCCTGCAAAATGGTGGTTGAAATGGTCAACAATCCACTGGACATGCAGAAGCAGCAGCAGCAGGGGTAGAAACACATCATGGAAAACATCCAAATCTTACCAAGCACACCATTCATTGGAGTCCGAATTTCATGGGAGACGGTTGCCAAGAACTGCACACAACAGGGATTGCCAGTTTTGCAGAGGAAAGCACACTCTCAGCACTAGAAAGATAGAGCAGAAGAAAACATATATCAAGACAGCTCCAATACAAAGCTATAGCGTTATACAAAAGGATGGATTCACATGAGACTCATTTGAGATTATTTATTTATTTATTTATTCATTTTCCCAACCTGAGATTTGGCAACAGAAGCTTCATCAGCCAGAACTTTCAGCTCCTTGAACATACGACAATTCTCCTCAACTTTGTCGATGCGGTTTCTTGATGCATGCAACATGTGCCCAACCAAGAACCCTATCACAAAAATACCTACTGATGTTGATATGGCTGTCCAAGGAGGAAGCGCATCTTCATTGTACCTGCAATCCCACACACAGTCCTCATCCCCATGACATGACACGTCTTCAATGTTTCAGACTGTGAAGCAGCAGCTTCCAAAAAGCACAAACATGAAATTCTTATATATACACACAAAAGAAGTGGGTATATACAAAATTTATGCACACCTGCATCGCATCTCATGCTTGCGTTGAGGATCTCCAAAGTCAAGTGAGCTGACATATGTGTTTTCCGACTTGGAAACATTCGTATGTCCATACATGACAAGTGGACACAATTCATTTGTGATATCGTAGACATTCACAGCAATCATTTCGCTCCCAGGAAATCCATGAAGCAGATTCTCTACCAGTGTCTCCACATCAAACGCTCCTCCTAAGTACCTGAAACACATGAGGAGCTGCAAACACTCAGTGTGATCAGTCAAGCTTAGATGCTCTTTCACAGAAAGCATTATTATTGCTCCCATTTGAGAATTAGAAAATTTTTTGTCAGGGATTCAAATTCTGAAGTAGGAGCAGTTCTAGGAATGAAAAAAAAAATTTGAGGAAGGGACAAATGAGGGAGGGTTTCAAATGCAGAGAACCCTGCAGTTGCTTTGACACGTTCATCTGGGGTTGCATCAGGAGGAAGATGAACAGAGTAGACAGCAAATGTGAATACAACTCCGAGGTGTTTCGAATTCAGCAATCGAAATGGGTTTGTGAGTGCTCCTTTCCCTGATTCTCTTGCTCGCAAAATGTTCTCTCTGTCCTCCTGACAAAAAACACATATAAAACTAACAGCTCCATGACTCTTTTTCTGGATTGATGGCATTACCACAAACATCAAAACACCAGTAGCAGTGGCATGCCATCCAGAAAGAGAGAAGAAAAACACATACACACACACACACACAAACCCACCAAAAGCAAATTGGCAGTTTTAATACATACCTGACCAGACATCATGTCAAGTGAAGTGAGGTACGACACAGTGTCTTGTGACATTGTGGCAGGTGCATATTCTTCATAGACTTTTTGCTTTTCTTTGGAGAACATCTCTTTGATGGTCCACCCATGTGACCTCTCGAATGACTCACGATCCTCATGCAGAACTCGATCCGCATATGCTACTCCACTCATCAGAGGCCTCTCAAAAGCCGTGCTCTCCGCATATTGTGAAAAAGTCTCCTACAATAAAGAAGAAGAAGAAGAAGAATTCAGTACTGAAGCCCAAAAACAACTAAAAATCCCCTGGCCCCACAACCTTCAGGGAGAGAAGAGACAGATATCTGTGTAAAGTACCCATAAAATCATCATCATCATCATAACAACAGCATCTGTGTATATGTGTACACCAGCTGATGTACTTGAAAACCTGAATTGCTGAAGTTTTATGAAATTTTCCATTTGTTGTTGAAAAAAAATTGAATTTGCAACAATTTTGCAAAGAGACCCACCCAGAAGCAGCAACCAAAAAAATTGTTGCAAAAAGACATTGGCTCACATGACAGACAGACGAAAATGGGAAAAAAAAGGACCCAACAAAGGACGGACACAACAAACAAACATTGGCAGGTGAAGAAGAACAAGAACAAGAAGAACACCAGCATGAATGATTTCTCTAACCTGATTGAACATAGCTATCTGCTTGCTGATGTGCAGTGTGGTGAAGAGTGCAGTCAGTGCTCGCACATGATTCATACTTGCCAAGAATTGGTTCTGCAAAAACAAAAAACACATCTTAACAACAACAAGCGAAACCCTCGGAAATGTTTCATGAGAAATTCTCCCAAAAACAACAACCACCTAAACCCTAAGAAAAGTTTCATGAGAAAGAATTCTCCCTTGAAAGCCTCAAAAGCTCTTCATGATCATCTTCATGAGATAGTTCTTGCAGGCATTGAGGAGGAGGAGAAGAAGAAGACATTTGCAACAACAAATGAATGTCCCTGAAACTGAACAAGAATGAAGTGCATGGGGCATGCCTGCAAACGAAAAGAATGGAGAACATGGGTTGAAACTTCTGGAAATGATGGTAGGTATGTATGTACACACAGACCTCAAGCATGCGAGCTCGACCCTCACACATGGTTTTCAACGTATCTCTCCTTCGGACAAGCATCTCTGCATTCATCTGCAAGTAGACGGAGAGCGAAACTAGCGCCATGAAGAACACCCAGAGGATGAAGAGCTTGGTGTGCCAATGCTCAAACCATACTGATGTTGTTGTTGCGGAAGAAGAAGAAGCCGATCCTCCTTTGGCTGCAGCAGAAGAAGAAGAAGGTTTGGTGAGGTACGAGTTTCCTGAGTCACGCCACCATTGACGACCCAGTCTTCTTCCACCAGGATTTCCTCCTCGCTCTCTTCCTCCTCCTCCTCCTTTGCCTCCTGCTCCAGCTGCTCCTGAAGTATGGTGGTGGTGCATGGTTTTCTTTTTGGAAATGTATACTCCTCTTGCTCCCTTTAGCGGTACAGTTCTAGTGGAGCGAGAATCACCACTTCCATTGGAGATACAAGGGCTGGAATAGTCAGAGCCGCCGCCTGCACGCCCCTGCAGCAGCTTCAGCTTGGCTCCACTCTTGTCGGACATCTGGCAGCTTTGCGACCAGTTCTGGTTAGCTCTTCGTCTCATAAAGCATTCTGGATATGGGGAGAAGAGAAGGCCGCAGCTCACAGCAACAACAGCAGAAGAAGAAAAAGATGCCGAGTCCTCTGCACAACAGACAGACAGACAGACACGCTGAACTCTACATCGTTCCTGAGCTCAAAGTTCCATTCCCAAATCTCTCTGTCTATGTCGCTGCCTCTCTCTCTGGAAAATTGTTGTCTTGTCTTGTCCTCTTCTGGGAAGCTCAAACCTCATAAGCTTGACTGCAGACAGTCCATGAAAATCCAGCAAAACTGTCTGTCTTGAAAGCAAAAAACATTACTGCAACCAGCTGATCTCTCTCTCTCTCTCTCCCCCAGCTGCTTCTGCTACATGAATCCTTCTGTGTTTCTTTCTTTCTTTCGCACATTTGCTGCAGCTGCTGCTTCTGCTACAACAACAACAACTTCACCATCATCACAGCTCCCGACCCGCGCAAGCACACACACTCCCCTCGTCCCTCACTGCAACAGTCCAGCGCTCTCTTCTCTCCCGGGTAGCCGCCGCCTTCCAAAATACGTACATACATACGTACTTATACCTACAATACATTCCACATACATACAATAGATGTTATATACGGTACGTACATACGTTTATCACATACGCACAGTACAAACATTACAAACACTCCATACAGTAGTACATACTCACATACATACGGTTTACCAATACGAGTACCTGTTTTGCTATTTTGCTTTCTTTTTTCCTTTTTGGTTGTGCTATTTTGAATTTTTATTTTAAAAAAATAAAAATTGAAGAATGGGGGGGAAGTGGGGAGGGGGAGGAGGGGATGTGTGTGTGTGTGTTTTTATTTTTTTCAAAAATTTTCAAATTTTTAATGAAAAATTTGGTGAACTTTTCCAACAATCTAGTAAAAGTAGTTGAATGAATTTATACTTTAAAAATAAAATAAAATTTGAACAACATTTTTGCACTGTTTTAGGTGGAATAAAAGGGCAAAAAATATTTTGGGGAAAAAAACACTTGGGGGAATATGAGGGAGGAGGTTGGCCCAAGTGAAATTTATTACCTAGGATTTCTTTTGCTATAGTGGGTGATTGTGCAT